>Ga0209962_1000128_pt1 | contig 24266 bp, 21 predicted proteins | sample SalPonA_C_H2O_MG_FD_185722 | JGI IMG/M metagenome (GOLD analysis project Ga0209962, IMG submission 185722) | Water microbial communities from South San Francisco under conditions of wetland restoration - Salt Pond MetaG R2A_C_H2O_MG (SPAdes)... | ecosystem: Environmental > Aquatic > Non-marine... | reverse complement strand
TATCTTCGACCGGCCTCAGCTTAGGGAGCAAGTCCCATCACCAAAACCGGCGCACCTTCTCCCGAAGTTACGGTGCCATTTTGCCTAGTTCCTTCACCCGAGTTCTCTCAAGCGCCTTGGTATTCTCTACCTGTCCACCTGTGTCGGTTTGGAGTACGGTCTCTACATGCCTGAAGCTTAGAAGCTTTTCTTGGAAGCATGGCATCAACTACTTCAGCTCATAAATGAGCCTCGTCATCAGATCTCAGCCTTAGGGAACCGGATTTGCCTAATCCCCCAGCCTACATCCTTAAACACGGACAACCATCGCCGTGCTAGCCTAGCCTACTCCGTCCCTCCATCGCAGCATGCAGAGGTACAGGAATATTAACCTGTTTCCCATCGACTACGACTTTCGTCCTCGCCTTAGGGGCCGACTAACCCTGCGCCGATTAGCGTTGCGCAGGAAACCTTGGACTTCCGGCGTGGGAGTTTTTCACTCCCATTGTCGTTACTCATGTCAGCATTCGCACTTCTGATACCTCCAGCATGCTTCACAACACACCTTCAACGGCTTACAGAACGCTCCCCTACCCAGCACATAGTGCTGCCGCAGCTTCGGTTATCAGTTTAGCCCCGTTAAATCTTCCGCGCAGGCCGACTCGACTAGTGAGCTATTACGCTTTCTTTAAAGGATGGCTGCTTCTAAGCCAACCTCCTAGCTGTCTGGGCCTTCCCACATCGTTTCCCACTTAACTGATATTTGGGACCTTAGCTGGCGGTCTGGGTTGTTTCCCTCTCCACGACGGACGTTAGCACCCGCCGTGTGTCTCCTATGATTGCACTCCATGGTATTCGGAGTTTGCATCGGGTTGGTAAGTCGGGATGACCCCCTAGCCGAAACAGTGCTCTACCCCCATGGGTGATACATAAGGCTCTACCTAAATAGATTTCGGGGAGAACCAGCTATCTCCGAGCTTGATTAGCCTTTCACTCCGATCCACAGCTCATCCCCTAATTTTTCAACATTAGTGGGTTCGGTCCTCCAGTGCCTGTTACGGCACCTTCAACCTGGCCATGGATAGATCGCCCGGTTTCGGGTCTAATGCCTGCAACTAAATCGCCCTATTAAGACTCGGTTTCCCTACGCCTCCCCTACTCGGTTAAGCTTGCTACAAACATTAAGTCGCTGACCCATTATACAAAAGGTACGCCGTCACACCACGAAGGTGCTCCGACTGCTTGTACGTATACGGTTTCAGGTTCTATTTCACTCCGCTCTCCGCGGTTCTTTTCGCCTTTCCCTCACGGTACTGGTTCACTATCGGTCAGTTAGTAGTATTTAGCCTTGGAGGATGGTCCCCCCATATTCAGACAAGATAACACGTGTCCCGTCCTACTCGAATAATGCAAAGATAGATTTCGTGTACGGGGCTATCACCCTGTATCGCCAAACTTTCCAGAATGTTCCACTATCACACAATGCACTTTAGGGCTGGTCCCCTTTCGCTCGCCGCTACTAAGGGAATCTCAATTGATTTCTTTTCCTCTGGGTACTTAGATGTTTCAGTTCCCCAGGTTCGCCTCCTACACCTATGTATTCAGTGCAGGATACCTACCTTCCGGTAAGTGGGTCTCCCCATTCAGAAATCTCCGGATCAAAGTCTGGTTGCCGACTCCCCGAAGCTTATCGCAGGCTCCAACGTCTTTCATCGCCTCTAACTGCCAAGGCATCCACCGTATACGCTTAGTCACTTGACCATATAACCTGAACAATTTATTGGACGCTGACACATCCTTGCTCAAGTTCATCAAGAAACAATATTACAACACTCGACTTGTGTGCTGTAATTTAACGACATATCGCCGGAATGTGCGCTTGAAATCACACATACCTCGCATATAGACACACTGTGTACCAATACTGGGTCGGCTAAGACCCTGTGTCTATATGACCTATCGGAATATCTTCCAATAGGAATTTTTTCATCAGTTTACATTTTTAAAGAACGTCTGGTTGTTAAAACCAGAGTAATAACGTCTTAATAAAACGCCATTACTGTGGCTTCATTGATGATGGATAGTGGTGGAGCTATGCGGGATCGAACCGCAGACCTCCTGCGTGCAAGGCAGGCGCTCTCCCAGCTGAGCTATAGCCCCAGTGCTCGTCTGTTTTATGCTTGTTAGCGTTGCTTTCTTTCTCGCATCGGTCATGTACTCATTGGTACACTCCCTCGCTCGTCATCAAGCGCCTTAACAATCATGAAACATACATCGCCCTACTGAGTGGGCGAGTTGCCTAAGCTACCTAAGCATGTGCTTGTCGTTTTATTTGCTTGAGGCTAGTATTCGCGACGCATAGATCGCTATGCAAGCGAAAACTTAACGATAAACAGGCAAAACGTGGTAGGCCTGGGCAGACTTGAACTGCCGACCTCACCCTTATCAGGGGTGCGCTCTAACCAGCTGAGCTACAGGCCTGCAGCTTCATCATCAACCAGTTAATCAAGCAATTCGTGTGAGCACTTACTAAGAACTAGTGCATATCGTTTAAGGAGGTGATCCAGCCCCAGGTTCCCCTAGGGCTACCTTGTTACGACTTCACCCCAGTCATGAATCACACCGTGGTAACCGCCCTCCCGAAGGTTAGACTAGCTACTTCTGGTGCAACCCACTCCCATGGTGTGACGGGCGGTGTGTACAAGGCCCGGGAACGTATTCACCGTGACATTCTGATTCACGATTACTAGCGATTCCGACTTCATGGAGTCGAGTTGCAGACTCCAATCCGGACTACGAAGAATTTTATGGGATTAGCTCCACCTCGCGGCTTAGCGACCCTTTGTATTCCCCATTGTAGCACGTGTGTAGCCCAAGACGTAAGGGCCATGATGACTTGACGTCGTCCCCACCTTCCTCCGGTTTGTCACCGGCAGTCTCCTTAGAGTTCCCGACATTACTCGCTGGCAACTAAGGACAAGGGTTGCGCTCGTTACGGGACTTAACCCAACATTTCACAACACGAGCTGACGACAGCCATGCAGCACCTGTCTCTGAGTTCCCGAAGGCACCAATCTATTTCTAGAAAGTTCTCAGGATGTCAAGTCTTGGTAAGGTTCTTCGCGTTGCTTCGAATTAAACCACATGCTCCACCGCTTGTGCGGGCCCCCGTCAATTCATTTGAGTTTTAACCTTGCGGCCGTACTCCCCAGGCGGTCTACTTATTGCGTTAGCTGCGCCACTAAGGAATCAAGTTCCCCAACGGCTAGTAGACATCGTTTACGGCGTGGACTACCAGGGTATCTAATCCTGTTTGCTCCCCACGCTTTCGCACCTCAGCGTCAGTATCGAGCCAGGGGGCCGCCTTCGCCACTGGTATTCCTTCTAATATCTACGCATTTCACCGCTACACTAGAAATTCTACCCCCCTCTCTCGTACTCTAGCCAGGCAGTATTGGATGCAGTTCCCAGGTTGAGCCCGGGGCTTTCACACCCAACTGACCTAGCCGCCTACGTGCGCTTTACGCCCAGTAATTCCGATTAACGCTCGGACCTTCCGTATTACCGCGGCTGCTGGCACGGAATTAGCCGGTCCTTCTTCTGTGGGTAACGTCACAGCTATAAGGTATTAACTTATAACCTTTCCTCCCCACTGAAAGTGCTTTACAACCCTAAGGCCTTCTTCACACACGCGGCATGGCTGCATCAGGCTTGCGCCCATTGTGCAATATTCCCCACTGCTGCCTCCCGTAGGAGTCTGGGCCGTGTCTCAGTCCCAGTGTGGCTGATCATCCTCTCAGACCAGCTAAAGATCGTCGCCATGGTAGGCCATTACCCCACCATCTAGCTAATCTTACGCAGGCTCATCTATTGGCACGAGGTCCGAAGATCCCCCGCTTTCCTCCTAAGAGCTTATGCGGTATTAATCCAAGTTTCCCTGGGCTATCCCCCACCAATAGGTAGATTCCTACGCGTTACTCACCCGTCCGCCGCTCGTCATCTTCTAGCAAGCTAGAAATGTTACCGCTCGACTTGCATGTGTTAGGCCTGCCGCCAGCGTTCAATCTGAGCCATGATCAAACTCTTCAGTTTAAAAACTGTTGCTCCGTTAGGAGCGACCCATAAATGGGTCTAATAGATCATGAACTCTACGCTACATGTACGTGTTTGTTCAGTTTAATGAATTCACGAGTTCACTTGCGTGAGTTCTTAGTTGCACTAAGTCCCCAGCAAGCGCCCACACGAATTGCTTGATTACTTGTTAAATAACGACTTGATGCTAGATCAAGTTGGCGGCTCAGACTGTGTCCCGAACCGAGGACGCGCATTATACGCTAGCAAGCTTTTCCGTCAACACTTTTTGTTAACTTTTTCGCTTTATTTAGCGAAGCTATCGCTTCTCTAAATACCCCGCTCAATTCGCTCCTCAGAGCCCCTAAGCAAGGGAGGCGCATCTTACGCGACAGGGAAATTATTGCAAGCGGTTTTCATCACTTTTTTCCCTTCACCTGGCCAACACTAAGCGGCACATGGTGAACCTCATCGACAACATCATTTTAGAAAAATGACCTCAGCGACAAGGGACGCGAACTATAGTGATTAGACGGCGAAGTGGCAAGCGATTTTTGTAATAAATAACGATAAAGGCTAGCGTCCGATCACATTCGTCACCGGACGCCTATTTGAGTTTAGATTTCGAACAAGTGGTATTTCTTTTTCCCTAAACGGACAACAAAGTATTTGCCATGCATAGCTTTACTATCAGCAAAAATCTCGGCCACCTGCATATTACTTTCCAAGCCATACGCCACGCCGTTCACAAATACCGAGTTACGCTGCAATGCATCTTTTATCTGCTTACCCGATGCCGCCAATCCATGCTCTGCCAACAGCGATGTCAAAGGCATATCCGCGACTTCTTGCACAACAATATCTGACGATGGCAAACCATCCTGCTTAATTTGGGCCAAATCACTCGCAGATAGCTCAGCAAGTTCACCGCTAAATAATGCTTCGGTAATCCGCTGCGCGGCGGCCAAGCCTTCCTCACCATGAATCATCGCAGTCATTTCGCGCGCCAGCACTGCTTGCGCTTCGGGTCGTCCCTCAGCAGCCGCGTCCTTTACTTCAATGTCAGCAATCTCTTGCACCGACAAGAAGGTAAAGTAGCGAAGGAACTTATAAACATCAGCGTCTGCAGTATTTAACCAGAACTGGTAAAAAGCATAAGGAGACGTCTTGTTTGCATCCAACCAAATGGTGCCACTTTCCGTTTTACCAAACTTAGTTCCGTCAGCCTTTGTTACAAGAGGCATGGTTAAACCGAAAGCATTACCGCCATACATGCGACGCGCTAGATCAATACCGCCAGTGATATTACCCCATTGATCGGAACCACCAATCTGCAATTCACAATTATAGCGTTTGTACAGTTCAGCAAAGTCAAAGCTCTGCAAAATCATGTAGGTAAACTCTGTAAAGGAGATCCCTTCACCATCGCGATCAATTCGCTGCTTTACGGACTCTTTTGCAATCATTTGATTGACGGAGAAGTGCTTACCAACATCACGCAAGAAATCTAAGACATCGACACCCTTAGTCCAATCGAGATTATTGGCCACCATGGCAGAGTTTTCGCCACAATCAAAATCTATAAATGCTGATACCTGGGCCTTGAGCTTATCAACCCAGCCTGCCACTACATCTGGCGTATTTAGCTTACGCTCTTGGGCCTTAAACGATGGATCACCAATTAAACCCGTAGCACCACCCACCAAAGCAATAGGCTTATGACCTGCCAATTGAAAACGCTTCAACATTAATAGAGGAACGAGACTTCCAATATGCAAACTGTCAGCCGTTGGATCAAACCCACAGTAAAGCGTTCTTGGCTCTGACAAAAAGGACTCGAACTCCGCGCCGCCAGAAGTTTGTGATACAAGGCCTCTCGCTTCTAATTCAGCAAGAAAACTGCGACCGTCAACCATGTGAAAATCTCGCTAATAACATTTGTGAGCGCGCACCTTACAACAAAACCGTTAAAATGCAAGATTGACAAACCTATTTGAAATCACAAATTTCTCGCGCAACATGCACAAAAAACGACCAATTTGTGATCTGCGCACTAGAAAAAACAACAGCTTGGCAGGTATACTAAATTTTTAGCTTGAGCAATAAACACTATATAAGCATGCATAGACCACAAGCCACACCCATCAAAGCAAGAAGCGACAGCTCTTTCCCCCGCAAACACATGTTCGCTGCGGGAGCCATCCTATTGGCTACTCTTTCTGGCATGCTATTTATACCCAGTGATGATGTTGAAGCGCAGCGTATCAGCCAAGCCATCGAACTCAAGCCAATTTCAGTTGAACCCGAAGCCATTACTCCCGTTATCGCTGAGCCCATAACAACAATAACTTGGAAGGAATTAAAAGTAGGCAAGGGTGACACGTTGTCAGATATGTTTGCGAGAGCCAAACTCCCCGCTAGCGAAATGATGAAGATCATTAACAGCGGCAAGCACGGCAAGAGCCTGACTCGGATCTATCCCGGTCAAAGCATAAGCTATGCTAGCAACGAAAGTGGCAAACTGATTGGTCTAAAACACCATATCTCTCGCCTAGAAAGCACCGTTTTCACCCTGGATGAAAACGGCATCTCTGCCGAAAAAATCACCCTCACCCCCGATATATTCGAGCAATTCAAAACCGCCACGATTAACAGCTCGCTTTTTTTAGCAGGTCAAAATGCCGGACTAAGCCAAAATCAAATCATGGAAGTTGCTGGCATCTTTAGTGGTGTGATCGATTTTATTCTCGATCCACGCAAGGGAGATACTTTCAGCGTTCTCTATGAAGAGCTGTACTTAGACGGAGAAAAAATTGGTGACGGTGAAATCATTGCTGCTCAATATAGTGGTAATGATGGCGAATACACTGCTTACCGCTATGTCGACGAGCAAGGGAGTGTTGGATATTACTCACCCGATGGCGTGAGCATGCGCAAAGCTTTCCTGCGCGCACCACTTGATTTTACTCGCATAAGCTCTAGCTTTAATTTGCGTCGCAAACACCCCATTCACAACAAAATAAAAGCCCACCGAGGCATTGATTACGCAGCGCCTCGCGGCACGCCCATTTACGCCGCAGGCGATGGCCGTGTTGTAAAAGCTGGCTATAGTCGCGCCAACGGCAACTATGTCTTTATTCAGCATGGCGAACAATACGTCACCAAATATTTGCACCTTCACAAACGCAATGTTAAGCAAGGCCAACGCGTTAAACAAAAACAAGTCATCGGCAGTGTCGGCTCGACCGGCTATGCCACAGGACCGCACTTACACTACGAGTTTTTAGTTAACGGCGTTCATAGAAATCCTCGCACCATTGTCGATAAACTTCCTAAAGCTAAGTCTATTGATAAACGTGAGATGGCACGCTTCACATCCTCCACACAGCCTATAGCTCAGCAGTTTGCTGCATATCAGCAACGCTTTGCCATGAATGATATTACGGCTGACCAAGGCAATTAATGACTAACTATTTCGTAGGCTTGATGTCGGGAACTAGCCTCGATGCCATAGACTGCGTTGTGGTAGATTTTTCTAGCGGTGTTCATCTACTCGGCGCCCGCTCATATGATATTAGCCATCAACGACGTCAAGCCATTCTCGATCTGTGCCAGCCAGGTGATAACGAAATAGATAAAATGGGGTTGCTGGATCGTCAGCTCGGCCTCGATTTTGCGCACGCCGTCAATCAAACACTTAGTGATTTAAACATTGATAAGCAAAAGATCGTCGCCATTGGCAGTCACGGCCAAACCATTCGTCATCGGCCGGAAAATTCGCTGAAATTTACCCTCCAAATAGGCGATCCCAATACGATTTCCTACGAAACTGGCATAGATACCATCGCCGACTTTCGGCGTATGGATATTGCCGCCGGCGGTCAAGGTGCACCGCTGGTGCCCGCCTTCCACAAGGCCATATTTAACCAAAATAGCCACGCCACGGCAGTGCTGAATATTGGGGGGATGGCCAATGTGAGTCTACTGCAAGCACCAATGCTTGGGTATGACACCGGACCTGGCAATGTCCTCATCGATCATTATTGCCGGCAATTTTTCAACCAGCCCTATGACAGCGAAGGAAACATCGCTGCCCGCGGCCATATCATTCAGCCCATGCTGCAAGATATGCTGCAACATCCTTTTTTTCAAAAACCCGCGCCTAAAAGCTGCGGTAGAGAAAACTTCGACAACCACTGGGCCGATCCATATGTGGAAGCTGCACTCACTGAGTATAGCGCTGAAGATATCATCACCACATTGACCGAATTCACAGCAGTAAGTATTTGTCAGGGACTAGCTTTGAGCCAAAGACAAATAGACAGAATAATCGTTTGTGGTGGTGGCGCTTTCAACGCGCTACTTTTGCAACGTATTGCGCATCACAGTGGCACTGAAGTTTCATCGAGTATTAAATTTGGTGTCGATCCGCAATGGGTCGAAGGTATTGCTTTTGCCTGGTTTGCCATGCGAACACTCAATGGCCTGGAAAGCAATGCCCCTAGCGTAACAGGGGCAGAAAAAGCCGTCGTACTTGGTGCGCATTACCGCGCTAATTAGATGCTATATAGAGAAAGAAGATCCACAGCCACAGGTGGTTTCTGCGTTGGGGTTGTGGACAATAAAGCGAGAGCCTTCAAGCCCCTCGGTGTAATCCACTTCGGCGCCAGCCAAGTACTGAATACTCATAGCGTCAATCAACAAACCCACTCCATCTGTTTCGATAAGTGTGTCGTCGTCAGCCATAAGTTCATCGAAAGTAAAGCCGTATTGAAATCCTGCACAGCCACCACCGGTAACAAAGACTCGTAGACGAAGATCGTCATTGCCTTCTTCCTCTTTCAAGGCGCGCACTTTGGAGGCCGCACGAGGCGTGAACTGCATAGTCAATGGGTCGAAACTAAATGCTTCAGACATAACGCTTCCTAAAAGAAAAATTTACAAGCTGAATTATGGCAAAAACCAAGCATTATGGTCAAGTATTACTCGTCATCCCTCTTTTTAACTTCTTCATGCAATTGCCTTAACTGACCAGAAACAATCGCACCCTTTACCATCTCAATACTTTTATAATAAATAGTCCCTTTGATATTGGCTTTATTAGCCAACTCTATGTGCTCTCCGGCAAAGATATCACCCTCCACCGAGCCATTAATGACAATATTCGGCACACGAATCTCGCCATAGACTACACCGCCCTCCGCGACCCTTAAGCTAGCAGAACTGTCCTCGTTGGCCTCGATATTACCGACCAACTCTCCTTCAATTTCCATATGATCAGAGAATTCAATATTTCCCTGAACTTTTGTGCCATTTGAAATAAGACTCGTCAAACTTCCACCCTTACCATTCATGCTAAACATAGATCACTCACAACTACTCAATAAGCGAAGACCAAGCATACTCTTCATCGGCCTCAACAGCATTTTTTCCACTGGTAGAGACGTTGACATGCAATACTTTTGGCGTAAACCCGCCAGGCAAAACCACACTGTCTGATATATTTTGGAAATACTTAAATCGTAGCTTAATTTTGCCGCCACTGGAAAAATGCGTAGCGTTTAATTCTCGCTCTGAATTATTACCATTCTCATCCAACTGAATACCGAGCAATCGCCAAGTTAACGAGCCACTGACCAAGCGATGATTGAGTGAGAGCTGCTGAACAGCTATCGACAAATCAAATGCGTTATCCGCGCCGCCAGGTTCAACTTCGACGCCACGAAAACTGATTTCACCATTCATCGTGGGATCCATCAGACCTTTGTAAAAAGCAATTTGCTCATTTAAGTCAGCATTGGTTTTCTCAATATCAACCAGAGCTTGACGCAACTCTTCGCTGGAACGACGCCCCAACTCAACACTCAATTCATGGCTAGTTAATCGACGCCGAACCGATGCTAAATCGGCCTGTAACTTATCGATTTTTTTACGCTGTTCGATATTGGTCTGCTGAAGGCTTTCTCGCCAAGCACGACTGCTCAAACCACCAGCATAATAAGCTAACAGCACCAAAATCACGACCAAAGATGCCGACACACCCCAGGTGGCGTAACGCCGCCAGGGAATGAAGCGAACGACTTCGCTTCTATAATCGGAAGTACCTTTCTGAGGCATAAATTATGGAATCAAACCAAGGCCCTTAAGACCCTCGCGCTCATCCAAACCAAACATAATATTCATAATCTGAATAGCTTGTCCCGAAGCGCCTTTCACCAAATTATCAATAACAGAAAGCACCACGACTGTGTTGCGCCCCTGCGGCTGGTGAATGGCAATTCGACACATATTTGCCCCTTTAACACTGCGAGTTTGTGGATGCGAACCTGCAGGCATCACATCGACAAACGCCTCATCGCGGTACGCCTCTTCGAATAATTGCTGCAAATCACACTTATCAACGTTTAACTCAGCATAGAGCGTGGCGTGAATACCGCGAATCATAGGTAACAAATGTGGCACAAATGTTAGCTGCACCGCCTCATTAGTCATCCTTGATAGGCCTTGCTCAATTTCAGGCAAATGCCTGTGTCCGGGCACCGCATAGGATTTAAAGCTATCGCCAACTTCGGCAAACAAGTTGTCGATTTTACCTTGACGACCCGCGCCACTAACCCCCGAAGCTGCATTCGCGATCAACCTTGAAGTATCGACCAAGCCATGCTGTAGCAATGGCATAAAACCCAACTGAACAGCCGTGGGGTAGCAACCCGGTGCAGCAACCACTTGAGCGTTTACAATTTCGGCTCTATTTTGCTCAGGTAAACCATATACCGCCTGCGCCACAATATCTGGGCAGCTGTGGGGCATACCGTACCATTGCGCCCAAAGGTCAGTATCTTTAATACGAAAATCCGCCGATAGATCCACTACACGCACACCCCGAGCCACCAATTCGGGCATCATTGCCATAGCAACGCCATGCGGGGTAGCAAAGAACACAACATCACAGGACGATAGAACCTCTACGTCAGGTTCGGAATAACGCAGCTGATCGTAATAACCCCTAAGATTAGGAAACAATTCTGCGACACTTATGCCCGCCTCAGAGCGTGAAGTAATAGCGACAACCTCGGCTTTCTCATGGCTAGCCAACAGACGCAATAACTCAACACCGGTGTATCCGGTTCCACCAACAATACCTACTTTGATCATCTCTACCACTAATGCCCAACAATGAATTAATCGTCTATGATAAGCTGCTTGAAAATAAATCAAAAGCGCTAAACCGCCTGTTATATTGGATTACTGACGTTTCATGATACTAAATGGACTTCGCGAGAGATTAGAAAACTCAGAACGCACCCTGCACTACGCCACTCTTGGCATTTTATCTGGGCTATTAGTTGGCATGGTGATCTTGGCGTTCAGAATGGCCATTGAACTCCCCCAAAAAGACCTACTAATTAGCGGCATACTCGACGACTATGAAAGCCTGAGCGCGCTGCAGAGATTATTATTAGCCTCTGTGAGCGGTTTAGTTTTAGGGTTACTGTTGTGGCTAAGCGGAAATGGCAATACTCGAACAGGGCTTGTACATGTGGTTGACCGCGTACACAACCACCACAGCGTTATGCCACTGCGCAACGCGCTAGTACAATTTATCGGTGGCGTTATCGCTATTCTTGGCGGTCAATCTGCTGGCCGGGAAGGGCCGGCAGTTCATCTTGGCGCAGCCGTTAACAGCGGGCTTTGCCGCTTGTTCAAACTTCCCAATAATAGCTTGCGAATATTGGTTGGCAGCGGTGTTGCCGCCGCCATAGCCGCCTCATTCAACACCCCCATCGCCGGGGTGATTTTTGCCATGGAAGTGGTACTTATGGAATATAGCGTTGCAGGTTTTATTCCAGTGATTGCCGCCGCAGTTACCGGCACCCTTATTACGCATACCGCGCTTGGATCAGCGCCAGCACTGTCCATCGAAAACATTAGCTTTGTCAGCCTTTTAGAGCTCCCATGGATGGCTTTACTAGGTGCCGCCTGTGGTTTTGTGGCAGGTCTTTTCATCGCGCTTCAAAAGCGTGTAACCCGATTTAGTCACTGGCATGTTGTTATCCGTATGAGCGTGGCAGGGATGATCACTGGCCTTATCGCTATTGCCGTACCCGGTGTTATGGGCCTGGGGTACGACAGCATTCAATTAGCGATGGCTGGCCAAATGGGCACGCAGGCCTTGTTAGCACTAATTGGCGCCAAGATAGTTGCGACGAGCATTAGCTGTGGCCTTGGTATGCCCATCGGGTTTATTGGCCCAACCTTTGTGATTGGTGCCTGCATGGGAGCTATGGCAGGTATTGGCGTCGCCATACTTCAACCAGAGCTAGCCTCACCTATAGGATTTTACGCCCTGCTCGGTATTGGAGCCTGTATGGCAGCGGTACTTAACGCCCCCATGGCTGCCATCATTGCCGTGATCGAGTTGACCCAAAGCACTCACATGATCATGCCGGTGATGCTTACCGTGATAACGGCCAACGTAATCAATAGCGATGTGCTGCGACAACCCTCACTTGTAAGCACAATGCTTGCCACCGTGGGTAGTCGACACCAAATGTCCCCGATGCGAAATATATTACAACGCATGGTCGTCAATAGCTGCATGACGAAGAATGTGGGACAGCTTCCACACAGTCTATCGGTTTCCATGCTAGAAGCCTTTCTACAGGAAGACGTCAGCTTTTTCACCTGTAAAGTAGACCACCAATGGTATGTCTTTGAACGCAATCAAATAAACTTTCAAATGGCCGAGACTTTTGATTCAGAGCATCCCACGTTGCAATTTGTAGACAGCCCTCGTCGAGCCCATGTAATAAATAGCAATGCCACCCTACTCGAGGCCCACCAAACGCTCTTGCAATACAACTGCGATGCCCTCGCGGTATTCAATACCACCTTTCCTCAGCCGGTTGGTGTTTTGAGCCGTAAAATGCTCAATGAAGTGATCGACATCGATCGGGACCTAGGCCAATAGGCGAGCATGACGCTGCCAGACAAGGTATACTAGTGCCGTGTTTACAAGGGGAAAAGAATGCTTTGGATTAAAGCTTTTCACATAATTTTTGTGGTGTGTTGGTTTGCCGGTTTATTTTATCTTCCGCGCCTTTTTGTCAATCACGCCATGACCAATGACGCCAATACCATAGCCACACTTAAAGTGATGGAGCGCAAGCTTTACCGTTTCACCACCGGTCTTGCCCTTTTTGCTATTGCATTTGGCACATATTTAGCCGTCACCTATTGGGAAGCCTACAGCTTACAAAAATGGCTGCACATAAAGCTTGGATTAGTCATCGTGTTAATTGGCTATCATTTTAGCTGCGGCTACTACACCAAAGTATTTGCTGAAGATCGCAATACTCGCGGCCACAAGTACTTTCGTATTTACAACGAAGTTCCCGTATTTTTATTATTTGCTATCGTCATTTTGGCGGTAGTCAGACCGTTTTAAGGACTTGTCATGGATCTGTTTAGCGAAGCCCAAAAATACATCCCAGGTGGTGTAAATTCTCCCGTTCGAGCATTCAAAGCCGTGGGCGGAACTCCCGTCTTTTTCAAGCGTGGCGAGGGCGCCTATTTATACGACCACGATGATAAACAATATATAGACTACGTCCTGTCATGGGGACCCATGCTCCGCGGCCATTGCTATCCACCCGTTGTCGACGCAGTGCGCGACCAAGTGACTCGCGGTTTAAGCTTTGGAGCACCGACGGGGCTAGAAACTGCCATGGCAAAACGTATTTGTGAAATGATGCCCACCATGGATCTCGTTCGCATGGTGAACTCCGGGACCGAAGCCACCATGAGCGCCATTCGATTAGCGCGAGGCTACACCGGCCGGGAAACCATCATTAAATTTGAAGGCTGCTATCACGGCCACAGCGATTCACTGCTTATTAAAGCCGGCTCCGGCGCACTCACCCTTGGCGTGCCTAGCTCACCCGGCGTACCCGCAGCGCTCGCAGAAAAAACAGTCACCTTGACTTACAACGATATTGAAGGCGTCAAACAAACGTTTGCTGAGATGGGAGATAGTATTGCCTGTGTCATCCTAGAAGTGGTTACCGGTAACATGAGCTGCATTCCACCAGAGCCGGGCTTTTTAGAAACCATTAGAGAGTGTTGTGATCAATACGGTGTGGTGCTGATAGCTGACGAAGTAATGACCGGCTTTAGAGTGTCAAAAACAGGCGCACAGGGTTACTATAACCTTGAAGCCGATCTCACCTGCCTAGGTAAAGTGATTGGCGGCGGCATGCCCACTGCTGCTTTTGGTGGCAAACGAGCCATTATGGAGCATCTTGCCCCACTTGGTCCGGTATACCAAGCGGGCACACTGTCGGGCAACCCCGTCGCCATGGCGGCCGGTTTAGCCATGATGGATGCAGTAGAAGAAGAAGGGTTATACGAGATGCTAACCCGCGCTACCCAACGCCTCGTTGTGGGCATGCAGGGTATCGCTGACGATTGCGGCATCCCCTTCACCACCAACTACGTCGGCAGCATGTTTGGCATCTTCTTTACCGAGGAAGAAAAGGTGCAAAACTACCAGCAGGTCATGGCGTGTAACAAGGAACACTACAACAAGTTCTTTCACGGCATGCTCAACGAAGGTGTGTACCTAGCGCCAGCCTCATATGAAGCAGGCTTTACTTCATCTTGCCATACCGATGATGTCATCGATGCCACACTAGAGCGCGCGCTGCGAGTCATGCGCACGCTGTAAGCCAACTAAGGCCGGTGGCTAGAGTACCTCTAGCCACTCGTCCAACATTTTTAATGACAGACCCCACACCTTGTATTGCCGATAGTAATAACACGGCAAACGATAAGTCTTTCCCTCAAATAGCCATTCAAAATGAGAACGATTTCCGGCGTAGGTAAAAAACTCCAACGGAATCCATACATAGTCAGCCACTTCATCATTGGGCGTAATGACCATTTCACTGTGAGCAAACATCACAAAAGGCGTGACAACGAGTGGCAAAAGGCGGCCGTGGCCCGTAGCCTGCAAATCCGACAGCCGATGCGTATCACCTGCTACAGCGGTCACGTCAAACCCCATCTCTTCCTCAACCTCTCTCACCGCAGTGGCAAAAATATCGCCGTCGTCTTCCTCCTGACGGCCACCGGGAAAGCCCATATGGCCAGACCATGGATCACCATCGCGCTCAGCCCGCTTAATCATCAACAGCTCTGCACCCTGTGGAGTATCTCGAACCAGCATCACTACCGCCGATCGCTTAAAAGCATGACGCTTTTCATGCTTTTTGGTATCGACTCGCACTAATGACTTTTTGAGATTGGCAACGCTTAACATACATTATCCTCAGGTGTAGGCTTAAGCTTACACTATCAACGCTAAACGGCAGCGGTCATCACAGTCACATTGAGTTAAATTAGACGCAACAACCGCAATAATCATTCAGCAGGTGGCAGAGGCGAAAACCACTGTTAGAATGAAATAAAAAATGAACACGGAAACCTTTATGAAAGACTTTTTAATTGCCCCCTCCATATTGTCAGCTGACTTTGCCAAGCTAGGTAGTGAAGTCGAAGAAGTGCTCGCACTCGGTGCCGATATCGTTCACTTTGACGTAATGGATAATCACTATGTACCCAATCTTACGGTTGGTCCGATGGTCTGCAAAGCCCTTCGCGATTTCGGTATCACTGCACCTATTGACGTACACCTAATGGTTAGCCCGGTAGACGCACTTATTGAGCAATTCGCTAAGGCAGGGGCCACCTATATCACATTCCACCCTGAAGCCTCTCAGCATGTTGATCGCTCATTACAGCTTATTAAAGATCATGGCTGCAAAGCTGGCTTAGTATTTAATCCCGCCACAGGGCTTGATGCAGCAAAATACGTCATGGATAAGCTCGACATGATTCTTTTGATGTCAGTAAACCCAGGCTTTGGCGGACAGGCATTTATTCCTAATACACTGCCAAAGCTTCGCGAAGCCAGACAAATGATAGATGCAAGCGGGCTAGATATCCGCTTAGAAATTGACGGCGGCGTCAATGTTAACAATATCGCAGAGATCGCCGCCGCGGGGGCTGATACCTTTGTCGCAGGCTCTGCCATTTTTAACGCGCCCTCTCGCGGCGAGGCGATTGCTGAAATGCGTCGCCAACTCGCTGCTGTAAAAAATAGCTAGGGCTTTGTGTTAAGCGGCGCAGCAGTTACAATGTTGCGCAACGCTTAACTAATCCAAGGATCTCTCGTGTTTTCAGTCTACCGCTTTGTAGCCATCAATCTTCGATGGCGTCACTAATACTTGTGCGATATGTGAAGAACTGAACCCAACACCGAGATTAAGACTATGACACCCGAAAGATTCACTGAACTTGCCCACAGCGGCTTTAATCGTATTCCTGTTATACGCACAGTGCTGGCCGACTTAGACACACCGCTTTCAAGCTATGTCAAACTGGCCCGCGGCCCTTATTCCTATTTATTTGAGTCGGTTCAGGGCGGAGAAAAGTGGGGGCGCTATTCCATCATTGGCCTACCCTGTCGAACTGTTATGGCGGCTCGCGGCAATATGGTCACCGTAAGCATCGATGGTGCCATTACCGAACAATACGAATACAGCAACCCCTACCACTTTGTTGAAAAATTCAAAGCCCGCTATCGCGTACCCGATCTTGAAGGTATGCCACGCTTTCATGGTGGTCTGGTAGGTTACTTTGGCTATGACACTGTGCGTTATGTAGAACAACGCTTAGCGCACAGCACCCCGAAAGATGATATCGGCAACCCCGATATCTTACTCATGGTGTCGGAAGAAGTATTAGTGTTCGACAACCTGATGGGAACGATTTCGATAATATGCCATGCCAATACCGATGAACCCGAAGCGCTGACAAGAGCAAACGCTCGCATCGACGAGCTGGCTAAAATGCTCGAAGAGCCATCACCAAAACTACCGAGCCTCAATTTGAGCGGCGGCGACTCCGGTTTAAGCGAGGCCGACTTTGTGTCTCAGATGGGGCAACAGGCGTTTGAAGCATCGGTAGAAAAAATTCGCGAATACGTGCTCGCCGGTGACGCTATGCAAGTTGTCCCATCGCAGCGACTAAGCGCCGAGTTCAAAACGGATCCAATCCATCTCTACCGCGCACTTCGCCATTTGAATCCGTCGCCACACATGTATTTCTTGGACCTGGATGATTTTCATATTGTCGGCTCTTCGCCGGAGATCTTAGCTCGCGTTGAAGACGACATTATTACCATTCGCCCCATTGCCGGCACTCGCCCTCGAGGAGCAACAGAACAACAAGATCAAGAATTAGAGCGCGAATTGCTTGCCGACCCCAAAGAAATTGCCGAGCATTTAATGCTCATCGATCTCGGCCGCAATGACGTAGGCCGAGTGGCAGAAACGAGCTCAGTGGAAGTCACTGAAAACATGCTAGTTGAACGCTACTCGCACGTCATGCATATCGTGTCGAACGTACAGGGCAAGCTCAACCCTTCCTATAGCGCACTCGATGTCCTGCAGGCATCATTGCCCACAGGCACGCTTAGTGGCGCACCCAAGATTCGCGCCATGGAAATCATCGACGAGGTTGAAACAGTGAAACGTGGTGTGTATGGCGGCGCCGTAGGTTACATCTCTTGGCAGGGAAATACCGACAATGCCATCGCTATTCGCACGGCAGTGATTAAAAACAATACGCTCTACGTTCAAGCCGGCGCAGGTGTCGTTGCCGACTCTGTACCCACCCTGGAGTGGCAAGAAACCATCAACAAAGCAAGAGCCATCATGCGTGCCGCTGCCTTGGCAACGAGAAGCGCTTGACATCGCCGGCGGGAAAAGGAATAATTCCCGCCCTTAAATTTCGGCACTGTATTTTGCCGCTTTACTACTGTTAAACCTAGAGGATTACAACGTGGCGAATTCACCACAAGCTAAGAAAAGAGCAAAACAGGCCGAAAAACGCCGTCAGCAAAACGCGAGCCTGCGCTCAACTGTACGCACTTACATCAAGAAAGTTGTAGCTGCTATCGAATCTGGCAACGCAGAAAATGCTAAAGCAGCTTTCGATACTGCTGTTCCTGTGATCGATGCCATGGTTACCAAAGGCATTATCCACAAGAACAAAGCAGCTCGTCATAAGAGCCGTCTGAGCGCAAAAGTAAAAGCGCTAGCAGCATAAATTCTTTTGCGGCCGACGATCTGTCGGTCGCAATTTTCTTTATATTTAAAATTACACGCTGATAATGGCGGTTTTTTTGTGCCTGATATTTAGGCAAGAACTACCAAGTTGTCACGATGAATCAACTCTGACTCACCCTGATAACCCAGCAAATTTAAAATTTCAGCACTACTGTGGCGAGCGATTTTACGGGCGTCTGACGCACTGTAATTAGTAAGACCTCGAGCAATAAGCACACCATGTTGATCGCGACATTCAACAACAGCACCCCGCTCAAACTCCCCCTGCACTCGAGAGACACCCACCGGCAATAACGAACGCCCATGGCCTCGCAACACCTGCGCCGCACCATCATCCAGCACCAGCGTTCCCGACACATTCAATAGACCAGCCAACCATTGTTTACGCGCAGCTAAGGGCTTCTGCCTTGCCTCCAACCACGTGCCAAGCTCCTCACCGGCGAAGATACGCTGAAGAACATTAGGCTGCGAACCACCGACAATAATCGTAGAAGTACCTGAACGCGCCGCCAACCGAGCGGCGCGTAGCTTGGTAAACATACCGCCACGACCCAACTCACCTTTTGATTCACCTGCCATACCGTCTAAATCGCTGTCATCGGCAAACGCTCGTGCAATCAATTTGGCATCAGAGTTATTTCTTGGATCAGAATCGAACAAGCCAAGCTGATCGGTCATGATAATCAAGCCATCGGCATCAATAAGGTTTGCCACCATTGCAGCCAACGTATCATTGTCACCAAATCGAATTTCGTCCGTTGCCACCGTGTCATTTTCGTTAACAATAGGAATGACTTTGTGATCGATAAGAGTATTTAAGGCACTACGTGCATTGAGATAACGCGGCCGATTCGCCAAGTCATCGTTGATCAGCAACACCTGCGCAGTATTAATACCATAAGACTTGAACATGAGCTCATAACTATGAATCAAGCCCATTTGACCTACCGCAGCAGCGGCCTGCAGCTCATTAATTGCCGTTGGCCGCTTCGTCCATCCCAAGGTGCCCATTCCTGCCGCCACCGCACCGGATGACACGAGTACAATGTCATAGCCAGCTTGCGCCAGCTCAGACATTTGAGTTACCCAGGCCTGCATGGCCTCGCGATGCAAGCCCTTGCCGTTATTGGTCAGCAAAGCACTGCCGATTTTGACAACCCATCGCCTACCTTGCAAAAGCGCAGCGCGCCCCTGGTCAGACATACTTCGACTCCCTAACGAACGTACTCGACTTCGACGTCGTAATCGTCGTCGTCCCAGTCATCAAAGTCATCTTCATCCATCTCGCCACGGGCTTCTGCACGCTTCATGCGACGTAGGTTTTCAATTTGCTCACGCGCTTCTTGCTGCATGGCTAATTGCTGCTGATGCTCTTGCTCCGCCAGCTCGGGATTCTCAAGTTCCGCCTCTCTGCACTCATCGAGGTAAACCATGATGTCCTCACACAACCGCTGAGTACCCTCTGCACTAATCGCCGCGATCTCATAAACCGGCCCCTCCCAATCGAGGGCCTCAATGATATTTGCTCGTACTTCTTGTAAAGCAGGGCCATCGAGCAAATCGGTTTTATTGAGCACCAACCAACGATCGCGCTGAGCTAGGGTAGGACTGAAATACTCAATTTCATTGGCAATCGCCGCCGCTGCCTCAACCGGGTCCGACAAATCAAAGGGAGCAACGTCAATCATGTGCAACACCAAACGAGTCCGAGTTAAGTGACGCAAGAATCGAATACCCAAACCTGCTCCACCGGAAGCTCCCTCAATCACACCAGGCACGTCAGCCATAACAAAACTACGGTATTTCTGGACACTTACTACACCCAAATTGGGCACTAGGGTGGTAAAGGGGTAGTTAGCTACCTTGGGGCGCGCAGCTGAAACAGCGCGGATCAACGTGGACTTACCAGCATTGGGCATACCCAACAAGCCGACATCAGCCAACACTTTCATCTCTAATTTTAAATTGCGTTTTTCGCCCTCAGTACCCTTAGTCGTTTGACGGGGAGTGCGATTGGTACTGGATTTAAAGCGCGTGTTGCCCAAACCGTGAAAACCACCTCGAGCCACCATCAAACGCTGACCATCCTCGGTCAAGTCGCCCAAGATCTCACGGGTATCCTCATCGATCACCGTGGTACCCACAGGCATCTTTAGGATCAAGTCATCACCACTGGCACCAGTACACTGTTTACTCGCCCCACTCTTGCCACTCTCGGCACGAAAACGACGCGTGAAGCGATAATCCACCATAGTATTAAGGTTGATGTCAGCCTCAAGGAAGACACTGCCACCATCTCCGCCATCACCGCCATCAGGTCCACCTTTGGCAATAAATTTCTCACGACGAAAACTTAAGCAGCCATTTCCACCCCTGCCAGCTTCTACCGTAATACTCGCTTCATCTACGAATTTCATAATCTTTTATCCCCGGGCAAATTTCTTTTGCCCAAAACAAGAAAGCCCCGTCAATGACGAGGCTTTCGTGAAGATCACTAGCAGCGAATTAGGCGCTAACGATGTTCACGTATTTGCGGTTCTGCGGTCCTTTGACCACGAACTCTACAGCGCCATCAACGGTTGCGAACAAAGTGTGATCCTTGCCCATGCCAACGTTTGAACCAGCGTGGAAACGAGTACCACGTTGACGAACGATGATGCTACCTGCTGATACTTGCTGACCACCGAAGCGCTTTACACCAAGGCGTTTACTTTCGGAATCGCGTCCGTTACGAGTACTACCACCAGCTTTTTTGTGAGCCATTGTATTTCTCCTACCTTAATGCTTATGCACTGATTCCAGTGATTTTAACTTCGGTGTACCACTGACGGTGACCGGCCTGCTTACGATGGTGCTTACGACGCTTGAATTTCACGATGGTCACTTTGTCGTGACGGCCGTGAGAAACAATCTCAGCACTTACTTTAGCACCAGCAACTACTGGTTGACCAATTTTAACGTCAGCACCTGAACCAACCAACAACACTTCGTCGAAGTTAATTGCTGCGCCAGTTTCAGCTTCAATTTTTTCGAGTTTCAGGGTTTCACCTTCAACTACGCGGTGTTGCTTACCACCCGCTTTAATAATCGCGTACATGTTTTACTCCAATTTGGCCTGTTTGCATCCTGTGATTCGCGATTTGGGAATGCCGCATTGCGTCATTCACTGTGGGCAAATCAGGCACTAACCCGTGTCCGGGATAGGTTTTTGACGAATTTCAGGGTCGCGAATTGTATTCGATCGCAACACCCATAGCAAGCATTTAACATTCCCAACCACAACATTTTACTATTTAGGGCAATTTTTATTGAATTTAGTCGCACTGAAATTACGGCAAGTATACAAATAGGTGATAAACTTGATTCTTTTTTGTAGCAAGCTAGGAACAGAAACGGGATTCCCACACCATGCAACAAGCCAGAGAGCTCGTCGCCGCAGATTTTGATCGCGTCAACACATGCATCATCGACCAATTGTACTCACGCGTTCCATTGGTTGAAAACATCGGCCATTACATCATCGACGCAGGCGGCAAAAGGCTTCGTCCTATGTTAGTGCTGCTCGCTAGCGGTGCGTTGGAATACCGTGGCAGCGACCATATACAACTCGCCGCTGTCATCGAGTTTCTTCACACCGCGACCTTATTGCACGATGACGTAGTCGATGTATCAAATCTGCGTCGCGGCCGGCCAACCGCAAACGCCGAATTTGGCAACGCCCCCAGCGTCCTAGTGGGTGACTTCATATATTCTCGGGCCTTTCAAATGCTCGTCGGCTTGGGCGACATGGGTATCATGCGCCTTATCTCAGACACCACCAATACCATCGCCGAAGGGGAAGTCTTACAACTGACTAAAGCCGGTGACCCCGATACCGACCTTGAAGCCTATTTACAGGTCATTACAACCAAAACCGCTGTGTTGTTCGGTGCTGCAACCCGCGGTAGCGCTCTGCTTGCTAACGCCGATGCCGACATTGCGGAACATCTTTACCAATACGGACTCAATCTAGGTATCGCCTTTCAACTGATTGATGATGTACTAGATTACAGTGGCAACCCAGAAGAAATGGGCAAAAATCTAGGCGACGATCTCGCCGAAGGTAAACCCACGCTGCCGTTAATTCGCACGATGCAAGTCGGCACACCAGAGCAAATCGATCGAGTCAAAAACGCCATCGTTAATAAAGATGCCTCGCAATTAGAGCAAATAGCCATCGATGTGAAAGCTTGCGGCGCACTAGATTTCACATACGATATGGCGGTGAAATACAGTGAAAAGGCGCTGACCAACCTTGGCACACTACCTTCAAATAAATATACCGAACAAATGGCCCGCCTCGCTAAATTAGCCGTAGAGCGCAAAGCCTAAGGAGACATCATGGAGCTTTATCAGGCGCTCATTCTTGCCATCGTGCAGGGACTCACCGAATTTTTACCCATCTCAAGCTCTGCCCATCTGATTCTTCCTGCGCAGGTGCTTGGCTGGCAAGATCAAGGCCTCGCCTTTGACGTTGCCGTTCACGTGGGTTCATTAGCCGCTGTTGTGTGGTATTTCCGCAACGATTTATGGCGCATCGCCCTCGCCTGGTTAAACCGCGTTTTCAATGGTGTAAAAAGCGATGACAGTAAACTCGCATGGCAAGTCATCTACGCCACGATTCCTGCCGCTTTAGTCGGACTTGCCGCCGATGATTTTATCGAAGCTCACCTGCGTAGTATTACCGTTATCGCCACCACCACCATCGTTTTTGGTATTTGCCTGGGTTGGGCCGATAAGTTTGGCAGCCGCCGCTATGAACTGGCTCAAATGACAATGGCGGCCGCCATCATGATAGGTATTGCCCAAGCCCTCGCCCTGATCCCCGGCACATCACGCTCAGGCATTACGATTACCGCTGCGTTATTACTAGGCCTTAACCGCCACTCTGCTGCGCAATTCTCATTCCTATTATCCGTACCACTCATTTTAGCCGCCGGCGGACTCAAAACGGTCGAGCTAGCGACATCAGATATGGCGGTAAACTGGGGTGACTTGGTACTGGGAGCTACACTATCAGGCGTTACCGCCTATATTTGTATCAGAACCTTTCTGGCCTTCATTGACCGCATTGGCATGATGCCCTTTGTGATATATCGATTAGCCCTGGGGGCGGCGCTATTTGCCCTCGCCACATTATAACTACTAACCTGACGAGGTATGACTATGCTATCGCTCAATCATCTTGTGCGTGGCTGTGGTGCACTAGCCATTATTACGCTTTCCGCCTGCGGCAATAACAATAGTTCGAACCAACAAGCCGCGCTAACCGCGGCAGATGCCCAACAGTTTCTGGCTGAGGCTCAGGCCGACCTACAACAACTTCAACTCCCCGCCGTCCAAGCGGCATGGGTTTACCAAAACTTCATCACTGAAGACAGCGCGGCATTAAGTGCCAGCCTGGGTGAAAAGCTGAGCTCTGCCGCTGTACGCTACGCCGTAGAAGCCGCCAAGTTTAACAATGTCGAAGTCGATGCCGATACTCGTCGCCAACTCGAATTACTCAAGCAATCATTGACACTGCCAGCCCCCTCTGACCCAGCTAATTCCGCAGAACTGGCGACCATCGGCGCCGAACTGGATGGCATGTATGGCAAAGGTAAATACTGCCGTGATAATGGCGAGTGCTTGAGCCTACCCGAGATGACATTGGCGCTTGCTAGTTCGCGCGATCCCGCAGAGCAGCTTGAACTTTGGGCTGGATGGCGAGAAATTTCGCCCCCAATGAAGCCGCTTTATATTCGTCAAACCGAGATTGCCAACGAAGGCGCCAAAGAACTTGGCTTTGATGACTTGAGTGATTTATGGCGCGCCAAATACGACATGCCTAGTGCGGACTTCGGCAACGAAGTCGATCGCTTATGGGGACAAGTAAAACCCTTTTATGATGCTCTGCACTGCCACGTGCGAGCAGAATTAGGCGATTACTATGGCGAAGAGATTGTTCCTCAAGATCAAGCCATTCCCGCTCACCTACTAGGCAAC
>Ga0209962_1000127_pt1 | contig 24280 bp, 20 predicted proteins | sample SalPonA_C_H2O_MG_FD_185722 | JGI IMG/M metagenome (GOLD analysis project Ga0209962, IMG submission 185722) | Water microbial communities from South San Francisco under conditions of wetland restoration - Salt Pond MetaG R2A_C_H2O_MG (SPAdes)... | ecosystem: Environmental > Aquatic > Non-marine... | reverse complement strand
CTAAATACAAAGAAATAGCGTCCAGCTCATCTTGCAAATCGACCAAGTGCTCATGATTTTTATCTAGTGAGTAGCGGAGAAACTTACTTAGCCTAACGAGCATAGCACTAGCTTTGGCGTTTTCCTCCATCGCTACTAATGAATTAATTGCATTTAGTGTATTGAAAAGAAAGTGCGGATTTAACTGGTATCGCAACATTTTTAACTGGGCCGTCTGGGCGATGGCTTCCGCCTCGATTAATAATCGGCCCTCTTCTTTTCGCGCTAATTCCAATCGTAACAGCTCAGAGTGCTCCTCTTGGAACAGACTGAAATATTTAATACCGAAGTAAAGTGATGACCACGCCGCAAAAACGAATATAGAAGAAAAGTACCAGCCTCCAAATTCAGACCATAGTCCCATCTCACCGGTCATCATAATAAACGTTTCAATACGAATAGCCGACCAAACTAATGAGACCACTAAAACTGAAGACAAGGCCACAGTGACACGTCTAAGAATCGATCGATGCCAATAAGAGGTATAAATATTTCTCAATGGCCAGCTTAACAATATCCCCAGCAAAGATTGAAAAATATTGTGTGCAATGTAGATAAAAGATGGATCGTTGTACCAAAGATTGAGACTAAAGAAACTAATAATCGAATGACCCGACCAACCAATAACTTGCAACAACCAAAATTGGTAATGTCGATTATGGAGCAGATGGCTAAAAACTTGATTAGGCAAAGGAATTAAATACATTGTTATTATGACCGTGTCACATTATAAATATCATCATATACCTCCAAGCGCGTCACGACAAAGCGGTATAAAAATAAGGCGAGATGGCACCTCCCCCTTTCAAACCAAACACTGCCTCCAAACAAGCTTAAGCGCCGATCAAAAACTGCCATTTGCAGGTGATTTTACTGTCAGGCACAAGCTGACCTAGCACTACCATAGCCACCCTCTTATGTTAGAAACTTAGCAACGAGGGATAATCATGCAGCATTTTGAAGCCAATTTTGATGGATTAGTGGGGCCTAGTCACAACTATGGCGGATTAGCCAAGGGGAATATTGCCTCTCAATCGAATCAGGCATCATATTCCAACCCTAAACAAGCCGCGCTTCAAGGACTGGCAAAAATGCTCACGCTTCATCGCATGGGGCTGGTGCAAGGTGTGTTTGCTCCGCATGCTAGACCAGACATTCAATCGCTAAAGAGATTGGGCTTTAGTGGATCCAACCGAGAAATACTCAACAAGGTGATCAAAAAACACCCAGAACTGTTACAAGCCGTTTACTCAGCTTCAAGTATGTGGGTAGCTAATGCTGCCACCGTATCACCGAGAGCTCACACTCCAGACAATAAAGTACATATGACCGTGGCCAATTTGGCCAGTCATTTACACAGAGCGATTGAACCGCCGACAAGTTACAACATCTTGCAGGCCACGTTTCAAGATTCAGATAAATTCACAATCCACCACGAATTATCTTATGGCTCACACATGGGTGACGAGGGTGCAGCGAACCATACCGTGTTTACACACGAGTACGGTAAGCCAGGAATAGAGTTCTTTGTATACGGCCAGAGAAGTCTTTACCGTGAAGGACCTAAACCTAGCCACTTCCCTGCCAGACAGACGCTTGAGGCAAGTCAGGCGGTTGCTCGTCAACACGGACTTGACGAAGATACCTGTGTATATGCACAACAGCTGCCAGAAAGTATTGATGCAGGGGTTTTTCACAACGACGTTATCGCCGTGGGTAATTTAGATACACTGTTCTGCCATGAGAAAGCTTTTTTACACCAAAGCCAAGTCATTGCCGTACTAACAGAAAAGCTTGGTGGCAATCTGACAGTAATAGAAGTTCCCGAGGCTGAAGTTTCAGTTCAAACAGCCGTTAAGACCTATATGTTTAACAGCCAACTCCTTAAACTTCCCAACGGCAATCAACTACTGGTGGTCCCAAGCGAATGCGAACAAAACATGCAGACATGGAACTATCTTCAAACGTTACAAGAAAGTCACCCAGCTATCGACGATGTGCTTGTGGTGGACATTAAACAAAGCATGCGAAATGGTGGAGGCCCCGCTTGCCTGCGTTTAAGAGTACCGATGGACGACGAGTTGTTGGGCGGAGTCAATCCGCATTGCATAATTAATGAAGCTAAGTTTAATGAACTGTGCCAATGGGTAGAGCGGAGTTATCGCGACCGTGTTGATGCAGAGACATTGAAAGACCCTCAATTCATGGAAGAAAATTTTGCCGCATTAGATGAACTGACCCAAATTCTAAAACTGGGAAGCGTTTACCCATTTCAGTTTAACTAATCGATCAACTTTTTTAATGGGTATCCCGAAAAAGGTTTTGAAGTATTCATAACAACATGGCTTGATATGTGAATTAAGCCTGGTAGCGCGTCTATAAGTTGATCAATGACATGGTTATAGCTAGGCATATCGGCGGCTACCACTTTCATAAACACATCAAAATTGCCGCTTACCACATAACACTCCACTACCTCATCCATACAATTGACCGCCCGAAGGAACTCATTAAAAGTTTCGCTACTTTGATCTTTAATCGTGGCGGTGGCGATCACCGTAATCGAACGACATAACGCAGGTAAATCAATATTTGACCAAAAAGGGCCAATAACGCCCTGCTCTTCCAATTTTCGAACCCGGTTAAGACATGCGCTCGGCGAAATACCCACCTTTTCAGCCAAAGCATGATTGGTAATCCTGGCATCTAGCTGAAGCACCGAAAGAATCTTCTTATTAATTCTATCTAATTGCATAATTCTTCCCCTTAACTAGATCAAACAATCTATCAAAAAAATAATTTATCAATTAAATACATAAGCTTATAAAAAATAAGCAAAACCAAAACAATAAAATAGCACAGAATAATATTTCGTTTTACTAAAAAAAATAATATTTTCAACACAATTAAGGGCCATTTAAGCAGCACATTTTGTCGTTAAATTCCTACAATTTATTCATTGGAGGAAATATTATGTGGCGTATTCGTTCTTGTAAGTACAGTGATTTAAATGACTTATTAGCGCTTTCCAAAAGCATTGGTGAAGGCATGACCTCTATGCCTCAAACCAGCCTTGGATGGGGGCGCAAAATCGCTCAAGCCGAAGCCTCTTTTGCAGGCCAGCCTGATGCGGGTAGTTATTTCCTTGTGTTAGAGGACGTCGCCAATGGCAAAATTATTGGTACTACCGCGGTTTACACTGGTGTGGGCGAAAAGCGTCCCTTTTTTGTATATCGTCACGACAAGCAAAAGCAGAGCCTTTTCCTAGAGTCAGCGCTAAGTGGTGCAAGTGAGATCGGCTCTCTGTTTCTTTCCCCAACTGCACGTGTCAAAGGCCTAGGAAGGGCATTATCCCAAGCACGTTTTTTGATGATGGCAACCTTCCCGCAGCTTTTTTCAGCCACGGTGATGGCCACATGCCGCGGCTGGCTAGATAACAACGATGAGTCTCCAGTTTGGCAGCATGTTGGTCAAAGGCACCACAACATAAATTTCAAAGAAGTCGTAGAACGCACAGCACAACACGGTAACGAATGGCTAGCTAAGAAACTTCCATCACACATTTCGCTTAAAAACTTATCCTCGGAAGCTTTATCCTTGCTAGGAGAGCCTCACAGCCAATCAGCGCCTGCACAAACCATTTTGCGCGAGGAAAATTTTGTTAAGAGCGATTTTATTGATCTGGCTGATGGCGGGCCAACACTCACCTGCCAGCCCACTAAGATTAAATCGTATCAAGCAAGTGTTACCACCCAATTAAGACGTGCTAATCGTCCTCTTCAAGGTGAGGATATGTATATGATTGCCTGTGGAAGCTTGCAAAATTTTGAAATCATTTTGTGCCGTGGTGAGCAACAGCAAAATGGTGTAATTTTGGTTGATGACAACACTGCTTTACTATTGAATAAGCACCTCGATAAAAGAGTCAAAGCTTTAAAAATACAAGGCAGCGACGACATGCTTAATCGCATGCAAATTAGCCATGACCGGGCGGCTTAATGAATACTTCTTTCGCCAAAGCAAACTCATCATTGCATTTGAGGCCAATAAAATGACATTTACATTCTTCCAAGCATTGTGGAATGACTATACCAAGCTGGCACCACAAGCCGAGGTTATCCATCAAATGTTTTCTGAACAAAATGAAAAAGTCATCAACGACCATGTGGCCTTTAGAACCTTTGCAGGTACACCACTGTGCCTAGACAGCCTCGAACCTATTATCCTAGCCATGAACTATAGGTTACAGGAACAGTATCGATTTGAAACCAAAAAGCTCCGAGCTCGCAGCTATGTACACAGCGACCCAAGCGTCCCTAAAATTTTTCTTTCAGAGCTACTCACTCATGAATTAAGCGACCAGGCGCAAGCTATTTTAGAAAAATACACTCAACAAATAGCAGCCCCTCATCTTTCACCGGAAATATTTTGGTCTGGCAGACACTGGGATATGCCCACGTGGGCAGACTACCAAGCACTACTTGCGGAAAGTGAATATGCCGCATGGTTAACCGCGATAGGTCTTAGGGCCAATCATTTCACCATTAGCATCAATCATCTAAACCATCAAAACGATGTAAAGTCTGTACTGGAGACGATTAAGCAGGCCGGCTTCGCTGTTAATACTACTGGCGGAGAAGTGAAAGGTTCAACCCAAGTTTACCTTGAACAAGGCTCAACCATGGCGGATCAAAAAGTATTCACTTTTGGTGATGGCAGCGAGCATGCCATTCCCACCTGCTTTTATGAATTTGCGCTTCGCTACCGAGAACCTAGCGGGGAGTATTTTCAGGGCTTTGTCGAAGGTAATGCCGACAAAATTTTTGACTCTACCAACGTGTCAAAAGCCATGTAAACGCAAAGAGCCGCTCTATGGCGGCTCTTATACAACATGTCAACAAATTAGCAATGATAATCAATTCTATAGTCTGGTACTGATTTATGCAGGAACTCAGAAACTGCCTGACGAACATCATCTTTCACAGAAAGCTTTTCGCGACGCGAATAACAACTATGCTTATAGCCATCATCGATCAAAAGGCTATTTTCAGTGATAAAAACATCGATAATGTGTCCTTCGGCGCCCTTGTAGGTTGCCAATAAACGCTTCATGGTTAACTCCATTGAGTTTAAAAACAAAATTTATACGCTGAGACAAGTAGAAAGTACTAAAAAATGTGCGGACGTTATAACTTAGAATACACAGCAGCGATCGACAAACTGCTTTCACAGCATGGATTCCAAGGTGAATTTAAACCGGCCTATAACATCGCTCCTACAGATTTCGCGCCAATCATTATCCAAGACCGGCATCGCCCCAGCGAAATCATCCCTGCTCGATGGTGGCTAACTCCGTCCTGGTCATCCGGCCTATCCCAGAAGTTTTCAATGTTTAATGCTCGCGCTGAAAACCTGCTAACTAGCCGCGCGTTTAAAGGTCCCTTTCAACATAAGCGCTGCATAGTGCCCGCCTCCGGATTTATTGAATGGCACCGTAAGGAGAAAGAAAAACAACCCTATCTTGTTGAACTCGATGGGAAAGGATTAGCCATGGCAGGCATATGGGATTATTGGCAGGATGGCGAAAACGTCCTATTCAGCTTTGCTATTATTACCAAACCCGCCAGCCCAAGTTTTCAGACACTTCACTCAAGAATGCCTGTGCTATTAAAGGAAGAGGATTTAAGCACTTGGCTTGACCCACACACTACAGCAAAGCAAGCCCTACCGTTGATTGACACGAGTATTAGCCATGGTTGGCAAATGACCCCTATCGACAACAGCATTGGTCATTCAAAAAATAAAACTAAACCACAAGTGAGCGACATCCAGTCATAGTGAATTAGCCCACAGTACAGCTGCAAAAGTCTCCTCTCTGTCTATGATCAAAAGGCATAACAATTAGGAGAGTGCCATGATCGAAGGAACGATAAGTAAAGACATTCCACAGAATTTATCCGCAGACAACCCAGCATCACAAAATACTGCAAGCCCTTTATGGTTAGTGATAATCGCCAGCTTGCTGATGATTCAAATACCAAGCCTGCTAATACTTTTAAGTAATTATCTGTTAAGCCAAAATCCTCTCGCCTTAAGTGCGCTTGGCCATTTAAGTCATATCATCATCTACATCGTTTCACCCGTGCTGATAATTTGGATGATAAAACAGCAAATGCGGTGCAATTTGAGTACCGCGTTATCAACCTTAGGACTTATACAAAAACCAACGCTTAACGTCATTCTAATAAGCATCGCCATAGGCATTTTGACAACCTTTTCCGCCATAGCACTTACTGTCTTTGTGGAAACGTCGATCGAAGCAAATACTATGCAACTGTTAAAGACTCACGCGTCACTCATTGGCATGCTCAGTTTGTGTTTCATTGTCGTGTTCGCAACGCCAGTGATAGAAGAGATTGTCTTTCGGGGCTGGTTTTATGAGATAGCCAGTAAAGGCAGATTAGGAAGTTGGGGGGCGGCACTGTTAATTTCCACGTTATTTACGCTGTTGCACCTAAATCCCAACATACAAGCCATAAGTTTACTTAGTATTTTCTCTGTTGGAATGATATGCGCCTGGCTTCGCTATCGCTATGAATCACTGTGGCCAGCCATTGCTATGCATGTCAGCTTCAACGCAAGTCAATTAATGAGCGTTTTACTCGCGACATCTTAATAAAAAATACTAGGCATATTGAGCGATGTGCCCTTATCCTTTGATATAACCAAACAGGCCTTTGTTAATACAAATTCGCATAAAAAGAAGCCTTTTTATGCTTTTATTGTGACACTGACGCTGTTAAATTTCTTGTTTGTCATTTTATCCACATGAAAGGAAAGGTTCATGAAACTCGAATCAATTGCCTTGCACGAAGGCTACTCTCCAGAAGCTACAACTAAAGCGGCGGCTGTTCCCATTTATCAAACCACATCGTTTACGTTTGATGATACCCAACACGGCGCCGATTTATTCAATCTAGTAGTCCCTGGCAACATCTATACCCGTATTATGAACCCTACAACGGATGTACTTGAGAAGCGCGTTGCAGCAATGGAAGGTGGTATTGGCGCCTTGGCATTAGCCTCTGGTATGTCTGCTATCACCTATGCCATTCAATGTTTAACCGAAGTGGGTGATAACATTGTTAGCACTAGCCAACTCTACGGCGGCACTTACAATTTGTTTGCTCATTCACTGCCACGTCAGGGCATTGATGTTCGTATGGTGTCCCATGATGACTACGAAGGCTTTGAAAAAGCCATCGACAGCAAAACCAAAGCCGTTTTTTGTGAATCAATAGGCAACCCCGCAGGCAATGTAGTCAATTTGAAAAAATTGGCTGATATTGCCCATAAACACGGTGTACCGCTCATTGTGGATAACACTGTAGCCACCCCCTACCTGTGCCGGCCCTTCGATTTAGGGGCGGATATCGTGATTCACTCTCTCACCAAATACATTGGTGGTCATGGCACAACCATTGGTGGAATCATTGTCGATTCTGGTAAATTTGATTGGACCGCTGACAAAGAGCGCTTTGCCATTCTCAATGAACCCGATCCTTCATACCATGGCGTAGTTTATACCGAAGCACTTGGCCCTGCTGCCTTTATTGGCCGTTGCCGCGTTGTCCCACTGCGCAACACGGGTGCCGCTATTTCACCGATGAACGCCTTTCAAATCCTTCAAGGGCTTGAAACATTAGGTCTTCGCATGGATCGCCACTGTGAAAATGCTGAAAAATTAGCGGCTTATTTACAATCTCACCCCAAAGTTGCTTGGGTGAACTATGCTGCACTGCCTGACAGTCCTTATTACGAAACTTGCCAAGAAATCACTAGTGGTAAGGCGTCTGGTATTTTAAGTTTTGGCGTAAAAGGCGGCATTGAGGCTTGCTCAACCTTTATTGATTCACTGCAAATGATTTTGCGCTTAGTAAACATTGGCGACGCCAAGTCACTCGCTTGCCACCCCGCATCAACGACCCACCGTCAACTGAATGACGAAGAGTTGGCCAAAGCGGGCGTGTCAGCCGACTTAGTACGTATTTCAGTGGGCATCGAACATATTGACGATATCATTGCCGATATTGAACAAGCACTAAGCAAAGTTTAATAGTACATACCTGTAGTGAGGACTGTCTCGCTACAGGTGCTCTAAAAATGACGTTGATGCGCTCAATGTTTCGAAAATCAGTTAAGCACCTCTTTATGAAATTAAAAAACTAAGCGTGTTTTAAAAAGGTATTTATGATCTTATGCAGCGAAACAAGACTGCCATCTACAGGGCCATGTTGTAATACCTTTTTGTCCAATTCGCTAAATGGATGAGTTTTACATGATTCATCTATCTTTATAAAACGTTCACCATATTCGTAATAACCCATATACCAACTTTCAAATAACTTCTCTTTAATGGGGGCCTGCAATAAGGTCTTAACATTAGTATGGCGGTCATCTAACTGAATTTTGGCATAAAGTGACGACAGCGCCTCTTTTTCACCTTCGATGCACTGCAAAAACGAGCCATTTAAATGCATCAAAATACCCGTAATACCACTCAATTGATTGCTATATCTATATTGCTTGAGCTGGGTTTCTAGCTCATAAGTACTTAGAAGCTTACGTGCCGTACTTGAATAAACTATCATTTCTAATGAATTATCAGGCATTACACGTTCCACCTTGCAAGACGAATTGACATAATCGGAAATGCAATCATCTCACCCTTTTATTTGCAACAAGTTTGTCAAAGATAGATTAATTTACAGCCCATCCATTGTAAATATAGATATGCCTCTTCACGTTAATTTATGGGCTTAGCTGCATAGCCATATAAATTGAATAGTCTTGCAGCAGATGATTTTAAAATTGCGTTTGACTATTTAGTAACGCTATTCTCAGGGACAGCAATGCAACAATAATTAAGTCGAGTCGCGTATGAACTTAGTATGACTCCAAAAAATGGGTTGCATCGATTACCTTGTAACGCAGTCAAAGGTTTAAACATGAAAGCCATTAGAATTGAACATGCCATAGACGATTATAGCGGTCTTACTATCGTTGATCGCAAAGAACCCATACCCGAACCAGGACAACTGCGCGTAGCGATGAAAAAAGCAGCGTTACATCCGTCTGACCTCAACTATATTCGAGGGGATTACTACAAGGGCCTTGAACGTTTAATTTGGAATAGTCACCGCCATCACCCTAGTTTTGACCCAAACCATGACACACCTCACCCAACGCTACCTTTTACCCCAGGCGCAGAAGGTGTTGGAATTGTGGATGCTTGCGGTGATGGCATCGACCAAAAACAATGGCTTGGTAAACGTGTCGCCCTACTGGCGGGGCCGCCCAATGGTACGTGGCAACAATCCCTATTATGTCAGCCAAATCAGTTGGCCATGGTGCCTAGCGAGCTGCCTGATGAACAAGCAGCGTTGATGATGCTAAATCCGCTAACCGCGTTGGTGATGGTTCGCTATATCCTTAATATTCAGCAAGGACAGTGGCTTTTACAGAGCGCGGGCAACTCAACTGTGGCCAAAATGGTGGCGACTCTTGGTAAACACTTTGGCTTCCATACCATAAGTATCGTAAGACACACTCCATCGGGTGGATCAATGCCCTTAGCCGATGTTGTTATCAACAGCCAAACCGACAATATTGCAGAAGCGGTCCTTTCCGCCACTGCCGGGAAAGGTGCAGATAAAATTCTCGATTGCGTAGGTGGTTCATTAACAGAACAAATGGTTCAATGCCTAGGTGATCACGGTCAAATGCTCTTATACGGAACCTTAGAGGCGCCCTCATTTAACATTCATGCACGCGATCTTATGATGACAAATGGAAGACTCTCTGGCTTTTATTTACCGGGCTGGCTTAATAGAACAACACCAGACGTCCTACAGAGCGTCATGAAAGAACTAACGCAACTCAGTGGCCTTGGATTGTTTAGATCCGAAATTGCAGACCAATACCCGATAACAGATGTTAAAAAAGCTATTACCGCCGCATTAACACCCGGTCGAAACGGCAAAATACTGATCGACATGGTTTAACAAGTTGATTCTTCGACAATAGCGAATAATGAACGCTGTAGCGCTAGAGGACACTGTTTATGGCAACACACATAGACCCAAAACGATGGGGCTCAACCCATTGAACTGGTTTTCACACTAGGTACTTATGGCGAATGTTCAAAACCCGAGCTTTTTGCGAATGAAGTAACCACAAGTCGTCGCGGTGACAAATTTAATGGCGATGGGCACCAAAAAAACCATCAAAATGTTTTCTACGGTATACATCCAACTGACATTAGCAGACACCTTAAACCACGCCATACCAAAGGCAAAAAAAGTGATTTGGCCGCAAATCGTGGCTAGCGCATCCTTATAAAACCGATGCTGCCCATGGTGCGAAATCATTCCCACTACGGCAGCAGCTAACAAAAAACCCACCAAGAAGCCGCCAGTATTACCCCAAAAATAAAGAATCCCTCCGCCATCGGCAAAAACAGGCAACCCCAAAGCCCCTAACATGAGGTAAATCCCTATCGACAAACACGCCCGCCATGGCCCTAAGGCTAGGCCAGACAACAGTACCACAAAGTCTGACATGATAAACGGCACAGGACCCAGAGGAATTTCTATCCATGCACCCAACACCGTGAGCAAGGTAAACGTTGGGATCAAAATAAAATTGGCATTCATAACAGTAATAAAATGTAGGGGTATTGAAGACATCTCAATTTTGACACAAACAAATCAAAACCCCAACGTAAATGGCCTGAGCGGAAGATACAAACAATCTTTACTTTTTCAACCCTTGTCCATCAAGACAAAACTGACGGAAAAGCCAGGTGATGCACTCTTCAATCAAATCATAAAATGGACTACTTTTCTTTCTGGCTACCTTAAATTTTTGTTCTAAAATAAAATACATAAGAAAAATGTTAAGGAATAAGCACGTTGAACGTTGTAGGAATAGGCGCATCCGCCGGCGGTATTGAAGCCCTAAAGATACTGTTGGGATCCCTTAAAAAACAAGATAATGCTAGTTACATCATAGCCCAACATATTTCACCCACGCATGTGTCAATGCTCAAAGAGATATTTACTCGGCAAACAGATCTCAATATCAACATCGCTGAAACAGGAATCGCACCAGAGCCAGGTAATATCTACGTCATACCTCCCAACGCAAACGTTACATTTAGTGAGGGAATTATTACCCTGCACGACGCCACTGACCTACCCTCTCCCAAACCATCCATTAATCAACTTTTTGAAAGTTTAGCTGACAACTTTGGCACCAAAAGTATTGGTATTATTTTATCTGGAACAGGATCAGATGGCGCGGCAGGGCTTATGGCGATACGCCAGTCAGGAGGTATCACCGTCGCCCAAGATCCGGCAACAGCAGAGTACGCCTCTATGCCATTGTCCGCCATACAAGCCGGCGCGGTTGATCTTACCTTACCCCTGCCAGACATTGCTGGCGTGATACACGCGGCGGGTAAACTAAAAACACATGATCAACAACCCAACTCAGAGTGGACAGACGACTACATTACATTAGTAGAAAAAATAAACGAAGCCGCCAATATTGATCTATCACAATACAAAACGTCTAGCTTAAAACGCCGCATCGACCGTCGTATGGCGCTTCGTCAAATTAGCGATATTGCTAGCTATATTGATTACATCAATAAAAACGATGATGAAGTTCATGAATTTGTAAAAGATGTATTTATTTCCGTCACCGAGTTCTTCCGAGACAAGAGTGTCTTTGATTTTATGAAAGTCATGCTCAAAGAAAAACTCAAAGGATTTAAGAAAAACCAGCTATTTAGGGTTTGGATTCCCGGCTGTGCAACGGGTGAAGAAGCTTACACCTATGCCATTTTATTAGATGAAATTCAAAAAGAAGATAATCTTCATTTTGACTATAGAATTTTGGCGACAGATATTTCCGAACGCGCACTCGAAGTTGCGAGAAAGGGGTATTATAGCGACGTCATTAAAGCCAATATCGATCAACAGCGCTTGCAGAAATATTTCACTGTCCAACCCAATGGCTATCAAGTCAATAAGGACATCCGCGATAAAATCATTTTTTCACGCCATGATCTTGTCAAAGATGCACCCTTTGCTGCACTGCAACTCATTAGCTGCCGCAACGTTCTCATTTACTTTAAGCCAGAACTACAAGATGACTTATTCAACTTATTCAACTTCGCCTTAGAAGATGATGGAATATTACTTCTGGGGCGTTCAGAAAGCGCGAAGTCTCAAACAGAAACCTTTAAGGTCATCGACAAAGATTATAGAGTTTATAAAAAAACCGGACAGGCTAGCTCTAGGGCAAGACGAGGAATATTTAATCCAATGCAGAACAATGCCTACTTGGGGTATCGTTCTCGGTCAAGTCTTACACAAAACGTTAGGACCAATACCCTATCTCAAAAAAACTCTTTCCTTAATAGTTTAGAAACAGGCCTACTACTGTCTGTTTTGCACGAGATTATAATCACCAACATAGAAGGTAAAATTATTTATATCTCTGAGGCTGCGGGTAAATTTATTAACAAGCCCACTGGTTTCATTTCCGACAATGTTGTTGATAACATGTCGGATGCATTATCCATGGTTATCCGTCCCATGCTGTTTAAGGCACAACAGCAACTCGCTGATAATTGCGAAGTGCTTGAACCTATTACTCGCTTTATTACCCTGGCTGAAATGCAAAACGCTTACTATCGCCTTAGAGCCACCCCATTGAATAGCAATGGGGTGGGGTTGATTGCGATAATATTTGATCATATCTGGGAAGAAGATCATGCCAAATCGATTCCCACACCTGTTAAAAGCAACAGTGAATTTACTGCACTCAACTTTCTCAATGACGAATTAAGTTCTACTAGAGAAAGCCTCCAGACCATCATTGAAGAATACGAAACCACTAATGAAGAACTGCAGTCTGCTAACGAAGAAATGATGTCTTCCAATGAGGAGTTGCAGGCCACCAACGAAGAATTACAAACAACCAACGAAGAACTGCAATCTACCAATGAAGAGCTAGTAACAGTTAACGACGAATTAAACTTCAAAAATCACCAGCTCGATAATCTCAATTTAACGCTTCAAAAAATTGAGCGCTCATTGAAACTGCCATTTATACAGGTGGATACAAGCTTCAATGTTATTCACATTAGCAGCACGATGAGCCAAATTAACTTGGAAAAACCCCCTGAGATAGGACGAAACATCTTAGATAACCATTTTTTATCTCAATTTGGCGATCAAAAAGAAAATATTTTAGAGACACTGCATGTTAATGAATCAGACAGTAATTTGCGGTTAACTATTAAAGATAAAGCCTATCTCCTCAAAATCAGTATGGTACGAGATGGCGAATCTTTAGATGGTAGGATTATTTGGTTTGATAATATTCACGAATCCAGCGCTATAGCGAATAAAGAGCGTGAGGCATTGAATATTGCCCTTAATACGCTCAATGCCATTGGAGATGCTGTCATTAGAACAGATTCAAACGGCATTATTACGCTTTTCAATAGTGCCGCCGAATTAGCGACAGGCTTGCAAGCTGAAGATGCGATGGGGCTTTTCATTGGGCGGGTTTTAAAACCGGAAGATGAAAACCATCCAATTATTGGTCATCTGATAAACGTAAAATCTCTGAAAGAGCCATTTAAAACACGGACTCCTGTTGCACTGATTAATACCCAAGGCAAAGCCTATTACGCAGATATCACCACCGCTCCATTTTTCGACAACTCTCAGAAATTTTCTGGATTAGTCATTCTTTTTAAGGATGTGACCGACAGGCAATTACTAGCTAAAGAACGCGATTGGCACGCTGATCACGACTACCTCACCGGTCTCATCAATCGTGGCAGTGCCGAACGAATTATTCGTAAATCTATATATAACGATGGTTTAAAGGATGGCATAAAATACGCGCTATTGTTTATGGACTTAGATGGTTTCAAATCTGTGAATGATAGTGCCGGGCATGATACCGGCGATGCCATTCTCAAAGAGGTAGTTAATAGAATCAAATCACACTTACGCCGCTCTGACCTATTCGCGAGGATCGGCGGTGACGAATTTGTTATCTACTTACTCGGTACCGCACCTTTTGAAGCTCATGAAATAGCACTAGAACTCATCAGAGTGATTTCAAGCGAGCCATTTAAATGGGGATCAAGAGAATATTCAATAGGTCTATCCATTGGATTGTTTGTCAGTGACGAACTCGACAGTCATAACTTTCAAGATATGCTTATTGCTGCTGACGCGGCAATGTATCGAGCTAAAGAACAAGGCGGCAATAAAGTTATACTGGCGAATCAAGGCAGTCATAAATATGGTAAATCCAACAATACCGAAACCAATATTTACCGTTTACAACAATGTCCGACGACTCAAAGCTTAAGGGTAGTTAGACAGCCCATAATAGATACCGCTTCCCATTCAATCGCCGGGTATGAGTTCTTAATGCGCTTTAAAGATCAGTATGGTGAATTAACCCCCGAAGAACTTATCAAAACCTCTGAACGCTACTCAATGATTCATAAATTAGACATTTGGATCATTGAACTGGCTTTTAAAGCCATAGCTAATATCAGAGCGCAGGACGACGAAAATGTTTTTTATTCAATCAATCTAAGCGGCCAATCTTTCAATAATCTTGAGCTATTTGAAAAAATAGAGGCCCTCGCCAATGACTATGAGATCGACCCCAAACGCCTAATTCTTGAAATAACAGAGCGTGCATTTCTACCTAACTTTAATGTCGTAAACCAATTTATAGCAAAGGCACATGAGTTGGGAGCGAGAGTTTATTTAGATGATTTTGGGAGCGGATTAAGTTCATTTGAGTATTTAAAAGCGTTAAATATTGATGGCGTAAAAATAGACGGTCAATTCGTCACTAACATCAATAAAAGTGCTTTAGATCATGAAATTGTTGAATCAATCGTTCGCATCTGCAAAACACTTGGCATTCCCATCATAGCTGAGTATGTTGAAAACGCTGACATTGCAGACGCTATCGCCAAACTAAACATTGAATACCAACAAGGCTTCTATCATAGCGAGCCTGAAGAAATAGCCCCTATGCGTATTTAAGAAAGGTACCAATAATTTGGTGGACAGATGCAATATCAAAGTTGGGGCTAGCACTTTCAAAGACTTTCTTATCTAAATCATGCAAAGGATTTGAATTTTCGTCATCGCTAATTTTTATTCTGTTGAGAGAGGGCTCATAAAACCCCATATGCCAGTTGTGAAAAACACGCTGTTCTATCTTACCACTCACGAGGATTTTCACATTGTAATGCCGTTGATCTCGCTTAATACTGGTATATAGTTGATTGATGACCACTTGTTCACCTTCAATATATTGTAAGTATGAGCCATCCTTATATAACAAAATACCAGTAATACCATTGGCCGAGTTAAAATTGCGCGCTTGGATAAGAAGCGCGTCTAGTTCAGTGGAACTTGGCAACTTTGTTGCTCGACTACAGTACACAATTTTGAAAAGATCATGATCAAACAAGCTGTCACCAAGTGCTTAAGAATTAAATACCAAATCTTAAGCCAAGATTTTTAAAAAACCAATCTAAAGTATCTCTTAAAAAATATTGGGTAGCAGCTTTCAGAGCAAACAGCTTAGCAGTCTACCAACCATGGCATTAATGGCAGTATCACCAATTAAGATTCGATGAGAATGTCATCCTCTTCAGCTTTTTTAGAAAACCATCCCATCTGGGCATATAGAATACCGAATACCGGCGATAACCAGCAGGCAAATGCTAACGGCGCATAAAGTAAATTAGAGAAGTCTCCCGCGCCAAATGTGAGTCCCAACGCCCCAATAACAAAAGCACCCCCGGCATTCCAAGGAATCAGTGGTGAGATTAATGTCCCCCCCTCCTCTATGGCTCTAGACAAGTTTAAACGACTATAACCTGCACGGTTGTATTCAGGGGCGTACATACGGCCTGGAAGGGCCACTGACAAATACACATCACCAGAAATAACATTGGTCGCCATAGAGGTAAGAATAGCTTTGGTTTGAAGTCCACTGAAGCTTTCAGTCTTGCTGAGCACAGCTCTTACTAAAGACTCAAGGCAACGAGTTCGCTCTAATGCTCCCCCAAAGGCCAACGCAAGCATCATCAGGGTAATCACCCAGGTCATAGAGGTAATGCCACCTCTATTTAATAAGTTATCTAGTGCTTCAGAGCTGGTCGATACTGAAAAGCCACTGTGGGCAATAGTGAAAATCTCGTTCAAATTGTAGCCGTAATTAATCGTAGCTACTCCCGCACCCGCTAAAAAACCTGCAAACAAGGCAGGTATGGGTGACACCTTTAACAGAGCCAATGTCATAACCAGTATTAATGGCAAAAGTGGTAAAAATCCAAATTCAAACGTGGCCGCTAAACCTTCACGATATTGAACAATATTCGCCAATTGACTTTCATCAACGACCGACTGCCCACCTACAAATAAATAAATGATAAAGGCAATAATCATGGCCGGCACGGTAGTCGGCATCATATTTTTTATATGATCAAAGACATTAGTTTCTGTGACCGCAGCCGCGAGGTTGGTAGTTTCCGACAAAGGAGAAACCTTATCACCAAAAAATGCCCCTGAGATTACCGCGCCTGCTGTCCAATAGAGCGGTATCCCAAATGCGGTGCCTATACCTACCAGTGCCAACCCCACAGTACCCGTGGTTGTCCAACTCGTCCCAATAGACAACGATACAATGGAACACAGCAACATAGAGGCCGCTAAAAACCACGCAGGATCAATTAAATCCAAACCATAGTAAATCAACATCGGTACAGTACCGCTAGCAATCCAAGTACTTACCAACATTCCGACGATCATTAGCGTCGCAATGGACGGCATCGCTACGTGCAGCACATGGAAAGCCCCGGCTTCAATGTCCTTCCAACTCCAACCTAGGTATTTGCCTACCACACCGGTGATAGCAAAGCCTACTGCCAGCGGGATATGGGGGGTAAAGTCACCGTAGTAAAATAATTGAATGGAGAGCAGCCCAATAGTGAGCACCACGGGAATTAAAGCAATACCAACCGATGGCAAACGAGGGGTGTCCGAGATGTTGGACATAATTAATACACTCCGTTCATTGATAAAAAATTCATCTTAAAATTTGATGTACACACGTAGGGTGACAAGACAGAATTTGAGCAGTAAAAAAGGTAGTGCCCAATTCTGTAGTCGTAGGTAACATCGATTATTTTTATAGCGACTCTTGAGACAAGATGAAACTGCAATAATTTAAGGATACTAACGGAGTGCAAACTATTCTTCAAATAGCTAACAATCAAACAGCCCCACTCCAGAAAAATTATTAAGCAATAACAAAAGCCTTAAATTTTGGGGGCTACCTAGGACTTAAGGGCTAACAGTTGCACTTCAACATAGGCTTCGTGTTCAGAACTACTAAATACCACCTGGCCGTCCTCTATGACACATTGCAATGACATATTACTGTCGGCTAAAGCCCCCAATGCGCTCATGGAATCATCTGAAATTTTTACTACCTGCAGATTATTAAATCGTTTCAGCGCAGCTTCCTGCTTAGGCCACCACATAGCGACCGATCTTTCGCCGTACGCGAAAATGACCACTCGGTCCGATCGACCGCACGCCTTGCGGATTCTACTTTCATCGGGCGTACCCAAATCTATCCATAGTTCAATGTCACACGCCAAAGAACGTTGCCATAAATCTGGCTCATTGTCGGTGCTTATACCGCGGCCAAACTCGAGACTCTCTGATGAATACATGGCAAAAGCCAGTATTCGCAGCATCATCCGCGCTTCGGTCTCAGAAGGATGGCAAGCAATGGTGAGTGGATATTCTTGATAAACGTGTCGATCCATATCGGTCACGTTTAATTTAGCCTTGTAGATACTCGATTTTAACGCCATGGTGGTGTCTCTTAGAGGTTAACGCTGCAGATGATTTAGACGCGCATTATGCAGCATACACTACTGAGTAAGAAGTCTATTTGGACTTCCCAGACTTTGCTAGACATTTAAATAGTTACAATGTATCTCCAGATAGAGGTGTTTATAAGCAAAGGCAAACGTTATACCGAAGAGTTTAAAATTGAAGCGGTAAAGCAAATTACTGACCGAGGGTATTCAGTTCAGGAAGTCGCTGAGCGACTGGGGATTTCAACCTAATCCTTGTAACACTGGAAAAGTCAATTAAGTGGCAACAATTAGTGCTAACCAAAAACAGAACACAAAGAATTGCGCCCATTTTGTTAATGCTCATTGAAATTAGTGGCGACCAAAGCGAAAGCCCGAGTATAAAATTGACACATGAGCAGCTTATGAAAACGACCCAATGTTCAAGGCAAGCCCTACATGTTTCCTTAAAAAGCCTGCAAGATATCGGTTTGGAGAAGCAAGCCTACGGTAGGATTGATGTGTTAAAAAAAGCTGAATTGTTAGAATTTTCGCGACATGGTTAAAAGGATAAACAACAAATGCTGGTGATGTTTCCTTGGCCTACTAAACCCAAAAGCCATGTCTTACAACGTAACCTAGAGAGTGATTTTTTTATTATTAATCGACCTGTTTAGCACAACTCTGACACAAACAGTGCAGTTCTAACTGGGGGCTTTGTAGGACAAAGTCGGCAGCTTTTACATTGCGCTCAAGAGTATTAATGAGGCTCTTTTTAATCCCCACTTCTTTCACAATACCGCATTTATTACAAATCAAAAACTGCGGTACTTCGTGGCTGTGATCACAACTAATATGTGAACAGGCCACATATTTATTAGCAAGGTGAAGTTTGTGTACAAGATTTTCGCTAGTTAAAAAATCTAATATGCGATAAACCGTGGTAGGCGGAAGCGACTCGTTGAATTCCCTTTGCATAAATTCAATAAGATCATAGGCTGACTGAGCTTTTCCCGACTTAAGCAAGCCGGTGAGAATACGCTTACGCTTTTCAGTGAGTCTCGCACCACTAGACTGACAATTAGTCTCGGCATGATGAAGAATGTGTCCAATATTAGTCATAAATATCTTCCTCTAAGCCACCACCTCATTTCAATAAACCCCACCTGTCACCATTTGATGTCGCGCTATCATCTGGAGTAAGCATGCCGCCTCAAATGAATACAGACAAACCCAGGTTAGAACATTCCCCTTACGCCGATACTAAAACCACGGCCCGGCAGAGGTGCTTGGTTTTTCAGGAATGAAGAGTGCACACGGGCGTCTTCATTCGTCAGATTATTGCCCTTCAAAAAGATCGTGAAATCATTGTCATCTGTAGCAAAGGTATAGGTAACCTCGGCATCGACTAATGTGTAACCATCAGTTCGGGTTTCTAGTGCGGCCACCCTTTCCTGATCAAAGTAATGAGAAATACCAATTTCAGCATCCCAGTCACTGGTTTGAAAACGCAGTTGACTACCCAGACGAACGGGAGGAATACGTGGTAAGTTACCACCGTTATCTAATTTACCCCGGATACTATCACCCCACATGGTAAGTTTAAGCTGTGGGTTTATTTGCCAAGCCAGCTCAGCTTCGAGGCCATATAAAGTGGCATCTGTTTGTTCAAAAATGTAGACCGGTAAGACGCCATGCCCATGCTCATCATGAAGCGCATCTTCAGCAGTAGGAAGTTCACCTTCGTGATCATGAGCCTCAACGTCTTCGCTAGTGAACCCAGTGCTTCTCTCATAGTAGAAATTATCGACTTGGTTGTAGAACACATTCAAAACCCATCCAACATTGCCGGAATGCTTACGAAGACTTAGGTCAATATTATTTGAAATTTCTTCTGCCACCGAATTAACCTCGACAAAGTGCGGATGCTCCTCATCTTGATCAAGGCTAAAATAGGCACCTACTTCAAAGCTACTAGTACCTAAATGCGGTCCATAGGAAAAAAGTTCAGTCGCACTGGGAGCGCGTTGGGCATGGGTCATAGAGAATGCTGCATTATAATCCTCGCTAAAATCCCACACTAAACCTGCAGATGCGCTGTAAGGGGTAAAGCTCAACTCATCAAATTGCACGATCTCATCGCCATCCTCGTCCAACGCTAAAGGATCAGCATTAAGCGTAACTTTTTCTACGCGCGCACCTATCTGCCATAGAAAATCACCGATGTGTTTTTCTTGCATAAGCGCGATGGCATAATTTTTTGTGTGATTAGGTGGTGTAAATGCCTCTTCGCCAATTGCTTCAAAATCAGAGGTTTTAGCCTCAAGGGAAAGCGCCCCGTGCCAGCCATCGATATCTTGCAAAAGCAAATCAACTCTCGCCTGCAACGTTTCGTTGCCAAAGACGGTACCAACGCTTCCGTTTTCAATTTCTGCATGCTCGTAATCAGTGAAGCCGATACGAGTATTAATTCCGCTTAACCATGGGTTATCGAGTGAAAGCTCGCTTATCAGTTGCCATCGGTTTTGCACAAGATCAGACAGTACTACAATTTCTTCTTCCTCGTGTGCTGCGAGCCCTTCTTCATGTCCGTGATCGTGACCGGGAATACCATTTAGACGTTCCAAACGCCCATAAGCTAGGCCGATGAAACCATTATCAAGGAGTAGACTAGTGCCTACATTGAAGCCCATACTTTCTGAGGCACTATTTTCCAATATGCCTTCGCTATGCTCTGCATGCCCTTCTTCCTCGTGCTCCTCCTCTGTTTCAAGCTGAGCGATACCAGGTATTTTGTAGTCGCTGCCATCACGCCAAAAGCCATCAACATGAAAAGCAAATTGGCCTGTGCCACCGGTATATGCTGCAGACACCTCATCCTCACTGGAAACGGTATTATGTCCTATGGAAAAAGCGCCTTTTGCTTCATTGGAAGAAGGCACTCTATCATCAACAATATTTACCACTCCACCGATGGCACCTGAACCATAAAATAGAGTTGCCGGCCCTCGAAGGATCTCAATCTGCTCAGCCGTTGAAGCCTCTGTGGCCACCACGTGATCTGGGCCTACCCGAGAGGCATCGCTAACATCTAGACTATTCTGAGTAATCAAAACCCTAGGACCATTCAACCCTCGAATAATGGGGCTACTGGACACCGGGCCGTAATAGCTAGAATGCACACCCACTTCATTTTTTAAGGTTTCCCCAAGAGTTGAGGCCTGATTGCGACGCAATTCATCACCCGCCAATACGGTGACTGGCTGAGCAGATTCCATTATCGAAGATTTGAAGGGGGTCGCCGTGACATCAACTTGCTCTATGGCAGAACGACGCAGAGTAATGGCTAGCGATTCTGTGGCTGTTGCATTGAGCCACATAGTTTGATGACTATAGCCCTTTGCATCGATATGAAGCTCTATGGGAGAAGTGATTTGAGCATCCAGCTGAAAAATGCCCTGCTCGTCGGTAAAAGCTTGTAATTGACTACCCACAACCTCGATAACAACACCACTGATTGGCTTGCCACTATCGTCAGTGACCTTACCAGAAAGAGCATGGGCAAAACCTGAAAAGGCCAATCCAGAAACGGCCATGATAGCGAGCCGACTTACAGAGTTTTTCATGGATACTCCCTAATAATTGTTTGAAGTTGCAACAAGAATTAGCAAAAAAATTTATCTAAAAACATAAACGAACAATAACAGAAATGATATAACATATCATTTTAAAATAACAAGGGTAGGGTCGCCTTTTACACTAAACCCTAGTCAATAGCGCAGAGGTCTTGGAAATCTATTTAAATAAGATGCGAGATAGAAGGCACTGTTTCTTCAGCCAAGTACATGTTAGCGCACTGTGTTTACACGATTACTATGAAGATAACTTGCTAAAAACGAGCGCATAAATTTTGAACGACGCTCTCCAATCGTTAAAAAAGACCGGCGTGTTACCACGTCGGCCTTTTTTTTGATTCGTTTTAACGCCACTCTTTAGCGGCTAATTTAATAGTCGCTGCGGTACTGCACCACCACCTCGTATCCTGGCTCTTCCGGTTCATCGTCGGTCATTTCCGCGGGGAAGCCCTCGCCAAGCACTTGCACGCCACATGCCTCTTCCATGCGACGAATAATATTAGGTGAAAACTCTCTTGGCCCATAGCGTTCTTGGCCGTCTTTAAAGATCTCTACTAGCAAGGGTGCAATTTCCAGCGGCATGCCATGGCGCTTTGTCACCTCGTTAAAGATACCCACGTCTTTCAACACAAGGTCCATGGTAAAACTAATATCACGGCTACCGTTCAAAATCACCTGCGACTCCGTTTCGTGTACAAACGAGTTCCCCGATGATGCCTTAATTGCCTCGTAGGCAACGTTCATGTCCATACCCATCACCTTAGCGGCCGTCAAGGCTTCCGCCAGTGCCGCCAGGTGCGCAGTACACAGATAATTGGTCACCACTTTCAAAATAGACGCCGAACCGAGCTTACCTGTATGAATAATACGTCGCCCCATGGTGGTTAAAATCGGCAGTACCCGATCAAAAGCCGCACGTTCACAGCCAGCAAAAATCGAGATATTGCCAGTATGCGCGCGGTGACAGCCACCCGACACAGGACAGTCCACTGGCATAGCGCCTTTGGCTTCCACTAGGGCCCCAATTCGGCGAACTTCGGCCTCGTCGGTAGTGCTCATTTCAAGCCACACCTTGCCAGCACTAATGCCCGCAATAATCCCGTCTTCCGCTTCCATCACTTGTGAACAAATAGCGGGGGATGGCAAGCAGGTAATCACTACGTCGCAATTTTCCGCCATTTCCTTAGGGGAACTGGCGCTTTTAGCGCCGCGAGAGACAAAATCAGCCACAAAGGCTTCATTAAGGTCGCGTACCGTGACGTCATAGCCGTTGCGCAGTAAACTACCTGCCAACTTACCGCCAACATTACCCAGACCAATAAACCCAACTTTCATAGAGATACCTCAAACTTTTATTGTTATTGAACAGGGTTACATTACCCCACAAAAGAAAAGTTTGGCGATCAAAAAAATGAGCTTTTAGCATCATTGGCAGAAATAGCTATGGTGGTAAACCAAGCAGTCACATAAGAGTCTTCATAAACTTATCAAAAGATCAAATCTGTACTGTTTTGGACCTTATTGTCAGAAAATCACGATAGCCTTAATGAAAGCATAGCAGACTGCTGCCGCACTTCTGCCGACAGCAAGCCGCTATAAAGGAAGAATCAATCTATCAATAAGATGTAACTAATCATTAGACAGCGCATGGCGAATCGCCTGCTCAAGATCACGAATCAAGTCATCTGGATGCTCTAATCCAACGGATAAACGTATCAATCCATCTGTGACCCCTGTACTTTGTCTAACATCGAGCGGCACCCCAGAGTGTGTCGTCGACGCAGGATGACAAACCAGTGATTCCGACCCGCCAAGGGATACCGCCAACTTAAAGATTTGAAGATTATTCAAAATACGGAACGCCAAGTCACGGTTATCCTCTACAACGAAAGCAAAGGTTGACCCTGGGCCAGAGCACTGACTTTTATATACCGCTTGAGCACGCTCATCGGTTTCGTGTTCTGGATGCAAAACTTTACAGGGTAACAGTGTATTAGACGCTAACCAGTTTGCTATTTTGGACCCACTTTCTGCCGCTCTTTCCATACGCAGCGCCAGCGTCTCCATGGATCGAGATAACATCCAAGATGAATGGGGATCTAACTGGAAGCCATAGGCAGAACGCGATTGTCTAATGGGTAGCAAGGCGGCTTTCGAACCGGTAATACCGCCAGCAACCAAATCGGAATGGCCACCCACATATTTGGTCAGTGAATAAACACAGATATCGGTACCGAAATCTAAGGGCCTTTGAAAAACAGGGCCAAGCATCGTGTTATCACAAACAATTAGCGGTTTTTGGCCGGAAGATTCTGACCACTCATCGACAACCTCTCGCACCATTTTCAGATCGATCATGGCATTCGTTGGGTTGGCAGGGGTTTCAAGGTAAACCATTTTAACTGGGCCCTGCTCGCTCGCGTTTTGCAATGACTCAAGCAGACACTCTGCACTCATGCCATCGGTGAATGGCGCACTGGTAATTCCCCAGCTACTGAAGACCTTACCAAATAACGTTTCGGTGCCGCCGTAAAGTGGTGCATAACGGACGATGGCATCACCAGGACGCAAATAAGTTAGAGCAACGGCACTGATGGCGGCCATACCCGAG
>Ga0209962_1000126_pt1 | contig 24339 bp, 20 predicted proteins | sample SalPonA_C_H2O_MG_FD_185722 | JGI IMG/M metagenome (GOLD analysis project Ga0209962, IMG submission 185722) | Water microbial communities from South San Francisco under conditions of wetland restoration - Salt Pond MetaG R2A_C_H2O_MG (SPAdes)... | ecosystem: Environmental > Aquatic > Non-marine... | reverse complement strand
CCATCAATGTAGCGACCTGCCAGCGCGGTTTCGACTGAGTACGCTCAAGGTTGGAGCCCGCTCGTGCAAACGTAGCCCCCTCCGCCGCTTGTCCACACAGGAAAGCAACTTCAAGCGAATGACGCAGTAGCCCACCGGCGCGGTTATGGTGGTGTGACTCGCTCGCAGGGAGCAGCTGATAGAACGCAGCGAGATTGAGGAACAGGGGGTGGATGAGCTCGTTGTACTGTTTTTGGCTCAGCCTTAGATTCTCACGGATTTTTTTGATGATATCGTCGTTAGAGCGCAGGAGCGCTTCTGGATGAATAGCGGGAAAACCGCGACGGTACGGCGGAAACAGCTCTTCATCCGGGCGCGTAAACTGGTCAAGCAGTTCGGAGCTTGTCTTGATATTAACCGCTTCGGCTGCGGCTGCCCGTTCCAATTCCTTGCTTTCTCGTGTCTTTGATCGACCGAACATACCTATCCCCTATTTATACTCACGGTAGTATCAGACAACATTCTGAGCACAGTCAGTGCAAACAGGTTTCAGACGGGTCTGTTTGCACTGAGTTTGAGGTATTGAATGGCATAGGATTTGAGAAACTCTGCAGGAGATCTCTACTTATGACGCGCACACACCTAGTATTAGCCACGCTCTGCGGATCAATCGCACTGGCAGGCTGCATGGACTCAAAGCCCACACCGCAAGAGAAGGTCATCATTGAACCGGAGATGCGCGGTATTGCGCATCGCGACACAGCGCTGACGCTCGATAAGAAGAGTCGATCCGGTGCTGCGTATGTCGAAGGCGGCTATACACACGTTTTAGCAACCCGAAATGACACCAAATTGAATGATCGACAGTCTGCCCTGGTTGATCCCAACGACCCAAAAGCCATAGCGGATGAAGCCAAGTCACTCTTGGACGGACAAACCAAGAAGCGTGATGCGTCGATCTACACATCAGCGCGTTGGGAGCGCTTCTGTGGTCAAGGCAAGATGACTGCAGATGACTGGGATTTCATCGCAGATCAAGGTCGTGATGCGATTCCAGCAAATCTTAAAGACTCGTGCATCCAACCAGACTACTTACGCAAAGAGTACTTTGCTGCGTGGATGGCAACGGACTGTGAAACAGAGGCCGACACACAACGTTACGCGATGATTCGCTCTCAGAGCATCACACCAAATATGGCTTGCCCTACTCCATTGCGGGTTATCGACGATAAGCAAGCGTCTAGCATGTTAGATGAGAAGCTATTTAAGCCACCACACAATCGCAGGGTGCCCACACCGAAGAAGGTGTGGGGTGAATGCGGCGCGAGACGCAAGGATCGCTAATTCTACTCATAAAGCCAGTTCATTTGGCTTGAATATATTTTGACTGTATACATATACAGCATATAATATTCAGAATGAAGATTCTGACGGCATACAAGTACCGACTAAAACCAACCAGTGAGCAGGAAAATCTCCTATTCCGCATGGCGGGTTGCGGCCGTTTCGTCTTTAATGAATCGCTTGAGATACTGCTGGCAATTGCCCGTAAAGAACTTGATTTTACGAGGAATAAGAAGGAGTTGTACAAAGAACTGAACGGTTTAGAACCTAAAGACAGGATTGCTCTTGCTAAGAGGTTTCCCAGTTCAGCGGCACTCAATAAGCATCTGACGCAGTGGAAGAAACAGCCAGAGCTTTCATTTCTAACCGAAGCGTACACAGATAACATGCAGCAACGTCAGCGCGACCTGCGCGACAGAGCGGTTAAGGATTGGTGTTCTGGAAAAAGAGGATTCCCTGTATTCCGTACACGAAAGCTGGCACATCACTCAACCCTTCGATTCGTGAATTTCCCTAAGTATTGCCGTCTGGAAGGCCGTCACGTCAAGCTACCGAACGGTCTTGGTCTTGTGCGGTACTACCAGTCACAACCTATACAAGGTACGCCTAGAAATTGTACGGTGACGCTTGATTCGTGCGGAAACTGGCACTTGAGCATCCTGTGCGAGGTCGAAGTCGATCCTGCACACACTGGAACCGGCGCTGTCGGTATCGATATGGGCATAGCTAAAAACATGACTCTTAGTAACGGGGTTGTGTTCGAGGGTGTCAACAGCTTCGCGGCACTCAGTGATAAACTAGCCAAAGGGCAGCGTAAGCTGTCACGCAAAGTACGCGGCTCAGCCAACTGGAAAAAACAAAAACAGAAAGTTGCCCGCTTACACAAACGTATCGCGGACATACGCTACGACTACCAACAAAAAGCAACGACTGAAATCAGCAAGAATCACGCTATGATCGCAGTCGAAGACTTGAAGGTAGCCAATATGTCCCGATCCGCAAAAGGCACCGCCGAGGCTCCAGGAAGAAATGTACGGCAGAAGGCAGGCTTAAACCGCTCTATCCTCGATCAGGGATGGGGTGAGCTTCGCCGTCAGTTGGAGTACAAAATGGCATGGAATGGTGGGCTCTTTGTCGCCGTACCGCCTCATCACACCAGTCAGACATGCCCTTCCTGCTCGTTTGTATCAGCGGAAAATCGCACCTCACAGGCTAACTTTACCTGTGTGCATTGTGGTTTTTCGGAAAACGCTGACGTGGTAGGTGCAATAAATGTGCTTAAACGTGGGCTGGCTGAGCTAGAAAGCACAGCCTAGTAGTTTTCAGGGGCGGATAGTCCCGTAGCGCCTGTGAAGTGAGCTGCATTAGCGGCCAGCAGCAGGAACCAGCCAACCGAGCAATCAGTTGGCACCCGAAAGGGAATCCTCTTCCTGAGTCACGAATGTGCGAAGGGAGGGGAGGATGTCAATAGAAAGCGATCCAACGTGACTGCTTCGCCCACGATTGGGCGAGCTTGCAACTTCTCAGGCAGCAACCTGCGCGTGATAGGATTTACGCAAGCCTCAATTGGCATGAACAGACACTCATTCAGTGTCTATCAATTGCTGTTGTATTTTTCAGCCACCTAGGAATAGTTAAAAAGTAGTATGGTTATGTGGTTTAAGGGTTAAGATTCATATAAGTTTTTATAAAACAAACACCTAACTACTCTTATGCGAAGCGTACCAGGGGGTTTACGTACCGTCCCACACGCTGTACGAAGCGTACCAACTCTATTTGCTAAGCGTACCAATCGTCATACGAAGCGTACCATCCTACCTGTGAAGCGTACCATTCGTGAGTTGATATCTCTATTTTACTGGCGAAATACGTAATAAATTATTGATTTATAATATGATTAATAAGGTTGTAGTTCAACTAGACGGTCATTGGTGCGCCTGTACGAAGCGTACCATCGGTTATACGAAGCGTCCCACTCCCTAACTTTAGTCAATTGATCTTTCGCACCTAAAAACAATAGGTTACGGATTCACTCAACGTGCATATTCCCGCCTTGTGGCGACTAGCTGTCCCTTAAACCTGCTTAAAATAGTCGGAATGTCAGTACAACCGAATTCAAAGGTTAACGATAATGTTCGTATAAATTGGTACGCTTCGAATTAATTAGTCTAACTAACTGATAAATAATGACTATTATAAGCCGCTTATTTAATGAAAAGCTGTTTTCGCCTCGTAGGCAAGCGTCCAGATTAATCAGTCTCACTGAAATGTCTGCGTAACTCGGTACGCTTCGCGTTCTGAGTTGTACGTATAGATTGGTACGCTACAAGCCACGTGTACAGGGCTTTTTAATTCACCGAAGAATTCATCGTTGTGTACGTATAACTAAGTGCATAACTTCACTGAAGTGTAAGTACAGCTATGAATCACCTATTCATTAAACTGTACGTTCATCATGGTTCTGATGTTAATCGTATTGTTAGCATAAAGTAATGCTATTAAATCACTGATATGTAAGTATAAATAGCGAGTAATATAAAAAGTCCGGGTTGCAAATCAGACTGTCCACTCACGATTTGGGTGTGTGGCTACATCTCGATATGTAGCTGGACTGTCAGTAAAAGAATGATAGACTAGTTCCTTAAAGTGTTAGTACATTTTGGTACGCATTGGGATTTGAGACGATGTCTGACTTGCTAGGAAATGACTTTACAGAGCTGATCGCGTACAGAGGTGAGAATATCTATCTCTCACCTTCAGCATCAATGTTTGTGCCCCTGGATCGGGGGACCATTTTCATTTGGTCTGCTGCCTTACAGGACGCCGCTACATCAGACACCTTTCGAGGGGAGCTCAATTATGTAGCGAAGGTTATTGGTGACTATCGAAGAACTGAAGCACGTCAGACAGAGCCTTTAGAGCAGTTCTTTCTGAGTCTCTTCAATCCAGAGCCTAATGAGTGTGAGATCACTAGCTTTGTATTTACAACGCGCGAAACATTAACTGAGCTTGCCAACAAAGCCACCATTGGCCGTCTGCAAGCGCAGTTGGTCGAGTACAATTTACTTCGCCAGGTTATCCCCAATCGAGGGCCCCGCCCTGCGGTTTTCGAAGTGAAATATCCGTTTGAACCCATCGAGCCGAAACGTGTTGATCGACCTGTCTCTAAAATCGATGTTTCGGAGTATCAGATCTTAGTACCATCAAATGATAAAGAGGATGAGTACCAGCAACAGCTTATCGAGCTCAGTCGCCAGGCATTACACAAGAGTCGCCCTCATGACACGCTCGATGATAAAGGTAGACTGATAAAGAATTACACGAGGAAAACACAAATTCGCTCCCCTGAGGGTGCCTTCTCCGTGTTAGAGGTTACATCCGAGACCTTTGATGGCTCGGATGTAGCTGTAATGACAAAGCGCGACGAGTACATCTTCGGCATCTTGAAAGCCTGGTGTCTAGACACTCTCAGGCAGCGTAAAAAGCTAGGGAAGCCACTCGACGACTGGTATGTCATTGAGCCAAGCGATCTTGCCGCTCAATTGGGGTACAAAGATGGTCGTAACAAGCTTAACGAGCTTCGTGAGATGATGGAAAGATGGAAAGATACACGTGTGCGCGCTGAGCTCGTTGATTCGCATGGCGTTGACGACGATGGCGAATATGTTTCATATCTGACTCAAAACATCATCACACAGTTCAAGGATCACAAGACTAAGTACAAAGTTTTGCCAAGTGGTAAGCGGGTATTGGAGGCTCTGGCGTTCAAACTGACCGACAGCGTGCAAGAAGACCTTCAGCGCCGAGCTATGGATTTCAACCAGAACGAACCGATGGTTCAGGGCGTTATTAAGACCTTACAGCGCACCTCGCATAGAACACTGATGACCAATTCCTTCGCTATAGCGTTGGTTAACTTCTTCTGGAACTGGGCACACCGCTATTACCAAGGTTGGGATGCCGAGTTGTGGCAAGGGTTCTCAGAGATGTTTGATTTTGAGTTCCCCTCCCCTTCTGTTGATATGTCACCACAAGAACAGAAGCGCGTTCGTGACTCGAGCCGTGTTGCTTTCAACCGGCATTGGGAAAAATTCTTGGATGCATTTTGTGATGATCCGAGTGGTGCCATGGATATTTGGAAAGGAACGAAAGGGGGCGATATTGTGGTAGATCGCTTCCCAGAGTTCTCACTGACGATTCGTATCTTAGAGAGGCAGGGGCGAAATCAACGGCAGAGGGGGCATATTTACCTTAAGAAGCGCGCTAAAGGTTTAGGGAACTCAACGCAAGATCGATCGCAGATTGAGCACTCGAATGCGGGTGATAAGAAACCTGTGACCAACGGTCTATCCTTTACGGAGTCAGACTTGAATGTACTGCTAAAGGACCACAGTCAGGCTCACGTGGCATTGGCCGTTCAATTGATGGAGAAGCAGGGCGAGAAAATTCGAGAGCCCGTTGGCTGGTTGCTCACGATCCTCAATAAGTATTCGCCGGAGCAGATTGAAGCTCAATTGGAGCCGTTCAAATCTGACAATCGAAGTAGCCGAAAGCGGGTATCGGCAGCTGTTATGGATATCAGCGACACGTCTTGGTAGAAGTTAAGTAAGCACTTACTAGCCGCAAAGTGTACTTCTGGCAGTTTCTTATCAGACAGGGAGATAATGGTACTATCAGAAAAATAGTACCATTATTTATCTAAATCTTCAGTGCCGAAGCTACGGTCTACCTTGTCGAAGTTCCCACTTTTCTCAAACTTTTGAATAGCGAGACTGAGCCCTATTTCGAATATATCGGCGCGTTTCAATCCTGAATCAGCGACTAGCTTTTCAAACGCTTCCTTCTGTGTTTCAAACGTTTTCCAGCTTATTTGCGTTGGCTTGCCATATCTCATCTGCTTTACTGCAGGTTTGGTACCAGTGGGATGTGCGGACAACCGCGTAGCGCCAGAGACACTTTGAAGCTCTTTCAAGGCAACGCGATTATGAATGCCTGTCCCCTTCCCTGCTGACATAAACGCAGAAGCACTATTTTCACTAGCACCAGCAATTTCGTGCTCTATCTCTGTATCAAGATCATCGAGCGTAAATGGTTTAGGTCCGTTGGTCATAGTAGCGCCTCCCCTACTGCTTTCTGCCAGGTATCAGCAATCTTTAGTACTTCAGGCCGAGCACTATTCAATGTACCGGTTTCACATAGGTACTTAAATTCCCGACGGGCCATGAGGTGGGAGCCGAGAAATTCAAAGTCAATTTGAGCGGCTTGGTCGATAACCGATTGGGCGACTTTACTTAAGCCGAATGGAGGCACTGCAGCGTAATAGATCTTTGCGTTCAGCTTCCTTTTGAGCATGCGCTCTAGCATCTTTAAGCGCTTGAAGGTTGCTTTGGTAGCCTCCCGCTCCAGTGGCCCGTCTACCATTGGTACGAGTACCAAGTCTGCTAGAGACGCTCCCTGTGTGAGTAGATCATTGTCTGAACCCTGGACATCGATCAGTAGAACGCCCTGCTCTTCTGCTTTTTGCTCAACCGTATCGTAGAGCACAACAGCCGGTTCTTGAGTCGCGTTAAGAACCTCCCATGGCGTGAAACTCAGGGTTGAGTAGTGTTCCTGTGCTTCTGATACAAACTTAGCTTGGCTGCTCTGTGGATCGGCATCGATGATATGTACTGGCACATTCATCTTTAAAAGCCGTTCAGCCAAGACATGCAGGTTTGTCGATTTTCCCATCGATTTCGTGGCTATGAAGCTAATGACGTTCATGTTAATCCTTGCTAGCGGTTCGACGTTAACTCAGCGTTTACAAATAGTAACGGTACCATCTTATAACAGTACTAGTACTGTTAATGAATAGTACTAGTACTACGAATAATAGAGTAACGGTACTATCTTGTAAATAGTACCAGTACTACATCAAATTAGTACTAGTACCATATAATAAATAGTACTAGTTGAAGGTACATATGGTACTGGTACTATTTTATAAAACAGTACTAGTACTATGTATGAAGATCTCGAAATCAAAGCAAACAAGGCAGCACAAAGAGCATATAATAGTAACGGTACTGTCTATAAATAGTACCGTTACTACATAACAATACGTTTGATGTCGTCGATCTTTGTGCCTTGTAAACCATTGTTTATAAACTAGTTTATATAATAAGGCCGCACGCTAGAAGATAGTACCGTTACCACTGCTTTTTAGTAATGTACCTGAGAAATTGACATGATTGTGAGAGTGCGGGCTTGGTAATAGTACTGGTACCATTATATAAAATCGAAATTACCGTTTATCACCTGAGATGTCTGGATCAAGTAATTTCAATAAGCGAATAAAATAGTACTATTTATAAATTGGGTAGAAAACACTGAGACAGAAAGAGGGTACTAGGATCAAGAGGCCACCGGTGGTTAGCGAGAAGGTCGACTTAATGGTCGATAGCAAGTAGGGGAGGGGGCCAGGAAGGCACACTCCTCAACCACACTTCCGAAATTCGCCTTTGAGTACGATCAGAAGGCTGCATAAGTCAAAGTTAAAAGTAAAATGGTACCATCATTAAATGGTACTAGTACTATTTATGTGTGGAATGTTTTATTTGTGGTGGCAGTACACTCTTGCACCGAGGACAGCTCGAAACGCAAACGGTCGTACCAGCTCGGCGGAAAGACCCTTCGATTGCGGAGGGGAGCTGTCAAAGACAACCTAGCGGTCAGAAGCAGCCAGCCGAGCAATCAGTTGTACCGTATAAATAGATAGCGAATAGAAATAATCAAAAATGATTTGACAATACCAAAGATGCACTCCTATTATAATCATATATGATTTGACGCGCCCTGGCGCAAGGAGGCTGACATGCTGAAGATTGGCTTTGTCGATTTAGAAAATATTGGTTCGTTCGCGCACATCGATGTCCGTGAATATGACACCCTTCATGTATTCCGTGGAGTGAATCAGCATCAAATTGAACCGCCTGCAGGAACTCGAGTCGTGCTTCATGACATCGAAGAGATCGGGCGGAATAACCTCGATTTTCACTTAAGTCTGTACCTCGGCACCCTTCACGTCAGCAACGGACTGGATGTTGAGTTCGTGGTGCTCTCGCGTGACAAGGGGTTTGATGGGATCTGTGAACACCTGGCAGGTAAGGGGCGTCTGTGCAGCCGGGTCAATCCGTTTCCTCAGCCGGCGGCCTGTGGCTCCAAGAGGGTTATTGATATAGTCATCCGGCTTGACGTAAATCGTCGTCCAAAAACCTTGGCTAAGCTGCGTAACTACCTTGGTGCTCAGCTTGGCGCAGCGGATTACCCGCACGTGGTTGATATGGCGATTGAGCAGCTTAGAGCGACTAAGACGATCTCATTTAATTGCACCGGCGAGGTGAACTACGCTGTGGGTATTCAGTAATGGCAAAAAATCGACTGATTTCAGAGCTGGCAGGGGAGGGCGAACAAGAGAGGCGCACCGATACAGACCTGTACGTCAAGATGACTCGATGGCGAATCTCGATTTATCAAGAAGGCACCATCGACTTTGAGCAGTTCAAGGCTGCTTTCGGGCGTGAACTACGGGAAGCGACACCTGAGTACGCTGAAACGATCAAAGCGTGGGCGCAGCTCGTTTGTCTCAACAAGTTCCACACCGAAGATACCCCACATCCAGAGGTCATATAGGTTATGAAAACAACTGAGATTCCCAAGACCATAATTAACCGAATAAACCGAAGCGCAGATAAGTTAGATGAACCTGCTCACGCCGATGATGACTGCCGAAAGTGAAGCAAACATTCATGCCTTTATTGCCGGTGCTTATCACTGGCTCTCCGATTATTAAGCCCTAAGGAGGTCATATGACTCGCCTTCGAACGGATCGGTACAGGATTAAAGCGACGAAACTTTCACGTAAAAGCCAGCGAACAATATTGCGTGTAATGGAAGAGGTTGTTGAGCTGGAGGATGGCCGTGCGTTTTATGATGCGGATTTCGATATCCAACTCGTTGTGAGAACCGCGAAGGAGCAGGAGATGCGTTATCTACCACGCCCGCGTCACGGTGGAACGCAGCCATTGATGCTGACGTCTGATGATGAGGTCGCGTAGTCAACCGTCATCCCTTACTGAACGTCTCGATCCCACTCAATCTCCGTCTTTAGAACACGTCTTTGCGGAGAACGTGCCGCGATGAGCTAGCGTGGCATAGTAGACAGATAGCGCGGCCTATCTTACCCGTGGCAGGTCTCTCCAGCTTGTTGTGTACTTCGGCGAGAGGTGCTCTCGGCGCATGTCCCACTCGCGCTTAACTCCCTGACTGGCGAAACGAATGAGTTGAGGCTGTGTTTGGTTGATTTGATCCAGGGCACTGAGTAAATCAGCGCGTTTTTGACGTTGCGCTGGAACAGCCGAAAAGATGTCGAGTTGCGACGAAACAGCCTCTTCTGAAAAATCACCTAGCATTATTCCGGCTTTAGCGTAGCGCCGATCGTCTTTCCACATCCGTCGGAGCAGTTTTCGAGCCGCACTTATGAGTTCGGTTGTGTCGTCTGTTGGACGCTCAAACCGAGTGCTCATTTGGGCGTGATGTTGCGGTTCATCCCGCGCAAAGGCTGAGGTTCTGATAAAAACTGTCAGGCTTTTACACTGCTGCTGTTCGGCTCGGAGTTTCTCGGCTGCTCGCGCAGTAAATTGGGCAACTGCCTCTGCAGCGACATTAAACTCAGTGATGCGTTTACCGAAGGATCGAGAGCAGAGGATCTGTTGTTTGTTCGCCTGGACAGGTTCGAGTGGTATGGTCGAGATCCCGTTAAGCTCAAGCACTGTACGTTCTAGCACGACAGAGAATTGCTTACGGATATGCTTTGGGTTCGCCCGGGCGAGATCTAGCGCCGTCCCAATGCCCATTTCTTGAAGGCGTGCCGAGATTTTGCGCCCAACACCCCAAACGTCTCCAACATCAACCAGTGCCATCAAGCGTTTCTGGCGCTCCGGATCAGTGAGATCAACGACACCGCCGGTCTTCGCGTATTTCTTTGCGGCGTGGTTGGCGAGCTTCGAGAGTGTTTTAGTCGGCGCAATGCCTACGCAAATGGGCATACCGACGTTTTTCTGTACGGTCCCTTTGGCGACTCGACCCCACTCTACCAGCGAGTGATTCGTATCAACGCCTGTTAGATCTGCAAAACACTCGTCGATGCTGTAGATCTCGATACGCGGGGAGAGGCTTTCCAGTGTCGCCATGACACGCTGGGAGATATCCGCGTACAGTGCATAGTTGGACGAGAAGGTCACAATCTCGTGGCGCTGAATGAGATCATCTAACTTGAACCTCGGTGTCGACATCTTTATGCCGAGTGCTTTTGCTTCTGCCGAACGTGCGACCGCGCAACCGTCGTTGTTACTCAAGACGATTACCGGCTTGCCCTCTAAGTCGGGTCGAAAGAGACGTTCACAACTGACGTAGAAATTGTTTACGTCACACAGAGCGTAAATCGGCATCAGCGTAGCGTCCGAACGACGTTAGTGACGACGCCAAAGACTTCGAGTTCTTCACCGTCTCTGGGTGTAATCGGCGCATACCGTGGGTTTTGAGGTACCAATCGAGGGCGTGGTCTGAGTTCCAGTGTTTTAACCGTGAGCTCGGCGTTGATGCTTGCGATCACAATATCACCATGGCCGGGTGTCAGCGATCGATCGACGACCAGAATATCGTTTGGGAGTAACAGTGGAGCCATCGAATCACCGTCGACGCGAACAAAATAACTCGCTGCTGGGTGCTTAATGCAGAGCTCATTGAGATCCAGTCTCGCCTCTACATAGTCTTGTGCCGGAGAGGGGAAGCCTGCGGGAATACGGTCCGCAAAAAGCGGAAGGGGTATCCGTGAAACGGTTTCTGTCGTGGGTGCGATTAGGGTAACGCTCATAGATCAGGGAACCTTCAATCAACTATATACACTGTATATAAAACCAGTATTTTAAGAGGCGATGTGCGGCGTCGCAACTGCTTTGAACGTCCCAACGACTTTGGGGATTGTGGTCTATACTCCAAAAGAGCAGCGCAGGGTCGCGCTGCCTTCATTAGCTAACACGGAGAGTAGATTATGCTAATCCTATCTCGCGATACCTCGAACAACACGATTCACATCGGAAACGACATTCAAATCAAAGTCCTCAATGTATCTACCACTGGTCAGGTCAGGATCGGTATAGAAGCGCCCCAAGAGGTTCTCGTGCTGCGCGATGAGCTGCTTCGACGAGAATTCGCGTCCTTCAGAGATGAGGGCTAATAGAAGTGTCTGTATCTCAGGCTCGGTCAGATCTACTTTTGGCTATTTTCATTCTGAGGATGTAGTTTGCACAGTGGCAGCAAATGAGCACCATATGGTCTGAGCAAAATTTGGCGGCTGTTGATCAGTCCCAACTTCGCCGTTTAGCAAAAACCCGCGTAAACCCTCGCCCACTCGGGCGGGGAGCAGTGACCTGCCTAACGTGCATTTCCGACGTTATTCGCATGCGAGTCTGAGATGTATTCCCTCAAAGCGGACGTTTGACTAATCAAAGGGAAGGGCAAAGTACCCGCAAAAGCGGTCATTCGCAACGTTCATCGTTGAACGGCAATTTTCAGGGATAAAGCGGTCATCCCCATCACGTGGGCATTAATGAGACAAATAATTTTGAGCAGTAGGCTAGTCCTCTTCAGAACCAAATGGGTCTTCCCCTATACCCATGTCGTACAAAAACTCCTCCCAATTGGCGCTATCTGAGGGGTGGTTTGGCAGGTCAAAACATCATGTCTAGGGCCTTGCCAAATCTTTACTTTTCTTTCTTGTGCTTCTAGTATCTTTTTTATAATTACGGAGGATTTTTTATGAATTTGGAATTAAAACTATTGGGTAACAGTAAGATTGTCGATGTCTTTTTCTTTAAAAATCCAATCGGACCAGATCTGGAACGTTTCGAAGGTGAAAGCTTTTCAAAATATCTTCTTGGAATAGCAGACTACCATAGCCGAATTTTTAGCGGATTTTCTCATGACGGGGATTTTAATCTTAAAATAAGATCTCCAGAAGGCGTAATTTATGATGATGAGATTTATTGTTGCGAAGGCTTTGAAAATGATTCTTACGAGGAATTAAATCAAGCCTTTCAAGATGAATATGAAATGTCACTTGATGAAGCTGTTACTTACAATGATTGGGATCGAAAAGGCGTAGACTTAAATTTACCCGAGATGTCTGAATTTTCTTCAGTAATCGTAAGGGTTGTTGACCTAGATGGCTACAATGCAGAATACACCTTAAATCTTGAGGTTGATGAAGATTTTAAGCTTTCAGATTTGAAAGCTATAGTTATTGACACTGATTGTGGTGACTGTAAAACAGATTTAGGATTAAGTTTATCTGAAATAATATCAAGAGATATTGACAATGGATTTTTTGGATTTTCGTATAAAGGCAAAAATTATTTCATTGAGGATAAAAATTATCGAAGTGATTTTATTAATCAACCTTATACATTTATCGGTCTCATTGAACACTCTTTATATAATAGGGAAGGCGATGAGTGGACAGACGAACTAGAATACCACCAACTGCTAAGTGAACTTTCTGAAATTGAAAATTAACATTTTCTTAACAGATAAAATGGAGGCGACGCCTAAGGAAACTGCGAAAAGTTCTAGCCTGTCTCTGCGAGCCCTGTGAAGCATAACTACACGGCGAGTCTTGCAGCTAATGTTCAGCCCTAAGCAAAAGACTCAACAACGATATGCATCACAGGGCTAGCCTTTCGGATTTTTCAGGCAGATCTAAACTCTGCGTTGCGCTTTTTGATTTAGCTAGCCGGCCGCGATTCGTCATGAGAGATAAACAAGAACGGCTGAAAACATTAAGGTTAGTGGTGTCTAAGCATTAATCAAAACATCCCAGCAGTGAATAAAGTTGTTATCACAGTCATTCTAGTTTTCACCACTTTCTCGTCGTTCCGCCGAAGTCCAGTTTTCAGACGGTCATATCTCAGGTCATTCGGGTCTTATTCTTCTCAGAGAAGCGGATCGGCGACTCACTACGCTTGTATACGCAGCATCAACTTAAAAAGGTGAGCTTGTATTCCATCCAATGATTAGAGATAAACTAACCCAGGGACTCACTCTACAGAACACCATCAAGTGCGAGGGAGACCAACAGCCTCACCGAATGCTCCGACCCTGATAGCTAATTAGGACTGCTGGAGAGATACAAGGAGCCAATTTTCAGTTATTTTCAAGCCGTTGGAATTTGATAAAAATGACCAATCATTAAATTGTCCTATTTCGCAAGATACAGTAACGTAGGTAATTGAGTTGGATAGTTTCTGGTTTGCACCAATTAGTTTTGTTAATTTGATAGGAATCATTATATGACAAAAAGCGAAGTCTTAGCACTTTGTGAGGAGTACGGTGGAGGGGCCTATGACCCTGACTGGGAGGAGCAAGACTGGTTCGAGGGCCTTGTGAAGGATCGTGATGTCGCTAGAGCCATGATCGAAATGAGTGACGGAGATGTTTTCCATTACAACGTCGCGGCGTTTGAGTGGGCAAAAAAGGACAAAGAACTTGTTCTGTTGGCAATGGAAACATTTGCGAGGATCTGGTCATCGCACGAGGAATTTGAAATGGGCGAGCTTTGGGACTTTCCTGATATATCTTTGCATGACGATCAAGAAATCAGAAATTTTATTGGCGAAGACTCTCCATTCGTATGAATCCAGCACAGTGTTGAATAAGAAATTATATTCAAGTCGAGAACAGAGTTGTTCAAAACCGCTGTACCTATCTCTTGACCGCAAGGTTGACTTTAGACGAATCGAGCCTGAACTATACTTGTTCAAAGCGCGGGACTGAGATTTTGAGCAATTAAATCAACTTATTGGTTACCAAATAGGGTGCAGCTTTCTACCGAGGTGTGCGTATGAAAAGGATGTTAGGATATATTGAACACCGACTCCAACATAGAGCGTCATTTCTAGTACTAGTTCTATGTTTTATTGGTGCGGTCACAACATTAATTATTACCATAGTTGAAAGTGGTTTAGGCACAACATCGGATGGTACTTTTCTGAAACGAGCTTGGGATAATCTCACTTACTTTGTCGACCCAGGACGACTAACCGAAATTACTAATCCTGCTGAACTTGAGCTGATTTTTATAATCAAACTAATAATGACTGTGTTGGGCATCTTGGTATTTTCAACACTCATTGCGGTCATCGCACAGCTTGTAGAGGAAAGAATATCCAGAATAAGGTCTGGTATATCTCCCGTTCGTTCGGAGAGGCATACTATTTTTATTGGTTTCTCTGAGAAGATTGCCCTTATTTTAAACGATTCGCTGGAAGAAAAAATCGACAGAGATTATGTCATATATTCAGATCAAGATGACGACCGTATGAGGTTAGTCTTATCAGATGCACTCTCTCGCGGGCAAAAGATCCTTTTTAAGAAAGGTCGGAATCAGAGAATTGATCATGCACAGTATTTAAATTTAACAGACGCAAAAAATGTCCTTATACTAAAGGAAAACACGCCTTATACAAGCCATGACAGTGATATTGTTAACTTACAGATAATGGTGAGTTTAATCACAAGCAAGGAGTGGAAAAAAAATAAGTGTAATATAGTGGTGGAAGTCGAAGACGAAATTTTATTTAGCGAAACGATGGTGTTTCTTAGCGAGTGTAAAGATCTCGAACAGGCTAACCTGCCATGTAGGTTTAGTTGGAATAGCACACGGAGTGACATAATATCGGCTACTGCTGAATATCCAGCGGCATTCGACTTCTTCCAAAATCTGTTCGGTTTCAAAGGCGACGATTTTCACTTCATATCGCACAGCGAAATGAAAACAATAGCGCCGAAAATATTGGAAATGGGAGCCAACTTCATCTCCAGCCATTTGAAAAAAAGTGTGCTAGTTGCAATCGCCCTTGATTCAACAGATGTAAGTCCAACAATGGCTCAGGAGGCTTGCATATTTCCTCTAGGCGGCAGTGATTTAACTTTGACTCAAGGTTTTTCTTTCGTTTTCATATCGAAAGATAGAAAAACGTTAACAGATGATCTAATTTCCATCTCGCGTGAAAAGTCAGACCAATCGAAAGCTATTCTAGACCTTGGTGGGGTGATAAACAAAAAAGAGCAGGAACCGATTAGATCGATTGCAGTATTGGTGAATCATGCCAATGCTGAAACTATACTAGATTTGCTAGCCCAAATGCTCGTGACCCATTCAACAGTTCATCGGTTAAATATTTATTTTTTTAACGCCTCTTTGTACGATGAATTGCATACGGATATTGCCCATCGAGTTAAAAACAAAATTGAGTCTTTATATGAGTACTGCAAATTAAGACTAGGTGCTAATTTCGAGCGTACCCATCTATCATCTGGTTTGTTAGCTATGCCAGTTATTAGTAAAGAAAATAATAACTGCGCTTTATTTTACATATTGTCGAGAGACGATTCTTTGCTCCCTTCTGTTCTAGAAAAAATACCTGTGGGAGCTTTTCTTATAGGTTTTCACGCTGTTCGTTCAATGAAAGCTATCCCCAAAAAAATTGAGTGGGATGAACTGAACAAACTTTCTGGGTGCCTGCTGACAGCATCCCAAAGCCCCTTTTCTGACAACCACCAGTTAATCGCCTTGAATTTTAAGCGTGCAGTAGCCCTTGCGGATGAAGATGAAGGAATCTCTGTCGTCGCTGTTTGGGCTGATGGTATCGGCGGGGATATTACATTTAGCGAAATATCAACTGAAGGAAAACGAAATAAAACAAATCCACAGACCAGATTAGTCGATTTTAATAAACTTAAAATAGAGACACACTTCGTCAACGGGCTGCAGGATATTTTGAGCGAAGTATCGCTTTGTGATCAAGACATAGTGCTGTGGCTAAATGATGAGCCATCCGAGAGAGAAGGAGGTGTGTCCATAGATCCATTATCAGAGCGTTTGCACTGGTTATTACGTAACCCAATGGCATTTGACAATCGTAATCTTTTCGATGATCCGGTTGATTTTTTGATGGATGCGTTAGAAGAAAAAGGAAATACCGGCTACCACTCAGCTTTGTTGTGTGTCGCAAATGCAAATACTGCAAGAAGGATAAACCAGTTTAACCTAGGCCGTCACATTCCAGTGGATCGAGATCAGGCAGATATTGGCGCGTTTGATTCTGACTCCTTGATTTCAAGTATTATGTCAAGCCTTATGATCGATCAAAGGTATGCTAAATTATTAGCAGGTCTTCGTACCGGTGAATTAGCACCGGTTTTTTTAGATTATTTCTGTCAACAAGATACGTCTGTAAGAGCACTAATGGTATCACTCGGCAAGTCAAATACTGCTGTACCGATCGCGTTTAGAAATAAAGATAGCCTGTCAGTAAGATTCCGTTCCATATCTGAGAATCTTGACACTTTAGTAAACGGAGAGATTGTCTTCTTATGTATGGGTGTAGCAGATAAACGCACCCTACTAGCACCAAGCTACACTTTCTGATAGAGGAGATTCTGTCTCTTTTTTAAGGTAGCAGGTAAAATGATAAACTATAACTATATCAATAAAATAATTTCCACTTCTCCCGCTTTGCTCGGGTACCTACGCTCGCTTCAGTATTCAGAAACCTTTCCTTCGGGTTAGTTTCGCAAAGACCAAAATATACCAGAGCCTCCATATCTTCTACCTGATCTTTAATAGAGTCACCTACTAACAATTCTTGAAAATCAGCAAAGTCGAAAAAACCAATCTCAAACTCATTCAAGTTTTCAAAGTTATTCGGCCTATTTATCAAACGATCTTCAGCGTACTTACGCCACCGCTTTGGGTGATGCCATTTGTTTACAGCTGTCAACTTTGATACATGGGCATCAAAACGTTGTACGATATTCTCCTTCGTAAGCCCTACGTAGATAACTGAGGATTCATCCTTAATCACGTAAATACCAACTGACAAATGTGTTAGACCAAGCGGGTTAACACTCAATAGTTTGAGATCGAAAAATGCGTTGCGAAACATCGGTCGTATATAACTTCCACACTTTTCATATCGTCCATTCCAATTATCTCGGTCTGAGTTCGGTGAATAAAACCAAACATCATTAAAGGAAGCATAGGTCGTTTTCAATTTCTTTAAGACCAAATCTCTTTCGATCATCGAATTAATCCTTTATTCTGTACAAATCCAGATGTGGAAATATCTAACAGCCAACCACCTTGCGTAACTTCCCCCCACTAGACTCTTTTTCTTAAAATCACAACGGGAGTACACGTGCTCCAAAAAAACTGCATATGTCGAGAATACTCTTAAAGTATTCCATTAGCCAGCATATGCTATTTCCCATAAATACCTAATTTTCTTATCCGCAGTAGCCGATTATGAATGTAAAATTCTGGGCTGTCAGTCAGCTAATTTATTCATCTTGTTTTAAAATATTTTAAAGATTAAAAATATTAAGATTAAGAGCTAGCTTAAGTTTCCAAACCAAATTAGATCTAAGTCGAGGTAAATTGAATAAATTCAAAATAATATGTAAAAACCACAATTTACTTCTATCATTATCCCTTCACTCGAATCGCTCCCATTTCATTAAGTTTTATTAGGTACTTAGCTGTAATCTCAGCATCAAGTAACGCCCCGTGAAAATTCCTACACGATATATCAACACCGGTATGTTCACATAATCGATCAAGTGAATATCCACCGACCTTATCTTTGCAGAATATCTGTTTTGAAAGTCTTAGAGAACAAATTAGGTCAACCCCAAAGGTATCAACAAACGGTTTATCGAAAAGAAGAGTCTGATCCAACAGTCGTCTATCAAACGCGGCGTTATGCGCAAGCATTGAAGAGGAATGCTGAAATCTTTTTTTAAGTTCTTGTGTAAAAATGTCGCGCTCAACAAACTGTGACTGATCACAATCCAACATCCCAGGGACAGCAATATTTGTAATTTTATAAGCATACTCTTCGTACAGAGCCAACCCGTGAATATCGAGATTTGGATTAACAAAGATCTCAAAGTGATCTGTGATCCGGTTAGTCGCCAGATCTAAATTAACTGAGCCGTATGAAACAACGAGCGAGTTTCGACCTGTCCCGGTCGTCTCCGTATCAAAAACAGTGAGCTTCTTCGGTAACGCAATCATTAGTATTAATTGTCCATTTTCATTGAGGCATCAAAATATCCTAAAGTTAGTCCTGATTGAAAGATGCCTCTGGATCATTCAGAATCTCTTCAACAAAACGAATCGTATCAGCCAGCGTGGGAACTGGAATCTCTTGAAAACTTTCATGTTCACCTAGTGTAATGGTGTTAATAACATTAAAATGTAAACAAAATGATTGTTTAATAGACTTTAGTAGTGATGAATTTCCCAAAGCTAGTGTTTCAAGGTCTAACAACTCCAAATCCATTTCAGGTAATTCACTAAACTTTTCGGGGTCATATCCGTATATGCCATATGCCTCAAAAAACATACACAGCAACGTACAAGCGTCTAACTTCGAGTTAGAGCTCTTAAAATCAGGTAGTTCAAGCTCTTCTGTTGTTTCTCTTAACAGATTTTTAGTACCACTGTGGAATTGGATATATTTACGCGTGTATATATCGTTCTCTTTGATCCAATCTAGGGATTTCTGATTAAAAAACTTATGTACCTTGCGAAGTTGCGAAAAGTCTTGGTCAAAATTATCGTATAAATCATCCAACTTTAGATCTACTATATCAACAACCCATGGGTCGGGCAGCGATTGTGAGCCAAAGAAATCTAGGGAGTGCTCACCATTCTCTTCATCATAAACCCAGAGCCATACCCTTGAGTGTGATTTTTCAAAGGTAGCTTCAGGCAAAGAATATCGTTGACCGTCGACCTCTACTGCCATGATCGCCTCCTCTGCATTTTCATACTCTTCAACACCTACAATTCCTTCGCCATAAGTCGCCTTTGTAGCCAGATCTAAGCCATTTGGACCGAAACCTTCTACTGAAGCGCAAACCAACTTCATATCTGAAAGTTTATTCTTGTCTTCGCAGGGTATCTCTGCTCTGATTACACCTTCCTCAAACTGATGGTATTCCACGATACCTACTTGACTCGGCGTGATGTCTTTTTCGCGAGGGGTGTTTAGTGTCGTGCGAAAGTCCCTTTCATCCCAGAACTCCTCAAAAGAATCATCTTGCTCAGCGATTATTTCTATTTTTTCTTCATAAAAACTTTGATCGATCTTTTCGCCACTCTCCAACTTGAATTCAAAAGTGGATTGAGAAGAATCTGCAAAAAAACCACGCGAAACATGAACGATATAATCACTGTTTTCATTTAAAAGGTCCTTAAGACCTGGTCCGGTTTCGCAAGTTAGCGCCGATATTTCTTGAAGCTTCTCTTCTTCGATGTAATAAACATTACAAACTATACCTTTGCCCGAGATCTCAAACTTCACAGTTATTCCTCTTCAAAAAGATTGTTTTTATAGATTCGTTTAGCCAGCCGGTTACTTATATTACTAATCGATTATGGGGACTTGAATACTTAACGATTTTCAAGTCCGGTGATCTTTTATTTCAAACTTTTTTGTTTGTCCTTTGTACAAATTGCACTCTATTTATGCCGGTCCAAGAACTGCAACAAACTGACTACCATACTGTCCCTGAGCAATAAATTTTGCTTCGTTTATATTTGCTGCTGCTATGACAACGTCGACTAACTTTCCGTTTATTTTCACTCGAATTCTAAAGCTTTTAGATGACATGGTTATATCCTTTTGACAGTCTAACTACTTTAAGCAGCCTCTATGGAACTGCAGTCTTTGGCATAGATTGCGAACGAACACTGCTGGGATGCATCTTTAAACCCGACGCGTTCTGATGAAACAGCGGCATCGGTCGTTCGGTAAATCAAACCTTTAGGCCGTTACTTAATCTTTCTGCAATCTAGCACTAGGCTCTGATACGAGACAAGGTTGGAATTGGATTTTTTTGCTATCTTTTTCCACATACACACGTGGTTCTGAGCTTTGATACTATTCATACCTCAAACCTCGATTCTTCATGAAGCCCAAATACTAAGACCAGTCTGGGAATCGAGTGCGTAATCAGTGCCTGTTAGCTCTGTATTGGAAAAACATCGCGGATGCTCGTGATGTTATCGCGAAGGCCGAACTGACGGATAAAGGGACGAAACCGCGCTTCATCGTCACATCACTACGCGGAATCGACCGTTCTTTACTACGACGTCTACTGTGCCCGCGGTGATATGGAGAATCGGATTAAAGACCAGCAGTTGGACCTCTTTGCTAAACGAACGTCCTCAAAGCATTGGTGGAGCAATCAGTGGCGTTTGATGTTATCGATGCTGGCCTTCGTTCTATTCGAGCACCTGCGGAGCTTCTGCTTAAAACGCTATAAGAACCTGAGTGTTCATAGTCTGAGGTTGAGGCTCATCAACATCGCTGCGGTCGTGACTCGCAATACACGCCGAATCCGCTTCTTTATGACTGAGAACTACCCAGATCAACGGGAGTTCATCCAGCTTACTCAGAAGCTACTATCACCGGGGTAAAACACCTGAGCGCCCCCTGCTCAAGTCAACGGGGGTTTGGGGGAGTCGCGTCCAAAACTCAAAAAACGCCCTGATTTACTGAGAAACTTAGCTGCCAAACTTTTATGCAGAGTGCGGCGCCAGAGAAATTATCCAAAAGAGGCTTCATGAAAAATGACGGTTGATATGTTTTGACCTCTCAATAATTTTTTAACCTATTGATTATATTTAAAACGTATTGGGTCAAGGCGCACCCAGCAGATTACGACGGTGTATCATGCTGATATACGTGGATTGGTTACCACCTGACTTCACGGCGTCGTAGAGCTAGCCTTCATCTAGCATCAGGGATCATTAGCATGTGAACGCCCAAAGGGATTAACATATTGCTAATGCCGGTTTAACCGTCTCAAGAGTTCTCCACACCGGCCAGAGCCGCCTTGACTCAAAACGTCTTCCTGAACGCTACAATACTTTATCAATGCTATTCAGTTATCCGGTCCTCAAGTTCAATTTTGGGACTTCAATTCGGGCAATGTCCCAAATGAAACCTATCAATTCGCGCGCAATGGCAACACAGACCAATTTCGTATTTTTACCGGCTTGCATGAATGTACGACAACGATCGCACAACCTCTTCTGCGCCTTCCAGGCAATCCGCTTTGCGTCATCACTGGCGCTTGCCGCTTTGCGCTTTAAATGCAGTGTTTGTCGAGCAGGGAACCGATAGCTCCACGCCGACTCAACCAACATCCTTCGTGCATGTCCGTTGCCTGTAAGCGTAATTCCACCCTGTCTACGGCGGGGCCCGCTACTATGCTCGCTGGGCACTAAACCTAGATAGGCCATCAATTGCCTTGGCGACTCAAATCGACTGATGTCTCCCAACTCAGCTAAGAGCACAATAGCGGCGAGTTTATCGATGCCCCGAAGTGAAACCAGTGAATCAACCACCGGTGCCAGAGACCAATGTGGAAGGGCTTTCATCAATTGATCAGTGAGGTCTGCTACTCGTTGAGTTGCGGCTTTCACTGCATCAATATATTCCTGCAGCACCACTTGCTGCCATGGATGGTCGAGTTTTAGTTCCTCAAGCCAGTTGTAATGTGGATGTCCCCATCGTGTTTTACCTGTGGGCCATTTGTGTCCATGACGAAGAACAAAGGCATTCAGTTGTTGACGAGCTTTGCGCCCCTGGCTTTTCATATCGTCACGCGCTCGTGTTAGATAGCGCATGGCCTCTTGCTCCTGATCCGGCACCCAAACCGGTGTAAGATCGCCCGATCGCAATGTCTTGGCGAGCTTAAGCGCATCGCGGCGATCGGTTTTTATTCTCTCGCCAGGCTTACGTGGAATCATTGATGGCGAAACGACCTGGCACAAGTGACCAGCATCCACAATCTGTCGATAGAGGCCATAACCACAGGGACCGGCTTAATAACAAAACAGTAGTATGCGACCGTTGGCTTCTGTGCTTAATCGCTCAATCAAGCGTTTTACGCTCTTGGTCGAGCTTTCTATTTCACCGCGGCACTCTGGTTCATTGCGCCCTGGGTGAGCGACCGCGACAGCGATACTGTCCTTATGCACATCCATACCTACATACATGGCGTAGTCATCGAAAGCGATCGATGGTGCTGGATTATGTGTTACTGATGGCTCACGTGTATCAAATTTTACGGGAGACTCTTTCATGCCTGCCCCCTCAATGTGGCTCTGCCACAGGTTTTGTTACCCCAACATCTGAGGGTAATCCACGAATGTTGAGTTTGGGCAGGACAAAACATCATGTCTAGATAATAGTGCTATCGAGTGTCTAGGAAAGTCTGGGAAGCCCATTTGCGCTTGACGGGAAGTCTACGAGGTTGTAATACTGCTAATTACTATTTTGTAGACCTAACCGCTTGTGAAATTAATGTGCGTAAGGAGCTGTCTAGGGTTAGCAAAGGGCGAGATATATAATGACGTTGAGTTTATGAATTGAATATTCGAGCGAAGATATACGATAAAAACTATATATGATGGAAATTGGGGGGATTGCTTAAATGAAATCACTAGAATTTAAATTTGTTGGTGGTAAGACACCCGTTGTATTCGTATCCTTTTATAGCAAAGATTTCAAAGAGAAATTGGAGGCAGAGGATTCAGATAATTTTGATCAGTTAGCTTTTCTAAGCTCAAACGAAGTTAAATCTGTATGGCTCGGACGTGGCATGTGCCGAGAAGGCTGGCCTACAGTACAGGTTTTCGAGAACGGAAGCCGTCTAGAAATAGACGATATTGTTTATCTTTATGACGGTGCAAGTCCTCCTACCGACGAAGATAAGGAAGAATTCAAGGATCTGGAAGGCGCTGAATACGGTACTGTCCTAATAGGTTCTTACAGCGCTATGTTGGACTCACATCTTGATGAGCGTATTTTTGGTGATATCGACAAATATTTCTACATAAGCGTGGAGAAAGTTGAGACTTACAGCGCTTCAGCCAGCGTAACCATTGAAGTCGAAGATAATTGGAAGTTGAGCGACTTTGATGTTGTATATGTGGATATGGATTCAGGTGGGTCTTGGGGTGAGAGTTTTACCCAAGAGATCTACGCTGATACTGGTTTGGAGCAGGAATTGTTCGGCATTAAATATAAGGGCACAATTTATGAGGTCAATTCAGAATACGAAGGCGGTTCCAGTGAATGGGTCTATTATGAAAAAGACGAAGATGGAGAGTGGAATGTATCAGACGAAGTCACCGAACTTATGGCTGATAAAATTGGTGACTGTTGATTAGTATGATTTGGATTAGTTTGATTACTAAGGGAGACTGACTGTTTATTTACCGAGCGATTTTGTCAATCGCACAGCATCAGTCTCCTCAGTGTGCATTGGAGGCTTTTTCTCATACCCACGTCACAGTTCAGGAAGTTTAAGGCATTGTGTCCGACGTCATAAATGACTGGGGTGGAATCCAGACTCCCTAACGCCGATTCAGAGTCTGGTACCTCTTCATATTCAGGCTGACGAAATTATCAAAATTGATATTATCTCGAAGGTTGACGAAATAGATGGCAATGAACGCCTTAGCGGAGAATGAAAGCTTACGATTAAGCATAGTAAAGGTCCCAATATGCTTAACTGAATTAGTGCTTAACTGAATTAGTTACGACCTAATCTGACACCTCCCTCTTGAAAGAGGTGAAGGTTACCAGTTTGATAATGGGTGTCGAATCCAATCAAACAAAAAGGTAACCCTCATGTTGCATACTAACAATCCGATCATTAAACACAAAGCGGGCTTGCTAAACTTGGCTGAAGAGCTGGGAAATGTGTCAAAAGCCTGCCGAGTAATGGGCGTTTCCAGAGACACGTTCTATCGCTACCAAGAGCTTGCTGATCAAGGTGGCGTTGATGCGTTAATCAATCAGAGTCGTCGTACGCCCAACCTCAAGAACCGAATCG
>Ga0209962_1000123_pt1 | contig 24624 bp, 22 predicted proteins | sample SalPonA_C_H2O_MG_FD_185722 | JGI IMG/M metagenome (GOLD analysis project Ga0209962, IMG submission 185722) | Water microbial communities from South San Francisco under conditions of wetland restoration - Salt Pond MetaG R2A_C_H2O_MG (SPAdes)... | ecosystem: Environmental > Aquatic > Non-marine... | reverse complement strand
GAACTACGAAAGAAAAGTGGTGGGCCCTAACGGACTTGAACCGTTGACCTGCCAGACTATAAAGAGTGAGTCGGATGCAACGCATCCACAATAGAGATATGAGAGAAAAGTGGTGGGCCCTAACGGACTTGAACCGTTGACCTGCCGATTATGAGTCGGATGCTCTAACCAACTGAGCTAAGGGCCCACATAAGACGGCGCCCATCATACAGTCGTATGAAGGACGCAACAAGATGAAATTTAAGGAATTTACTCGTCGATAAAACTGCGCAGATGATCTGAACGGCTTGGGTGACGAAGCTTACGTAGAGCTTTCGCCTCGATCTGACGAATACGCTCGCGCGTCACGTCAAACTGCTTACCCACCTCTTCGAGTGTATGGTCAGTGTTCATGTCGATACCGAAACGCATACGCAGGACTTTTGCTTCACGTGCAGTAAGACCCGCCAGTACAGCGCGAGTTGACTCACGCAGACCTTCTCCGGTAGCTGACTCCACTGGAGACTCGAGTGTAACGTCCTCGATAAAGTCGCCCAAGCTCGAATCTTCATCATCACCAATTGGCGTCTCCATTGAGATTGGCTCTTTGGCGATTTTTAGAACTTTGCGGATCTTATCTTCCGGCATCTCCATACGCTCAGCCAGCTCTTCAGGTGTCGCCTCGCGACCCATCTCCTGCAACATCTGACGTGAGATACGGTTGAGTTTGTTGATCGTTTCGATCATGTGCACCGGTATACGGATAGTACGCGCTTGGTCAGCAATCGAACGAGTGATCGCCTGACGAATCCACCAAGTTGCATAGGTAGAGAACTTGTAACCGCGACGGTATTCGAACTTGTCGACCGCTTTCATCAAACCGATGTTGCCTTCCTGAATCAGATCAAGGAACTGCAGACCGCGATTGGTGTACTTTTTAGCGATCGAGATAACCAAGCGCAAGTTCGCTTCAACCATCTCTTTCTTGGCGCGACGTGAACGCGCTTCACCGATGGATAGCTGGCGGTTTACCTCTTTAATTTCAGGTAGGCTCAGACCCACTTCCTGCTCAACTTGGATCAGACGGCGTTGAGCACGCTTGAGGTCAACGAGCTGTGCAGCTATCGCTTCTGAGTAAGGTTTGCCACTAGCAACCACCTCATCAAACCACGCTTCGTTGGTCTCGTTCCCTGGGAAACCTTTAATGAAATCAGGACGCGGCATGCGGCCACGCTGTGTACAGAGACGCATTATATTGCGCTCTTGAGTGCGTATACGCTCGATGTACTTACGCACACGGCTTACTAACTCTTCATAGTAACGTGGCGAGAGCTTGATTGGTGAGAAGGCGAGCATAAGCTCTTCCAGAGCTTCACCGAAGGCTGCCGAATCGCGACCCTTTTTGGCTTCAGCAGCTTGCATCTTGTCGTAAGCTTCTTGAATAGCGCCGAAACGCAACTTGGCCTCTTCGGGATCAGGACCGCGCTCTTTCTCATCATCATTTGAGTCGTCGCTGTCGTCATCATCGTCTTCGTCGTCGCTATCCGCGTCGTCTTCATCGTCAACTTCGATGGTATTAGGTTCAGCCTGAGCGATCTCGGCATCGGGGTCGATGTATCCGCTGAATATATCGCTCAGACGCCCCTCTTCCTGCACCGTCCGGTTGTAAGCTTCGAGAATCTCTTCTACGCTGCCCGGAAATTGCGCAAGCGCCGTCATAACGCCACGAATACCGTCTTCGATGCGCTTGGCGATTTCGATCTCACCCTCGCGGGTCAACAGTTCTACAGTACCCATTTCACGCATATACATACGTACGGGGTCAGTTGTGCGACCGGCATCTGACTCGACCGCAGCTAGCGCAGCGACTGCTTCATCATCAGCATCCTCTGATGAATCGCCATCAGTCATCAGCAATGTTTCGGCATCTGGCGCCACTTCAGAGACGGATATGCCCAGATCGTTGATCATGCGGATAATATCTTCAACCTGATCGGGATCGGCAATATCTTCGGGTAGATGGTCATTGACCTCAGCATAGGTGAGGTAACCCTGCTCTTTACCGCGAGCGATAAGCTCTTTCAGACGTGACTGCTGCTGTTCGATGTTATCTGACATATAGATCCTGTGAAAATCCGTGGTGGACGTTCAAAAAATGGGCGCGACATTATAACCGAAGTGACTTTTGTGCGCCAACTTGCATTATTTTCGCTCCAAACCTGTGCACCCTCTGTGCTACAGCTTTTTCCAAACGTCCGAAACTTGCCAATAAATGTAGTTCACAATCGTAGATTGTGCACTCTGAGTGTCGATTATGTTGCGCTGCGCGTGAGTAAGGCCTGCAGGCGTCTTTTCTCATCGTCACTCAGAGGTCGCTCCCGCGCTTGGCGCGTCAACTGTTCGAGTTCTGCCTTGTACTTACGCTCCAAGATTCGGCCCAGCGCATCGGTAAGGAGGCGTTCAGCATCCACGCTCTCAAGCAACGGATCGACATGAGAGATCTCATTGAGCACCAACAGATAGGGTGTTTTTTCGCTGTTCTGCTCCCAATCGAACATCAACGTACCAAAGCTGCGCTCTTCACTCGCCTGAAAGTACTCGAGCAGATCCCGTAGCAGTTCAATATTCTGCCCTTTAACGCCATCAAACTCAGCCGCATTAACCGCCTTGCGCGAGAGATCGGGACGATGCAGCACAATAGAGATTGCACTAGCGATTAGATCTATGCGGCTTCCCTGTGATGATTTACGCGGCGTATAGGAGTTGGCACCACTATCTACCGGCATCTCATCAAAGTATGTCGGCTCAGATAATTCAACCGGTGCGTAATCATCAATGGGCGGAGCTTCATCTACCACCGGAGCCATCGCAGCGGAGCCTGGGGCTGCCAACCTATTCTGCGACGTCACTTTGCTATGCAGTGAGACGACCGAGTTGATCTGCTCCATTGTTAGACCTGTGAGGTCGCAAATGCGATCCATCATCATCTGCTGCAACACAGAGGGTTGCATTGTCTGGAGTAACGGCATCGCCTGCGTCGAGAACTGCGCTTTACCATCCATGATACTCAAGTCTAAATCTTCAGAGAGCGCTTTAAAGAAGAACTCACTGAATGGCAACGCCTCTGAGACTCGGGCAGTAAAAGCATCTAGACCCTCTCTTCGAATAAGGGTATCTGGATCTTCCCCCTCCGGGAGAAAAAGATAGCGCGCCATGAGCCCATCGCGCATCACCGGCATGGCGTTATCCAAAGCACGCCTCGCTGCTTTGCGTCCGGCTGCGTCGCCGTCAAAACAGAAAACAACTTCCGGGACAATTTTAAAGATTCGCTCAAGATGCTGCTCGGTACATGCGGTTCCGAGGGTTGCCACGGACCAATCCAGCCCATGCTGTGCCAGACTCACAACATCCATGTAGCCCTCAACCACCATTAGACGCGTGAGACTTCCCGTACTCTGGCGTGCCTCGTACAGCCCATAGAGTTCACGACTCTTGTGGAAGGTATCGGTCTCAGGAGAGTTCAGATATTTTGGCTTTTCGTCGGTAAGCACGCGCCCACCAAAGGCAATTACGCGACCACGCACATCGCGAATCGGAAACATAATACGATCCCGAAAACGGTCATATTTGCGCCCACGCTCCTCGTTTTCGATAAGCAGGCCGGATTTTAACAAGAGCTCTTCTGCATCAGGTCGCTCTTTGCTGATTTCAGAGAGAAGGTTATCCCAACCGGGTGGAGCGAAACCTATACCGAAACGTTTAGCTATCTGACCAGAGAGACCACGCCCCTTGAGATATTCAACGGCTTTCTGCTTGCCAGAATGAGAGCGCAACTGCTGTTGATAAAACGCACTAGCCTGCTCAAGCACATCATACTGTTGCTTGACCCGTTTCTCGCGCTCTACATCACGTGCCCGATCGTGCTCGCGTGGAACTTCGAGCCCCAGGGTTTTTGCCAACTCCTCAACGGCTTCAGGAAAGCTGCTATGTTCGTAATCCATGATAAAGCCCAGCGCATTGCCGCCGGCGCCACATCCGAAACAATAATAGAACTGCTTGTCAGGATTGACTGAAAAGGAGGGGGATTTCTCTTTATGAAAAGGGCAAATCGCTGAGTAGTTCTTACCCGTGCGTTTGAGTTTTACACGCGCGTCTATAACATCCACGATGTTTACGCGGGCTAACAGGTCGTCAATAAAGTGCTGCGGTATTGCCATCTGCTACTTCGCTGTCCATGTTCAGCGAAGTCGAACTCAGAGCTTCGCTTTGACCCGTTTGGATACGACGCTCATATCCGCACGCCCTTGGAGCTGCGGCTTAATTACGGCCATTACCTGCCCCATCGCCTGCATTCCACTGGCGCCAGAGGCAGCTATTGCTGCGTCTATAATCTGATCTACTTCATCATCACTGAGAGGCTGCGGCAAGAAAGTTTTAATCACCTCCATCTCTTGCTGCTCCTTATCAGCCAGTTCCGGGCGCTCAGCCGCCAAGTACTGGGCAATCGAATCTTTGCGCTGCTTGACCATTTTGTCTAGCACCACAAGTACACGCGCATCATCCAACTCTATACGTTCATCCACTTCAATACGCTTGAGCTCAGCAAGCATGAGGCGAATGGTGCCGAGGCGTACCTTATCTTTGGCACGCATCGCATCCTTCATCTGTTCAGTTATCTGGGCTTTTATTGCCGACATCTGAGATGACCTATCTTCGTAAGTATTGGGCGCGGTTAGCGTTCGATTGCAAGGAACCCTAAACGCGTCTCTTCGTTAATTAGTAGAGACGTACGCGACGAGCGTTTTCACGCTGAAGCTTCTTAGCGTGACGCTTAACAGCCGCTGCTGCTGCACGCTTACGAGCTGTTGTTGGCTTCTCGTACGCTTCACGCTTACGAACTTCAGCCAGGATACCGGCTTTCTCGCAAGAACGTTTAAAGCGACGCAGTGCAACGTCAAATGGCTCGTTATCTTTTACTTTAACTGCAGGCATTGTTTCTATTACCTTAATTAATTTATCTACTTACTCTCTCGCAGGCGCTTTTTATGGCCGAATCTCCGAGGGCGCCATATATTATAGAGAGATCACCCAAGTGTAAAGAGTGTAAAGATTGCCGAAAGAAAGTTTTAAACGGTTTAACAGCACTCACAATTATCCGATAATACGGGCTCAATTAGTGACGTTAAAAGACCTCTATTCACATGCTTGTACTTGGTATTGAAACCTCCTGTGACGAAACCGGCGTAGCGCTGTATGACAGCCATGCCGGACTGCTTGGCGATGCGCTCTACTCGCAGGTCAAAATGCACGCCGAGTATGGCGGCGTCGTGCCAGAACTTGCCTCCCGCGACCATGTCCGTAAGCTTATTCCACTGGTGCGCGAAGTTTGCGCGCAAGCCGACAGAGCGCTCTCTAGCCTCGATGCAATAGCCTACACCTCAGGCCCCGGCCTTATCGGCGCCTTAATGGTAGGTGCATCTACAGGGCGCGCGCTTGCACTCGCGCTGGGCATACCCGCCGTTGGCATTCACCACATGGAGGGGCACCTGCTAGCCCCAATGCTTGAGGATAATCCACCCTCGTTTCCATTCGTCGCTCTTTTGGTTTCCGGTGGCCACACTCAACTGGTGCGCGTCGATGCCATCGGCGAATACGAACTGCTTGGTGAGTCGCTTGATGATGCTGCCGGCGAAGCATTCGACAAAGCGGCAAAGATGATGGGCATGGACTACCCCGGCGGACCACTCATCGCTAAAGCAGCCATGCAGGGCGACGCTTCGAAATACAAATTCCCTCGTCCAATGACCGACCGTCCAGGTCTCGATTTTAGCTTCTCTGGCCTCAAAACCTTCACGCTGAATACGGTTGAAGCGGAACGACTTGATGATGGTTCCCTACCAGAGCAGGTAAAATTCAATATAGCTGCCGCCTTTGAAGAGGCTGTAGTTGAAACCTTAGCGATTAAATGTCGCCGCGCGTTGCAGCAGACGGGTCTCAAGCAACTAGTTATTGCAGGTGGCGTGAGCGCCAACCAGACTCTGCGCGCCCGCCTAGATGAGGTAGTACGCAAAGAGCGTGCTGGACTCTTCTATGCGCGGCCGCAGTTCTGTACAGATAACGGCGCGATGATCGCTTATGCAGGCTGCCAGCGCCTTCTTGCCGGAGAGCGCAGTCCACTCGCAATCACCACGCGCCCGCGCTGGCCAATGGACAGGCTACACCCGCTCGGAGCTGACTCAAATGGATAAGATCTTCATTAACCGCCTTAGCTTCAACTGTATCATCGGCATCTATCCGCGCGAGCGAGTTGAACCTCAGCCGCTAGAAATTGATTTAGAGATGCGTTGCGATATTCGCGCGGCGGCAAGCAGCAACGATCTGAGCAAATCACTTAACTATGCGGCTATCAGCGATGCGGTGATCTATTTTTGCCAGCAGGCAAAAGCGGAGCTGCTGGAGACACTTGCAGAAGATCTGTGTAGTTATCTCAGCAACGAGTTCGGTATTCAAGGAATGCGCTTGACGATTCACAAGCCAAGCGCGGTACCCGAAGCTCGATCAGTTGGCCTCTCAATAGTGCGCGGTCAGTTCGAATAATGGCACAGATACTTCTTGGCCTGGGGAGCAATCACCAGGCAGAAGCGCGTCTAACGAATGCACTAAACAGACTGGAGCAGGAGCTCGACCAACTGACACCATCAGACTGGTTCGAGAGCCACGCGCTACGTGGCGGTGCCAATTATCTAAACCTGGTCGCCAGCGCCTCAACCGACCTATCCATCGATGAGCTGCGCAAACTGTTGCATCAGATTGAAGATGAGCAGGGACGTACCCGCGGTGATGAGGATCGCCGCTGCGCTCTGGATATCGACCTTATCTGCTATGACCGCCAACAACTCACTACCGAGGACTACAAGCTACCACGCGAGGATATAATCGAGCACGCACATGTACTCTGGCCGCTCGCTCTGCTCTGCCCGCAAGAGACCCACCCTGAACTTGGCATACCCTATGCTCAGCTATGGGAGTCACGCAAAGATACGCTACTTCGGAATCAGACACTCTGGTTGCTAGGGAAATAAGATCGCCTCTCCCAAACACCAACTGGCTGTAGAGTTAAGTATAACGTCAGCTATTAGAACTAGCTTTAGTGGCCGATTTCACTAGAATGATATGAATAGAATGCTATAAATAGCTAACCAAACGTTCTATCGAGCCGACTGACTCCGAGGAAGCACTGTGTTGTATTGGATACCCCTTCTTACATTGCTGGGCACGCTCACTCCTCTTGCAACACGCAACTGGTCGCGCACCGCTTGCGCTGGCGCAACGGCTACATTACCCGCCGTTGCGCTGCTACTCATACTATTCCAGGCACCTGCGGTCTTTCAGGGTACAACGCTGATAGAGCACTACCCCTGGGTTGAACAGATCGGCCTAGAGTTCGCTTTTCGCCTCGACGGTTACTCGCTGCTTTTCACACTTTTGATACTCGGCATTGGACTGCTGATAATTCTTTATGCCCGCTACTATCTCTCGGCAGCAGACGACATGGGCCGCTTCTACGCCTACCTAATACTCTTTATGACAGCGATGCTAGGCATCGTGATGTCAGAGAACCTACTGCAGCTTTGGGCCTTCTGGGAGTTAACCAGTATCAGCTCCTTCTTGCTGATCAGCTTCTGGTCGCACAAATCAGATGCTCGTAAGGGTGCGCGCATGGCGCTTACTGTCACTGGCATGGGCGGCCTAGCGCTGTTAGCGGGTATTCTGCTACTCGGAGATACAATAGGTAGTTACAACCTCAGTGAGGTGCTTGCTCGCGGTGATGAGATACGTGAATCCGGGCGCTACCCGGTTATTCTCATTCTTATTCTGATTGGTGCGTTCACCAAGTCAGCACAATTTCCTTTCCATTTCTGGTTGCCGCATGCAATGGCGGCGCCCACACCCGTCTCTGCCTACCTGCACTCAGCGACCATGGTGAAAGCGGGCATATTTTTGGTGGGTCGCCTCTACCCGTCGCTATCTGGGACTGAGCTCTGGTTCTTCCTAGTAACCTTCACCGGTACAGCGACACTGCTAGTTGGCGCCTACATCGCGCTATTTAAGCACGATCTGAAAGGGTTGTTGGCATTCTCCACCATCAGCCATCTGGGTTTGATTATGCTGCTGTTCGGCCTCAACTCGGATCTTGCCGCCGTTGCAGCCGTGTTCCACATCATCAACCACGCTACCTTCAAAGCGTCGCTCTTCATGGCAGCAGGCATCATCGACCACGAGAGCGGTTCACGCGATATGCGCAAGCTCGCCGGATTGTGGCGCTACATGCCACATACCGCCGCGCTGGCGATAGTAGCGGCGCTGGCGATGGCTGGCGTGCCACTACTCAACGGCTTCCTCTCGAAAGAGATGTTCTTCAACGAAACCGTACATCAAAGTGCTCTTGGTGCACTATCGTGGATGCTACCGGTGCTGGCAACCGTTGGGGCCACCTTCTCGGTTGCCTACTCGGCACGCTTCATTCACGACGTCTTCTTTAACGGTGAGCCGGTCAACCTGCCCCGCACACCGCATGAGCCGCCACGCTACATGAAGATCCCTGTCGAGATACTCGTGGCTGTGTGTATCATTGTGGGTATCGCGCCAGCATGGGTTGTTGGTGATCTGCTAAACAACGCCTCCAGCTCTCTCCTGCAGGGGCCTCTGCCAGAGTACAGCCTGTCGTTGTGGCACGGTTTCAACATACCGCTAATGATGAGTATCACGGCTTTGATACTCGGTCTTATTATCTACAATATTCGCGAGCGACTCTTCGCATTCCAGGCGCAGTTTGTAGATCGCGATGCCAAGCTCGAGTTTGAACGACTGGTGCAGCTCACCGTAGAGGCGGCAACGAATCTCTATGCCCGCCTTGAGAGCAATCGCCTGCAGACCTACATCCTCACGCTATTCATCTTTATGCTGGCTGTAACAGCTTGGCCGATGATGCAGATTGCAGAGACGACCGGCGACCGCCCACAACTACCGCCCGACTGGATCGCCTTTGGGGGTATAGTGACACTATCCTTAGCAGCAATTATGACCTTGGTTTGGCATCGCAAGCGTGTAGTAGCACTGATCTCTGTCTCTGTTGTCGGACTAGTCGTGTCACTTATTTTTGCGCGCTTCTCTGCGCCAGACCTGGCGCTGACTCAGCTTTCGGTAGAGGTTGTGACCATCATCTTGTTGATGCTAGCGCTCTTCTTCCTACCGCAGTCCACGCCCAAGGAGTCGAGCCCTGGCGTGGTCTTCCGTGATCTGGGCATATCAACAATGGTTGGCGGTGTGATGGCAACCGTCGCCTTTGCCATGATGACGCGCCCTCTCGATACCATTTCTGACTTCTTTACCGCCAACGCGAAAACAGGCGGTGGCGGCACCAACGTTGTAAATGTGATTCTTGTCGATTTTAGGGGCTTCGATACCCTCGGTGAAATTACCGTATTGGGTATAGCGGGTCTGGGCATCTACAAGCTGATTCGCCGTATGCGCCTCTTCCTACCGACAACTGATGCCGGTGGCCGGACATGGTCGAGCGACACCCACCCGATGATGCTCGCCATGGTCTCTCAAGCACTGCTGCCACTCGCCCTGCTAGTCTCCGCCTACATATTCCTGCGTGGCCACAACCTCCCCGGCGGTGGCTTCATTGCGGGCCTGATTACCGCCATCGCGCTGATTCAGCAGTACATCGCTAACGGCGTAATGTTTATGAAGGGTAAGCTCAAACTAGATTACCAGTATCTTATTGGTTGGGGTCTGCTAATCGCCGTAGCTACGGGACTCGCCTCTTGGATGTTTGACCGCCCATTCCTCACCTCTTGGTTCGACTACCTCAACTGGCCTGTTGTGGGTAAGTTCGAGGTGGCAAGTGCGATGGCATTCGACCTTGGGGTCTACTTCACTGTGGTTGGTGCAACGCTGCTGATTCTATCCAACCTGGGCAAGCTATCCACCACCGAGCGACCCACCGAAGGGGAGAATATCTAATGGAGATGTTAGTCGCATTAGCTATAGGCATTCTTACCGCCTCAGGCACTTTCCTGACGCTACGTGGTCGCACCTTTCCTGTAGTGCTTGGGCTAACGCTGCTCGCCTATGCCGTGAACCTGTTTATCTTTGCATCGGGACGTTTGGTCGTGGATGGTGCAGCAGTGCTGAAGCAGGGGTTAGCCATTCCGGACCCGCTGCCTCAAGCACTGGTGCTGACGGCAATTGTGATCGGTTTCGCGATGACTGCATTTGCCGTTATCCTGTCGATGCGAGCGCGAGCGGACCTAGGCAACGACCATGTCGATGGAACACTGAAATCTGAGCAGAAAAACGGGGAGCAGCGCTGATGTCTCACCTACCGATTCTGCCAGTTTTGATCCCAATGCTGACCGGCATCTTGCTGCTACTGCCGCCGATACGTACAACGCTGTCGCGCCAGCGCGTAACAGCACTATTTGCAGCAGCACTAAATCTATTAATCGCTGTTTTTCTCATCAACCAGAGCGCCAGCGGTGAGATAGCCGTCTATGCAGTGGGCGACTGGCAACCCCCGTATGGCATCACACTCATTGCAGACCGACTCTCTGCAATGATGCTGCTCTTAACCGCCATTCTGCTCTTCGCAGCGCTACTCTATGCGAGCGCAGGCGAAGATGAAACCGGACGCTATTTCTACCCGCTGATGATGTTTCAGGTGCTGGGTATCAACGGTGCTTTCCTTACCGGCGATATTTTTAACCTGTTCGTCTTCTTCGAAATTCTGCTAATCGCCTCCTACTCCCTACTGATTCACGGCGGCGGAAAACACAAGACACGTGCAGCGGTACATTATGTACTGTTGAACTTAGTAGGCTCGGCAATTTTCCTCTTTGCACTCGGTGTGCTTTATGGCTCAATCGGCTCACTTAATATGGCCGATATGGCGGTACGCGTAAGAGCTCTCACGGGAGCAGACCTTGAGCTGGCGAAAATAGGCGGACTGCTGCTATTGGTGGTATTTGGCTTAAAAGCAGCCATGTTACCGCTGCAGTTCTGGCTACCGCGAACCTATGCTACAGCCTCCGGCCCCATCGTTGCCCTGTTCGCGATTCTGACCAAAGTCGGCATCTACTGTATGCTTCGCGTACATGGCATGGTTTTTGGGGACTACGCAGGAAATATTGCGGACCTGATTCAGCCCTGGCTCTGGGGTACGGCGGTATTAACCATCGCCATTGGTGCAATCGGTGTAATCTCTAGCCCAAGTCTTAAACGACTGGCTGGGCACTTGATAATCGTATCGGTAGGTACGCTTCTATCGGCCCTGGCTATTAACACGCCCGAGTCCATCAGCGCTGCACTCTACTATGCGGCCCACTCTACCCTTGCAGGAGCAGCACTATTCCTAGTGGCTGAAGCCATCGCTGAGCAGCGCGGAGGCGCTCTGGATATGATTGTGCGCTCTCGTCCTGTCGCTCAGCCACTTGCCCTAGGGATTGCCTTTTTCATTACGGCCCTGGCACTTATCGGCATGCCACCTTTCTCTGGTTTCATTGGTAAGCTAATGATTCTGCAGTCTGCGAGCAGCGATGCACAGATGGGCTGGACCTGGACCACACTCCTTATTGCCACCCTCTTTGCACTGGTTGCTTTTTCACGCGCAGGCTCCACACTCTTTTGGCGCGCCAGTGGCAAAAACAGTGATGCGCTGCCAGCCTCAAGTACCAAGCACGCTGCAATATGGTTACTACTGTTAGCAGCGCCGCTCATGTCACTCTTCGCCGGACAGATAATTGACTACACTACGGCAACGGCTGCGCAGCTTGATCAGCTCGCAAAGACACCGCAAATCTTGCTGCAGGGAGGAAGCCACTAATGATCTCTCGCTGGTTCCCTATGCCAATACAGAGCGCCGTGCTCTTTATTGCTTGGCTGCTTCTCAATAACAGCCTTTCAGCGGGCCACATTGTGCTGGCTACTATCTTTGCCATAGCGATACCCCGTTTCTGTCTACCTGTGCAATCACCTCAACCCAAGGGTCACAAACCACTGCTGATCATTCGTTACTTCCTGATACTGCTGTGGGACATTGTGGTTGCTAACCTAACTGTTGCTCGGCTGATACTGGGTCGTAACCGAGATCTATCACCAAGTTTTATCGCGCTGCCCCTAGATATGCGAGCTGAGCTACCAATCACTATTCTGGCTTCTACCATCTCGTTAACGCCCGGAACACTGAGTGCCGATGTGAGCGAAGATAGAGGCTGGCTCTACATCCATGCCCTCGACGTTGATGACAAGGAGGCACTGATAGCTGAAATTAAGCAGCGTTATGAGAAGCCCCTCAAGGAGATATTCCAATGCTAATGATTGCGCTCTATATCGCTTTCGGTCTCATCTCTCTGGCACTCCTACTTAACGTCATCAGCCTAGCGCGCGGCCCTAGCGTGCCAGATAGGGTTCTGGATCTGGATACACTCTATATCAACTCAATTGCACTCATTATTCTCTACGGAATTGCGGAAGCCTCAACCATACATTTTGAGGCCGCACTGCTTATCGCCATGCTCGGCTTTGTGAGTACGGCGGCGCTCTGTAAGTACATGTTGCGAGGAGACATCATAGAATGAGCCATGAACTCCCCTTTGCACTTGAATTACTGCTATCTGCATTAGTGTTATTTGGCGCATCACTTGTGCTGATAGGCTCCATTGGCCTGATAAAGCTGCCTGATTTTTACACCCGTCTGCATGCACCGACAAAGGCGACAACCTTGGGGATGGGTTCTCTGCTGATCGCTTCACTCATCTATACCAGCTATGTCACGGGAAGCCTGCACGTGCAGCAGCTACTCATTACACTGTTTCTCTTTATCACCGCACCAATTGCCGCACATATGCTGGCGAAAACTGCTCTGCACCTCAACATTCGCTCGCTCGACCGCACCGGAAACCCCGAACTTCAAGAGCATGCACGCAACCGCCAAACACCTGATGTGAATGTCGGCGCTGAGGAGAGTTCCGGGAACTGAGAGCCCTATGGCACACTTCCTGCTTGACCTTACTGACATATTTTCACTCTAAGTTAAAGAACACATAGCGATGCGGCGCTCTTTTGAGCGCTGTCGACTAAGGAAAGAAGATGCTATCCAAAGTAATTATCCCCGTTGCCGGCCTTGGCACCCGCGTACTGCCTGCGAGTAAGGCGATCCCGAAAGAGATGCTACCAGTGGTGGACAAGCCCGTAATCCAGCACGTCGTTGAAGAGGCGATGCGCGCTGGATTTCGACAGATCGTACTGGTGACGCGTTCCGGTAAAGAGGCGATAGAGAACCATTTCGACGCTAACTACGAGCTCGAGCAGATGCTCGCTTTAAAAAATAAGCGCGCCCTCCTCGACGCTGTAGAGAATACCCTGCCTAAAGGCATTGAAGTCATCTCTGTACGTCAACCGAGCGCTAAGGGTCTTGGCCATGCCGTACTCTGCGCAGCTCATGTAGTCGGCAACGATGATTTCGCCGTTATGCTGCCCGATATGGTCATCGATGACGAGGGGCTTGCATGCGACTTCGCCGAGATGGTGAAGCGTTACCAGAAGAATGGCGCGGGCCAGATCATGGTAGAGGGCGTACCTGAAGAGCATGTAGATCGCTACGGTATCGTCGATTGCGGTGGAACCGCCCTCAAGCCGGGCATGGGCGCACCAATTAAGGGCATGGTAGAGAAACCCAAACGCGAAGAGGCTCCCTCTAACCAAGCAATTGTAGGCCGCTACATTCTGCCCAACCGTGTTATGGAGCTGTTGAAAACAACCGCACCCGGTGCCGGTGGTGAGATCCAGCTAACGGATGCCATGTTAAAACTGCTGTCAGAGCAGTCGATGGAGGCATTCAGTATGCGCGGCACTATCTATGACTGTGGCAACAAAGCCGGACTGCTAGAGGCAAATCTCGCCTTTGGTTTGAAGCACCCCGAAACAGGCGATGCTCTGCGCCAATTCATCAAATCGAAAAAGCTGTAGAGGCTGACTTATGAGTCCCGCATGGAATAAACTTCAGGCTTCGGCCGATCGTTTGCGCGGGACTCACCTGCGCCAACTGCTAGAGAGCGAGAATCGCTTCGATAGTCTCTCCTTCTCTGCCGCTCACCTAATGCTAGACCTGAGTCGCCAGCGCATCGATTCACAAGTCTTTAATGAACTATTAGAGCTGGCACAAGAGCGCGACCTCAGCAGCGCGATAGCGGCGTTGCTAACCGGTGCCGTCGTAAATCCAACAGAGAATCGCCCCGCCCTACACTCTGCGCTGCGTATGCCCGCAGATAGCGAGCTTGTGGTTGAAGGTGTCGATCTCGTCGCGGGGGTGCATGAGACACTCGCCAAGATGGATGAGTTTGTCGCAAAGATTCACTCGGGTCAGTGGCGCGGCTACACAGGCAGAGCGATCTCTCAGGTGGTTAACATTGGTGTCGGAGGGTCGGACCTTGGCCCTCTCATGACCTGTGAGGCACTGAGTGAATTTCGCCCACCTGAGGCTGAGGGTGTTGAGATTCACTTCGTCTCCTCAATGGATGGAAGCCAGCTCTCTAACCTGCTGCTTGAGCTCAACCCAGAAACCACCCTATTCGTACTCTCTTCCAAATCCTTTGGCACGCTCGACACCCTAGCGAACGCCTCCACAGCGATCGACTGGCTGATGGAGAGTAGTGGCTTGAGCCGCGAACTGTTGATCCACCAGCACTTCATCGGAGTGACCTCAGCCCCGGAGAAGGCGATCAATTGGGGAATCTCGCAGAAGAATATTCTCAAATTCTGGGACTGGACCGGCGGGCGCTACTCGCTCTGGTCTGGCATTGGTTTACCCATCGCACTCACCACCGGTATGCAGGGTTTTCGTGAGCTTCTGGCCGGTGCACACGCTATGGATCAGCACTTCGCAAGCGCGCCGTTTGAGCAGAACCTCCCGGTACTACTTGCACTGATCGGTATCTGGAACATCAACTTTCAGGATATTCACGCCCACGCTATTTTGCCCTACGACGGTCGTTTAGCGCATTTGCCGGCCTATCTTGAGCAGCTGGAGATGGAGTCCAATGGTAAGAGTGTAAAGCTCGATGGCGAACTTGCAGAGAGTCGCACCTGTCCGATCCTCTGGGGTGAGATTGGGCCCAATGCCCAGCACGCGTTTTATCAGCTGCTGCACCAAGGCACCGAGCGCGTAATGTCTGACTTTATCGTCCCTGCGCGCCGCTACGAGGGGCGCTCTGCAGGTTTGCTCGAGCAGCATCAGTTAGCACTTGCTAACTGCTTAGCTCAGGCACGAGTGCTGGCTCTGGGGGATGCAGCTCTGAACGATAGCGAAGAGCGACCACCCTGGCAGCGTTACGCTGGCAACCAGCCAAGTAGCGTTATCCTGCTTGAGACACTTACACCGGCAAGCCTAGGTAGCCTGATAGCCCTCTACGAACACAAGGTCTATATCCAGGCGGTTATCTGGGGCATTAACCCGTTCGACCAGTGGGGTGTGGAGCTGGGTAAGAAGGTAGCGAATGACCTGATTGACTCACTGCACCAAGGCAGCAGCTCAGGCTACGACCAAGCGACCAGCGGACTGTTGGCAACTATCCAAAAACTGCAGGAGGAGCACTAATATGAAAATTGCAGTTTGGGGTGAAGAGCTCAGTGCTTGGGTCGCTTGCGCACAACTCGCCAGTTACGGTAATACGGTCTATCTCGCACAGGGTGAGACTGAACCCGCAACCAGCCAACTACGCTCAGAGCCAGGACTTCTTAGCGCTCTGCAGAATGCTAGCTTTAGCGAGCGCCTACTGGTCAATGAAGAGGCAGCCATACAGGCAGAGGTTCATTGGCTGAGCATGTCGCCTGACGCAGCGGAAAGTGCGCTTGAACTGGTAGAGAGGATCGCATCTGCCTCTAAAGGGCCACTGCTTATCGTCAATCAGAGCAACTTTGGCGTCGGTATGTGTGATCGCATGCAGGCGCTGCTAAGCTCGGATCTACAGCAGGTTATCTACTTACCTGATCTGCTCCAAGCAGGTCAGGCAATGCAGCAGTTTGTTAACCCAGAAGCACTACTCATCGGCACTGAGAGCGCTGCAGCCAAAGCGCAGCTACTGGCGCTGCTGCGCCCTTTCCATCTTGGGCAGCGCACTATTCAGCAGATGACCTGCCGCGAGGCAGAGTTTGTGAAATATGCTATCACCGGGCTCCTGGCTCTTAGATTGGGTTACATCAACGAGATGGCGGGACTTTGTGATCAGCTTAACCTGGATATGGATGCGATCCGTCGCGGTATGAGTACCGATAAACGTATAGGCACTCACTATCTGCAGCCAGGTTGTGGCTTTGGTGGCCTGCAGTTCACCCAGTATCTACAAGGGCTAGCAGAGCTGCTTACAGGTCGCCGAGGCTCAGTGCTAATCGACACCGTACTGGCACAAAACGAGGTCAATAAAGAGTGGCCCTTCCGTACCATCTGGCAGCACTACAACTGCAATTTGAGCGGTCGCAAGGTCGCCATTTGGGGCGCTGCTTTCAAAGCGGGTGTGGCAGATATTGATAATGCGCCCGCGTTGCGCGTCATCGATGCGCTCTTAGCTCAGGGGGCGCACATCTGTGTACATGACCCAGAAGCGATGCAGGCTCTGGCAGACCGTTATGCACATGCGCCGGGTTTGAGCCTGGCGACTAGCGCCTACGAGGCAAGTGTAGGTGCTGATGCACTCATGCTGCTGACGGATTGGCCAGAGTACGGCTCGCCGGACTTTCCGCGTTTAAAACAGGCAATGCGTGAGGCGCTTATCATTGATGGGCGCAATCTGTATGATCCTCAGCGAGTACAGCAGGAGGGGTTCGCCTACTACACACGCGGACGCAACTGCCTCTCACAGTCGGCAAGCTTGAGTGAACAGAGCACGAGTGAACAGAGACAACCAGCTTGAAAACGCACAAATTGACTGGAGTGACGCGCAGCCGCGCTCCAGCCAATTTGGTGATATCTACTTCAGCCTCGAGGACGGGATCGCTGAGACTGAGCACGTCTTCATTCAACCCAATGATCTAACATCACGCTTCACAGCGCTTGAGGCAGGAAGTCCGTTTGTTATCGCGGAGACCGGTTTTGGTACAGGCCTAAACTTCTTGTGTGCTCGCCGAGCCTTTCTGAAAGCCGCTCCAAGCAGCACACAACTACACTTTATAAGCTGCGAGAAGTATCCACTTAAACTCGAGGATCTTCGCCAAGCACACCAACTTTTTGCCACCGATGCAGACCTATCATCAGGGTGTATGCAGTTGCAGAGCCTCTGGCCCACCAACATTTCAGGCTTTCACCGTCTTAGCCTCGATGATGGACGCGTTCAGCTAACACTCCTTTACGGTGATGCGGCAGTGATGTTAGCCCAGCTAAACGCCAAGGTAGATTGCTGGTTCCTGGACGGATTTGCCCCCTCAATGAATCCCGATATGTGGTGCGACGAACTCTTTGCTGAGCTCGCTCGTTTGAGCCACTCCGGCACCAGCCTCTCAACCTTTACCTGCGCCGGCGTAGTTAAGCGTGGCCTCAAGCAACAGGGCTTCTGTATCAACAAGATACCCGGGTTTGGACGCAAGCGAGAGATGCTCCAAGCGCACTATCAGGGAGACGTCCCAGAGCGACCGACCCAACCCTGGCTAAAACGCCCTACAGTCACTTTAAAACGCAGAAATGCCACCCGCATAGCCGTTATCGGTGGAGGCCTAAGTGGTACAACTACGGCTCATGCTCTAGCGATACGTGGCTATAAGGTGGATCTGTTTGAACAGCATACCGAGTTGGCAAGCGAGGGCTCTGGCAATCCTCAGGGTGCTCTCTATGCGAAGCTTCCTGCCAAACCGACCCTGCAGAGCCGACTGCATCTGGCCGGCCTGCAATATACAGTGCAGATGTTAAAGGGCAAGGCGTTAGTTGACGGCGTAACCGCAGATCTTTGCGGTCTGCTGCAACTTGCGCTCGATCCCAAAGAGGTGGAGCGTTTCAATGAGTTTGAGGCTCAGGGCGCCTATCCAGAGGAGCTTGTGCGTCTTGTATCCGCGGCTGAAGCTACCGAGCTCGCCGGCACCGAATGCGCAGCGACAGCACTCTATTTTCCAACTGCTGGCTGGGTATCGCCGCGCGAGCTAAGCAAAAAGCTGGCTCGGCATCCAAATATTCGACTGATAAGCTCACTGAAGATCGAACAACTTGAGCGACAAAGGGGTGGTTGGAAGCTTAATGGAGCCGGCGAGCTCTATAGCTCAGTGGTGCTCTGTACAGCTTGGAGGAGTGACCTAGTATCACACTGGGCCAGCCTGGGCCTTAAGCCGATTCGAGGCCAAACCAGCTGGGCAAAACAGGGAAGAACAGAGCTGCGCAAAGTTGTCTGTGGAAAAGGCTACATCTCACCGCCCACAGGGGGGCAGTACTGTTTTGGATCGAGTTTTATTATTGGCGATCAGGCGACCGATGTTCGTCAAGACGAGCATGAGCACAATCTCGCTATACTGGCACACTCCCTACCCCAGCTAGCGAGCGAACTGCAGAGTCACGCTCTACAAGGAAAGGCAGCGCAACGTGCCGGAAGCAGGGATTACATGCCGTTGATAGGCCCCCTGTGTAATCAGCCGCAAATGCAACAGCAGTTCAAGAGTCTGAGTAAAGATGCGCGCCAGCACTTTAGCGGCGAAGCGCCTTGGTTAGACGGCATCTACGTCAATCTCGGTCACGGCTCCAAAGGGCTGATAACCTGTCCGTTGAGCGCAGAGATTTTGGCTGCTCAGATCAACAACGAGCCCTACCCTGTAGAGCAGGCTTTAGTTGATCTAATTTCCCCACAACGCTTTACTATACGAGAGTTAATTCGTTCAGGGGGCTGATATGGCACTGGTGGTTTTTGATCGTGGGACGCGTATTAAGACGCCCGTATCAAGTATTTTCCCGCCGCGACGCGTAGAGGCGAGCAGTGCTTCCGCCGCAGACCCCGCTATTCCTTCAGGGCCTGATACGCCCAGAGCTGAGCATGAGCAACAGATTGCCGATTTCGCACACCTAGCTGAATCAGCAGAGCATAGGGCCGCTGTGAAGGCCTACGCCAGCAATGCTGAGGCAAGCCAGTCTATAAAGACGCAAATAGTTGCGCGTCAGATCATGAGTGCACCGGTGATAAGCTGTCAGATAGACACACCGATCACCCAGGCGATCAGCCAGATGGAGACTGCAGGTGTGCACTACCTCGCGGTCTTTGATCTGCAGAGTGAACTGACTGGATTGGTGAACCGCCGTGACCTTCTGACCAATCATAAACTGGCAAACGCCTCGGTAGAGGCGGCGATACAGCAGCACTTTCTCGTTGCGACACCCGACACAGCCGTACTCCAGATCGCCTCGAATCTGCTCGAGTATCAGTGTGGTGCGGTACTCGTTCTGGATGAGGAGGATCAGCTAAGCGGTATCATCACCCGAACGGACCTTATACGACTGCTCATCAGTCAAGGGAGAGCAGAGGGCTGGGTGTAAACCGGTCAGGCCTCGGCAGACTTACCGCCGAAAAATCGTCGAATAGCGCCAAACACACGTTTTATTCCGCGCCAAAGCTTCGGCAGCAGCCATACTAGCAACAGCAAAAACAACACTAACCCCAAGAGGAACCAGAGCGGATGGTTGAGTGCCGCCCAAAGCCCGCCGATTACGGCTAAATCTTCAGCAACGGAGGCAGTCCAGTTGGTAACCGGCTCAGGCGAGGTGTTTATTAGCACCCTTGAGCCGGACTTAAACGCATGTGAACCGGCCGCTATCGACCCACCTACCAACGCGGCAGCAAGTTCGGCACCTGCGCCGATCTCACCTACAGCTCCCGCAGCTAGAATTGCGCCCGCAGGAATTCGGATAAAGGTGTGCAGACCATCCCAACCCGTATCGACACCGGGGATCTTGTCGGCAAAGAACTCGACGCAGTACATAAATCCCGCCGCGATCATCACCATGGGGTCCGCAAGAATTTGCAGGTCAGGCGGAAGAGTGAGGTTGCCGGTATTCTGCATCCACCCCAGCATGAATACGGCAGCGTAGAGATTTATGCCGCTCGCCCACGCCACACCCATCGAGAGTGCTAAAAGGCTGCTGATCTCCGCTAATTGCTCCATGCTGCTCTTACCTATTCCGCCTGCTGATTTTGTGCCTGTACCTTAGGTAGATCGGCAGCGGGGATGATAGTTGTAGTCTCTGTTGCCGCATCAAAGAGAATTAACGCTTCGCCGGTCTCAATTTGACGACGTACTTGCTCAACCCGCTGCGACAGGCTGACCTCTTGTTCACCATAGTCTGTACCGTCGCGGGTAACAAACTCCTCTATCAATCCGCTAAGTGCATCGGCGGAGAGAAAATTGGCTGGTACTATCATCTTTCGCTCTCTTTAGGGAGCTAATCCCTGTGTCTGAAGAAATTCTAAAAAGCCAGCCTCATCCATAACCGGCACACCCAGCTGCTCAGCTTTTGCTAGCTTAGAGCCTGCACCCGGACCTGCGATAAGCTGATCCGTTTTGGCCGATACACTGCCGCTCACTTTTGCACCGAGACCGAGTAGCAATTTCTTAGCATCGTTGCGGCCCATTGACTCTAACGTACCCGTTAAAACCCAGGTCTGCCCCTCAAGTGGCGCCGTAGTGCTCTGCTGCGGCGGCGGGCTGCTCCAGTGCATGCCAAATTCAAGAAGCTGCGCTTCAAGTGCGCGCTGAGACTCAACCCAATCGGGCTGTGAAAGGCGCTCTAACAGCCCCTGACGCCCTTTCGCCGAGAGCTTAGGCACAGACATCAGAGAATCGGCATCGGCCTGCAATAGCTCCTCTAAGCTCTTGTAGTGCTCGGCTAGCTGTTTTGCTCCAGTTGCTGCAACCGCTGATATCTGAGCGCTGACCAACAGCTGAGCAAAGCTGATACTAGCTCTGAGTTTATTGGCGAGCTCGCCGGACTGCTGCAACTCTATTCCAGCCGCCAAAAGCTGATTCAACACTCCGGCGTTGTGCTCATCCTGCATGAAGTTAGCGATCTCGTGAGCGACTTCGAGACCGATATCAGGCAGGTAAACCAAAACCTCGGGGAGCGCTTTACGAATGCGTTCAAGTGAACCAAGTTGATTCGCCAGTGTACGCGCTGTCTCCTCGCCTACCTCGGGGATACCCAGAGCGAAAATAAAACGCTCAAGAGCGATCTGCTTACTCTCGCTGATCGCTAGAATTAGATTGGAGGCTGAGAGCTCTGCATAGCCCTCCAGCTCTAGCACCTGTGCTTTGGTCAATCTGTAGAGATCCGCAGGCGAAGCGACTAACTCACGGTCGACGAGTTGCTCAATCGCTTTTTCACCAAGGCCGTCAATATCCATCGCCTTGCGCGAAACAAAATGAATAAGTGCCTGTTTAAGCTGAGCATTACAAGCGAGACGGCCAACACAGCGGTAGATTGACCCCTCACTTAGCTGCTCGGAGCCCTTCGCGCGCTTTACCAACTGGGTGCGCTCAACCTCTGACCCACAGACTGGACAGTGTTGCGGTATCGCTACTTTTTGCTCGCTACCATCGCGACGCTCAACCACAACCTTGACAACTTGAGGAATAACATCGCCAGCACGACGAATCATCACCCAATCACCAATACGGGCATCCAGACGAGAGATCTCATCCATATTGTGCAGCGTCGCGTTACTCACAGTGACACCACCGACAAACACGGGGTTAAGACGCGCTACCGGGGTTACTGCCCCGGTACGACCGACCTGGAAGTCGACATCGATAAGCTGGGTAATCTCCTCCTGCGCCGGAAACTTATAGGCCGTTGCCCAACGTGGATCACGCGCTCTAAATCCAAGCTCCTGCTGTTGTTCGCGCGAATCTAGCTTTAGCACCACACCGTCGATGTCGTATGGTAGTGAATCACGCTTTGCGCCAAGGGATTCAATATATTGCTGTGCTTCAGCGAGGCCATCACAGCGTTGTAGTTGCTCGGATATACGGATACCCCAGCTACGAATTAAATGTAGGGTTTCGAAATAACTATCGGGGAGATCATCACTGACCACTCCGGTGCCATAGCAACAGAACTGCAGCGGTCGTTTCGCCGTGATCGCTGGATCCAGTTGACGCAGGCTGCCCGCTGCTGCGTTGCGGGGATTTACGAACACCTTCTCACCGAGTTCGCGTGAACGCTCATTCAAGGCCTCAAAGCCCGCGCGCGGCATATAGATCTCGCCGCGGACCTCCAAGCGCTCCGGCCAGCCCGTGCCGAGTAAGCGCAAAGGGACATTTTGGATGGTGCGTACGTTCGACGTGATATCCTCACCCGTTGCCCCATCACCGCGCGTAGCAGCACGTACCAAGTACCCCCGTTCATATAGGATACTGACGGCGAGGCCATCCAGCTTTGGTTCGGCGCTAATGCACAGCTCCGCCTCCTCCCCAAGCCCCTCTTGTGCCTGGCGGTAGAAGGCCGCGACGTCGTCTGCGGAGAAGCGATTGCTGAGGCTCAGCATGGGCACTTCATGGCGCACCTCTGCAAAACCAGAATCAGGTTTAGCGCCAACACGCTGGGTTGGAGAGTCTGCCGTGATGAGCTGAGGATTCTCCGCCTCTAGCCCTTCAAGCTCTGCGTAGAGGCGGTCATACTCGGCATCGGTAACGCTGGGGTCATCCAGCACATAGTAGCGGTAAGCGTGCTGCCTGAGTTGATCACGCAGCTGCTCTAATCGGTTCTCGGTCGTACTCATTTAACGCGAACGTTTCTTGGCGCGCTGCTTGAGCTGATAAGCACTCACCTGTTCACGGTAGTGCTCTTTTGTCTGGTTTCGAAGAACAGAGCGGTCACTATCAAGCAGCTCGGCGTTGAGGTTTTTAGCCAGAGTCTCAGCAGTCGCTAGCATACACTCATAGGCGTACATGGGGTCTCTAGATTCTGCTAAAGACATAAACAGGCTGACTGCAGGAGTCTGATACTCGTCGAGGGTATCGAGATCAAAGTAGCCCGGTTTTACCGCGTCACTCATACTGAACTGAATCGGTGAGCGATCGCTTTTATCTTCGAAACGGTGGAACAGATTCTGCTGCCCAAACTCCATTCCACAAGCCTCTGCCAACTTACGAATCCCGACCCCGGGCAGCACTTGCCCCTTGGGTGCAACAACAAAAATCGCTAGTGCAAGATCAGGATCGCTGAAATCGAGTTGACGTACCTGGCGCCCGCCCGTGGCTTCGTTAGCTGGCTCACTATCAGCGTCGGTAGCTGACGCTGCCATTGCAGAGGCTGGTGCAGTGGACTGCTGCTCAACGAGTGACTCTATATCTTCAAGTGGGTGCTCTTCGGCCTCCTCCACCTGATCGAGCAGGATATCAAACAGGCTGTCCGTTTTAGGCGCCTCTGACCCCGACTTCGACTTAGGCTTAGTCTTAGGTTTGGGCTCGGACTTGGGCTTGGCTCGCTGGTCGCTAGGCATAGCCTCGGTAACAGGCTCCTCATCCAAGTTCATATCCAAGATCTCATGGATCGGGCGATCGAAATCGACGTCCGGGATGGCAAAAAGGTCCTCGATCTCGCCTATATCGGACTCCACCGGGCTCTTCTCTTGCTGAGGTTGAACAGCGTCCTGCTCAGGCTCAGGCTGTGCTTCTGCTTCTGCTTCTGCTTCTGCTGCATTTAATTCAGGTTGATGCACTGACTCAATAGATGCAGATTCAAAGCTAGCCGACAGATCAACTTGCTCGGCTGAGTCAGACAGCTCCTCGGTCTGGGCTGCTGCATCCTCCTTCGACGCGAGAGTTTCCTCTGGCTCTGGCTCTGGCTCTGGCTCTGGCTCTGGCTCTGGCTCTGGCTCTGGCTCTGGCTCTGGCTCTGGCTCTGGCTCTGGCTCTGGCTCTGCAACAGTTTGAGAGACTACAGAAGCTTCATCAAGCAACTCTTCAGTGGCTTTTCCAATCTCGGTATCGTTTAACTCTGTTCTCTCTGAATCTGGAGTCGGCGCGTCGTCAACGACTTCAACTCTCTTTGGCGTGGCACTGAATGAGGAGATCTGCACTTCATCTACCGCTTCAGTGTTGCGATGAGCGCCGCCGATGACCGGCTTACCATCGGTAAGCGGTTTGGCTTGAGAAGGTGCAACGCCTGCAACCCGCGGTTTAGAGATAAAGTCACCGCTGTCAGACGGAGCAGAGAGCTCTTCACCATCGCGACTTGCAGATAGGCCGGAGAGCATCGCTGCCTCACGGTCTAGGTCCGCATTCATCTCTGCAACAGCGGCATCTATCTCTGGAGAGTCACTGAGCTGATCGCTACCGATCAGATTCTCATCAAAACCTGCTTTAACCCGCGCTCCGCCATTGGGTAGCTCGGGGTTATGGCCGTCAGCCTCACTGCCGATACCCGACAAAGAGCTATCAATATCCAGTTTAAGACGACGCCTACGACCACTGATTCGACGCCAACCATCAAATAAAATCAGGGCGACTAGCAGGGCTCCACCGAGGATTAACCACTCGCGAAGACTCATTAATTTATATCCTTATCCGTTATACGCACGCGCTGTAGGTATAACTCTACTGTACAACCTCAGATACTAC
>Ga0209962_1000121_pt1 | contig 24779 bp, 30 predicted proteins | sample SalPonA_C_H2O_MG_FD_185722 | JGI IMG/M metagenome (GOLD analysis project Ga0209962, IMG submission 185722) | Water microbial communities from South San Francisco under conditions of wetland restoration - Salt Pond MetaG R2A_C_H2O_MG (SPAdes)... | ecosystem: Environmental > Aquatic > Non-marine... | reverse complement strand
CAAGTCTTTCTTCTGCTCACCATACATCATTGAAAGCTGAATCCAGTACTCACCCTTAGGGTACAGTTTTACTAGAGTTTCCAATACATCAACCATCGCTGGAATATCGCCTTTCTCGAAGTAAAGTACTCGAGCTAGCAACAACCATGGCTCTTTAGGAAGACGGCCTTTCTCAGCATTTTTGGCTAAGCCTTTTTCGACTTCCTTGATAGCATTGTCCCATTCCTTCAATTGGTAATAACCCTGTGCCATCAGCATGTGTGCATCAGCATTAGGATTATCTGCGACTTCGAACCACTCTCTGAGGGTTTTTACCGCGTTGCGGTAGTCTTCAGTAACAAAATACAACTGAGCAATTGAATACTTAGTATTAATTTCAAGTTGCAAAGGAATGTCTGGTTGAGCAATCAGATTACGATATGCCTCAATAGCCTTGGGGTAATTTTCTTCTGAATAATAGACGAAAGCGAACATGTTCCACATGTTAGCCAGCTCATAGCTATTCAGTTCATTTTTACCACCCGCTGTACGCATCTCTTCAAGTAACTCTTTAGCGAGTTTCATATCTTGTGCTTCAGCAGCTTGTTGAACGGCCTGTAACTTTTCGTAGACCTTATTGCGCAGCGCAGGAGTTTTACGAGTTTCTTGTTGCTTTTTTTGCTGTTGCTCTTGAGCAAAAGCTAAACCCGCATTAACACCTAACGCCTTACCAACAACTGGGGCCACGGCTAACACAGCCGTTAAGCCTGTTGCCGCCACTAAGGTAAACGCTGTTGTTTTTAATTTCATAGACATGATTTATCTATACCTTAAGCGTAACCGAGGTGGGTAAACCCACCGCGATTTATTTTTCCAGAGTGTAGGTGAACTTGTTTTGAACACCTGCCACTTCGATTGGCTCACCATCAACTACACGAGGCTTGTATTTGAATTTCGCAGCAGCTTTAACTGAAGCTCTCTCAAATATGCCTGCAGGCTGACAGTCAACTGCTTGTGGGTCACGGATAGAACCATTTTTGGTCACCGTGTACTCAACAATACAGTAGCCCTCAATACCGCGCGATGTAGCACGACGTGGATATATGGGCGCCACTTTTACGATTGGCAGATACTCACCATCAGAAGCACCTAAACCGCCACCAAGACCAATCTTAACGTCAGCACCAGCTGGAGCTGCCATATTCAAGGCCATATCGACATCAACCACTTCAACATCAGGGGTTTGCATCGGTGGTGGTGGTTCCTCGGGCTCTTCAGGTTGTTCAGGTTTAAGTTCTGCAACACGCACATCAATCTCGGGTTCTGGCATCACAATATCAGCGATTTTGTCGTTACCCACGTCGTCTAGTTTGACATCATCTGACAGTACTAGAGCATACATCAAGTAAAACAAACCTACAGTAATTCCAATGCCCAGAACGCCTGACAATAGAAGTTTTGATGATTTCATAACTTAATTAGCCTGTTCTGAATCAATAGAGAGATAAATATTCTCTTTAGGGATACCCGCGTCAGTCGCGGCCTTAAATAGAGTATTCCAACTCTCTGCGTTGGATTTTGCGTCCATACGCATCGAAAGCTCTGCTGCCGAACCAGCATCAGCGTAAATCTTTTGCAATTCACGCTTCAGGTTACGCGCTTCAATGGTTTTGTCACCGTAGACAAAATCATTAGTTTCGGTAACCGCAACGATAATCTTTGGCTTTTTAACCTCAGATGTCACCGCACCAGTCAATGCATAGTCAGCTTTCGGTAGCTTCACAAAAGAAGCTGTAACGATGAAGAAAATCAACATGATGAATACAACGTCGAGCATCGGCGTTAAGTCGATTTGCCCACCTTGTTCATCTGGTTTACGTTTTCTGCTCATGAAAAGCTCTCTTTAGTGATCGGTTGTTAAACTATCAGCTAACAACTCGGACTCCCTAGACGCAATACTTGTAACGTAGGTATTAGAGAACACACCAGAAAGTGCTGCTACCATGCCGGCCATAGTTGGGATGGTCGCTTTAGACACACCACCTGCCATGGACTTGGCGTCACCACCACCGGTGACAGCCATGATATTAAACACTTCAATCATACCCCAAACCGTACCTAGCAGGCCGAAGAGGGGGGCGAGAGCAACTAACGCCTGGATGAATGCAAGATATTGGTTAATCTTGATATTCATCTGAGAAATTAGTTTTTCTCTCACCTGGTGTGCATTCCAAGATTTCCTTTCTGAACGAGCTTCCCAAATACCGAGAACCTCAGCCTTATCGGCTTTAAAAGTTGTCTTGTAATACCAAATACGTTCAAGAACTAGTGTCCACAGAATCAGAGTCAAAGCCGCGATGGCCCAGAGTACTGGACCACCCTTATCCATAAATGAAAGTAGCGCTTTGATGACTTCATCCATCGTATTAACCCTTCATACTGGATTCAGTATGTTCAGCAATAATACCTGTGGTTTGCTCTTCCAGAATGTGAATGATTTCTTTTGCCTTACCGTTAACGATGGTGTGCATCAAAACAGTAGGAATAGCAACAATCAGACCCAATACAGTAGTTACCAGAGCTCCTGAAATACCGCCAGCCATTGCCTTCGGATCACCAGCACCAAAGATGGTGATAGCTTGGAAGGTAACGATCATACCGGTTACAGTACCCAATAGACCCAACAATGGAGCTACGGCTGCAATAATCTTCAACAGAGTTAAGTTCTTCTCGATAGCAGGTGTCTCTTTCAAGATAGCTTCGCTAAGTTTCAACTCAAGAGTTTCAGTATCCATTTTTGGATTGTCTTCATGCACTTTCAATACACGACCCAATGGGTTGTTTGTATTGGCAGAAGAGGCTTTTAATTGAGCTTTAACTTTAGAGCTCATGCCCGCCAATACAATGAGACGCATGATGGCGATCAACATAGCAACAACACCCACTGCAGTAATTACGTAACCAACGTAACCACCTTGGTGCCAGCGCTCTTCCAAATCAGGGCTGTTAATCAAAGCTGCCAAGAATGAACCGCCTGTTGCACCTGTAGGATCAACGAAGAAAGGCGATACAGAAGTAGCGGTTGCCAACGCTGCAGCTTCACCAGTAACACCTGGCTGACGCGCCAATTCTGACAATGCACCCGTTTCAGGGACAAACTGCAAATAATTACCTTCAGCTGACACGATGTTGAACAAGCCGACGCGAGTCACGGAGCTTTCAACTTTGTCGCCATTTGGTTTTTCGATAGTAGCGTCGAACGAAACAACGCGACCTGATTCAACCATTTCTTGTAGCAACATGTACCAAACTTTCTCGATCTCTTCGATCTTAGGCAATTGCTCACCACCGCTCATTTTATCAACGAGAGCCGATAAGTATTCTTCACGGCCTTGGAACTGAGCGCTTGTCAATGAACCTTCAAAGTTTGAACGAGCATCACCTGCAGTTGAAGTAATGTGACCAAACAATTCTTGCAATGAACCCATCGCGTCACGAAGACGTTTTTGAGCGGCAGCAAGACGTTTTTCATTGTCTTCAAATTGTTTTTCAAGCTGTGCTGAACGACGCTCTTGACGAGTACGCTCGTCCTTAGCTTCTTGCAACATTTTTGCTTGATCAGCTTTTGCTGCGCGGAAGCGAGCTTCGCGAGCAGAATTTTCTTTAGCTTCTGAGGTTTGACCTTGTTTAACGAAGCCTAACAGCTCGTCAAGAGAGCGAGCGCTCTCGTCTTGTGCAACCGCACCACTGGCAGCTAACAATACGCCACCGGCTAGTACGATGGACTTAGCAATATTCATTTTCATTACTTAGCCTCCGGTGGAAGTACTGGCAATTTCAACAGGTCGTAAACTGCTTCTTTCTTAGCAATCTTGATTGCTTTATCAACAGCTGATTGGTATTCGCCGTCTGGGAGAGCTTCCCATTGACGTGAATTTTGATTCCACATACCAGTCATTGTCTTATCCGCAGTTTGGTAGACCAATGCGACACGACCTACCTGTAGAGTTGTTACGTTACGCTCGACACCGTCGATTTCGATAGTAGTTTCAGCAGTCGAAAGCATGCGGCCGTATTCGTTTTCGATCTTGTATGCTTCCAAAACCTGACGGAATTTTTCAGCCGTTGTTAGATCTGAACGCTCCATGCTGCTGCGGAGCAATTCTAGGTTGTCCATACGACGATCGTAGTCGAAAGGAATATCTAGCGTGATGAACTGCTCAAGACCATCCATCATTTTGACGAGCAGTGGATCCACTTGACGCTGAATAACAGTCACGTCAGAGATAGATTGCTCCAAGTTAGCAAGGCGTTGTTCTTGCTTAACCAATGAACGCTCTAGACGCTCGTTGTATACACGGAGACCGTCAACGTCTTTCATAACGGTTTTGTAATCTGACAGCAGATCACGGGTTTCGTCGGCCAAACGGTCGACCTTGACTTGTGATTGCTTTGCGGCGGTGTGGCGATCTTGGCCAACCTTTAACACAGCTTCCAAGCTTTCAGCTTGAACAGTAGCTGCGGTCGCGAGCAGTGCGCTAGAAGCAGCACATGCTAAAAAGACCTTATTTAAACGATGCATTTTCATGAGAATTAACTTTCCTATCGGAGCGTTAGTTATTATCCGCCGGATGGCGGTTTCCATCATCAATATTGAGCGCGAAATCCCAATAGAGGGATCTCGCCATAATCAACGAACAGCGATTCTAAGAATGGTTGAGGGCTTTAATCAAGGAAGAATTGTTACGATCGTAACTTTTTTGGAAATTTAAGAAAATAAGTCGCCATGTGTTACCTTTAGCAAAGTATAAAGGTAACACTTATTGGCAAAAGTAACACTTAACGACGATTCAACACCCGGATTTGATAATCGTATGGGTTGGGACCTTCGGCATTAAATACCTCGCAAGAGGCTTCCATCCATTCTTCTTCATTGAACATTGGAAACCATGCGTCGCCTTCAACTTCCGCCATCACCTCAGTGATGTACATACGATCAAGACTGTCCATAAACAGTTTATAAATTTGTTCGCCGCCAATCACCATGGCTTCATCACCACCATTTATTGCAACAAGATCATTGGCTAGTGCCTTAGCCTCTGCCACACTACTGACAACCGTGATACCTTCCGCGCTGTAATTTGGATTGGTACTAATGACAATATTGGGACGACCCGGCAAGGGCCGGCCTATGGATTCATAGGTTTTACGCCCCATGATCACAGGCTTGCCCATAGTTACAGCCTTAAAGTACTTTAAATCGTTGGGAAGATACCATGGCAGACTGTTGTTAATGCCTATCACTCGATTTTTTGCCATTGCCACAATGGCCGATAAAGTCACATCACTCATAATTACACCGCAAATGGATATTTAATAGCCTCATGGCATTGGTAGCCCACAACCGTAAAGTCATCTGTTGTTACCCAAGTTTCTATATCTTCTAAAGATTTAATATCAGGGTTTATTTGCAGTTGAGGCGGTTCAAAAGGCACACGTTTTAACTGAACATCGCGCATCAACTCAACCTGATTTTCATAGATGTGGGCATTGACCACCTTGTGATAAGCCACGCCAGGTTTATGGCCGGTGATTTGCGCCATCAACGCAAGAAGTACAAAGCACTGGATCTGATTAAAATTCAAGCCTAATGGAACATCGCAACTACGCTGAATGCTGTTGAGATACAGCGTATCTCCCAACAACGAAAACTGGTGGGTATGCATGCAGGGACGCAAACAACCTAATTCAAATTCACCTGGATTATAGAAGGTTAAAATTTCACCTCGATCGTCGATCCCCTTGGATAGATTGTCGACTATTTTACGCAACTGATCCAATTGGCTGCCATCATACTTTTGCCATGCTCGCCCCTGAACGCCATATACTCGCCCCATATCATCTTCGCCCTTGCGGTGCGGATTATTGAGCCAAGCCTGATTATCGTTGGCGTTCGCGTTCCATGTATTGCAACCTATGGCACGAAACTGAGCGGCGCTGTCGTAACCCCGCAAGTAACCTAGTAACTCGGCAATGGCCGCCTTATAAAAGCTTTTACGGGTAGTAATCAGAGGAAATTGATTGTTGGCTACATCGTACTCGAGATCGGCGTTGATCACTGTCAGGCAGCGAATGCCTGTGCGCTCATTCTCTATCCATGTGCCACTATCAATAATCCGCTGACACAACGCCAGATATTGCTGCATAATTTCCTCACTTAGCCTCGCGGCGGTGCGCCCAAATCATCAGCGCAACACCTATTAATAGCATAGGTATACAAAGCATTTGTCCACGCGTCATCCAACCAAAGGCATCGAAGCCAATGTGACTATCCGGCTCACGGAAAAACTCAACACTAAACCGGAAAACCGCATACATCGCTAAGAACAACCCTCCAACAGCAGGCGCAGGTCGAGGTTTACGACTGTAGACAAATAAAATTATGAATAACATCAGGCCTTCGAGCAACGCTTGATAAAGCTGAGAAGGGTGTCTAGCCAACTGCAAGGGATCATTTGGAAACACCATAGCCCAGGGGACATCACTTGCTCTTCCCCATAGCTCCTGGCCGATGAAGTTACCAAGCCGGCCCAATCCAAGTCCAATAGGCACCACCGGGGCAATAAAATCATACACCGCGAACGGGTCAAGCTTACGCTGCCTAGCGAATAGGGCCAGTGCAATAATGACACCTAGCAACCCTCCATGGAATGACATTCCGCCTTCCCAAAGGCGCAACAACCACATGGGGTCCTCTAAAAAACGATCAAAGTTATAAAAGATAACATAGCCAAACCTGCCGCCCAGTACGACACCCATAGCGCCATAAAAAATCAGATCCTCCACCTGTTTTTCAGTCACTGGGGCGCCCACTCGTGCCTTGCGAACAGACAACCACCAAGCTGCAGCAAAGCCGATCATATACATCAGGCCGTACCAGTGAATGGCTACTGGACCCAAAGAAATGGCAACAGGATCTATGACGGGATATTGCACCATGCTTATACGTTCCTTACGAAGAGGGACAAACTCACCAATACTAAAAAGCCTATAAACGACCACTGTAACGCTTTTTCAGAAATTGTGGAGGCTAACTTTGCGCCTATTTTTGCAAAAATAGCGCTGGTAGAGACAATACCGAGAAATGCAGGTAAGTAAACGTAGCCAATTGCCCCTTCGGGTAGGTCGGTAATGTGCATACCCTCCCAAATATTGGTAGCCGCTCCTACGAAGGCTATCGGCATACCAATGGCTGTTGAAACACCCACTGCGTGCTGCATCGACTGGTTGGCCCAACGCAAAAAAGGAACGGTGAGGGTTCCGCCGCCAATACCAAAAATTGACGATACCCAGCCAATGACAGCGCCAGCTCCCATAAGGCCAGCCTTTCCAGGTATTTGCTTGCCAGGGTGAGGGTTAAACCCCAGCGCCATTTTCATAGCGACTAACATAGCAAAGGTTGCAATAAGCAATTGCAGCGTTTTTCCACTTAACGATAGGGCCGTTTGTACGCCCAACCAAACACCGAACATAACAGCGGGCGCCATCGCTTTAAATGTAGACCAATGAATGTTGCCGTATTTACGATGCGCCAAGGTAGAGCTAATAGAAGTCACACATATTGTGGCAAGTGACGTACCCACCGCCATATGCGTGGCAAAATCCGTTTCAAAATTTTGTAAACTAAAGGTAAATAACAACACTGGCACTATAATTAAGCCGCCGCCAACACCCAGTAAGCCTGCCTGCAGTCCAGCCAATGCACCCATTGGAATATAGATTAATAATTCTTGCATCTCGTTAGCTGTTCTCGCATAAAGTAAGGTAATAGTAAGGAAGAGATATGTGCTTAATTATTTTTGGACTCAATTCCCACCCCACATGGGATTTAGTGGTTGCGGCCAACCGAGATGAATTCTATCAGCGGCCTGCTAGTATTGCGAACTTTTGGCACGACCATTCGCATCTATTAGCAGGGCGAGATCTAACAGCGGGAGGCACCTGGCTTGGTGTTGATAGGCGCGGTCGATTTGCCGCGCTCACCAATGTTAGGCAGCAGGATAGAGCCGATATGCCTCTTAGCCGTGGCGAATTAGTCGTGAAATTCCTGCAGGGGGATAGTGAACCGGAGCATTTCCACAACAACGTTTCCAGCGAAAAATATGGCGGTTACAACCTCATATTGGACGACGGTAACTCTCATTGGTACCACTCCAACCGCTATACCAGCCAAGAACTTCAAAAAGGTGTTTATGGCCTGTCTAATGGCGAGCTCAATTGTCGCTGGCCAAAAGTCGAAGGAGGCGTTAACGATTTTAATATAGCGCTGGAAAGTGAAAATCTTGAGCAGGCACTTCTGGAATTACTCTTAAATAGCATGCCTGCAAAAGACGAAGACTTACCCGATACGGGTGTCGGCATTGAAATAGAGCGCAAACTGTCTCCCCGCTTTATCAAAAGCCCAGACTACGGCACACGGGTGAGTACCATTATTTTACGGAACCATGAAAAGCTCATCTTTATAGAGCACCAGCATCAACCTGAAGGGGAGACAATTAGATTTGAACTTAGTCGTCAGAGCTCTGGAACATACGGCTGAGACCCAATTGGCGCAGCAGGCCATCGACACAGCGCTGAATATCTTTGGAGTGATCTAATTGCATGACAGTATCAAGTAGGTCTTTGGCCTGCTCCATACTCACTTGTCGTAACACCGATTTTACACGTGGCAAGTTATTCGCACTCATAGAAAGGGTGCTATAGCCCATTGCCACTAACAATATTGAAGCTCCGGGGTCACCCGCTAACTCACCACAAATGGAAAGTTCTTTTCCCTCGGCTTTAGCGTCTGCGGCGATATTGGATAAGGCCTGTAATACCGCTGGATGGTAATGATGATAAAGATCCGCCACACGGGCATTGTTACGATCGACAGCCAATAGATACTGGGTAAGGTCGTTACTTCCCACCGATAAAAAATCGACCCTACGCGCCAATTGTCGAGCTTGGTATACCGCTGCTGGAACCTCAACCATGACGCCTATTTTGGGACGTGGCGACTCAATGCCCTCTTCAATCAGTTCTTTATAGCAACGATTGATTAACTCTAAGGCCTCATCAAGTTCTGCCACATTAGTAATCATTGGCAACATAATTTTCAAATTGCCCAGACCCTCATTTGCACGAATCATGGCTCGCAACTGAACCAAAAAGATCTCGGGGTGATCTAAGGTCACACGGATACCACGCCAGCCAAGGAAGGGATTTTCTTCCTCGATGGGGAAATAGGGAAGTGACTTATCTCCTCCAATATCCAGCGTGCGCATGGTGACAGGGTTGGGCGTAAACGATTTCAAATGCTCGCGATAAATGCGCCGCTGCTCTTCTTCAGACGGGAAACGTTCGCGGATCATAAAGGGCATTTCAGTACGGTATAAACCAACACCTTCGGCACCGTGATCAAGCGATCGACCAACATCGGAGTTTAACCCCGTGTTTACGACCATTTGTACCCTATGGCCATCGAGCATTTCGCAAGGCAAATCGCGCAAGCCGGACAGCGCATCTATTTCCTGCCGCTCTAATTCAAGAACATCGCGGTAATGCGCAAGAATTTCTTCGCCTGGATTAGCGAATACCGTACCCGCATAACCATCGACAATGAGCTGTTTACCTTCAAGCCGGGCGTAAGGTAGCTCCATCACCCCCATAATGGTAGGAATACCCATTGCCCGCGCCATAATGGCGACGTGTGAATTACCGGAACCCCGGACAGACACTAGACCAATAAGTTTATCCTTGGGCACTTCACCCAGCATCGATGCTGTGAGCTCCTGTCCTACCAAGATAGTATTGGGCGGATACTCTTGACTACCCTGATTGGCATTTTGCATGTACGCCAGAACGCGACGACCCAAATCTTTTACGTCAACTGCGCGCTCGCGGAGGTAGGCATCTTCCATCATCTCAAAAGTGCGCACGTGTTCTAATATCACACTGGCTAACGCACCCTGTGCCCATTGACCTGACCGAATGCGCGCTTGCACTTCATTACCCAAGGCATTGTCATTCAGCATGCCTAAATAGACATCGAATAGCGCCCGCTCCTCTGGGCGCAATTGCGATGTAAGCTTTTCACGCAATGTCCATATATCCATCCGCACAGCATCAATGGCGCGATTATAGTGCTGGATTTCAAGATCGATATTGTCTGCCGCACGACTTGGTACGGCCTCTAAACTTGCTTGGGGGGATGCCACGACAGCAGTACCAATAGCAGTTCCACGAACGGCACCAATACCCTGGAACTTAGCATTTGGTCGTTGTCCTAACTCTTGGTTTTCATCCTCGTCATGCAATGCTCCACTGGCCTCGGCGTGAGCAATCACACCCGCCAACTGCGCAGATAGGGTAACTAGGAAGGCTTCTTCGGCTTCATCAAAGCGGCGTCTCGCTGCCTGCTGCACCACCAATACACCGAGCACTTTTCGCTGATGGATGATCGGCACACCCAAAAAGGCACTGTAGAGCTCTTCTCCAATACCTTCCATATAATGAAAACGAGGGTGGGCATCGGCACGCTCAAGGTTGAGAGGCTCTTCACGCATACCCACTAAGCCAACTAGACCCTCGTCGCGAGCAAGACTTACTTTGCCGCACAATTCCTGATTTAAACCACGAGTAGCAGTAAAGACAAACTGCTGCGAGGCATCATCCCACATGTAGATCGTGCATACGTCGGTACTCATCGCTTCAGCAACACGATGGACGATGAGCTTCAAGGCCTCGGTGTAGTTTTTGACCGAGTTAACTTCTTGAACAATGCGACGCAGCGAGTTGAGCATGGGTTATCCGGTCCGCACAATGCGTGCATGATTGGGCGAAAGTTCACGCATAGCGCGACGGTAAACATCGCGCTTAAAAGAAACAACCTGCCCCAAGGGATACCAATAACTCACCCACTGCCAATGATCAAACTCCGGCTTACAGTCCCCTTTGTTCAGAGAAACTCGAGAATCTTCACCCTGCAACTGTAATAAAAACCACTTTTGCTTTTGGCCAATGCAAAGAGGCTTGGAATGCTTTCGAATTAAACCTTCTGGCAACTTATAGCGAAGCCAACCCTGTGTTTCAGCAATTAGCTTGACGTCATCGGGCTGTAAACCTACTTCTTCGTCTAGTTCACGGTACATTGCCTGCTCGGGAGTTTCACCCGCGTGGATGCCCCCCTGAGGAAACTGCCAAGCATCTTGTCCACAGCGGCGGGCCCACAAGACTCTACCCTTGCCATCAGCTATAACGATGCCTACATTGGCGCGGAAGCCTTGCCGATCGATTAAATTTTCGTGTGTATTTCTTGTCATTTCTCGTCCTATTGACAAGCCTTATTGTTGTGAAAATGTCGAATCAGTATAGGCGAGCAGAATCATTAAGTCGACCGGGGTGAACCTAGCCAACCGACTTAATGGCGAGCATTTACACTGGGCAGACGCGACAGAATAGTGCTTTTAAATAATCCGTTTCTGGAATCGCAGGATGTATAGGGTGATCAGCCCCCTGCCCACCCGAGGCAAACACTTGAATATTGCGGTCAATATGGCGGCCACCTGCGCGAATGACGTCCGTCAACTGGGGCCGTGAGAGATGCATTGAGCAAGAAGCACTCACTAAAATACCGTCCTTGTTGAGCAATCGTAACGCCAACTGATTAATTCGATGGTAGGCTTGCTCCCCTTTGGCACTATCTTTACGTTTTTTGATAAATGCAGGAGGGTCAACCACCACAATATCGAATTTTTCGCCGGCGTCTCGCAATTGCTGCATGGCATCGACCGCGTTACCCTGCAAAGTAGCAACGCGATCTTCTACACCATTCAGTGCTGCGTTTTCATGCACCCACTCTATGGCTTGTTGAGAGCGGTCAACACAGAATACTTCGCTAGCGCCTGCTGCTGCAGCCTGTACACCCCAACCACCGACGTAACTGAAAACATCTAATACTCGCTGCCCTTTGGCCAACTGCTGCAAGCGAGCGCGGTTTTCTCTATGATCATAAAACCAGCCAGTCTTTTGGCCTTCCCATACCGGCGCCATGAAGTTCACACCGTTCTCAACCAGAGCTACTCGCTGATCCACATTGCCATGGATGACTCTGATACTTTGTTCCAAGCCTTCGTCAGCGCGCGCCACACTATCATTTTTGAGCAATACGCCACTGGGCTTAATCACTTTTATTAGTGCCGCCAAGATGTCTTCTAACATAGCATCCATTGCCGCATTCGAGATCTGCACAACACAAATATCACCAAAACGATCTATCACCAGGCCAGGTAAAAAATCTGAATCACCGTACACCAAACGGTAATAAGGCTGATCAAAGCAGCGTTGACGCAGACTTAGGGCAATATTGATTCGATGAACTAACAGAGATTTATCGAGGGGATGTTGCTTGTCACGGCTAACAACACGAGCACAAATGAGGTTATTTGGACTCATACAGGCATAGGCGACGAATCTACCATCGGCATTTTCTACCACAACTTGCTGTCCAGCATTGAACATTTTTAGCGGCGAGCGCTGTACATCAATCTCGTTACTAAAAATCCATTGATGACCTTGCTTAAGACGACGATCAGATTGTTTCTTGAGATAGAGGGTTTGAAACGACATGGCGGTATTCCTAAAATAAAAAAGCCAGCCGCATTAGCGACTGGCTAATAAAAAGAGGGCTCGAAATGATTAATCTTCGATCTCTGCAGCGTAACCATCCGCGTCTAGAAGGTCATTTAATTGCTCTTCATTATCGGGGCGAAGACGGAACATCCAACCATCACCATAAGGATCGGTATTAATGGTCTCTGGGGCGTCTTCAAGCGCTTCATTCACTTCTAAAATTTCACCAGAAATGGGCGCATAAATATCAGATGCCGCTTTAACCGACTCCACAACAGAGCATTCGGACCCCATTGCAACACTAGCACCCACTTCAGGTAACTCAACAAAAACCACGTCTCCCAATGCATCTTGAGCGTGGTCGGTAATACCTACAACCACAGAACCATCTTCTTCAAGACGAGCCCACTCGTGTGATGCAGCATAGCGTAATTCAGTTGGAAGGTTACTCATGGTTTTCCCCTTTATATTCTGGCTTATCCATATAAGATAGTATGATATTTTACTCTGTCGCTGACTTTCGGCAATACGAATTTCTATAAATTCTTTATTAACAGCAGTATGTTGTCGACTTTAAACACTGCTCGTAAGCAACTTAATAAACCCGACGAATAACGCTATCAAAATAACTCGTTGGCACGGACAACATCAACGATTTCACCCTCAGCCACTCTTACACAGTCCATACCAGCCGCTGCTGCTGCCTGCATACCAATAGCCGTATCTTCAAATACCACACAACGATTAGGAGCAATGCCAATATGCTGAGCAGCTGTTAAAAATGTTTCTGGATGGGGTTTGCCATGCAAGACATCACAGGCCGTCACTAAGGCTGATAGTCGGTGAAGCATGTCTAGTGGCTCAAGCTGAGCTAGCGCGTGCTCTCGACTCGCTCCTGTTCCCACAGCCACTGGTTTAATGGCGGCCTGTTCTACGAGGATCTGATACACAGATTCGAATCGACGTGGCGTTTGACACAGCTTTAAGAATAGAGCTTCTTTTTCAAAAGATAACGGCTCAACCGGATGATCAAGGCCAAATTTTTGATTGAGGATCTCGACAGTCCCCGCAGTGGGCACACCACTGAGCGTTGCCATGAACTGGCGATCACATGGGTAGCCGTAGCGATCACAGATAATTTCCCACGCGTCGAGATGGGGCGCGGTAGAATCCACTAGGGTACCGTCCATGTCAAAAATGACCGCGTCGTAGCGGCTTAGTGAAAGATCAGACACTACTTTTTACTAAATAACAAATCCCACACACCATGCCCGAGGCGCTCACCGCGCGCTTCGAATTTAGTATGTGGTCGCCATGCTGGCTTTTCTACATAATCGTCGCTTGCACTGTCATTGCTGATATCTGGATTTGCACTTAGCACCTCCAACATATGTTCAGCATAATTTTGCCAGTCGGTTGCCATATGGATCTTACCTCCAGGGGCAAGTTTACGCACCAACTGAGCAACAAACTCTGGCTGTACAATACGACGTTTATGGTGCTTTTTCTTATGCCAAGGATCAGGGAAATACAATTGCACTCTCGCCAAGCTACCATCGGCAATACAGTCTTCTAATACATCGTTGGCATCTGCCATGTAGGTTTTTAAATTGGTTAAACCTTCCGTACCCACACGATTGATGAGACGACCAACGCCGGGAGGATGAACCTCAACACCAATATAATCACTGGCGGGATCAGAGGCCGCCATATCGACTAATGAATCACCCATACCAAAGCCAATTTCAATCACTAGAGGAGCATCACGACCAAATAAGTTAACCGGGTCTATCTGGCCATCAAATAAACTCAAGCCCACCGACTTCCAATAACTATCAAAAGCTTTTGCTTGAGATTCGGTCATACGACCACTGCGGATCACAAAACTGCGGATCGACTTCTTTTTGTACTCGGGACGGTACTCTGTCGTGACCGTAAAATCATCACTCATAGTGAGGGTAATCTCCAACAAGCGACGGCAAACGCTATCCAGCCGCCAATAAAACATACTCCGCCAATGGGAGTTATCGGGCCAAGAATGCGAGGACCGCCCAAGGCTAAACCATAAAGACTTAATGAGAACAGCAGCACACCGGCTATGAACAAACCTCCGGCTATGGACAGCGCAGATGATGGCCAGAAGCGAGCCACAATACCAACGGCTAAGAGTGCTAAGGCGTGGTACATTTGATATTCAACGCCGGTTTGAAAGGTACCTAGCAACTTATCGCTAAGTTGGCCCCGCAAGCCGTGAGCGGCAAATGCACCTAAACCTACGGCCGATGCCCCAAAAAAAGCGGCAAACATTAAGAATAATTTATCCATTAATCTCTCAAATAAAAAAACCGCCGCTGCCAAGCAGGGGCGGTTTTAACACATTGCGTGAGGTCTATGCCTCTAAAACAGCGCGAACTTTTTTCATGGCATTGTTTTCAAGCTGCCTAATTCGCTCAGCTGACACGCCATACTCTGCCGCCAAGTCATGCAGGGTACTTTTATCTTCACTCAACCAGCGTTTTGCAATGATGTCACGGCTGCGATCATCGAGCCCTTCTAGGGCCATGTGCAAGTTCTGTAAAGAGTTTTGCTCCCAGTCTGCATTTTCAAGCAACATAGCTGGGTTGTGGCTATTGTCTTCCAAATAATTGGCCGGCGCTACAAAATCGCTATCGTCGTTGTCGTCGCCATAACCATCAAAGGCCGCGTCAACAGAACTGAGGCGATTTTCCATTTGCTGTACATCGCGTAAATCGACACCTAAATCATCGGCAATTCGTTGCGCTTCATCGTGTGACAACCACGCCAAACGCTGTTTGCTTGAACGTAAGTTAAAGAACAACTTACGCTGTGCTTTAGTCGTGGCCACTTTAACGATTCGCCAGTTGCGCAATACGAATTCATGGATTTCGGCTTTGATCCAGTGAACGGCAAACGACACCAATCTAACGCCTTTTTCGGGATTAAAACGTTTGACGGCCTTCATCAAGCCCACGTTTCCCTCTTGGATAAGATCAGCTTCAGCTAGACCATACCCAGAATAACTTTTTGCAATATGCACCACAAAACGTAGGTGCGACATAACTAACTGTCGAGCCGCTTCAAGGCTGTCGTGATAGTAAAGCTCTTCAGCCAGCGCCAACTCTTCCTCAACAGTTAGAAGCGGAATCGCAGATACAGTCTGCGTATAAGCCCCCAGGTTAGCACCGGGACTCAAGTTTGCGTAGGTTTGTAAGCTAGTGCTCATTGCTCCTCCAAATGTCAGCGCCCATGCGCCACATAAATATAACTGCATAATAATAGCAAGACATTATACGTCTGCCAATGCTGCTATATATGACACTATGGGGGCGAAAAGTTCACTTTTCAACCCATAACGTCAAGATACTTAATTTGGCTCAATATCACGAAGATGTTTTAGCACGGCGATAGCGCTGCCCAATAGACCCATAATGACACCAATCACACATACCAAAATAGCGTTAAAAAAACCTAGTGTACTGCTGTAGAAGCTTGCTTGGTAGGCATCGGCCAGTGCTTCAATAGGGCCAGATAACCACCAACTTGCCAGCCATACGATCATACACGCCAGCACACCACCGCCCAAGCCGTACCATGCGCCAGCGTATAAGAAGGGTCGCTGAACAAAGCTATCTGAGGCTCCCACCAATTTAGCTACCACAATTTCTTCGCGGCGTTGCTCAATGGTCATACGCACTGTATTGCCTATGACCAACACCACCCCAAGCGCTAACAGCAATGCCAAAGCACTCGCCAAACGGTCAAACAAACTAAGAATTTGCTTCAAACGGTTAATCCACTGCATATCCAATTGCACTTTATCGACCCCCGGAATACTTGAGAGAGTATCAATAAAGCGCTGACTGGCCGCGCTAGTCATATTTAATTCAGTCGGTGTAACCACAAGTACTGAGGGCAGGGGGTTTTCATCAAGATAACTCAATATATCGCTGAGCCCCGACACTTGCTCGAATTCAATCAGCGCTTGTTCGCGAGAAATATAGGTGACGTCTGCAACGTCTTCTCTACTTCGCAGTGTATCAACCAGCTGTTGTGCTCGACGCTCATCGATGCGCTCGTCTAAAAATAGTGACGCTGAAACCCCACCATCCCAGTGGTCAGATAAGGCCTTTAAATTATCGATGGCGATAGTCATACCCGTGGGCAGGCTCAATGCAATGGCGATCACCAACCAAGCCATCACCGTGGCGAAGGGAGAGCTAAATAATCGGCGCCAACTCTCCATAGCAACGCGCTTATGATCCAAACGATAGGCGGCCCAGCGGTGTCGCCATGTAATGCGAGATTGAACCGCCCCTTTAGACGCACTCATCGCACTACTCCATCATGCAGATGGCCATGATCTAGCACTAAACGACGACAGCCCATCGCTTCGATTAAAGCAATATCGTGCGAAGCAATTAAGACGGTTACACCCACACTATTGAAATCACGAAATAACTGCATTATTTCCGCAGAAAGTTCCGGATCAAGGTTGCCCGTTGGCTCATCCGCCAACAATAACGCAGGTTTATTTACTACCGCTCGAGCAATGCCAACTCGTTGTTGTTCACCGCCAGAGAGCGTGATTGGCATAGCTTTTTCTTTATCGAGTAGACCAACTTTATCGAGTGCGGCCCTCACACGACGACCAATTTCGCGGTGTTCAACACCACATATTTGCAGAGGCAGCGCCACATTTTCAAAAACGCTTCGATCAAAGAGCAAGTGGTGATTTTGAAATACCACACCAATACGACGCCGTAACTGAGGAATACCTGAGCGCCCCATACTCTGCAAGGACTTGCCACCGACGAGCACTTGTCCCTTTGAGGGCTGCTCCATAAGCATGATCAATTTCAAGAGCGTCGATTTACCCGCCCCTGAATGACCCGTTAAAAAAGCCATCTCACGCGCATCTAGCGTGAAATTCACATTGGTTAACGCTTCGTGGCCACAGGGATAACGCTTACTGACTTGATCGAATTGAATCATGACTTAACCAAACAGTGCATCGACAAAATCTTTTGCATGAAACGGACGCAAATCGACAGCTTTTTCACCAATACCAATAAACCTTACCGGCAGGCCTAACTTACTGGATACCGAACAAATCATACCGCCTTTAGCCGTGCCATCCATTTTAGTTAGGGTAATACCGCTGACCCCCACTGCGTCACGGAAGTGCTCAGCTTGTGATAAAGCATTTTGCCCCGTGCCGGAATCAAGAACCAACATCACCTCATGCGGCGCATCGGGATCGAGCTTCTTCATAACTCGCACACATTTTTTCAACTCTTCCATCAAGTTGTCTTTATTGTGCAATCGCCCAGCCGTATCGGCGATTAAGACATCCACTTTACGCGCTTGGGCCGCTTGTAGTGCATCAAACAATACCGACGCACTATCGGCACCGGTATGCTGTGCAACAACGGGGACTTGGTTGCGGCTACCCCACTCTTGCAACTGCTCTACTGCAGCCGCACGGAAAGTATCGCCTGCCGCCAGCATGACCGACTTACCCTCCGCCTGGAAACGACGCGCCATTTTACCAATGGTGGTTGTCTTGCCAGCGCCGTTAATACCAACCATCAAGATAACGAAGGGGCTATCTCGCTCAGGAATTTCTAGCGGCTGCTCAACTTCAGCTAACATTTCCGTCAATATTTCTTTGAGCGCTTGTAACAACGCTTCACTATCTGCTAATTGTTTACGTGCTACACGCTCGGTCAACTGGCTGATGATCTTCTGTGTTGCGTCAATACCAATATCCGCAACCAACAGCTGAGTCTCAAGTTCTTCCAGCAGATCATCATCGATAGCCTTTTTACCCAGCAATAAATCGCCAATGCCACCACCTAAAAGAGCACTTGTTTTACTCAAGCCGCGTTTTAGTCGACCCATTAAGCTATTGTCGATTTTTTCAACCGCCTCAGCTTCACGGGTTTCGTGATCTGGTGCGCTTTCATCGCGCAGGGTTTCTTCAATCTCTTCGTCGAGCAAACCTTCGCTACGCATTAATTCAACTTCTGTTTCGCGCTCTCGTTGCTCGGCATCGGCCGACTTTTTTTTCCAAAAGAATATCATCTCAACAACCTGTAATGAGCTCTCGATCAAAAGGGATCGAGAAATGCACATGAGTGTAGCTTTCAAGTAAGGTATGCTACCACATTGTGCAACATTTTGAGGATGCTATGCGATCAAAGCGCCCAGTTAAAAAGCCACAACCCGAAATGGGCAGGCTGCGAATTATTGGTGGTCAATGGCGAGGCCGTGTACTGCAATTTCCGGACGTGGCAGGACTTCGCCCGACGGGTGACAGAATTCGAGAAACGCTTTTTAATTGGCTAACCGGCTACTTACCAGAAGCTCGTTGCCTTGACCTTTTTTCTGGCAGCGGAGCCCTGGCACTAGAAGCACTATCTCGAGGGGCGTCTGAGGTATACGCTATAGAATTGGATAAGCGCGCCGCACAAACCATTCGCCATCACGCAGCGACACTCGGCACGCAAAGTTTAAAAGTTTACAGCGACGATGCATTGAGCTTTTTAGAAAAGGGCAACACTTCAAGTCCCTATGACATCGTGTTTATCGACCCCCCTTTCGCCCAGGAGCTAGCCGGGGAATGCGCCGCTTTGTTAGAAGCAGGAAATTGGCTGAGCCCCAACGCTTGGATTTATGTTGAAGCCGACAAACATCTCGCCACCAGCACTGTACCGGACAACTGGCAGCTACATCGGGAAAAAAAGGCGGGATTGGTAGTGTACCGACTTTATCAACGCTGTTTAAATGAAGAAAGTTGAGCGATCTGATCAATTTGTATACTATGCGCCGGCAAAGAGGGCAGAGCTATGAAAACTGTTGTTTACCCAGGTACTTTTGACCCCATTACCAATGGTCATGTCGATCTTGTCGAAAGAGCGTCAAAGCTCTTTGATAAAGTGGTGCTAGCCATTGCTAGTAGTGAGAAAAAAAAGCCTCTGTTTAAGCTCGATGAGCGCATTGAACTGTGTACTACCGCGCTTTCGCATCTCGACAATATCGACATCGTAGGGTTTGACTACTTATTGACGGATTTTATCCGCGATCATGGCTCGAACACGGTGATACGAGGCTTACGCGCAGTATCGGATTTTGAATTCGAGTTTCAGCTAGCCAATATGAATCGAGCGCTCGACCCTTCGTTTGAAACAGTATTTCTAACCCCGTCTGATCATTTGTCGTATATATCTTCAAGCTTGGTTAGAGAAATAGCTTCGCTAGACGGTGATGTATCAAAATTCGTCCACCCCATAGTTAGAGAAGCCTTAATTGAAAAATTTGGAGACAAATAATGTCGTTAAAAATCACTGACGAATGCATTAACTGTGATGTCTGTGAGCCAGAATGCCCCAATGAAGCCATTTATCAAGGGCCAGAAATCTATGTCATCGACCCTGGAAAATGCACTGAGTGTGTTGGCCACTTTGACGAACCGCAGTGCGTACAAGTTTGTCCAATTGATTGTATTCCCGTTGACGAGAATAATATCGAGACAGATGATGAACTTCGCGATAAATACTTCCGTTTAACCGGCCAAGTTGCCGAGTAAGCTAGCGCTGACAGCGTCGGCAGAAGACTGTCGCACGCTGTCCCAAGCGAGTTTCTTTTAATACTTCTTTACAGCTCACACAAGGCTCTCCACCTCGACCGTAAACTGCTAGCGTCTGCTTAAAATAACCTGGCTGCCCATCGCTATTCACAAAATCCCGCAGCGTTGTTCCACCTTGTGCAATCGCCGCTGCCAGCACTTTTTTAATCTCTTCCACCAAGCGCTCACAGGCCGGCTTGGTCAACTTACCTGCAGCTTTATTAGGATCAATGCCCGCCGCAAATAGCGCCTCGTTAGCATAGATATTACCCACACCAACCACTACCTTGCTATCCATAATGAAAAGCTTGCACGCCAACTTGCGTCCCCGCGATCGTTGGTAAAGATAGGTAGCATCAAATTCATCGCATAGGGGTTCTGGGCCCAAATGGGCGATTAAGCCGTGCTGTTCTACATCGCTGTCGCACCACAGCACACATCCAAAACGACGCGGATCGTGATAGCGCATCTGCATACCATTAGACAGGCTAAAAATAACGTGATCGTGGGTCTTGAGAGGCGTGCTTGGATCCACAATACGAAGGCTACCCGACATCCCCAAATGCACTAATAAGCTACCAGACGGAAACTGAAAGACTAAATACTTAGCTCGCCGGCTCACACTATGCACATTATGGCCTACGATAAGTGAAGCCAAATTGTGGGGCACTGGCCAGCGCAAACTGGGATTGCGCACGTCGACAGCAGTAATTGTCTGATCGCTTACATGGGGAGCTACGCCCCTAACGGTAGTTTCAACTTCTGGTAATTCAGGCATATCCGCAACCTTTTGCCAAACATAAAAAAACCCGGACATTGCCGGGTTTTAGAAGGTATCGTCAAGTGTTTACTTGATTTTGCCTTCTTTATACATAACGTGCTGACGAATCACGGGATCAAATTTCTTGATTTCCATTTTTTCGGGCATGTTGCGCTTGTTCTTAGTAGTGGTATAGAAGTGACCAGTACCAGCTGATGAGTTCAAACGGATCTTATCACGCATGATATTCTCTCCTTAATCGGCCGAAGCTTAGAATTTTTCGCCACGAGCGCGCATGTCTGACAACACCTGCTCGATACCGACTTTATCAATAATACGCATACCTTTAGAAGATACACGAAGCTTTACAAAACGTTTTTCTGCCTCAACCCAAAAACGGTGAGTGTGCAGATTGGGCAAAAAACGACGCTTGGTACGGTTTTTCGCGTGAGAAACGTTGTTCCCGGTTACAGGACGCTTACCGGTAACCTGACATACTTTAGACATGACTACTCGCCTTTCCCACACTGCAGTGGGTATCTGAATACACTAAAAAATCTTGCACAGACCCGTGTCAAAAATTACTAATCACGAGACTATCGAAAAGAGCGCGACTTTATACCAGAACTTCTCAGCAATCTCAACTTTAATCAACAAATTCGTACAATAAATCTGATAAAAGTGGCATTTTCAGCGGTTCAGTCAGTTTTTATACAAAAAAAACAGCATCACATCATTCCACGCTCAGCCAATGATACAACGTCGCTATCCCCCACAACACAGTGATCCAATAAACGGATATCCATCAATGCTAGGGCTTCTTGTAATTGCAGTGTAATTCGTTGATCAGCATGACTGGGCTCTGCCACACCCGATGGATGATTGTGGGCCACAATGATCGCGGCTGCACCTAGCTCTAAACCTCGTCGCACAACCTCTCTGGGATGCACAGAAGCGACACTAATACTGCCATAAAAAAGCTCCTCATAGCGGATCAAAGCGTGTTGAGCCGTTAAAAAAAGAGCCACAAACACTTCTCTGGGCTGATGCCGCAGACGCATCACTAAAAAATCTCGCGTCGCTTGCGGGCTATTAAACACCGTATTGCGCTGCAATGTAGATTGCAAATGCCTTCGAGAAATTTCTAAAGATGCCTGTAACAGACAATATTTTGCCTCGCCTAAACCCGGCAGTTCACAAAAGGCATTAGCGCTTGCCTCCAATAGACCTCGCAATCCTGCGAAGTGATTCAGGGCCTCTCGCGCCACATCAATCGCCGACTTGCCGGGCGAACCGGTACCTATGAATAAGGCTATCAATTCTGCATCTGATAATACCGCGGCACCCTCGCTTAAAAGCCTTTCTCTGGGTCGCTCACTCGCTGGCCAACTTTTGATCGCCATAGCCACTCCATTTAATTTCAACTGTGAAGTTTGTAAGATACCTGCAATAATGTTCGCTTATTGATAGTGAGTACTTATGCTACAACTTAACAAAAAGCAGATTATTGTTGGCGTTAGCGGCGGTATTGCCGCCTATAAATCCGCTGACTTAGTTCGTCGCCTTCAAGATCAGGGGGCTTTAGTACGCGTTGTGATGACCAAAGGCGCGCAGGCCTTTATTACTCCACTGACCTTTCAGGCGCTGTCCGGTAACAATGTACATACCGATTTACTAGATACTGATGCTGAAGCAGCCATGGGACATATTGAACTGGCACGATGGGCAGACTTAGTACTGGTTGCACCGGCAAGCGCAAATACCATTTCGCGTTTGTGTCATGGTGCCGCTGATGATCTTCTAACAACGCTATGCCTTGCCACTAGTGCTCCCGTTGCCATTTCACCGGCCATGAATCAGGCCATGTGGCACAACGCAGGCACTCAAGCCAATTTAGACACCTTGCGTCAACGTGGCATTAAAATTATCGAGCCCGGTGTTGGTAGCCAAGCCTGTGGCGATATAGGCGCTGGTCGTATGCCCGATAGCGAAGTACTAGTCGATGCGGCCATCCACTGCTTTAGCCAGGGACCGCTCCAAGGTAAGAAAGTGGTTCTAACCGCAGGCCCGACTCGTGAAGCCATTGATCCTGTGCGCTACATTAGCAATCATAGCTCTGGCAAGATGGGTTTTGCGCTTGCAGAAAAACTGGCTGAGAATGGCGCCGAAGTCACATTAATCAGTGGGCCAGTGTCCCTTGAAACACCCCCAAGGGTTGACCGAATCAATGTCATTAGCGCTGCAAATATGCTCGATGCCGTTATGCAATATATTGATGATTGCGATATTTTCATTGCTGCCGCAGCGGTCGCAGATTACACACCTGCTCATATTGCCGATCAAAAGATGAAAAAGGGAGCGGCAGATATGGCAATTAATCTCGTGAAAACCCAGGATATTGTTGCGAGCGTTGCCGCACTTCCCAACAAGCCGTTCACTATTGGCTTCGCGGCAGAAACCAACGATGTTTTGAACTATGCGCGTGACAAACTCAAGCGTAAAGGACTCGATATGATCATTGCCAATGACGTCTCTGATACCACTATTGGCTTTAACAGTGACGAAAATGCAGTAACCGTGATTGATAAAACATCGGAAATCGTCATCGAAAAACTACCTAAACGGGCTCTTGCCGCCGCCCTCGTGCAGCATATCGCCCAAAAAATACACTAGCCTTCTATAGCGGAAAGGCATTTGCTCATCGCTCAATTGGAGAACACGTTTACCATGACACTATCATTGGACAATGCGAAGGGAATCGCCAAGGTATTAACCGAATCTCTTCCATATATTCAACGTTTTACCGGCAAAACCATCGTCGTTAAATTTGGCGGCAACGCTATGGTTGATGAAAAACTTCACGCCAGTTTTGCACGCGACATTGTTTTGATGAAATTGGTGGGAATGAACCCTATCGTCGTGCACGGAGGTGGCCCACAAATTGGCTCGCTACTTGAACGCCTCAATATCCATTCCGAATTTGTTGACGGCATGCGAGTAACCGACAGCCAGACAATGGACGTTGTGGAAATGGTGCTGGGTGCGGCGGTGAATAAAAACATTGTTGCCTCAATCAATAATCATGGCGGTAAAGCCATTGGTATTACCGGTAAAGACGGCAATTTCATTCGCGCCAAACAGCTTAAAATATCGCGCAAGTCACCTGAGCTAAACGCTTCAGAAATTATCGACATCGGCCATGTCGGCGAAGTGGAGTCGATCAACACGGAAGTACTCGATGTCCTGCTGAACTCTAATTTCATTCCTGTTATCGCACCCATTGGTGTCGGCAACAACGGAAGCTCATACAATATCAATGCAGATTTGGTGGCCGGTAAAATTGCTGAAGTTACCAAGGCGGAAAAGCTGATGCTGTTAACCAACGTGGCAGGCTTGCTCGATAAAGAAGGTAATGTTCTGACCGGGCTGAGTACTCAACAAGTTGATGAATTAATAGCGGACGGCACCATTTATGGCGGCATGTTACCCAAAATTAATACCGCATTGAGTGCTGTTAAAGAGGGCGTGGGAAGTTCGGTGATCGTCGACGGGCGCGTGCCCCATGCCATTTTGTTAGAAATTTTCACTGATGCAGGTGTTGGCACCTTGATCACTAATAAGAATTAATAAGGGATTATCATGACTCAAGACACCAAAATTTCTCGCCGCGATCAAATATTACAAGCTCTCGCTCATATGCTAGAAACTGGCCAAGCCAGT
>Ga0209962_1000120_pt1 | contig 24939 bp, 22 predicted proteins | sample SalPonA_C_H2O_MG_FD_185722 | JGI IMG/M metagenome (GOLD analysis project Ga0209962, IMG submission 185722) | Water microbial communities from South San Francisco under conditions of wetland restoration - Salt Pond MetaG R2A_C_H2O_MG (SPAdes)... | ecosystem: Environmental > Aquatic > Non-marine... | reverse complement strand
GTGAAAACACTGGCACTGGGAGTAGGTGACCAGTGGATAGAGCACGCTAGCCGCGAGGAGCAGCTAGCGCTTGCAGGAGTGGATGCGCAGAGCATCACCAGCAAGATCAGTCAGGCACTCTCTGAGCTTTAGTGAGCCTTCTGCTCCGCTTCCTCACGGAAGTGAACCTCAGTCATCATATGCCCAAGTTTACCCATCTTCGTCTCTAGGTAGTGCTCGTTGTAGCGATTCTTGCCCACCTGCAGCGGCACACGCTCTGCGACCTCAACATTCACACGCTTCAGTGCAGCCACTTTACGCGGATTGTTAGTCATCAAATTAACTCGCTCAATTCCTAGGTGCTGAAGCATAGGTAAACACATTGAGTAGTCACGCATGTCCGCCGCGAAGCCCAGTTTCTCATTGGCTTCAACAGTATCACAGCCACCATCTTGAAGATTGTATGCGCGGATCTTGTTCAACAGACCTATGCCACGACCCTCTTGACGCAGATAGAGCAGAACGCCGCTACCCTCTTCGGCAATACGCTTTAGCGCTTCTTGCAGCTGGAAGCCACAATCACAGCGCAAACTGAACAGTGCATCTCCCGTTAGGCATTCAGAGTGCAGTCGAGCAAGTACCGGAGCGCCACCCGCAACCTCACCAAAAACTAGCGCAACATGCTCTTTACCCGTTTCGGTCTCTTCAAAACCAACCATGCGAAACACACCCCAGGGGGTGGGTAACTTCGATTCCGCTACAAAGTTGATATTCACTTCTCTAACCTCATTTTTGGCAGCCCGATGCCGCCCTAATCAGTTGCGTCGATTACGCATACACAGTTTAAGTAGTACGCCAGACGCAGCAACTCAGATCTATACAAGATACAACAGGTAGTTTAACCCTTGCACACAGGCTAGGGCCATGAAGCCAGCCAGTACATCATCCAGCATGATGCCCAGACCACCAGAGACCTGTTTGTCGGCCCAACCGATAGGCCAGGGCTTAACGATATCGAACAGGCGAAACAGCAAGAACCCGAGCAAAACCCAGCCCCAACCGCTCGGCAGCGCGATAAATGTAATCCACAACCCAACGAACTCATCCCAGACAATTCCGCCATGATCGTGCACACCGAGATCGCTTGAGGTGCGACCGCAAATCCAACAGCCAAAGATAAAAGTGACAACCAGAAGTGCCAAATAGTACGGCAGACTTAGTTCTGCAAACAGAAGCCAGAGTGGAATAGCCGCCAGTGTGCCAAAAGTTCCGGGGGCCTTGGGCGCTGCACCGCTACCTAGCCCAAAGGCGAGAAAATGTATTGGGTTGCGCCAGATACTGGCGGGTGCATGATTCATCGCTGCGCTCCAAAATGTTCAAACCCCGCGCTATGAGGATTTAGCCAACCCTGCCCGTGGCTCTTGACCTCTAATTCGCTGCCAACGCTCACTCTGCCAATAGCGCTGAGCCTAAGACCTAGCTGAGCGGAAATAGCCTCAATATCAGACTTGCGCGATTCTGGGCAGGTGAAGCAGAGTTCAAAGTCCTCGCCACCGGTTGCAGCCCAGCGCATCGCTTGCGCTGCATCGCAAAAGGAGTGCAGTGCCGTTGAACGCGGCAGGCTCTCCAGCTCGATCTGTCCAGCAACGCCAGAACGGCGTAAAAGATGACCTAAATCTGCGAGCAGACCGTCCGAGATATCAATGGCTGCAGTAGCAATACCGCGCAGTGCCATACCAAGATCGATGCGTGGCGAAGGACGTAGGAAACGCTGCAGAAGATAGTCAGCCTGTTGCGCATGGCTCTGTGGATTCTGCAACAACTCTAATCCAGCACGGCTATCACCTAAGGTACCGCTTACATAGATAAGATCACCTACTTGGGCGCCATCGCGTCGCAGGGCTTCTCCAACAGGCACAGAACCCTGAACCTGCGCCGAGAGGACGCGCAACTGACCAGAAGTTGTATCGCCACCCACAAGGCTAATCTTGTAAGCCTCAAGTGCTGCGTCTAGACCGGAAGTAAAACGACTCAACCAGCGCTCATCTGCTTCAGGCAGAGTTATCGCTAAAGTGAGCCAGAGAGGCTGAGCGCCCATCGCAGCGAGATCACTGACCGATGAGCCCAACAGACGCCAGGCGAGATCTTCTGCAGCAATATCAGGCAGAAAGTGCACGCCTTCAACGAGGGTATCGATAGAGATTGCCAAATGCTGACCGACAGGCGGCTCAACCAGAGCACAGTCGTCGCCAACTCCCAATACCACGCCCTGAGCCTGTTTCGCGCTCGGGGCGAAGTAACTGTCGATAATCTCGAACTCGCTCGGCATTACTTCTGACGCGCAGCCTTTATCTCGAGGATACGGACCTTCTGTGCCAGTTTGTCGAGTACACCGTTTACGTAGCGGTGGCTCTCGGTCGCACCAAAACGTTTTGCCAGCTCAACACTCTCATTGATGGCTACTTTGTAGGGCACCTCAATGCGGTGGATCAGCTCATAACTACCAATTCGCAACACCGCCAGCTCCACAGGATCAAGATCATCGAGAGAACGATCTAAATACGCTGCAAACTCGATATCAAGCTCGGAACGCTTTGAGATTACACCGTGCAGGAGTTCAGAGAAGAGCGGTACATCCGTATCCGACATGTCGTTATCGACACGAAACTGCGCTTCAATCTCGTTTGCAGGGTGTCCTGCCAACTGCCACTGGTAGAGCGCCTGCAGCGTGTAGCTGCGAGCGTTACGTCGTTTCTCGGTGTTCGAGACACGCTTTTTAGGCGCTTTATCTTCGCTCATTTCAAACCTCAAGCTGACGCAACAAGCTCACCATCTCAATTGCTGAGAGGGCTGCTTCTGCACCCTTATTACCCATCTTGGTACCCGAACGTTCGATCGCCTGCTCGATGCTATTCACCGTCAGGATGCCGTTCGCCACTGGAACGCCAAAGTCTAATGAGACTTGTGCCACGCCTTTAGAGCTCTCGTTAGAGACAAACTCGAAGTGTGGAGTGCCGCCACGGATAACTGCACCAAGTGCAATAATCGCGTCATCACGCTGCTGCTGTGCAACACGTTTAACGGCCAGAGGCACTTCGAAAGCGCCAGGCACACGCACGATGCGGATGTTCTCTTCACTCACACCATGACGCTTTAGGGTATCCACTGCACCATCAACCAGGCTCTCAACAACGAACTCGTTGAAACGACCTACCACCAGAGTGTACTTACCCTCTGCGGCAACGAAGTTGCCCTCTACTACTGTTAAGCTCATGCTCTTTTACTCTTCAAACGGAATGTACTCATCAATCTCCAGATCAAATCCAGAGATCGCATTAAATTTCATCGGCGAACTGAGTAGACGCATCTTGCCTACTCCAAGGTCACGCAGAATCTGTGAACCTGTACCCACCTGAAGGTAGGCCCCTGATGCGCTCATGTTCACTTTGGACGGTTTGCTGTTGTCCAGTGCACGCACTGAATCACCTAAGTCGACGCGTTCGCCCGTATCTAGCAGCAGAGCGACGCCTTTGCCCTCTTCTGCAATACGCTCAAGCGCACGGCGAAGAGTCCATTTAGGGTCTTCGGAAGAGACACCCACGACATCACGCAGAACCTCTGAACGTGTATGTACTCGCACTAGGGTAGGCTCTTCACGAGCAATCTCACCCTGGAACATCGCTAGGTGATTGCAGCCCTGAATATCATCGCGGTAGATGCGGTAGTTGAAGGTACCGTAGTCGGTATCCATCTGCCCCTCATCCGTCGCCTCAACCGTGGTTTCATTGGTTGTGCGGTAGTGAATCAGATCAGCAATCGTACCAATTTTCAGGCCGTGCTCTTTGGCGAACTGCTCCAATTCAGGCCGGCGCGCCATGGTACCGTCATCGTTCATTATCTCTACGATAACGCTGGCGGAGGTTGTCATACCCGCCATACGTGCGAGATCAACACCCGCCTCTGTATGACCTGCACGACTTAGAACGCCGCCCGGCTGAGCCATCAATGGGAAGATGTGGCCTGGCTGAACAATATCACTCGGCTTAGCATCAGGCTTAACCGCGGTACGAACTGTCAATGCGCGGTCAGCAGCAGAGATACCGGTAGTCACACCCTCCGCCGCCTCGATGGATACGGTGAAGTTGGTTGAGTATGCTGCGCCATTCGCCTGAACCATGAGCGGCAAACGTAGCTGCTCACAATGAGACCGGCTCAGCGTAAGGCAGATCAAGCCACGCGCATGTTTCGCCATGAAGTTGATATCTTCTGGGCGAACCATCTCGGCAGCAATAACGAGATCGCCTTCGTTTTCGCGATCTTCATCATCCATGAGGATGACCATCTTGCCCTGACGTATATCTTCAACCAGCTCTTCAGTGGTATTTAGTTGCATCGTCTCTCCCGTTATTACCGACGCAGATAGCCTGCGGCAGCCAGTAAATCCATCGACACACCACCTGAGTGATCGCTGGTCTCATCTTTAGCACTCAGCAACCGATCCAGATAGCGAGCAATCATATCTACCTCTATATGAACCTTGCGCCCGGTTTCATATGAACTAATGATAGTTCCTGCCGCAGTGTGGGGCACAATATTCAGATCAAACCCCTCAGCACTCAGGTTATTGACCGTCAGACTCACTCCATCAATCGTGATTGAGCCTTTCGCAGCAATAAAGCGACGTAGCTCTACGGGGGCCTTTACAGCAATGCGCACAGAGCGTGCATCCGCCTCAAGGTTGAGAATTTCACCAACCCCGTCCACATGACCCGAGACCAGATGGCCACCCAAGCGAGTGGTCGGCAGCAAGGCCTTCTCTAAATTGACAGCTTCGCCAACCTGTAGCTGCGCTATCCGGCTGTGCGCCAGCGTCTCTTGCGATACATCCGCAGTGAAACTCTGTGAATCCCAAGCAACTACCGTCAGGCAGACCCCGTTGGTTGCAATGCTGTCGCCCAACTGGACATCACCCATGTCCAGCGCACCAACATTCAATACCAATCGCAGATCACCACCGATCGGCTCGAGCGACTGGACACTACCTACAGCTTCAATAATTCCTGTAAACATCAGCTAGGTTGCCAAATGAATCTTACATCGTCGCCGAACTGGCGCAGATCTTTTAATTTCAAAGCTTGTGCTTCGGCCATCGTATCAAACGGCAATTGCAGTAACGGGCGGGCGTTGCTGCCGAGTAGCTTAGGCGCCATATATACCCAGAGTTCGTCCACCAGCCCCGCCTGCAAAAAGGCGCCAGCAAGGGTCGCTCCCGTTTCTACTAGCAGCTCATTCACACCGCGTTCTGCCGCCAGATACTCCACAAGCCAATGTAAATCTAACCCTTGCGCATTCAGAGGAACCTGCAGATAAGTCAGTTCGCTCGAGGAGGCAGGTTGGGCACTAACAGGACCGTGGCAGATCAGTGTAGGCGAACTGCCATCAGTAATGCGCGCTCCACTGGGCATGCGCAGTTGAGTGTCTAAAACCACCCGCAACGGTGCTGGCTTATCGATCTTCGCACGTACCGCTGCGCTTAGCTCCTCTGGACGTACTGTGAGCGCAGAATCATCCAACAGGATGGAGCCCAGGCCCGTCAGAATCGCTGAGCTACGTGCTCGTAACTGCTGTACGTCGGCGCGTGCCTCTGATCCCGTTATCCATTTCGACTCACCGCTAGCCATGGCAGTTCGCCCATCGGCGCTCATTGCTAACTTTACGCGAATAAAAGGTCGCTGCTTTTCCATTCGCGACAGAAAACCGGGGTTCAGCTCACGCGCTTGTGCCTCGAGCAATCCGCTCTCTGCTGCAATACCGGCATCCCTGAGTATCTGCAGACCGCGGCCGGCAACCTCGGGGTTAGGGTCTACCATCGCCGCAACGACGCGGGTCACCCCCGCATCCACCAACCCTTTTGCACAGGGAGGAGTACGGCCGTAGTGACTGCAAGGCTCAAGCGTAACGTAGGCGGTCGCTCCCCGCGCATCACCCGCCTGAGCCAGAGCGTTAACCTCCGCATGCCCCTCTCCAGCGCGCACGTGATAACCCTCTCCGATAACTTGACCATCACGCACCAAAACGCAGCCGACGCGCGGGTTAGGGTCTGTGGTGTAGAGTCCTTTCCAGGCCAGTTGTATGGCTCTGGCCATATGAGCCCTATCTTCTATTGAAAATTGTTCCACTAGCTCTCTTCCGCAAACAGATCGGGGCTCTCGGGCCCTTTTGAACGACTGCGTTTACGCTGAGTTTTGCTCACCGGAGCAGCACTCTGGTCGGGTTGATCCTCGGACTCTGTCAGGCGATCGATCTCCAACCTAAATTCATTAATATCTTGAAAACTGCGGTAAACAGAGGCGAAGCGTACATAGGCCACCTGGTCGAGCTTACGCAACTCAGCCATTGCTGCCTCCCCAACCATCACTGAAGGTATCTCGCGCTCACCTGTGGCTCGCAATCGCTGCTTTACACGGTTAATACACGCCTCAATATCTTCGACACCGACTGGGCGCTTCTCTAATGCGCGGGTGATACCAGCGCGTAGCTTGGCTTCGTCAAACGGCTGACGCGTACCGTCGTTTTTTACCAGACGCGGCATCAGCAGTTCTGCTTCTTCAAATGTGGTGAAACGCTCTTGGCAGGATACGCACTCACGACGACGACGAACCTGCTGACCCTCAGCGACAAGTCGCGAGTCAATCACCTTGGTATCGGATGCGCTGCAAAAAGGACAATGCATAGTCGCCTCGTAAAGTACCGGAATTACTTAGGATTCCGAGTAGAGATAAAGAGCGTGGCGCCGCGCGATTGCTCCTGCGTCGCACGGCATACTGGTCTTCCATATAAAAGGGCAGCTGGGTTATACCTCGCTGCCCTCTATATTCTAAGGGGTTGAGCGCTAAGTCTCAAACCGCCTTAGTGTGCTCTAGTGTTCGCCTTGCCGATCTTACTTGTAGACCGGGTACTGCGCACAGATCGCTTTAACCTGCTCTTTAACTCGAGCGATTACGGTTTCATCGTTGATATTCTCAAGAACATCACAGATCCAGTTAGTCAGATCTTTAACTTCAGCCTCTTTGAATCCACGACGCGTCACAGCTGGTGTACCGATACGCAGACCTGAAGTGACAAACGGTGAACGTGGATCGTTTGGTACAGAGTTCTTGTTAACCGTGATATTTGCACGACCCAGAGCGGCATCGGCATCTTTACCGCTGTACTCTTTACCAATGAGGCTGAGCAGGAAGAGGTGATCATCAGTACCACCTGACACAACATCAAAGCCACGTGACAGGAATACTTCAGCCATCGCCTGAGCATTCTTAACAACCTGCGCCTGGTACGCTTTCCACTCAGGCTCCATCGCCTCTTTAAAGCAGACCGCTTTCGCAGCGATAACATGCATCAACGGACCACCCTGTGACTCAGGGAATACCGCGAAGTTCAGTTTTTTCTGCAGCTCTTCATCAGCTAGCGACGAGAGGATAAGACCACCACGTGGACCACCCAGCGTCTTGTGAGTAGTTGTAGTTACAACATCCGCGTAGGGCAGTGGGCTTGGGTAGACACCCGCCGCAACCAGACCCGCGATATGCGCCATATCTACAAACAGGTACGCACCAACTTTGTCCGCGATCTCACGGAACTTAGCCCAGTCAACAACGCGCGAGTAAGCCGAGAAACCTGCAATGATCATCTTTGGCTTATGCTCAAGTGCCAAACGCTCTACTTCTGCGTAATCAAGATCGCCAGCTTCATTCAGCCCATACTGAACAGCGTTGTAGATACGGCCCGAGAATGAGACTGCAGCACCGTGAGTCAAGTGACCGCCGTGTGCCAAACTCATACCCAGAATGGTGTCGCCAGCTTTACACAACGCCATAAAGACCGCAGCGTTAGCCTGTGAGCCTGAGTGCGGCTGAACGTTTGCATACGATGCACCAAAGAGCTCTTTCGCACGATCAATAGCGAGTTGCTCAGCGATATCAACATACTCACAACCACCGTAGTAGCGCTTCTGCGGGTAACCTTCAGCGTATTTATTGGTCAGTACCGAACCCTGAGCTTCCATCACGCGAGGACTGGTGTAGTTCTCAGATGCGATCAGTTCGATATGCTCTTCCTGACGCTGTGATTCCGACTGCATAGCACCCCAGAGTTCTGGATCGTAGCTAGCAATGTTCATATCTTTGGTAAACATGACAGTCCTCTAACAAGATTGATGGTAGCTTTTGATGAGTTTTGACTCGGCTCGCTACCTAATGCATCGAAAATTTGGCGCGAATTATATGCGAAAAACGCAGCAGATTCACTTGAATTAGCGTCACCGGTTCTACCAAATTCGCTCATGCAATGCGCTGGGTGTGGTACTATCTGCGCACATTTTGTTAATGGAGTTGTGGAATGGCTCAGTTCGTCTACTCAATGAACCGTGTCGGCAAGGTTGTACCGCCGAAACGCGAGATTCTGAAAGATATCTCTCTATCATTTTTCCCTGGCGCGAAGATCGGTGTACTCGGTCTTAACGGTGCCGGTAAATCCACCCTGCTGCGCATTATGGCTGGCGTAGATCAGGACTACATTGGTGAAGCTCGTCCGATGCCAGGCATCAATGTTGGCTACCTACCACAGGAACCGCAGCTGGATGAGAGCAAAACTGTTCGCGAAGTGATCGAAGAGGCGGTCTCAGATGTGAAGGGCGCACTCAAGGAGCTCGATGAGGTCTACGCTGCCTACGCTGATCCCGATGCTGACTTCGATGCGCTTGCAAAGCGTCAGGGTGAACTGGAGAACCTGATCACCGCTAAAGATGGTCACAATATAGATACCGCCCTAGAGCGCGCTGCCGACGCAATGCGTCTTCCGCCTTGGGATGCTGAAGTTAAGAACCTATCGGGTGGTGAGCGTCGTCGTGTCGCACTCTGCCGTCTGCTGCTCGACAAGCCAGACATGCTGCTCCTCGACGAACCGACCAACCATCTGGACGCCGAGTCGATTGCTTGGATCGAGCGTTTCCTGCAAGAGTACCCGGGCACAGTAGTAGCGATTACCCACGACCGTTACTTCCTCGATAACGCAGCGGGCTGGATTCTAGAGCTCGACCGTGGTCACGGTATCCCTTGGGAGGGCAACTACAGCTCTTGGCTTGAGCAGAAAGATGCTCGACTGGCTCAAGAAGCGAAGCAGGAAGCTGCGCACCAAAAAGCGATCAAAGCTGAGCTTGAGTGGGTCCGCCAAGGCGCCAAGGGCCGTCAATCCAAGTCTAAAGCACGTCTGAAGCAGTTCGAGGAGATGAATTCCAAAGAGTTCCAGACCCGCAATGAGACTCAGGAGATCTACATTCCACCTGGCCCACGCCTCGGCGATAAGGTCATTGAACTTAATAACGTCACCAAAGCCTATGGCGATAAGTTGTTGTTTGAAAACCTCAACTTCTCGATCCCACCGGGCGCTATTGTCGGCATTATCGGCCCTAACGGTGCGGGTAAATCGACACTGTTCCGCATGATTGCAGGTGAAGAGCAGCCAGACTCGGGTTCTGTCGAGCTTGGTTCAACTGTGCAGTTGGCCTACGTTAACCAGTCACGTGAACTGGACGGCAGCAAGACAGTATTCGAAGAGATCTCTGATGGCTCTGACATGATTACCGTTGGTAACTACACCACACCTTCACGCGCATACTGTGGTCGATTCAACTTCAAAGGCTCGGACCAGCAGAAGTTTGTTAAAGATCTCTCCGGTGGTGAACGCAACCGCCTGCATATGGCAAAACTGCTGAAAGAGGGTGGTAACGTACTGCTGCTGGACGAACCAACCAACGACCTAGACATTGAGACATTGCGAGCACTGGAAGAGGCGATTCTCGCTTTCCCGGGCTCCGCTGTGGTGATCTCGCACGATCGCTGGTTCTTGGACCGAATCTGTACGCACATGATCGCCTATGAGGGTGATTCGCAAGTAACCTTCTTTGAGGGGAACTACAGCGAATATGCGGAAGATTACAAGAAGCGCTTTGGCAAAGACCACCAGCCAGAGCGAATCAAGTATCGCCGCATGAGTTAAGCGCACACCCTCAGCAACAACTAAGGGCCCCAATTACGGAGCCCTTTTTTATTTCTAAACTAAGCGCAAAACCTCCAAGCCTGTGCTAATACTGTAAAGAGTACTCTGTAAAGGTTAAGTCTCATGTCCGAGGAAAAGTCCCAACGGCGCTTCGACCGAGTAGCCTTCGACGCTGAATGCGAGCTACACATCAACGGCCAACCACCCGCGGTCGTAGAGCTGCACGATATCTCTTTAAAAGGCGCTTTAGTCGAAGCAAAGGGTGAGATAGCAGTGGAGATAGGCGATGCAGCCGAGCTGGTCCTCTATCTATCGAACGAAGTGATGATCAGAATGCCATCTATCCTGCGCTCTAAGCGCGACCTGTTGCTCGGCTTTGAGGTTGATAAGCTAGATCTGGACAGCATCGCTCACCTCAGAAGGCTCATAGAGCTTAACCTGGGCTCGGAGGAAGCGGTGCACCGCAATCTCGAGGCGCTAATTAAGAGCTAAATCGCATCCAACGCCTGGGTAAGGCGATCGACGCTAACCACCTCAAGCCCAGGGATCACCTCCTTGGGCTTGTTTGCTTTTGGCACTATGGCACGTTTAAAGCCGTGTTTGGCTGCTTCACGAATGCGCTCTTGGCCATTTGGCACCGGCCTTATCTCGCCCGACAGACCAACCTCTCCCAGTACAATCAGATCCGCTGGCAGAGCTTTATCACGAAAGCTTGAAACAACCGCTAGCAGCAGAGCTAAGTCTGCCCCGGTCTCAACCACTCGGATACCGCCCACCACATTGATAAAGACATCCTGATCGCCTGTCATTAAGCCACCGTGACGGTTCAGAACAGCGAGCAACATTGCTAAGCGGTTTTGGTCCATGCCAACAGCGACACGTCTCGGGTTGGAGTGGTGAGAGCTATCAACCAGAGCCTGGAGTTCGACCAACATAGGCCTTGTGCCTTCCCAAACGACCATCACGACGCTGCCTGGACGTGGCTCTTCACCTCTTGATAGGAAGATAGAACTCGGATTTTTCACCTCCTTTAAGCCCGCCTCAACCATCGCAAAAACGCCCAACTCATTCACCGCACCAAAGCGGTTCTTATGACTGCGTAGGGTTCTGAAGCGGCTATCGGACTCACCTTCAAGCTGCAGCGAACAGTCGATCATATGCTCCAGCACCTTGGGCCCTGCTAGCGAACCATCCTTAGTCACATGACCCACAAGAAAGATCACCGTGCCCGTCTGCTTAGCGTAGCGTGTAAGGTAAGCGGCGCTCTCACGTACCTGCGCAACTGATCCTGGAGCGGACTGCACATCAGTGACATGCATAACCTGAATAGAGTCAATAACAATCACTTTAGGTTTGAGCTGGTCAGCCACATCACAAATAGTCTCGACGTTGGTCTCCGAGAGCATTTTCAGATCGCCAACGCTAAGCCCAAGCCTTTTGCCGCGCATCGCAACCTGCTGCAGCGACTCCTCACCCGTTACATAGAGCGCCGGCATCTGGCGTACCAGCTCGGCCATCGTCTGTAGCAACAGAGTGCTCTTGCCAGCTCCCGGATGTCCGCCTATCAGTACTGCAGAGCCGGGAACCAAGCCCCCACCCAACACCCGATCTAGCTCACCTATGCCCGTACCCATGCGCGGCATTTCAGCCAGCGCAACCTCACTAAGGCTAACGACCTTACCTCTGCCTGGCGCATCCCCGGCATAACCCGAACGGCGCAACGCCGCCTGTGCACCACCCGCTGGCGCAGAGCCAAGGCGAACTTCGGTCAGCGTATTCCAGGCTTTGCATGCAGAGCACTGCCCCTGCCATTTGGTGTAGTCAGCACCACAGTCGTTACATACATATGCCTGTTTGGTCTTAGCCATTGGGTCTCCGAGCTTTACGTGAAGGCTTTCGCAGGGCAGTATCTCATCCACCCATTCTAGTTAACCTAGCGCTAACAAAGCGCCTAATAATAAGGAGTTATCATGAAACTCGAAACCCTCGCAGTACACGCGGGCTATCAACCTGATCCAACCACAAAATCAGTTGCAGTACCAATTTACCAAACTACCTCCTACGCCTTTGACGATGCTCAGCACGGTGCCGACCTATTTGACCTGAAAGTTGTCGGCAATATCTACACTCGTATCATGAATCCAACTACCGATGTGCTAGAGCAGCGTGTTGCCGCGATGGAAGGCGGTATTGCAGGTCTTGCTGTGGCATCTGGTATGGCCGCTATTACCTACACCATCCAGACGATCGCTGAAGTTGGCGACAACATTATCTCTGCCAGCGACCTCTACGGCGGTACTTACAACCTGTTTGCTCACACCCTGCCTCGCCAGGGAATTGAGGTACGTTTCGTACCAAGCAACGACATCGCCGCAATTGAAGCGAAGATCGATGAGAAGACAAAAGGTCTCTACTGTGAGTCTGTCGGCAACCCGTCAGGTCGAATTGCTGATATTGAAGCACTTGCCGAAGTCGCTCACCGCCACGGCATCCCGCTAATTGTCGATAACACCGTGCCTAGCCCAGCTCTTTGGCGTCCCATTGAACAGGGTGCTGACATCATCGTTACCGCAGCAACCAAATACATTGGTGGCCACGGTAATTCGATCGGCGGTGTCATTGTCGACTCCGGTAAATTCCCTTGGGCAGAGCACAAAGACCGCTTCCCTCTGCTGAATACGCCTGATGTCTCCTACCACGGTGTGGTCTACACCGAAGCGTTCGGACCTGCAGCCTTCATCGGCCGCTGCCGTGTGGTACCACTGCGTAACACCGGTGCCGCTATCTCTCCAATGAACGTATTCCTGCTGCTACAGGGTATAGAGACCCTGCCTCTGCGCATGGAGCGTATCTGTGCAAACACGCAAAAAATTGCTGAGTTCCTTGAAGCACACGAGATGGTAACCTGGGTTAAATACGCCGGTTTGCCGTCACATCAGGATTACGCACTTGCGCAGAAGTACATGGGTGGTACCGCTTCCGGTATTCTTAGCTTCGGTGTGAAGGGAGGTCGCGAGGCAACTCGTAAATTCTACGATGCGCTCGAGATCGTGACTCGCCTAGTTAACATCGGCGACTGTAAGTCACTGGCATCAATACCAGCGGAGACAACCCACCGCCAGCTAAACGCTGAGGAGCTCGCTTCTGCGGGTGTAACGGAAGATATGGTGCGTCTATCTATCGGCATTGAGCATATCGATGATTTGATTGCAGATCTGACTCAGGCTTTGGCGGCCGTTTAAGGCCCCAGCAAACTGCACCCAATAAAAAGCCCGCTCTGTTTGCGGGCTTTCTTATATCGGCTCAACAAGATCTAGTGGGTGCACTCCAGATCACAGCGGTGCCCTTCGATTCGCTCTCCTTTGGCCTCAATCAACTCGACAGCCTCGTTGAAGGTAGAACGAATGTCATCTTTGTTACCGACGGTGAAACCTAGATCTCTAAGTAAGCCATCGCCCAGACCATATATCCAACCATGCACATTCAACTCTTGGCCACGCGACCAAGCATCAATTACTGTCGTGGTATTGCAGACATTGAGCGCCTGAGTCACCACATTAAGCTCGCACAAGCGATCAATCTGATGAGGTTTGGCTTCCCAATGCCCTAGGAACTTACGGTGGCTGTAGTAAACATCACGAATGTGGCTGAGCCAATTATCGATCAGACCGTGGCGTGCATCCTCCATTGATGCCGCCACACCACCACAGCCGTAGTGACCGACAACCATGATGTCCTTAACCTTGAGGACCTCCACGGCATACTGGATGACCGAAAGACAGTTCATATCAGAGTGCACAACCAGGTTGGAGACATTGCGATGCACAAACAGCTCACCGGGCATAAGATCCACGATCTCATTGGCCGGCACACGACTATCGGCACAACCAATCCACAGGTACTGCGGTGCTTGCTGAGCTGCTAGCGTCGGAAAAAACTCAGGATTCGCTGCTTCAATTTTGCGCGCCCATTCAGCGTTGCTCTCAAATAGCGATTTAAGTTTTTTCATCGACTCTAACTCCGGTTAGAACTCTAACACGCTGCCGCTGTAAGGCTTACCTGTCTTGCTCTCACTGATGGTAAGCAGCACTCAGTTCATGCACGGCTTCAACGAACACTTTGGCACGCTCAGGATCAGCGAACTGGTGTATTCCGTGCCCCAGGTTCATTACGTGCCCAGAGCCAGCGCCATACCCTTCCAAAATTCGAGCGACCTCTTCGCGAATGCGAGCTGGCGTGCCATAAAGGACTGAAGGATCCATGTTGCCCTGCAGAGCTACCTTGTCACCTACGCGACGACGCGCATCACCAATATCGGTTGTCCAGTCTAGACCCAGCGCATCAGCACCCACTTCTGCCATAGACTCTAACCACTGACCACCGTTCTTGGTGAACATAATTACAGGCACTTTACGACCTTCGCTCTCACGGATCAGGCCGGCAGCTATCTTCTGCATGTATTTAAGCGAGAACTCGAGGTACATCGGACCACTCAGCGCACCACCCCAGGTATCGAAGATCTGCACAGCCTGTGCGCCTGAACGAATCTGTTCGTTGAGGTAGAGAATCACCGAATCAGCAAGCTTATCCAGCAACTTGTGCAGCGTCGCCGGCTCAGAGTACATCATCCCTTTTATGTGGCGGAAATCTTTACTTGAACCACCCTCAATCATGTAGGTTGCCAAGGTCCACGGACTTCCAGAAAAACCGATAAGTGGTACCCGGCCGTTTAGCTCGCGACGAATAGTTTTCACCGCATCCATTACGTAGCCAAGATCAGCCTGAGGATCGGGAATTGGCAGGCTATCGACATCCGCTTCCGTACGAACGATCTTTTTAAAACGGGGGCCCTCCCCGGTCTCAAAATAGAGCCCCAACCCCATTGCATCGGGGACTGTCAGGATATCCGAGAAGAGAATAGCCGCATCCAGAGGGAAGCGTTCGAGTGGCTGCAGAGTCACCTCACAGGCAAGCTCCGGATTGCCGCAAAGACCCATGAAATCGCCTGCACGTGCACGTGTAGCACGATACTCAGGCAGGTAACGCCCTGCCTGACGCATCATCCATACAGGTGTCACATCAACCGGCTCTTTCAGAAGGGCACGCAGAAAGCGATCGTTCTTCAACTCAGACATAGGTGAATCTCTATCCATAACTTTCAGAAAATTTCAGGAATTGTACCTGTTTTGAACATTAGATGCCGCTACTTTACCGCTATAGCGCGGGAGGGGCTTACAACTGAATTGAGATCTAGTTACAAGCTCTGCGCTACCCTGAGTAGCCTTTCTCAACACGCTTAAACCATCCATGGGTCGCTCCGTGTTTTACATCCATGTAAAACAAGGGTTGAGAAAGGCTACTCAGGCCAGCACAAAGCCCTACAGATAGATTCCAACAGAGACAAAAAAGCCGCACTGAGTGCGGCTCTTAAGCGCTTGACGAGGATTAGACTTCCAGGAAGTCCATGATACCCTCGGCCGCCTGACGACCTTCGTAGATCGCTGTAACAACCAGATCCGAACCTCGAACCATATCGCCACCGGCAAAAACCTTCGGGTTGCTGGTCTGGAATGGCAGGCGTGCACCTTCAAGTGCACAGTCAACTCGACCATCCTGGTGTAGCTCGATACCTAGTTCAGTCATCCATGGCGCAGGGCTAGGGCGGAAACCGAAGGCTACCAGTACTGCGTCAGCAGCTACCACTTCTTCAGAACCTTCAACGACTTCCGCGCGGCGACGGCCATTAGCATCTGGCTCACCCATGCGAGTGGTAACCAACTTGATACCTGTTACTTTGCCATTTTCCCCAACAACCTCAACTGGCTGACGGTTAAACATGAACTGGACCCCTTCCTCTTTAGCGTTCACAACTTCACGCTTAGAGCCGGGCATGTTCTCTTCGTCACGACGGTACGCACAGGTAACGCTTGCGGCCTGCTGACGGATAGATGTGCGGTTACAGTCCATTGCAGTGTCACCACCACCAAGGACTACCACCTTTTTGCCTTCCATGCTGATGTACTCAGATTCATCTTTCTCGTAACCACGGCAGTGGTTTACGTTAGAGATGAGAAACGGCAGGGCATCGTATACGCCCTCTAGGTCTTCACCAGGGAAGCCACCCTTCATGTAGGTGTAGGTGCCCATACCAAGGAACACAGCATCGTACTCAGCCAGCAGCTCTGCCATCTGCACGTCTTTGCCAACTTCAGTGTTGAGCTGAAACTCGACACCCATCGCTTCGAAAACTTCACGGCGACGTACCATCACATCTTTTTCGAGCTTGAATTCAGGGATACCGAAGGTCAACAGACCACCAATCTCTGGGTTACGGTCAAATACAACGGGTTTAACACCGTTACGCGCCAGGATATCGGCACAACCAAGACCGGCAGGCCCTGCACCGATAATCGCAACCTTCTTGTCTGTCCAAACGACACCTGAGGTGTCTGGGCGCCAGCCAAGTGCAAAAGCCGTATCCGTGATGTACTTCTCTACCGCACCGATAGTGACTGCACCGAACTCTTCATTCAGTGTACAGGCATCTTCACACAGACGATCCTGCGGACATACACGGCCACAGACTTCAGGCAGAGAGTTAGTCTGGTGTGACAGCTCTGCTGCTTCAAGCAGGTTGCCTTCAGAGACCAGTTTCAACCAGTCAGGAATATGGTTGTGGACTGGGCACTTCCATGAACAGTAAGGGTTACCACAAGCTAGGCAGCGGTGTGCCTGATCGGCAACATCTTCCTTTGCAAATGGCTCATAGATCTCAGCAAACTGACCGCGACGAACCTCAGCTTTGATCTTTGCCGGGCCTTCGCGCTCTACTTCCACAAACTGGAAGCTGTTATTCAGACGGGTCGTCATTATCCCACCTCTAAATTATTCGCCTGCAGCGGACTGCAGGCACAGACTCGAAATTCTTAAAGCGCCTTATTCAGGGCTCTTCGTCATGTTGTTAAGCAGCTGACCTAGGCTCGCAGCCTTAGGCTTAACCAGCCAGAACGAACCGATGTAATCTTCAAGATTATCTACGATCTCCTGACCCCAGGCACTGCCTGTCTCACGTACGAACTCGATGATGATCGAGCGCAGGTGGTTGCGGTACTGCTCCATAGACTCGGTGTGAATGCGGTGAATATCCACTAGCTCATGGTTGTACTTATCGACGAACGAGCGATCCTGATCCAGGACATAGGCGAAACCGCCAGTCATGCCCGCGCCGAAATTGTATCCAGTAGCACCCAGTACAGTGACTAGACCACCTGTCATGTATTCACAACAGTGATCACCAGCACCTTCTACAACAGCGTGAACACCCGAGTTACGCACACCAAAACGCTCGCCGGCGCTACCCGCAGCAAACAACTTACCGCCGGTCGCTCCGTAGAGACAGGTGTTACCGATGATAGCAGTCTCGTTGCTCTTGTAGCTCACCTCTTTGAAAGGCTTCACTACAACCTTACCACCGGCCATGCCTTTACCTACGTAGTCGTTAGCATCACCTTCGAGGATGAGATTCTGACCGCCGGCATTCCAGACACCAAACGACTGACCTGCATGACCACGGAAATTAAAGGTAATAGGCTGATCATTCATGCCTAGGTTACCGTGTACCTTCGCAATCGCACCTGAGGTCCGCGCGCCGACAGAACGGTCACAGTTGGTGATCTTCAACGTCCACTCACCACCAGTCGCACCGTCAATAGCATCTTGCGCAAGCTCTAGCATGTGGGTGTTGAGTTCGCCCTTGTCGAACGGCTCATTGCGCTCACGCTGTACCGTATGAGGGTATTCAGCTGGGATACCTGCGTCGCTAATAATTGGCGACAGATCCAGCGAGCGCTGGCGCTCTGTACGACCTTCGATCACTTCCAACAGATCTACGCGACCTACCAACTCTTCCATGGTACGAATACCCAACTGAGCCATCAGCTGACGACACTCTTCGGCAACGAAACGGAAGTAGTTCTTAACCATCTCAACCGTGCCACGGAAGTGGTCGCTACGCAGACGATCGTTCTGAGTCGCTACACCGGTCGCACAGTTATTAAGGTGACAGATACGTAGGTACTTACAGCCCAGTGCGACCATCGGCATGGTACCGAAGCCGAAGCTTTCAGCACCCAGCATAGCCGCTTTAATTACATCCAGACCGGTCTTCAAACCACCATCCGTCTGCAGACGGATTGAGCCACGCAGATGGTTACCGCGCAGTGACTGGTGTGTATCAGCCAAGCCAAGCTCCCAAGGAGAACCAGCGTAGTGGATAGAGGTGATAGGCGATGCCGCTGTACCACCATCGTAGCCAGAGATAGTAATCAGATCCGCGTAGGCCTTAGCAACACCACAAGCGATGGTGCCCACACCTGGACGAGATACCAACTTCACTGACACCAGTGCTTCCGGGTTAACCTGTTTAAGGTCAAATATCAGCTGCGCCAAATCTTCGATAGAGTAGATATCGTGGTGTGGCGGAGGTGATATCAGAGTTACACCGGGCACGGAGTAGCGCAGACGTGCAATCAGCGCGTTCACCTTACCGCCCGGTAGCTGACCACCCTCACCCGGTTTAGCACCCTGAGCAACTTTGATCTGCATAACTTCAGCGTTAACAAGGTACTCTGGTGTCACACCAAAACGACCCGATGCGACCTGCTTGATCTTCGAGCGTTTCACGGTGCCGTGACGAGCAGGATCTTCACCGCCCTCGCCAGAGTTCGAACGCCCACCAAGCTCATTCATTGCAACAGCAAGTGCTTCGTGCGCTTCTGGAGATAGTGCACCCAAGGACATAGCCGCTGTGTCGAAACGCGGGTAGAGCGCTTCAGCGGGCTCAACCTCATCAATGCTGATAGCGTTACCCGATTTAAGCTTCAACATATCACGGATCGTCGCGACGCCACGCTCATTAACCAACTTAGCGTAACGGTCGTAGTGCTGCTGATCGCCGGATTTCACCGCTTCATGAATCGCTTTGACCACATCAGGGTTGTATGCGTGGTACTCCTCGCCGAATTTGTACTTCAGCAGGCCACCGATTTTCAGCGACTTGCGCGCATTAAAGGCCAGTTTAGCTAGCGCCTGTTGATCCGCTTCAAAGTGCTCGAACTTAGCACCTTGGATGCGGCTCATCACCCCTTTGAAACAGAGGTTAACAATTTCATCTGACAAACCGATCGCTTCAAAAAGCTGCGCACCGCGGTAAGAGGCGATAGTAGAGATACCCATCTTCGAAAGAATCTTGAAGAGGCCTTTATCGATACCCTTACGGTAGTTCTCGTGGCTCTGCAGCGGCTCCATTGCAAGCTCGCCAGTGCGGCACAGGTCGGTCAGCACGCGATACGCGAGGTAGGGGTAAACTGCAGTCGCACCGAAGCCGAACAACACGGCAAAGTGGTGCGGGTCGCGCGCGGTACCCGTCTCAACAATAATGTTAGCGTCAGTTCGCAGACCTGTGTCAATCAAACGGTGGTGCACCGCACCGGTCGCCATCGCTGCATGCACTGGCAGTTTACCCTTCTCGATAGACTTATCAGAGAGGATGAGAATCGCTTTACCAGCGCGCACCGCGGCCTCGGCCTGGTCACAGACTGACTTGATAGCTTGCTCCAGTGAGAGCTCAGTTGGGTCGTAGTTGAGGTCGATAGTCTGCGGCTCGAAACCTGCAACATCGTTATCACGAATGCGGATAAACTTGCTGGCTGAGAGCACCGGCATTGTCAGAACGACACGGCGCGCATGGTCAGCAGTCTCTTCGAAGACGTTTTGCTCACGGCCAAGGCACGTTTCGAGCGACATAACAATCGCTTCACGCAGCGGATCGATTGGCGGGTTTGTAACCTGCGCAAACTGCTGACGGAAGTAATCATAAGGCGAGCGGATCTGTTCAGACAGAACTGCCATCGGCTTGTCGTCACCCATTGAGCCGACAGCTTCCATCGCACTCTCACCGAGTGGACGGATAACCTGATCGCGCTCTTCATAAGAGACGTTAAACATCTTCATGTGAGTCTTAACCTCTTCCACTGACATTTCAGGGAAAGATTTAGACTCCTCAGTGAGGTTCATTGTGTTTTCAAGACGCAGCGTGTTCTCTTTGAGCCACTGCTTGTAAGGCTGAGCCTTCTTCAGACGGTTGTCGACATCCTGAGTATGCAGGACATCGCCGGTCTGAGTGTCGATAGCGAGAATCTGCCCCGGACCTACGCGCCCCTGGGCAACGATATCGGTCGGCTCGTAACTGAATACACCGATCTCAGACGCTGTACAGATCATGCCATCTTTAGTCATCACCCAACGCGAAGGGCGCAGACCGTTGCGGTCGAGCATACATACAGCGTAACGACCGTCGGTCATTACCATACCTGCCGGGCCATCCCAAGGCTCCATATGCATGGAGTTATACTCGTAGAATGCACGCAGTTCAGCGTCCATCGTATCTACGTTCTGCCAGGCTGGTGGGATAATCATACGGACCGCACGGTAGAGGTCGATACCGCCAACCAGCAGGAACTCAATCATGTTATCCATAGATGAAGAGTCAGAGCCTGTAGTGTTAACAATAGGCTGTAACTCATCCAGATTAGGGATCAGCGGTGTCTGGAACTTTGATGCACGCGCGCGCGCCCAGTTGCGGTTACCCTCGATCGTGTTGATCTCGCCGTTGTGCGCTAGGAAGCGGAACGGCTGAGCCAGTGGCCAGCGCGGTGCAGTATTGGTAGAGAAGCGCTGGTGATAGGTGACAACAGCGGTCTCTAGCGTCTCATCCGCCAAGTCTTTGTAGAAGACTGGCAGATCAACCGGCATCATCAACCCTTTATAGCTGATAACACGATCAGACAGAGAACAGATGTAGAAGTCTGGATCGTCGTTCATCGCGATCTCGGCTTTGCGTCGCGCCACAAACAGCGCCACCGCTAGCTCACGCTCACTCTTGTCGCTAACGTTAACGAGAACCTGTTCGATTCTTGGCAGCGTCTCTTTTGCGATTGGGCCCAGACACCCTGTGTCGGTTGGAACAACACGCCAACCAGCCACTTCGAGACCCTGAGCCGCAAGCTCAGCATTCATTGCAGAGCGAGCTTTATCGGCAAGTGCAGCGTCCTGCGACAGGAACACCATGCCCACAGCGAAGTTTTCCGCCAGTTCAGCACCCATCTCAGCCTTTGCTGCAGCGCGCATAAACCCACGCGGCATCTGCATTAACAGGCCACAGCCATCACCTGTCTTGCCGTCAGCCGCGATACCACCACGGTGCGTCATACAGGCCAGGGCTTCAATCGCCTTGGTCAATACTCCGTGGCTGGCTTGGCCCTCCATGTGGGCCATAAGACCAAAGCCACAGTTGTCTTTAAACTCATCCGCGCGATACAGACCGTTGCTCATACGCTAAATCCCAAATAGAAAAACTAATTAAATCAACCCGTTAAAGCGGGAGACTCTGACCGCTCAATGCACGCAGCAGAGCGAAGGGGGTGCTAATATTACACGCGAAGGGACTTGCCTACAAATCCGCCAATTTTGGCCCATCCAGAGACTTAAATACTTAGGGGTTTAGACCTTGATTGAGCTCTGCTTTCAAGCCGGCAACTGAACGGATCCAGGGCTTTAGATTCTGCAATGCTAAAGGTAACTTAGCGACAGCTGCCTCTGCCTGGGCCCGAGTCGCGAAGTGGCCGTAGACAATCGTGTGACGGGGCGCCTCGTTGTACGGGTAGGTGAGCTTAATTAGACCTGACACCGCACTGTGCTTGCTGAGCAAATTATCCGCGGTAGCCGGATCTCGTGCCGCAATTAGCTGCACTGTTAGGTCGCTGGCTGGCCATCCTAGGACCTGGTCGCTGGCTGGCCATCCTAGGACCTGCTCAATCGCCGCATCAAAACGCTGTTCTGGCTGTGGCTGTGGCTGTGGCTGTGGCTGTGGCTGTGGCTGTGGCTGTGGCTGTGGCTGTGCAATTTTCGGCTCTACGGGACCGCGCGCATCAGATTCCGTAGCTGCGGGGCGCACACTACCCGCTGCCGTATCTGTAACCCTTTGTCCAGACTCAGCCGGCTCAGCTCTTAGTTCTGCACCGGGTGGCAATTGAGCCGCAGGCGATGGCGCAGTTTCAACCGGCTTAATTGAGGCTACGCTCTCTTGCGCTTGGGGCGCAGTCTCAGGCTCCGCTGGAGACGGCACAACAGGTGCGCGTTCTACTAAAGGCGATGACGGTTCCTCTTCCTGCGCTGGTGTACCGACATCGCTGTTTACCTCGGCGAGCCTGGCTTCCTGCTCAGCTAGACGTTTCGCCAGCTCGGACCGCGCTTCTATAAGTTGAGGCTCAGCGTCTGGCGATGCTGGCTGAATTTGAGGCACGACAATCTCCACCGGCCGGCGAATATCCTCTTGGGGTGAATCGTCCGAGAGGTAAAGAAAAGCTAAGGCTGTGCCAAGGGTACCTAAGACCAGAGCGATCCCTGCCCAATACCAACGGTTGCTACCCCCCTTCGCAACGACTGGGGGTTTCATACCCGCATCTAACTGGGCGGCTAGAGCCGTCTTCAACCGATCGGGGCGCCCATCACTTGAGTTCAGCAAGCGTCGGTACTCGCTATCCTTCAATACGCGGCCATCCAGAAGGTGCGCATCTATAAATGCACGAGCCTCCTCTGCCGTATAGGGCAGTAGGTGCTCAATGTGCAATGCACCCTCAACTAAGCGATTGAACTCGCGCTCATAGAACCTCTGTTCAAACTCGGGCAAACCGGACAGCAGAACTCGAGGGGCAGCAGAATCGACTTTGGAGAAGTTGATCAATAGCTCAAGTGCGTTGTCGGTCAGGTAATCCGCATCATCAACACAGATCACCAGTTGCTGCTCAACCTGCTCCAGCGCTTGAGCATAGTTGTGCAAAGCGGTGAGTCTCGAGCGGTTATTTGGCTCACAGCTAAGCCCAAGCTGGGCAACTAAACTCTGTAGCAGATGAGAGACATCGAAGGTGGCGTCAGGCGCCAGCAGTACCCAGTGTGGCTGCACCGGGCTCTGCTCCGGACGCAGATGTGAAAGAAGATGAGAGCGGCCTAAACCGGGCTCAGCAACAAGCAAAAGCAGATAATCGGAAAAACTGAGCAGATGCTCCAGACGTGCCGTCTGCAGCTGGCGTGATTCGGGGTCAAAATGGATATTTGGCACCCGCATTCGCACCTCAGCCTACCGCAGGCTCAGCGGTGTAGTTAGCTTCTAGCGTTTGATCCAGCAACTCCGAAGCGAAATCTTCTGTCACAATCGCTTCACCGAGCTGTTTCAAAAGTACCAAGCGGATTTTTCCGTTGAGTACTTTCTTATCTACAGACATCAACTCACGAAAACGGTCTGGGCTCATCGATGCGGGAGGCTTACAGGGCAAATGCGCGGCTTTCAACACTGCCTCAACCCGAAGTAACTCATCGTCACTTACCCAGCCGATTCTGTTTGAGAGATCAGCCGCCATCCACATACCGGCACCCACTGCTTCTCCATGCAACCAGGTGCCGTAGCCCTGATCGGTTTCGATAGCATGCCCAAAGGTGTGGCCGAGATTTAAGATAGCGCGGATACCGCCCTCTCTCTCGTCCTGCGCCACGACCTCAGCTTTAATTTCACAGGAGCGATAGACCGCCTCAGCCAGTGCCTTAGAGTCACAGGCGTTTAGCGCGTTGATATTTGCCTCAATCCAGCTAAGGAACGCCTCGTCATAGATAAACCCATATTTGATAACTTCAGCAAGACCAGCCGCTAGCTCCCGGGCTGGCAGTGAACGCAATATGCTGGTATCCGCCAATACCGCCTTCGGCTGGTAAAAGGCACCAATCATATTTTTACCTAGCGGATGATTGACCCCAGTTTTTCCGCCAACGGAGGAATCTACCTGAGACAGGAGGGTAGTGGGGATCTGTATAAAGTCTACGCCGCGCTGGTAGCTGGCAGCCGCAAACCCAGTCATATCACCAACCACACCACCACCCAGGGCAATGAGTGTTGTCGTACGGTTATGACGCATCTGCAAGAGCGCATCAAATATGGAGTTAAGATTTTCCAGTGTTTTGAAAGACTCACCATCCGGCAGAATAACCTCATCTACCTGCAGGTCGGGAAGTTGCTGCTTCAAAGCATCAAGATAGAGCGGTGCGACCGTCTCGTTGGTGACGATCATAACCTGTTTGCCGCTTATCAAACTCTGCAGATCGACCGTTTTAAATAGCTTCTCGCCAATATAGATTGGGTAGCTGCGCGCCCCCAACTCAACACGTAACTGACGCATCAACGCGACTCCAATGTAGACTCGTTTGGTCCAAGAACTCGATTCTTGCGCAAGACTTTAAGAATTTCACCAATTACCGCACGCGGGTGCCGACGGTCGGTGCGCATCACAAAGTCAGCTGTCTGTTTATAGAGGGGATCACGCACCCGAATCAGCTCCTCAAGTCGAGCCCGCGGATTTTCAGTCTGAAGTAGAGGACGGTTCTTATCTCGCGCTGTACGCTCAACCTGCTGGTCAACGCTTGCATGCAAGTAGATTACAAACCCACGCTCACGCAGCACGCGGCGGTTACCCTCCCGTAGAACCGCTCCGCCCCCGGTGGCGAGAACTATATTATCTTGCTGCGACACTTGATCAATCACGTTCTCTTCTCGATCGCGAAAGCCCTCCTCGCCCTCGACATCAAAAATCCAGGGGATATTCGCCCCCGCACGCTCTTCAATCACCTTGTCGGAGTCAATGAACTCCAGTTTTAGCTCGTTAGAAAGCAAACGCCCTATGGTGCTCTTTCCAGAGCCCATAGGGCCAATTAGAAATATCTTCAAAAATGACCAACTCTATACTATCGAGAGGTCAACGCCTCGCGAATCAGTTTCGGGGTAATGAAGATTAGAAGCTC
>Ga0209962_1000119_pt1 | contig 24942 bp, 25 predicted proteins | sample SalPonA_C_H2O_MG_FD_185722 | JGI IMG/M metagenome (GOLD analysis project Ga0209962, IMG submission 185722) | Water microbial communities from South San Francisco under conditions of wetland restoration - Salt Pond MetaG R2A_C_H2O_MG (SPAdes)... | ecosystem: Environmental > Aquatic > Non-marine... | reverse complement strand
CTTTGACGAGCCAAACGTTTCCGCAACGGTAGTAGGTTCCGCTTACAGAGCGCTCCAGCTCAGTAGTCCATTGAACCATTGCGCCCGAAAGCAGAATGCAAAACTGTGAGTGGTTGTGCGGATGAGGGGGAAGAATTGCCCCGGCAGGGAAAGAGTGGATTTTGATGTTGAGCATGACGGGTTAACCTCTGAAGCGTAAAGCGAGCTTAACTCTAGGTTAGACGACTCAACACTGAGCCATGGTCGCAGCAGTCTCAGTCGGCGCAACTGTCTTATGGTATTTTGAACTAGCCTAAAAGCTTTTGTTTGCTACTGAATTTGTTGCAAACAGCGGCAAATTTTATTCAGCGGGTAGTATTCTTACATAAGCCTATGTTTTCCATTGACAATACCCGACGAGATCAAGACAATACTGCCTTCTTTGAAACACCCCATCTGCCCTGGTGGTGAAATTGGTAGACACAGGAGACTTAAAATCTCCCGCTCTAACGAGTGTACCGGTTCGAGTCCGGTCCGGGGCACCATTCACATCTCCATAGCAATTCGGTCCTATAACGGTTCTTCACGTTTTATCTGGCTGATTTAAATTGGATTTCCCCATTTTTGATCTACGCTTATACAGTACGTGGTTCTTGTTATCTCCAGCAGGATTAAGTACAAAGGTTTTGACGTAAGCTACAGCTAGAGTAGCCGTTAGAAATAAACCTTCCAGTGATGACTTAGAGGGCGAAGTGTAAATGACTAAGCGAACGTTGCTTTGTATCGATGATGATAGTTTCACCCTGGCACACCTTAAGGATGGGCTGGGGGAGTACTACAATCTGATATTTGCAATTGACCCCGATGTTGGGTTTGAACTCGCCATAAAGAAACAACCCGACTTGATACTACTCGACCTTAATATGCCGAATATGAATGGTTTCGAGCTCGCTGATATGACGTCAAAGCTCTCCATGACCAAAGACATTCCAGTTATCTTTCTCAGTGCCTTTGCAACAGATGAGATCAAAGAGCGAGCCAAGTCAATGGGAGCGGCGGGGTTCGTAAGCAAACCCGTTGAGCCGAGTTATCTTGCCGCAAAAATTGAGTCAGTGTTTGAGGCGTACTCTGAAAATAAGAGCTAGCTGCTAACCGTTAGATGAATATAGAGGTGAGAATAGCCGGTGAAGTTGCGAAAGACACTTACCTCTACCTTCAGTATTTGGAGTGCAGGCACCCTACTGCTCGTCGCGCTACTCAGCTCATTTGCCACAGATCTGTCCTACAGAGCATCGCACAATAAAGCGCTCAACGAGCTCGCCAACCAGCAAGCTGCTGCACTAACCAAGGACAACGAGATATTCGGTACTTCAATTCGTAGTACCATCTCTTCACTTGAACTGCTTCTAGCCCGATCCGATGACCTGGGTTCTTTACCCTCGGAGGCTATCCGCTCCGCACTCTTTGCAAACCCCTCCACCTTTCAGGCGCGCTGGTTATCCCTTAACGGCAAAGAACTCATCCGATTCGATAAAAACTTTGCCGGAATAGAGCGAGTTCCGGACTCGCAACTTCAGGATAAGTCTGACCGCAACTACTTCAAGGCAATGCAGCAACTGGCAGTGGGGCAGATCTATATGTCTCGCTTTGATCTCAATGTCGAGCACGGTCAGATAGAAGTGCCATTCCGGCCAACCGTCCGAATTGGGTTGCGCTTAGATAGCGGCTACGTCCTAGCAAACTTGGATCTTACCCAACTCCTAGCGCGCATCAACAGCAACTACATACCCCTCTATGACACTTGGCTGGTATCGACTAACGGTGATTGGCTGATAGCTCCTGAGGAGTCTTTAGAGTGGGGCTTTATGTTCGGTGAGCCTAAACGTATCCAGGATACGCTGGAATATCAGGGGTTAGAGCAACTTCTTGGGGGGCGAGCTGCAACCGTTATCGATTATGAGTCAAGTAATTTACTCATATCACAACCACTTAATTTAGGATCGGGGGATTTGGCCAGATCGGTTCTAGCAGAGGATCAGCCAATTATTGTGCGGCACCTTCCACCTGGCTTGGTTGAGGGCTTTGTAAAAGAGCGCCAACCCCTTCCTCAGTGGCTGGCACAGATGCTTATCGCCCTTATCTCGATTGCCATCTTCTTCGGACTGCAAGTATTCCGCGAGCGGATACTACTGCGTACAGCCAGGACTCTCCAAGAAGCTGAGATCGGGCGCTTAACCGGTATCGCCAATTTGATGCCGCAGCTCACCTGGACCACTAACGAGGAGGGGGTCTGTGATTTCGTAAATTCTCGCTGGGAAAGCTATACAGGGCAGGCTGCCGACAAATTGATTGGATCAGGTTGGTTTGAGTTTGTGCACCCAGAAGATCGGGATAGCTTGCAGGATCGCTGGCACTACAGCGTTATATCGGGTGAAGACTTTGCCATAAATTTTAGAATTAGAAACAAGCTGGGGGAGTATCGAATGTTTGATACTCGCGCCCACGCGCTAACCGACTCTAGTGGCAATGTGATTAAGTGGTTTGGCTCGAATACCGATATCCAAGCCGCCATTGACCTGCGGCACCAGTTAGAGAGGGAGAACGTTAACCTCAACGAGCAGTTAGCGGCGAGTCTGGAGGAGAAGCAGACGCTACTTAATCGCTTTGAGTTCGCTGCAGACTCTGCTCAGTTGGGTATCTGGGAGTACAGCCCGCGCACCCAGCAGATGGTCTGGGACAGCCGAATGTATGCAATTTATGGATCCAGGGCCTCCCTTACGGAGCGCGCTTGGAGAATCTGGAGGGACTCTATACATCCGGACGATTTGAGTGATGTTGATGCACAATTGCAGCGATCAATCGATACTGGTGCCTCATTGCACGTAGAGTATCGCATCCGTCTCATCGATGGAACGACGCGTTGGGTGCGGGATGACGCCTCCTTCGAAAGCCCTGGAGCAGAGGATAGAGGTCTATTAATTGGCTGTACCCAGGATATTACTGTAACAAAGAGCGCTACATTGTCGCTACAAGAGGCGCTAGCACACCTAGAGCAAGCCCGTAGGGTTGGGGGGATTGGACTGTTTCGTATCACTCTTGCCACAAATGAGTCCGAGTGGTCGAACGAGGTATATACCCTTTTGAGACGTTCCAAGCGCCAACGATTAACCTTGGACCAACTCTTTAAGTCTGTCGATCAAGATACGGCTGAGCAGGCTCGTACAGCCTTTGATGTAGCTGTTAGAGAGCAAGAGACCTTTGATAGGGTCATCCGCGTCAAGGTGAATGCAAATGAGTGGCGGTTTATTCGCCTGATAGCCGAGGGTGTTAATGATGCGACTGGCAACGATCTGATTATCTACGGCGCTATGTTTGATGTTACTGAGCAGAAGCGCAGCCAAGAGGCGCTAGAGCAGGCCAAAGCGCTCGCAGAGAGCGCTAATGCCGCCAAGTCCGCCTTCCTCGCAAATATAAGCCATGAAATCAGAACCCCAATGAATGGAGTTCTGGGGCTACTCTCTATCCTAAAAAACCGCATCGCGGACTCTGAAAACCGATCCTATGCCAATAAAGCGCATCAGGCTGCTGAGCGCCTTATGGGCATTCTTAACGATGTTCTAGATATCTCGCGGATAGACTCAGGCAAGCTAAATGCTCACCTGGAGGAGGTTGAGATAGAGACGTTGGTTCAGGAGGCGGTTGATCTGTTCAGCGTTAATGCGGACGAAAAGAGCATCGATCTACAAGTTGAAGTAGCTCCCAGCGTGCCTGACCGGATAGTCACTGACGGCCTGAGAGTTGGCCAAATCATCTCTAACCTTGTAGGCAATGCGATAAAGTTTACTAAGCAGAATGGCAGGGTGCAGGTCCACTTTAGCGTAAAGTTTGTGGAGCAGAGGCATCAGCTCTGCATCCGCGTCCAAGACAATGGTATCGGCATGAGCCCTGAGCAGTTGGATACGGTGTTTGAGGCGTTTGCTCAAGCCGAAAATAGCACCACCAAACGCTTTGGCGGCACAGGTCTGGGGCTATCGATCTGCCGTCGTCTAGTTACACTCCTGAAGGGTAACATAGAGATCGACAGCAAGGAGGGCGTAGGTACAAGTGTTGATGTAAGAATTCCTGTAGAATACGTCAAAGCTAGATCGGTCAAAACGCTGAATTTTAGCCTCTGTTTGGTGGATATCCTTACGTTAGACCCTCATCTCGAGGCACACCTCCGACCCCAGCTTGCACATCTGGGCATGAAACTACAGTTTCACAGTAGCTTAAGCGAGCTTGAACGCACCATACGTCATCGAGCCCCTGGGCCAGCTTACCTCATCGTTGATAGTGGACTGCTTGAAGGCCCGGCAGGAGAGGCCTTTATCGATGAACTGGTAAGCCACCAGAACTTAATATCGCAATTTGAGCAATGCGTTGTGCACCTCCCGGCACGCACCAGCACTAGCCTTAGAAATCGGCTCAATACACTAAAGATAAATCTTGTATACGGACGCATCGGAAGACTCCAATTAGAAAAGCTTCTTGCATCAACGAGTGATTCCGCGAATCTCGCGCCGGCTAATGGAGAAAACCCGAAAGAGCTGCAGAACCTCAAAATCGTTAGCGTTGATGACGTTGCGCTAAACAATGAGGTGATTCAAGGGCTGATGCAGCAGGATGGATTGACGATAGAGACGCTCAGCTCTGGAGCGGATGCCGTGGAGAGGGCCAGAAGGGGCGATGTGGACCTATTTCTGATGGATGTACATATGCCTGAGCTAGATGGCCTTGAGACGACTAAGCGTATTCGGTCACTAGAACTCAAACACAAGCCACTTATATTTGGATTATCTGCCTCGGTCTTACCTGAGGATCGAGAGCAGGGACTTGATGCGGGCATGGACGATTACCTCAACAAGCCCTTTGAGAAAGAGGCTCTATTTCAGGCCCTGATTAAGCACCTGGACGTTGAGCCTCTGAAAATCTCTGAGCCTACATCAACAGCGGGCCAGCCGAGCAGAATACAATGGCCGTCTTACATGGATCTAGAGTATGCATTGAAGCAGACCAGCGGGAGTGAGGAGGCGCTGATAAACTTAGCCCGCGCCTTCGTAAATGGTTTTAAGGATCAGGCCGCAGAGTATCGCAAGGCTCTCGCCAGCGATGATCTTAAGCAGGCACAGATGCTGATGCATCGTTTGAAAGGTGCTTCAGCTTATATCGGAGACCTGGAGATAAACGCACAGGCGGCTGCTCTTGAGACGATGCTCAAGCAAAGCGAGAGGCCACAGGATTCTGCTATCGCTGATCTATTGGAGGCCCATATCAAGCAGCTTAGCGATGCGATAGGAAAAGATGATGTTGAGGAGATCTCCTCAACGCCGCAAGATCAACTGCCGAGTCTCACTAACGAACTCATTGGGGCTTACTCCGATAACTGCTTCGTGCCACCATCGGAATGGAAACCTTACATCAAAGGTCTGCAGGTTTTCGGACTCACCCAAGCCGCCTCAGAGCTAAGCGCTCTGATAGAGGAGCATGAGTTTCCCAGCGCGGCTTCTAAGCTCATCGAAATACGTTCTGAAATTGAGCACAGAGGAGGTCCTGAAACCCTAAATAGAGGTAGTTAGTGCTTGATTTAATAGATTAAAACCCTGACGCTAGCGTTTCGAATCTTGGGGATCAGCATGTTGGAAACCAGTTCAATTGATAAATCAAAGCTAAAAGTCTACGTTAAGATGTCTGACGGGCAACGACTTCTCGGCTTTTTCTACGTCAGCGAAGCCGAGCGCCTACAAGACATTCTCAACGATGATAGGGCGTTCTTGCCACTCAATGCGCTGGGTGATAACGGTAAATACACTCTAATCGTCATCGCTAAACGCTACATGCAACAGATAGAGGAGGTGACTGACCTGCCCGATTTGCCACCCCCAAGTGAGCGAAGGGGCGGGGACGACAGGCGTGCAGGCAACGACCGTCGGCAACAGACACCCCCACAATTCGAGCTCGATTAACGAACCGAGCTTGCCAACCACTTCTGAGAGTTGGCATGCTCTGTGCTAAGTCTCTGTAATAGTTTTTTTGCAGAGTGGTAGCAATGAACAGCCAACCGAATCTCGATACCGACAAGTCAAAGGGGCTTTTTAACCCTGATCAGTGCTATCGTGATCTTGAGGAGCAACTTCAAATCGCTCGGCTTGAGCTGAGCGGAGAGGATCGTTTCCACGCCTCTGAAAACGCGCAGATACTGCTAGGACTCAAGTCAGAGCAGTCGCTCAGCTCTCTGCTTGCTACGCTTGAGCCGCAGGAGATACATCCACTTATTGGCAAGTTGGATATTGAAGGCTCTGCAATCGCTCTCCCCGACGCCAAAGGCGTCTTAGCGCGCGCTAGGCTCTGGCAGTATAGGAACTCTAAGAGTGTCTGGCAGATCGTAATCCAGCTCGATAGCAGTGAAGAGAATCAGTCCAATCCCCTTAACCGACGCTATTTTGCGCAACAGCAGTTGCTCTCAATAATCTCTCACGAGATTCGTACCCCAGCGGCTACCTTGCGGATGCTTATCGATGAGCTCAGTAGCACTAGTGATCTTGAGAAACACCTTCCGCTACTACAGCAGACCTCTGAACACCTCATGGCTGTTCTTCAGGATATGCGCCAAGCCATTAATCCAGAACAGAACCTGCCGTTTTCGACACGACGTTTCCATCCAAACCGATTAATTGAGAGCGTCGTGGGGCAGATGCGTCGCATGGCACAGGCAGAGGGCATGTCGATAAAGATGAGTCTGGTTGAGGACGAATCTGTTGGCATAGAGACTGACATGGAGCGCTGCAAGATCGCACTGCTTAATCTCATTAAGAATGCGATCTGCCACTCCCAAGGAACAGAGATAATCGTCTCTAGTTCGCTTGAAACCGATAGTACAGGTTCCACGCACCTGAAACTAAGCGTAACTGATAATGGCGTAGGAATTGAGCAGACTCAATTAGACCGTCTAACTCAACCGTTTGAACAGCTCAATATCGTCGAGAAAGGGGGGAGCGGAACTGGGTTAGGACTGTTCGTCGTCCAGCAGACAGTTGCTGAGCTTAAGGGCAGAATTCTCTTCTCAAAACCCCTATCTAATAATGGCTTAGAAGCGAGAATAGTAGTTCCTGTTACAAAAATTCATTTGACCCCAAGTGCGTCAATTACTGTACAGCAGGAGTCGCAAGCATTCCAAGACACTCTCGGTCGAATGAGGGTTCTTGTAGTTGAGGACGATCCAGTGATTCGAATGGTCTCTCAGCGTCTGTTAGCAAAGCGCGTTGCCCAGGTCGATATTGCTGAAAATGGTGCATTGGGCCTCGAGATGATCACTAAGAATGATTACGACCTTATTCTAAGCGACTACTTTATGCCGGTAATGGACGGTGCCGAGATGATCCGTCAGGTGCGCGAGCAGGGGATAGAGACACCAATCATATCAGTTACAGCTGCCGTATTGGGGCGGGAAGCGGGCGAGCTCTTGCAAGCTGGCGCCAATAAGATACTCGCTAAGCCCATATCAATGAAGGCCTTCATTGATGCTATTGAGACGCTCTAACCTTAATTTGAGCCGCTTTACACCCCGTCAGCTCTAACGCATACTATACGTACTTTTAATACGTATGGTGTATCAAATGACTACTATTACACGCCAACGAATATTCGACGCTGCAGAAAGCCTGCTACAAGAGGGCAAGCGCCCAACACAGCAGCTCGTGCGCGAAAGAATTGGGAGCGGGTCTCTTACAACCATAAACCGCGCATTGAATGAGTGGTGGGAGAGTCTAAGCCAGCGGTTGTCGCAGCAGAACCAGGGGTACGACCTTCCTGAACCCGTAATCCGCCACAGTAACCGACTCTGGAATGAGTCACTCGGATATGCTCGGCGCGAGTATCTACGGCAGGTTGAGCTGATAGAGGCAGAAACAGAGAAGCTGAGGCAAGATAGTCTAAGCGAGCGCCAGGAGTACGCCCGGCAAATCAAAGAGTTGAGCGATATACTTGGACAGCAGCAGAAAAAAGCTACGCGCCTAGAAGCGGAACTGTTAGAGACCAAAGAGTCCCTGAGCCAGGCACAAGAAGAGTACTTCCTCTTATCCCGTGATCAGTCTAGAATCAGCCAGGTGGGCGGTAATGAAGAGTTACTTCAAGCCCAGGCGCGTATCCAGGTGCAGCAAGAGCATATACAAGCACTTACTGATAAGAATCAGAAACTTATAAGCGAAAATGCAGAGCTTAGATTAAAGTTGAAACAGAACCAACCCTAGGGCTCAGAGATGGAAAAAGAGATCAGCTTAGCACTGTCGCAGCAGCAGCTACGAGACATTGTTAGTGCAGCGCAAAGTGGTGATACGCTAAATACTGCCAGCACAGAGCAGTTTGAGACCATAAAAAAGCTTCTGATCGAGTACAAACTTGTGGGCCTGCGTGTCTGCTTATTGGACGAAGATGGTTATATCTTGCGCCAAGTCTCAAGCCGGTCACGCAGCGAAAGTGTGGATGCGGGGCTAAACGGGCGGCAGCAGAGGGTTATCAAAGCGCTCGAACGGGTTCTAGAGGCGTGCGACAAGGAAAATATCGCTCTTGTCGGCTATAGTGATAGCTTAGTAGCGATACCCAAACAGCTAGTAAATACAGAGCTAGCTTCATCCGAAGCCCGAGAGGTTGAAGATTCTGGTGTATATATCGGTGCAGACCTGCTAAAACCCTAGTAACAGCGAGTTGATGAAGGCAAACAACCCCATGCCCGAAACCCATTCCACCCAAAACACAACACTCAACAGTATCACTGTAGTTATCGCAGATGATCACCCGATTGTATTGGCGGGCTATACGCATCTTCTTGAAGCTGAGCCGCAGATAAAGGTACTGGCCCAGGCCACAAGCGCTCAAGCCGCGCTGGAGAGCTGTAGACTGCACAACCCCGATATACTGATTTTAGATCTGGGGTTACCGAGTCAAGCCAGCGACACGCAAACACACGCCTTAAGTGGAATTGAGGTAGTCAAAGAGCTCCGTGCCAAGCACTCCACCACACGCGTGTTGGTAGCATCTATGCTCGACAAAACGCCGATTCCTCAGCGAGTTCTTCAGGCAGGTGCCTCCGGGTACCTGGTAAAGAGCGAGGCTGCAGATGAGCTGCTAATCGCAATTCGAAAGGTGGCCGAGGGTGAGAGCTACGTTTCACCCGCCATAGAGGCAGAGTTGAAAAGTGAGCCTGACGCACTTGATCGCATTGGCGATTTGTCTAAACGCGAGCTTGAGATATTCACGCTCTTAGCAGAAGGGCTCCCAGCAGTTCAGATAGCAGAAAAAACCAACCTTAGCCCCAAAACCGTCCACGCTCACCGCGCAAACATACTGCGCAAGCTTGGGCTGAAAAATAATTCCGACCTTGTGCGCTACGCGCTCTCCACAGGTAGCATCACACAATGAGCCTGGAGGAGCCCAGTGCCAGTATTGAACTCTGGTCTGTCATAAATGTAGGCGATGAGATCGAGCTAGAGGCAGATTTGATTGAGGAGGGCAGGGTTAAACTCCACGGTAACCGGTTTTACAAGGTGCTGGCAAAAACTGACGCTCAAGGAGAATCGCATTTCGCTGCCTTTACCGTCCAGTCGGAGGTTGATGATCAGCTCATCAAGGTGGCTCCAGCCTTCGTCTGCAACTACCGCACCAACCCCCATCGGACACCCCTAGCCTAGCTTCAGAGTGTTCTAAGCTTTTGCCGACAGCACCTCCGCCACCGCGCCAGGTGAGGGTGGTATGCTGTCTATTATCGAGAAGTCTGGAGCTGGCAACCTCTCTATCTCTGGGCGAGCAAACAAAAATCCTTGAAACAGCTCGACACCCATCTCTCTAAGAATAAAGAAATCATCTATATTTTCAATGCCTTCAGCAACTATCTTAATGCCTAGTCTGGTTGCCGTATGAACGACGCCGTCCGTCAGAATGCGCTTCTCAGCATCACTGGCCACACCCTGACAGAGCTCCATATCAAGCTTGATTATCTGTGGCTTAAACTGTGAGAGGAGATTCAAGCCCGCATATCCTGACCCGAAATCATCGATGGCCGTGGTAAAACCCATCTCTTGGTACTCATCAAAGATATTCCCAAGATGAGCCGGATCCCGTACCGGCTCAGCCTCTGTAACCTCGAACATCAGCAGCGAGGCAGGAAAGTCAAAGCGCTCCGCAGCCTCCAGTGTCGCTCGAATACAGCTTGCAGGGCGATATACCGCGTTTGGCAGGAAATTGATACTCAGCAAGGATTGCATACCTAGCTTTGAAGCAAGCTCTATGGCGGTTGTTCTACAGGTCTGATCAAAGCGGTAACGGTTGTCGTCATTTACCCTAGCAAGCACATCGCCAGCGGACTCGCCACTCTTGCCGCGCACCAGCGCTTCGTAAGCAAAAACTGTGCGGCTCGTTATATTGACGATAGGCTGGAATGCCATCGTAATCTCAAAATCCAGTGCCTCAAGATTCCGGCAAAGCTTACATCCGGTATAGCTAGTAGACATCGCATAACCCCCAGTATTAGTAGTGATATATTTAATAGGGGCTTAATCCAAATGCAGATCAGTTGATTCGTTTAATGAGGGTAATAGCGAAGCTAGATGAAACACCGCCCCAATACCTTTATTTAACATAATATATATTATACGTAATCATATATGCTCGTATTTATGCGCTGTTGGCTGTGTAAAGACACACTAAGCTTCTATCAATCCTTAGCCTGCAACTGCTCGAACAATGGTTGGCATCACAATGCCCGTATAAAAAGTAGCGCTTTTAGCAGGAGTCCGTTAGCCTACGCGCTCGAACTAACAAGGAATATTACGATGAGCACCGAACTACCGCCTTGCCCGAAATGTAACTCACCATATGCATATGAAGATCAGGCAATGCTCATATGTCCTGAGTGTGGTTATGAATGGGATCCGAACGCCCCCTTGGTGGATGAAGACGCACTGATTGTTAAGGATGCTAACGGCAACCAACTGGCTGAAGGCGATTTCGTAACACTGATTAAGGACCTGAAAGTCAAAGGCACCTCAAGTACCGCGAAAATTGGTACTCGCGCAAAGGTTAAGCGCCTTGTAGATGGTGATCACAATATCGATTGTAAGATGGATGGCTTTGGCGACATCATGCTCAAGTCTGAGTTTGTTAAGCGCGCCTAGGAACGCGTTTAGCGTCCCTACAGCTCTTTACAGCTCTTTACAGCCATTTAAGCCGGCGCGCCTATTACCCATGAGCGGACGCGCCGGCCATTAAATCTTCTACGTCTAGCACCTCTGTTATCGGAAGCATCTCGATATCGCGATACTGGCCATTTATCTGGCACAGTTCAGGCGCAAGATTGCGAATTGATGCATAACTATTAACCACCAACTGTTTCTCGGCGCGATCGTTTGATCGATATACACCGTAGTGAATCCGCTTCCTTTCCGTAGCCGGTATACTATTTATCAATGCTTTAGTTGCATATATTGAACCATTAGTTGCGAAGTTGCTCAGTCTAGCTGCGTAGTTAACAGTATCTCCCAATACCGTGAACTCAACATGCGAACCGGCATGGTAAGCACCAAACCACTCGCGCCCCTCATGAAGGCCGATATTCAAACAGAGATCATTAAACCAACCTTTGCGTTGTTGCCACTTCTGCGTCAGACGACGCATCATCTGCTTAAGCTCTAGGGAGCAGCGCAGTGCGTTTAGCTTGTAATCTTCATCAGGCTGGGGGAAAAAGTAGTAAACCATACCGTCTCCAGCGTGCTTACCGTGACTTCCGCGATACTGCTTAAGAATAGGCTCAGCCTCCTGCCAAACCTGATTGATGAGTTCAAAATACTCCTCCGCAGGAAGTTCTGAGCAGATGTTAACCGAGTCCTGTAAATCCGCGACCATAACCACCAGCGGCGTCACATGTGGCTTCCGGTTGCGCATCAGTTGAGATATGAGAGAGCCGCGCTGGGCTAGTCGACCGTGAATCGCAGAACCAGCATCCCGTGCGTGGTCGAAGGTGAAAAGAATCCCCTCCCTAAAATAGCTCGTGTAGAGATCGGTATAGATGAAGTCACTTGATCCTAGGGAAACATCCACCCCAAAATGCAGGACCGGCCCACCCCCTACTTCTTCAACCTCACCAAGCACCTCCTCAGCATGGTAGCGCAGCTCACTGGCAAGGCCATCGAAGCAGTTAAGCAGCTGTGTATCGCTGAGCCGACGCTTTGCTGCAGCGAGCTGAAGAGACAGCACCTCCTCATATTCGCGCTTCTCTAGCACAGCGCTTATATAGGGCAGCATCATTGCAAAAAGACCTCGCTTCTCAAGCTCTTCGGGCATCTGCTCAGGGCTACCGAAGAGCTCTCTAGCAGCATGTTCATTCCACCAAATCAGTTCAAGTCGATTATTGACCAAGTATGCTGGGCTAGCGTCAGACTCAATAGTGAGGTTTGGCAAGACATCAGCAGTAGAGGCGCGCACGTTAGGTTTCGCCTCTAGTAACCTGAGGGGTGCATTTTGCGCGCTTGATTGCTCAACGCCCTGCTCTGGCTCAAGATGCTCTATCATCCGATCCATACTAATACCCTGCTGGCGTAATGATTTAATCTCAGCGATTCGCTCAACCGCCGAATCGGGGAAGTAGCCGAGTCGCGCAGCACCGTCAGACGCCTCCTCTCCGGTGCGAACTTCTGGGCGCGGCAACAGACCCAAGCGAATGTAGTTGTTTAACGTCGCCCGCGAGAGACCGGTGCGTGCAATTAGCTCCTTGCTACTGATCATCTCTAACTCCTGATAAGGGTTTAAATTAGACAGTCTAGGCATCAAGCGGCATATTGTCCACATAGATTAGACAGTCTATCTGACTCCCGACCAAATCCACTTTGCTTTAGCCGTTATCGAATGTTGATGTATGGCAGTAATTCAGTTGGTTAGCAGACTTAAGGGCTGATATTTCTATTGCTTGATCTAAACTTACAAGAAATCTAAAAATAACCTTCCTGGGGAATGTATGGACTCTATCTCAGCGCTATTTAGCTTTCTTCTTGGGCACTTACCGGGGTTTGTTCTGCTCGTCTTGCTTGCCATTTTAACGGTTGTCTACATCCAGGACCGCAGTCAGGTCGACCAGACAATACGCCGCAACTACCCCATTGTTGGACGCTTTCGTTATCTATTTGAAGAGCTAGGTGTCTTTTTTAGACAGTACTTCTTCGCACTTGACCGAGAGGAGATGCCGTTTAATAGAGCAGATCGTTCGTGGGTGTACCGTGCAGCGAAACAGGAATCAACACTACAAGCCTTTGGCTCAACGCGAGTACAGCGCGAGGGGGATGTGGTCTTTGCTAACGCCGTCATTCCCTATACTGGCGAATCGCGCAAACCCACCCTCACCTTTGGCCCCCACACTGCAAACCCCTACACAACCGATCGACTGTTTCATATATCCGGTATGAGCTTTGGCGCGATCTCTCGACCCGCAGTCGCAGCACTTGCGGCTGGTGCAAAGCTAGCAGGCGTCTGGATAAACACAGGTGAAGGTGGCGCCAGCGATGGCCATCTCGACTCAGGGGCTGATCTAGTGTGTCAGATAGGTACCGCCAAATACGGCGTACGCGATGAGAGCGGTCGCTTGGATGAAATTAAGCTCAAAGCACTAGCTGATCGCCAAAACGTGCGTATGTTTGAGATCAAGGTGAGTCAGGGGGCGAAGCCTGGTAAAGGGGGAATCCTGCCTGCAGATAAGGTGACCCCTGAGATTGCAAAGCAGCGCGGCATCCCTGAAGGAGAAGCCAGTATCTCCCCACCTAGCCATGCTGAAGTCAGTAGCGCAGAAGAGCTTTTCGAGTTCATCCACACGATCCGCAATATCACTGATAAACCTACTGGTTTCAAAATTTGTATCGGGAGCATGGATGATTTTCGCGCTGTCCTAGAGGTTTTAATCCGAACAGCCGAGGCTGTTGCCACTGATAATGAAGGTAACCTATCGTCCACCCTATTCGAACAGCATATTATTGATTACGCCCCGGATTTTATTACCATCGACAGTGGCAACGGTGGCACGGGTGCCGCCCCTATGTCGCTGATAGATGCTGCTGGAATGAATATTCAGGAGTCACTCCCATCGGTTGTGAATTTACTGAACTCATTGGGTCTCAGAGAGAGAATTAGGGTTGTAGCCTCCGGTAAGTTGATAACCCCAGTTGATGTTGCATGGGCCCTCTGTGCCGGAGCTGATTGCGTTACCAGCGCACGCGGCTATATGTTCTCACTTGGCTGTATACAAGCGCTGCAGTGCCATCAGAACACCTGCCCTACAGGGATAACCACGCACAATCGTCGATTGCAGCGGGGGCTAGACCCCTCAACTAAGGCGCTACGTGTGGCGAACTACGCCAATGAGATGCACAAAGAGCTCGATACTATTGCACACAGCTGCGGTGCGAGTTGCGCTGCTGAACTGAGCCGTAAACATGCGATGATCTATATCGGCAGCCAGCGGGCAGTCTCTATGTCGCAAGTGTATGCTGGCGATTTAAGCCATAGGTAATCAACTGAGTTAGTTGCAAAAGGGTATGCAATTTGCGAAATAACTGAAAGTTTTCGCAAATTGCAAATGAGATGTTAGTGAGCTAGTAGGCCGGTTTTTAGGTCTCTACTGACACTGTCGATATCGAGTCGCATTAATAGGTCCCACTCCAGTGCCCGCTTTTGCGACCTGTGAACCTGAAATCCATAGCGATCTACAAGTGGGATATCAGCTAAGATTTCCGGCTCGATCTGACTTGAAGGAATTATGACTCGCTCGCGCAAATAGTCCCTGCAGACAAAATTGAGCAGCATGCCGATGATTTCGCCGCTCTCACTACGCCAGTGGGTAAGTATACGGTGCTGCGACTGCTCCGAACCCTCTGAGGAGTAGACCAACTCTGATCCTGCGTAGTCCCAACTGCACTCGAGTAGTTGGTCCGGTGTTACTGCTTTTTCGAGTAGACGTTTCATAGCCCTTAGTCCTCTGGTTCAGGCGCTGTTCTTGCGTGAAAATGCACAGGTAGTCGTGCATTTTCGCCTTCAAGCAGCTGTTTGATGCTTCATTGAGGATTTAGCAAGGGCTATGCCAACTCTTATGAGAGTCTAATTATAGCGGGGACGCCTATTAGAATCGGGTGCAACCAGAGTGCAAAAAGTCCAGCCATAACAATGCCCAGTAGTACAGTGATCAGCGTCGCAACTCGGCTGCTCTGGCCTACTCCGCTCAACCCTGCTGCGCGGTCTGCTCGGCGGTGCATGATGAATGAGATCACCCCCCAAGCAAGAAAGCTGCCGAATAAGAGTAGATCAGCTAGCGTTCCGTTAACGAGTAGGTGCGCCACCGCCCAGGTTTTCACGGCGAGTAACATTGGATGCCCTACGCGCTTCTTAATGGCGTTGTTAGGTACCCAGGCCGCGGCTAGAAATATAAAAGCTACGACCATCAACAGCGCTGTGGGGTGAGATAGAAAAGCCGGGGGAGTCCAGACAAATATCGGCTGCATGCGCCAGTCGGCGTAGCCCTGAACAATAAGGTAGAGTCCAACCAAGGCAACCCCTGAATGAATCAGCCGCCAACCGACATGACCCAAGCGCTCCCCTAGCTGCTCACGCAGATTTGGTGCGGTTGCAGGCAGAAGGTGTATAGCCAGAAAAATAACAATCCCAAGGATTAACAACGACATTCAAGAACCTCTCTTATTGTCCAACCAGGACTCTATCTGTTTAGCGGCGCTCTCCATCTCTCGGTGAGCCCCAGGAAGTATATCTGTACTACTTAGAATTAGCGCAGGCTGATCACTGCGTTGTAACAGAAGCCGGCCCCCACTACCCTTAACGCCACCAAATCCAGGCTCAACATGCAGTCCAATCAACTCGTCAAGTGAGCCTTGCCAGCGTTGAACACCCGAAAGCATGCCAATACTCAGCAACTTATAGCGCGACTCCTCAGCATCAATCTCTAAGCGATGGTATTTCTGTAGCGCTAAAATAGCGATGAGGAGGAAATTGAATAGCGTATAGTGTAAGGGTTTAAGGCTTGTCTCTACCGCCAGCGCTAGGAACCAGAAAAGGCCAAACAGCGTAACACAAAGGGACGCCAATACAGCTGGGAATTGACTGTAGCTCAAACGCTGATGAGATTCAGATATACGTGCCATAGTGAGTTTAGGTTCCCTCTCTCAACCTTGCTGATACTGCGCACTAAACTGCGAGGATACAACTCCTAGTCAGCTTTAGTATAGAGCACGAAGCGCCCCACAAGCAGACCTATTAGTAGAACCCTAAGGAGACAATGTGAAGCTTATCTATGTAATGGATCCCATGTGCTCTTGGTGCTGGGCGTTTAGTACTCAGTTGCAGAAGTTCCAGGCGCTGCACCCTGAGCTTCCTTTAGAAATTATTATGGGAGGTCTTGCACCGGATTCAGAGATGCCAATGCCCGCCGAGATGCAGCAGAAGCTCCAGCAGATTTGGAGACACATAGAGCAACAGACGCAGACTTCATTCAATCATGACTTCTGGAGAGAGAACAGCCCCCGTCGATCAACCTATCCTGCCTGTCGCGCGGTGCTCACCGCCCTTTTATTGGGCGGTGTAGAGGCGCAGCAAGCGATGATCTCGGCGATACAGCAGGCCTATTATCTACAGGCGCTCAATCCGAGTGACACAGAAGTTTTAGTGGGGTTAGCTGAGCAGATAGGTTTCAGCTCTGGCGAGTTTTCAGCAGCATTAAATTCGAATGAGGTTGCAGGGAGACTCAGCACGGATCTTGCCAAGGTTGCTGAGCTTGGTGTCGGCGGTTTTCCTGCGCTGCTGTTAGAGCGAGGCGATCAGTTGTCGCCTCTCGCGCTCGGTTACACGGGTGCCGACAAGTTAGAGCAGCGCTTTGTTGCACTAGCCGGTTAGATTTTAGGGTAAAGTGTCTCGAAGTCCTGGTCTGGAGTGAGGTTTATGGCGTGGCCAAGATCGACGAAAAAACCGCGCTCTACGCCCAACTTGACCGCATCCTCAAGCAACACACCCTCAATCTCCCGCGCCAGAATTTGGCGCAACTGGTCGGCATTGCGCTTCCCTTGGCGATAGGCGCGGATGCTCGGAAGCATGCGTCCCAAGGCTTGCCTATCATGCGTGCGACGCAGAAACTGCAACAGCATCTTGGCGATCGATTCGAGGCGCTTATAGCTTCTATCGATAAAGTAGACGCTCTGATTCTTCGCTTCTTTAAACATCAAGTCAGCGAGGCAGTCGTTATTTGACCAACGCTCAATCAGCACTTGGCGGTTTGTCTGGATTAGGGTGTCAATGGTTTGCATCGTCTTCTCTTATTATCAAATACTAGCTTCAGCACTTGTCTTAGGCAATTTGCATGCCACAACCAAAGCAGCTCTAAGCGCTGGGAGAGTATATGCAGTCATTGATCTTGATCAATTAATCAGCAATGTCTAATATGCGCACACTTTCTATTCGGGGGCACTAGTATGGAAATCGTTAACTTCACACCTGTTCCCGCCTTTATTGGCGGTGCGCTCATAGGCTTATCTGCCGCCTTCCTTCTGCTGATTAAAGGCAGGGTTGCGGGGATTTCTGGGATTGCTGGCGGTGTAATCCTTCCAGAAAAAGGCGATGTGCCTTGGCGTGTTCTTTTTATAATTGGCCTTGTTCTCGGTGGGTTTATCTATCAGTGGCTCGGCCTAGGGCCAGACCTGCACCAGATTGAGGCACAGGTGGGCAAAGGCGCTCTGATTGTTGCAGGCCTACTGGTGGGTGTCGGTACCACTATCGGTACGGGCTGTACCTCTGGACATGGCATCTGTGGCTTGGCTAGACGCAGCCCTCGCTCGCTCGTGGCCACCCTCACTTTCATGGCGAGTGCGGTTGCTACTGTGTTTGTTGTTCGCCACATTATAGGAGCCTAATTATGCTTTCACTGATCGCTGCACTCGCTGCCGGCACACTGTTTGGATTGGGCCTGGCCGTCGCGCAGATGGTTGACCCTGCCAAAGTTATCAATTTCCTGGATATTTTCGGAACCTGGGATCCATCCCTTGCCTTCGTAATGGGCGGCGGCTTGTTGGTAAACGCTATTGCGACCCCATTTATCATGCGTCGAAAAACCCCGATATTGGCTGAGTTCTTCCGCACTCCAACCAAGCATCAAGTTGACACGCGCCTCGTTCTTGGCGGGGTAATCTTTGGTGCTGGCTGGGGCTTGGCAGGTTACTGCCCAGGCCCGATGCTGACCTCATTAAGCTTCGCCAACTCGGACATAATTACAGTAGTAGCAGCCTACGTCGTAGGTACACTGATTGCACGCTTGGTTCTCCGCTCATGGGAGCGAGACCGCCTCACAGAGGCCCAAAAAGCTCAGACCTCATGCATTCAGTAAGGCGGATTAACCTTGCATAAGTGAATAGCGCCCAATAAAGAGCGAGCAGAGCTAAAACTCTGCTCGCTAGTGCGGGGGCAAATCCTCTCTAGTCTAATCCGAGGAAACCGCCCGTTTGATGCGCCCATAGCTGGGCATAGATACCCTTGTGTTGCAGTAACTCCTCATGCGTCCCCTGCTCTACTATCTCGCCCTTGTCGATAACAACAAGCCGATCCAGCGCTGCAATGGTCGAAAGGCGGTGGGCGATCGCTATCACCGTTTTACCCTGCATCAGCCGATATAGACTCTCTTGAATCGCCGCTTCAACTTCGGAGTCGAGCGCTGATGTCGCCTCATCTAGAACCAGTATCGGCGCATCCTTGAGTAGCACTCGTGCTATAGCGATGCGCTGGCGCTGACCGCCTGATAGCTTCACCCCGCGCTCACCTACCTGAGCATCAAGGCCGGTGTTACCGCTTGGATCTGAAAGCTGTTTGATAAAGTGATCAGCCTGCGCTCCCTCGAGAGCAGCCATGAGATCAGCGTCCGAAGCGTCTGGACGTCCATAGAGGATATTGTCGCGAATAGAGCGATGCAGCAGAGAGGTATCCTGGGTCACCATGCCAATCTGGGCTCGCAGTGAGTCCTGCGTAACGTCGCGCAGATCCTGATCATCAATACGGATAACGCCGCCATCAACGTCATAGAAACGCAGTAGAAGGTTAACCAGCGTCGATTTACCCGCGCCAGAGCGCCCAACAATGCCAACCTTTTCCCCCGGTTTAATTGAGAGCTTGAGCTGGTTGAAAACTTCAACCTTCCCATCATAAGTGAAATCCACGGCGTCGAAGTCGATCTTTCCAGCGTGCACCTCGATTGGTTTGGCGCTCTCTTTGTCTTTAATATCAATGGGTTTTGAGAGGGTATTCATGCCATCTACCACAGTACCGATATTCTCAAACAGAGCGCTCACCTCCCACATGATCCACATTGAGATCCCATTAAGGCGTAGCGCCAAGCTGATCGCGACGGCAATCGCACCGACGGTAATATCACCAATCGACCAGAGGTAGATCGCAATCGCAGCGGTGGAGAATGCCAGCAGGTAGTTGGCTACCTGTACGCTGACGTTGAGGCCGGTTCCCAAGCGCATCTGGCGGTAGACGGTCAGAAGAAACTCACGCATGCTCGACTCAGCATAGTCAGACTCGCGTTGAGTATGCGCAAAGAGTTTTACTGTGCTGATATTGGTGTAAGAGTCTACGATGCGGCCTGTCATAGTAGAGCGCGCGTCTGCCTGGGCGGTTGCAACCTTTTTGAGGCGCGGTACAAAGTAGAGCTGCAAGCTGATATAAACAGCGAGCCAAGCCAGCATCGGTAGCATCAGCACCCAATCCGCCTGCCCCACTAGCACAATCATACTGATGAAGTAGACCAGCACATAGACCATCACATCGAGCAGTTTCATCACGGTCTCGCGGACCGCTAACGCAGTCTGCATCACCTTGGTCGCAATACGACCGGCGAAATCATTCTGATAGAAACTTAAACTTTGACCCAGCAGGTAACGGTGTGCCGACCAGCGAATCGCCATCGGATAGTTGCCTAGTAAGCTTTGATGCAGCAACAGTGCGTGCAGTAACGTCAAGAGCGGTATTGCTATGAGCGTCACCAAGCTCATCATCACAAGCGTGCTGCCCTCCTCGCTAAATAGCGTGGCGGGGTCCCGGTCTGAGAGCCAATCTACTAATTGCCCAAGAAAGCTAAACAGCGTCACCTCAAGTATCGCTATGAGTGCGGTGCTCAGCGAGAGGCCCAAAAGCGGCAGTTCAAAGCCCCGCGTGTAGTGCCGGCAAAATGCCCAGAGGCCGTGGGGTGGTTGCTGTGCCGCGTTGCGCGGCAGCGCCTCAGTTATACCCTCAAAGAGTCTGAATAGCATGGAGTTCCTTGGATTTATGAAATAGAAGAATTGGTTAGAGCGATAGCCTTTAGTATAGTCTTTCGAAGTACCCTTCCCAACCTCTATCAAGGATATCTCATGTTGAAATTTGGAATACTGGGCAACGCGAAGATCGCACGCGAGCAGGTTTGCCCTGCAATTCTGGCGGCGGGTCACCAGGTCTATGCGCTAGCGACCTCCCGTCCAGATTCCGTAAGCGCCGTTGTTGAGCAGTTCTCCATTGAGAAGATTTACGAGAGTTACGATGCGCTGCTGCAGGATGCTGATATCGATGCAATCTACATCCCACTTCCTAATCATCTGCACGTCGATTACTCCATCAAGGGCCTAGAGGCGGGTAAAGCGGTTCTTTGTGAAAAGCCTATAGCGCTGGATCTGACCGATTTACAGAGGCTTGAGCAGGCAACGCAGCAGCACGGGGGTATCCTTATGGAGGCGTTTATGGTGGCGTATAACCCGCAGTGGAAGATGCTGCGCGAAGAGATCCTGCCCAAGATTGGGCCAGTACAGTCCGCCCACACCATTTTCGCTTATAAAAATATCGACCCAAATAATATTCGCGCTAAGGCCGAGCTTGGCGGTGGCGGCCTGCTTGATATCGGTTGCTACGCGACCCTAGCAGGGCGTTGGATATTCGATGCACAACCTGAGGTTTTGGCGTCACGCCGGGTACTAGACCGTGAGGGCGGGGTTGATCGCCTGACCAGCGCCCTGCTCGATTATGGTGAGGGGCGAACCTACACCTTTACCGTTGCAACTCAAGCCTGTCTGCATCAGCGCATCTCTATCCTTGGTACGCACGGCTGGGCAGAATTAATTGTACCCTTCAACCCCGATCAGACTGAGAATGCCCGTTTTCGCTGGGAGAGCGAAGGTGGACGAGGAGAAGGCACGCTTGTAGAGATGCCTCCCATCAACCAGTACACAGAAATGGTAAAAGCCTTTGCAGAGAAAGTATCCTCTGGCGACAGCTGGAATAACCTTGAGCAGTCGCGTCAGGTAATGAGTGTGCTGGATCGTATTAAGGAGGCGTCGGTCACCGACGTGGTCCCCTCAGACCACCTCAAATAGGCAAGTTTGTGATAGGTTCTCTAGTTCAGATTAGTGTCAGAGAGAAGCACTAAGCTGGGAGAGAATATTACACTAAAGGTATGAAATCATGCGTATTCTACTCGTAGAAGACGAAGCAGCATTGGCTAGTGCTCTGGCGGAACATCTAGTGTTACAGGGTATGGCTGTAGACAGTTTCGATCAGCTGAAGCATGCCGGTGCCGCGCTGCGAACCACAGAGTACGATCTGATATTGCTGGACCTTCAACTACCCGATGGTGATGCCATTCCTTGGTTGAAGCAGCAGCGCCAAGGGCAGCTAAAGACGCCTGTCATCATCCTAACCGCGCGGGATCAGATCAGTGATCGCATAGCAGGGCTGGATGCCGGCGCGGATGACTATGTCATCAAACCTTACGACTTAGATGAGGTGAGTGCACGTATACTAGCCGTTACACGACGTCAGTCCGGCCTTGTAACTAATGAAGTACAATATGGTGACCTGAGCGTAGACCTGCAGCGCCGCCATATAAGCGTTAATGGCGAACGTGTAGAACTGACTGCCCGCGAGTGGAGTATTCTTGAAACACTGATTAAGCGTCCCGGTCATGTCATCAGCAAGGAGCAGATCGAAGACCGCTTGTACGCCTTTGGCCATGAGGTGGAGAGCAACACGGTAGAGGTCTACATCAGCCGCTTGCGTAAGAAGTTGGGGCGCGAACAGATAGCGACTGTCCGTGGTTTGGGCTATCGCCTAGATATAGAGAGCAGATGAGGGGCCCATCCACACTTGCAGCGAGAATTGGCGCGCGTATCGCCCTAAGTCTTCTCGTCGTATGGATCCTAGCGACAGTGATCTCTCTGCTCGTATTGATGCGAGAAATGAATGCATCCTACGACAAGACGCTGCAAGAGACAGCGCAACGCCTACTACCGCTGGCAATTAGCGACTACCAACTACACCAAGTGGGCCTTTTTGAGCTGCGCCCTGACCTCAGCCTACTACAGAATTTAGACCTCGGACTGACACACCGTATCTTGAGCGATCAGCCAGAGTACCTGCTCTACCAACTGCGTGACTGGCAAGGCAAAGTGCTTTTGCGCTCGCACAATGCTCCCATGAATCCAATGCTGCCCAATGTAAAACCGGGCTTTAGCTCGTTGGAGCACTTTCGTCTCTACACCGCCTCCTCTCCTGATGGTCGCTTCCACATACAGGTGGCGGAGTCAGTTAAGCACCGCTATGGCGCACTAGTAGACTCATTAATTCTATTCTTGCTGGTGTTTATCCTGGCACTGCCGGTCAGCGTGTTGCTGGTATACACCGCGGTTAAAGGACAGCTTGTTCCAATCAGCCGTTTTACTAAAGCGATTGCGCGGCGTCACGGACAGAATCTTAAGCCGATTGACCCGATGAACCTGCCTGATGACTTTCTCGAAGTGCAGCAGGCAACCAACGAACTACTGGAGCGACTTCGCAGCGCGCTCAACTCGGAGCGCGAGTTTGCCGCTAATGCAGCTCACGAACTGCGCACCCCACTCGCGGTTGCTTCGGTACAGCTGCAGCGCCTACGCCAAGAACTCGGTGGTGAAAGCGAACAGTCTGAGCGGCTGGTCTCCGTCTCCCAGAGCCTGCAACGCCTCACCCGCCTGGTCGATAAGTTACTACAGCTCGCACGCGCTGATTCCGCCGGACTCTACTCTGGCACACCAACCTCAGTTGCAGTTGTTGCCAACATGGTAGCGCGAGAGTTGGATCCTGCAAATGAACGCATTGAGCTGCTGATGGAGCAGGCGCCGGAACTGCAGCTAGATCCAGATGCACTCGCCGTTATCCTGTCGAACCTACTGGAGAACGGTCTTAAGTATGCACCGATATCGAGCCCAGTTATCTTACGAGCTGGCGCTGATGCTAAGTTACAAGTGGAAAATTTGGCGCCCAATCTCGACTCTGCCTCGCTGGAGGGGTTGAAGGAGCGCTTTGCCCGAGGCCCCGAACGCAGCAAGCCGGGGGCTGGGCTTGGGCTAGCGATAGTTTCGGCCTTCTGCCAGCAACTCGGCATAAAACTGGAGCTGAGTTTGATCGGTGCTGGGCGAGGTCAGCGATTGAGAGTTAACCTAGATTTTAGCGCCCTCAAACCTGAACCTTTACAGGCTCTCCCATCACCCAAGTCTGGCTAACTGCCCGCTCGTCGCCCAGAATCATAAGAGCGAAAAGCGTCTCAGAGAGAGTCATAGAGTGTTCTAAGCGTGCCTCTAATTGAGGCATGTTTGCCGGGTTAAGCAGCACGCAATCTGCCTCTTTGCCCAGAGCAAAGTTACCGATCTCTTGCTCTAGCCCTAGGGCCCGGGCAGCGCCCAATGTGGCCAAATACAGCGCTAACTCTGGACTTAATGTTTCACCTGCAAGCTGTTGAATCTTATAGGCATCCCCAAGAGTGCTTAGCATGGATAGCGATGTTCCACCGCCTACATCAGTCCCAATTCCAACCTGCACACCCGCATCTAATGCTGCTCTAATATTGAACAGCCCTGAGCCTAAAAAGAGGTTAGAGCTTGGGCAGTGGCACAAAGTAGATCGAGCCCTACTCAGCGAACTGTGATCCTGCTGATCAAGATGGATCGCATGCGCAAATACGGATTTGTCGCTAACAAGTCCCGAGCGCTCATACACATCAAGGTAGGAGCGACTCTCAGGGAAGAGTTCAGCAACCCATTGGCACTCATCGCGATTCTCAGCAAGGTGGGTATGCAGATAGCTCTCGGGATACTCCTGCAGCAGGCGGCCCGCCGCATCAAGTTGAGCGCGTGTTGAAGTGGGTGCGAAGCGCGGTGTCACTGCATAGCTGAGACGTCCCGTCCCTTGCCACCGCTCTATCAACTCGGCGGACTCCTCGTAAGCGCTCTCAGCAGTATCGCAGAGACCCTCTGGCGCGTGCCTATCCATTAGCACCTTGCCGCTGATCATACGCACATTACGTGCAAGCGCGGCCTCGAAAAAGGCATCAACTGAACTTTTTGCTGAAGTGGCGAAAACTAGCGCCGTCGTGGTTCCCTGAGCGAGTAGCTGGTCTACGAAACGCTGCGCCTGCGTTTTAGCATAAGCAGTATCTTTGTAGCGTAACTCTGCGGGGAAGGTGTAGCGATTCAACCAGTCTAGAAGCTGCGTACCGTATGCGGCTATCACCTCTAACTGAGGATAGTGCACATGCAGGTCAATTAAACCAGGGATAAGAATCTGCCCGGGATAGTGCTCGACGCTTACAACTGCAGGCAGTGTTGGTAGGATCTCATCGGCGCTTCCTAGGGCCTTAACCCGCCCCTGCTCAATCCATAGGATGCCATCCTCAAACAACTGCCAGCACGCCTCAGCACCTGAGCCTGAACTATCTGGAAAATGGGCAATGCTTGCTCTAATTACTCGCACTTAGGCTCCTGCGCTGAGAGTGCCAACTGACGGCGGTGCATCAGGTCGGCGGCTACCGATACCGCAATCTCAAGCGGTGTCTTAGTTTTTAGATGT
>Ga0209962_1000113_pt1 | contig 25258 bp, 27 predicted proteins | sample SalPonA_C_H2O_MG_FD_185722 | JGI IMG/M metagenome (GOLD analysis project Ga0209962, IMG submission 185722) | Water microbial communities from South San Francisco under conditions of wetland restoration - Salt Pond MetaG R2A_C_H2O_MG (SPAdes)... | ecosystem: Environmental > Aquatic > Non-marine... | reverse complement strand
CACTTGTTTTGTCACCCATGTCACTTTCGCCACTAGTGTCACTTTCGCCACTAGTGACAGATTTGGCAAGATCACTTGTTTTGTCACCCATGTCACTTTCGCCACTAGTGTCACTTTCGCCACTAGTGTCACTTGTGACATGAACAGGATCAGCCTCTGCTGGTGGTGTAGTCTGTGGTCGGCCATCAAGTATGCTCTTGACGAGCTCCACATTTAAGCGGGTGTCAGCTTTGTGGTGTAGGCGTGGGACATCTGAGCGAAGCTCAACCATGCGCTCAAGCCACCCTGCTCTCTTGAGTGATGCCAGGTGACGCTTGACCTGTCGCTCACCTTGGCTTGACACCTTGGCAACATCTCGAGCACTGACCTGACCTGTCCAAGTATGCCAATCAAGACGAGTACACAACATGATCAGGGTATACTTTTGCGCTGTGGTTAAAGTCTCATCAAGGCCAATCGCCCGACGTACATCAAACTCTTTCATAAGAGCTCCTCTCGTTTGTGGTGCTCTATATATAAAGTCTTTGTTTGGCTCGGTCAAACTTAATTTGTTGGCTGTGTGAAAATATTTGTTGACTTAGTGTGTGAGACATGGCACAAGGGATCATCAACACATGACAAGGAGCCACCATGAAAGAGCGCCTAAAGAGAGACCTCAAAGCAGGTCGATATAACTTTGGTCACCTGGCAGAAGAAGCCAATGTCAACCGATCCTACCTGAGCCAGATTCTTAATGGATCAGTCACACCATCAATCAAGGTTGCAACCTTAATCGCTATGGCAGCCAACCGCCTCACAGAGTCCACCACTTACACCCCTGACATGTTCATCACCATCACCAAGGAGCTCCACCAATGACCATGACTTTCCTCCTCTGCTGTCTTATCGCCATCGCCTTTGGCGTCTCTGCTCTCATCGCTGACAAGCTCACCAAGCCAGCTCCTGAGCCAAAGCGTGAGCGCCTCCCCTTTGTCTCTCGTCACCTTCAGCCTAATGAGATTGCTACCCTCATTCATCAGCTTCACATTATTGACAGCATCAACCCCATCACCCCTGAGAGCTATCACAATCAAACACGCTACACACTTGAGGAGCTTATCAGCGCTCGCCTTGGTCGTGCCTTCCAGCTCACCTCAAGGGATTGGTTCCACATCATGCGCGCCTGGTACGTCACAAGAGGACAAGACAGCGCTGAGCGTATCGAGCGCCTTGACCTCCGCCTCAAGCTTAACATCTGACCCACACCACACTCACACGAAAGCAGCCACACTATGACTATCTACACACCACGCAACCTATCAGAGGCTAAAGAGATTGCCTCACTAATCAGCAATAAGCCCCAAGACTGCCTGAGGCTACACGCCGCCTTTGGCTCTCACTTTGGTGGGGACATGGCGGTAACTCAAGCCAATTGCTACATGTTGAGCGGTAAGCCCTCACTCAACGCTGACGCTATGGCGGGCGTGGTCAGGCGCTCTGGGCTCTGTCGCTTCATGCTCATCAGCTCATGGGACACAGATCACTGCACATACCAGTGCGCTCGACACGATGAGCCTGAGGCTATCGTCCACACGTTCACATACACCATTGAGATGGCTAAGGCTCAAGGGCTGACACGCAACCGTAATTGGTCACAGATGCCAATGCAGATGCTGAGAGCGCGAGCGCTGACCATGGCTCTGAGGGCGGTCTATCCTGACGCTGTCAGCGGGATGTATTCACCTGACGAGCTGGCTGACAATATGAACATGAGCGACAGCGAGCGCGCCAAGATCAGCGCTGAGAGTCTAGGTGAGGAGCTCCGTGAGCCCACAACTCAGCCACGCCCTGTGAGCGCGCCACCTGCTCCCCCTTCACAACACCAAGCGATTGAGAGCGCGCCACCTGAGGACGCTGACACACCACCCGCGCTCAAGAGTCTCAGCCCTGATCAGCGCCCCACCCCTCAGCATGTGGTCACACGCCTCCTAGATGTTGCCACTATGGGCTCATTAGATGAGGAGGATGGGAGCGTTGAGCCGTCAGATTGGGATGAGGTTGACCTCAAGCTGGTTACTGAGCGCGCCACCCAGGTCAAGACATGGAAGGATGTTGAGGTCTACGCCTCAGCTCTGTGGACTGTGGCGAGCAAGCCCTCCAACGCCTGCCCTGATGAGCTTGATGAGCTCCTCAAGACTATCAAGAGCCTGGGCTATACTGAGGCGCGCTTAGGTATCTTCTGAGCTCAGGCTCAGCGTGGAGGGGCATACGTCACCACCCCATGAAAGAGATGGAGATAATGAGTAAAAAGTTTGATCACATGAAGCCTGACCGCAGAAGCACATGGTTTAAAGACCTTACACAGGATCAGCGGGATGCACGCCTCAAGCGCCTGAGAAAACGAAATCGCGCTCGTAAGCTACTTGAAGCCAGTGGCCATCGTGCTCTTGATCATCAAGAGGTGATTGAGTATTTACTTTGGGCAATCAATGGAAGCTTGGGATGGCCAAAAGACGCCATAAGGAGATTGCGTGTCTCTCGTATTGGTTCAGTTCGTCAGCTTGAGTCAATAATTGAGCATAATGAGATTGTTTCAGAGGCTTGGCTGAAGCTTTTAAGGAGAAGGCAAGCGATGAAGGATTTAGATATGGCTAAGACCTCAGAGGAGCTCGCCTCAGCCTATGAGTATTTTCTAAAGAACCTCCCCTTTGCTGAAGATCAAGCCTGAACCTTGACGCATACCCGCTGAGGTGGTACCCCATAAGCCTCCTTGAATGGAGCTCACCTTTCGGCGAGGTGATCTACATGGCCTCTAAGCGTCTACTCTTTAACAGGAGAGGCTCAGCGCTTAGGGGCCTTCTTATATCAACAGGCCAGCGCCCCATAAGCGATGACCGCCACCAAAGCGAAGGCCCACGCATTGTCTCCAATCCGCTCAGCTATGGGGTCAGCCCAATAGCTTAGGAAGCAGACAAGGAGAAGGACAAGGGCGCTGTGTGTCACGTTGTGATGGTGCATTGACCTGAGGAGCAAGCGGGCTCAAGCTGGGCGTCATAGTAGTCTGAATCAAGATGGTGAAGGTCTACACCTGACCAATCAATCTTGGCAAGCTTTAACCACACCTGCTCAGACTCAGAGCCTTCCTCCACAGTCTCATAGGGTGCGTTCTCATATTTCTTATCACCAAACCAACCAAGGAGCGCCACGCCTCTGAGCTCGCTCCTTGCATCCCATAAGAAGTCAGCTACATCAGCCCACTCATCAGGCTTGACTGTGCATGTATTGGAGACGTTGTGAGTCAGACCCTCAACCCTTGTCTGCTCACTCCCTGGCTTGACCCAGTGCTGATAGACAAGCCTCACCCTCTTGAGGTGGTCAAGCGCTGTGTCATTCTCCCTAGTTAAAGCCCCCTCAGGAGCTGAACAGGCAAAGGCCACAACGCCTGTATGCTCATCGAGCTCCACACACGCCTCAGGTACTTTGGCCCACAGCTCAGACCATACAGGATTGACCCGCGCGATTCTCATGCGCCTGATGTAGCGGCGAGCGTGGAAGGGGTGAACCCCCGCGCTTGTCCCTGCCACAGTTGAGGTGTTCCCGCTTGGCTTGATGGTGGTGACGCGTGAGGCGGTCTTGATGCCAATGGCCTTGGCGGTCTTGGCGTTCTGCTCGACACAGACCCGCGCCCCCTCCTCTAAGAGCTCAGGATTAAACATGAGCTCAGGCGCTGCACACATGCCTGTGATACTGACGCCAATGAGCGCCTCTTGTCTGAGGATGACCTTGGTGGCTAGGAGGAGGTAGCCTTGATGAGTGTAGCCAGCTTGGAGGGTCCCAATGTGAGCGGCTGCCTTGCAAGCCTCAAGGAAGTCCTCACGGCTCTTGACCTTGGCGGCGTTGATCTCTGTGAGGTTGCAGACGCTCCACCCTGACGTCCACTCATAGCCAATCCGCTCATAGTGCTCACGACGCTCAAGGAGCTCCAAGCTGACATGAGTGACCTGCTCACCCTTAGGGTCTGTGATGATGTAGGGGAATAGACCAATCTCAGCACATGGGTTAGTCCCATGATGTGGGTTGGCTTGCCATAGGACACCAGGCTCACCCCATTGGCGCGCCATCTCCACCACTTGGTCCACAGTCGAGCGGTCTGCCTCTGTGATACTCAGCCCCGCTGAGATGTTGGCGTAGGCGCGCTGTGGATGGTCAACCCACCATTCACCTGTCTTAGACTCCATCATGAGGTGGTCATCCTCATCAAATATGGCGATGGAGGCTGAGCGCCTGACACCACCTGAGAGGACCGCCTCTGACAACAACATCATGATGTCGAAGCAATCAATTGACCTGAGCCTTGGCATCTTCACCAACACCAAACGGCTCAAGAGCTTCTCAATCTCCTCGAGCGCCTTAGCTAGAGGCTCATGGCCTGGGGCGTTCCCGCCTGAGCTGATGGGTGCGCCCTTCTTCCTGATGAGGCTAAAATCGAACTTAAAATCATAATAGTCCTCATAGTAGCCCCTGTGTAGATAGCTCTCGATGAGGAGGTTCACAGCGTGAGCCCAGCCCTCAATAGAGTCGCTCACCATGTGTCTCCTACGCTCACGCCTGATCATCTCTGAGGGAGCGAGGAGGCGCGGGAGGCGGTTAATGTCCTTAGCTCTGAGGCTAAAGCCTGTTCCACAGCCTGAGAGGAGGAGCCAGAACGCCTCAGCGAAGAAGCGTGGGCGGTCACATGGGGAGTAGGTGCAATTGTAAATCCTCATGTTGTTTCGCTCGATAGGACGCCCACCAAACTGTGTCGAGCGCTGAGAGGGAAACACCCTCATGTCCCTGACGAGCTTAAAGGCGCGCATCGTCTCACCCACCACCTGTGGGTAGCGCTTGAGGTGCATAGCCTCTACTCTACTGACTGCATGGTCCCAAAGCTCACGGCCACCGCCACCCACTAGGGGACGCGCGTATTGAGCAGAGAAAGCCACCTGTCCAAGCAGATCATTCTGCATGGGTCACCATCCTTCTATGGGGCTGAGCCCCTGGTCTAGTCTATCTGCTGATCAGATAGATAATTGTCACAGACGTGGAGAGGCTCAGACCAAGCGTGGCCCCTCTCCACCACCACATATCATCCCGCGCCAAGTCCCGCTCCTCAATCGCCTTAGCTGTTAGCTCCACGAGCTTGGCTTGCTCATCTAGGTACGCCTGATGAACCGCTTTGTGATTGTCTTGAACCTTACCCAGCTCCTCAATAAAGGAAGCCTTGAGAAGGTCAATGCGCCTAGTCCAATACTCCTCTTGATTGAGTAGATCAGATTGGACACGAGCGAACTCTCCTAGCTCTAAGCAAAACTCATCAGAGGGCTCAATATAGCGCGCCGTGATGACCTCACCTGTAGTGAGGGTCAGAGGCTCACTTAGTTGAGGCAGCGGTGTGAGGATTGTGAACAGGCTGAGGAGGATAGGTGTCATGTGAAGCCTCACAGATGCGACAGCGGAGCGCCTTATAATTCTCAAGAGTGAGCTCACAGCGCTCACGCTCAAGGCGGAGCTCATCCTCACACTTGTCAGGTAGATTGGTCAAGAGCTCTTTCTCACAGGCTTGGCGCTTCTCAATCGCCACACCTAAAGCCTCCTCACAGGTGCCACAGTCAACCTCAGAACATGAGACGCCAATCCACGCGCCCCCGCCAATGGCGAGCACAGACCACACAGCAATGATCGAGAGCGCCTGAGTGAGGTTGAGGTCATGGGGAGGAATCATTTAGCTGTCTCATACACTGACAACATGCGCTCGATGCGCGTGAGCTGAGCGCCAAGCGCCTCAAGCTTCACCTCAATCTTTGCGCTCTGCACCTCAATAGCTTGGGTGCGCTTGTTGAGCGTCTTAGTCTCAGCCTCAAGCGCCATGATCTGAGCTGCCTGTTGATCACACTTGGTCTGCAAGGTGCCGATGTCCCTCATGGTGATCATCACCCAACCGAGCACAGGGATGAGGGCGACTGTGATGATGTCCTTGATCTTGTCCCAATTCATGCTGTTATCTCCATGATTCTGAAGGTAGGGAAGCCACAAGTAAAGAACCCTGCGAGCCCAACAGAATTTACGTTGTATGTCCAATTTGAGCCCGTCAAAGCAGTGCGCCTCAAGCTAATCTCAAGCCCCCCGCTAGGAATATCAGCATCAAGAATCAGCGCACAGCATACGAGACGGCCTTGTCGAGCGTTGGAGCCTGTAGACCCGCTTAAGTTAATGAATGCGGAGCTTCCAATGTATGCGCTGTTTGTGACGTCATATAATTGCCACGTTGTATTTCCATTAAGATCACCACAGCGAGCGCCTGGTCCCGCTTCAATGTAGTATTGATAACCCTTTGCGAGAGTGAACACGGTAGATGTTGACGTTACATGGGTGTATGTCGTGCTTGGCGACACATACTGCATGTTTGGGAATGAAAAATTCCCTTGCCTATAGGTGTCAACCTTAATACTTGGAATGCGGTCAAGTGTGTCAGATGTGTAGCTCATTAGCCTCTCCTTATTGATTCAGATAGAAGCCCATTAGGCGTGTCTCACCTACATCAGAATTGGCAGCATCAGAGGCCGAATGAAACCTCAAAAAGGTGTCACCTGAGTCACATACTGAATATGTGCCGTCATCATGCTCAGTCCTGACTGTGCTATTACAGCTGATCTGCTCGCCCCAGCCACCATTTTGTAAGGTATTGTCGATCTTGAGAGCTACGAGATGCCTATCAGTTGGCGCTGTCGTCCTAATCTCACCATGCACAAAGGCAGCTTGAACTAAATCCAGACCGCCACTTGCCCCGCTATCAGCTGAACAATCATTATAAGCCTGCACTTGAATGATTACATTATTGGAGCCACCTGGCACAGTCTGAGCGCTCGTGTTGTAGGCGTTAAATACAGTCAGCTCCACAGTATTAGTCGGTGGTGTGTAGCTCATGGTGTGACCTCCATAATAAATACAGTCGTGTCAGTACGCACAGAGGAGCTCGTAGCAAGCGTTATTGCCTTGAGCCTCACTGCTGAAGTAGGAGATCGCGTGATATAGTTGGCTGTACATGTTGCCGTATCGCCAACAGTCCCCGTGTGATACTCCCAAGTAGCATCATAGCCACCATCTGAGGTGGTTAAGACTGTCCCACTGCTGTCTATCCACGCGAAATTGAAACTAGACGTAGTGCTTGACCTGTCGATCTGAATTGAAGCTTGAATATAATAGTGCTTAGAGCTGTCTAGCGTGATCTCGCCCGTTGAGGTGTTTAGGCTCAGAGCAGGTGTTGAGGTCGATGCGATAGTGTCAAACGCGACCACATCGCCAGAGCTCGCAGTCTGAGCGCTAGACAGCGTGATCTGTATGAGACAGGTAGGCGCTAGGCTTACGCCACCTGATGCCGTAGGTGTAATTTTATAAGTCATCTTTCACACCTTAAATGATAAACCAATTTGAGCCGTCAGTGATGAGCGTCACGCTGGCCTCTTGTGTCGAGAGGCTAAACGTCGAGGCCCCATCAATCGTCTCTGAGCCGTTCGGGTCAATCGTGATGGCGTTGGTGCTCCTGTTCTTGATCTGGTACTTAAAGCCAGATGTACAAGTGGCAGCTGCAACCAAATTGACGGTGATCGGTGTAGATGGCGTGTAGATGTACGCCTCCTCATTAGTAGAGGGTGCGCTAAGCGTCTGATCAGTTGAAGGTGAGGAAACTGAGACGTTAGGCTTTGGTGAGCCTGGAAGGTTGGTGAGCTGTGAGCCATCGACAGCAGGCAGACGGGCGGAGCCGTCAAGCTGGACCACATTCCCCGCACTCGTGCCTACGTCCTCAGCTGAGGCTGTCCCTAAGGTGGGCGTCCCACTCAGGTCAGAGTAGGCGCCTGTAGTGGCTACTGTGGCGAGCGTTGGTGTTCCACTCAGGTCAGAATAGGCGCCTGTGGTTGCTACAGTAGCCAAGCCTGAGATGTCACCCGCCACCAAAGTGACAGCGCCTGTCTTACCAGCTACTGATGTGACAGGAGCTGATGGAAGGTTGATGAGCTGTGAGCCGTCAACAGCTGGGAGCTGAGCAGAGCCGTTGAGCTGAACTACATTACCCGCGCTCGTCCCTACGTCCTCAGCTGAGGCTGTGCCCAAGGTTGGCGTTCCTGTGACCTCAGAGTAGGCCACCGCGCCTGACTCCCAATCGCCTGATGTGGAGTTATACTTGATCACATTGGTGTTGCTTGGAGCTGCCGCGCTCACATCACCAATGTCATTCAAGGCCGCGACGCTCGCGCTAACTGTGCTGTTTTCCCAATCGCCTGATGTGCCGTTATAGACTAGCGCCTCGCCATTTGATGGGCTCGAGATGCTGACACCTGCGAGGCGATCAAGAAGAGTAGAGTTAGTCTCGAGCCATAAAGCACTATTCTCTAAATAAAAGAGACGCCTCTCTCCTGCCTCAACAGTGATCGAAGTGCCCCCGCCTGTTGGCCCCTCACCATTAAGCCTAAACGTTGGCCCCGAGATTGTACAGGCTGAAAATGAGATGTTATTGATCAACACTAGGCTATTAGATACTGAGGAGCTCACAGTCAGAGTGAAGCCACCCGCACCATATAAGCGGTATATATGCAGGTCTTTAGTGCTGACCGCTGTCGCTGTTGTGGTGCTGTTGTACTGTAAAACAACAGAATTAGCCTCTGTCAGATAGCCTGCATCATTGGTGAAGGTGCTGACATTGGTAGGCGTCCCTGTGAGGTCAGTATATGCGCCTGTAGTCGCTACAGTCGCGAGCCCTGACACCTCAGAGGCAGCGACCGACCCCGCCTCCCAATCGCCTGATGTGGAGTTATATTTGATGACGTTGGTGTCGGCTGGCGTCGGTGCGTTGACATCTCCGACATCATTAAGCGCTGCTACGCTTGCCGTGATGCCTGTGAGGAGTGAGCCATCGACCGCAGGCAAACGAGCCGATCCGTCAAGCTGCACTACGTTCCCCGCGCTCGTCCCTACGTCCTCAGCTGAGGCTGTGCCTAGCGTTGGTGTTCCACTCAGATCAGAGTAGGCCCCTGTGGTTGCTACAGTTGCGAGCGTGGGAGCTCCTGTGAGGTCAGAGTAGGCGCCTGTGCTCGCCACAGTAGCCAAGCCTGAGATGTCAGCTGTTGAGAGGGTGACTGCACCTGTACGCCCCGCCACGCTCGTCACGCTGTCAGTGTTGTCCACCTTGTCGATCTTGGCAGGGTCAAGGGTGCCACCCATGTCAGCGTTGATGAGGAGGTGGTCACCCACCGCCCATGCCTGCCCTTGGTAGGTTCCCGCCACGCTGATGATGTAGAGGTCACCCTTGGTGGCGTTGCTCAGGTCAGCGGGTGCTGAGGCGTCAAAGGTGCCTTGATAGGTGACTCCACCAACCACAGCGGCGTCTACCACGCTCTTGGTCTTAGCTGGGGTCATAGCGGTGACGTCATTGGTTCCCGCTGTGGCCTCTGCTGAGGTTGCAATCCTGATCTTCCCTGAGACTGTCTCAGTTGCGTCAGGTACTGAAGCGGCGCCCGCTGATGGCGGAAGGAATAGAACAGACATGATGGAGCTCCTTAGATAGCGCTAAAGCCAGCGATAACACGGACTGTGTCAGCGGCGTTATTCTTCTTGTATGCGATGGTGAGGACTGACGTCCTCAAGGTGCCCAGGTCATCTGAGAAGATTTGACCCACAGCAATCTCATTAGTGGTGGCGTCCCCTGCCCCTGTGCGCGCTCGATACTTAATGAACATCACATCAGAGCCCTCATTGGTGAAGCCAATCCACTCAAAGGCTAGACCTGAGGCGCAAGCGCTCCCTGTGGTGACGTCAATGAAGTCAGCTGAGGTGAGGTCATTCCAATCTGTGTTGGAGACGCCTGAGAGGTCGATTGAGCCACGAGTAGAGCCGCTGATAATGGGCTCAGTCACTTTAAGTCTAGCCATGATTTAATCCTCAAAATCTTCGCTGAGTAGTCGATAAATGTGAGCCACGCTATCCATTGAGCGCTGACGCTTGATGACACCCTCAATCCTGCCCTCTGGCCCCTCGCCATGGGCGTTCCCCTCTAAGGTGTCAAATAGTCCCATGTCATCAGGTGATGACACCACTAGGACAATGTGATTCCCCTGAACAGGTGAATGGTCATCTGAGGTGAACACAGTCACAATGTCCCCTGGCTGTGGCTGTTCCCCATCCCTACACCTTGAGGTCTTACCCCATGAGCTCCACATTCTGTAGCAGCTAGGGAAGATCTTTTGACGGATCGAGGGGAGCACAGACCGCCCATAGGCAAAAGCGGCGAACGCTCCACACCATGAGAATTGACCGTTGCGTGTATAGTCAGCCTCCCAGCTCCAACCAATCCCTTCTGAGCTCTTGATGTATGTATTGATGCGCTGCCAATCCCCGCCATAGTTTGGCTCTGTGACGTTGCGCTCCCACTCTGCCTGTGCTCTATCGAGCGCCTCACGGCTCTGAGGTGAAGCGTAGACTGTGCGCTCAGGGCGTGAGTCAACCTCAAGCGCCTTGAGGTCTAGCCCCATTTGAGAGATTGCGCGGTGGAGACGCCTGAGCTCATGCTCATAGCTCTCCTTGATGTCAGCCACCATGAGCTTGAGCTCTTTATTTTCCGTCTCTAATTGGGCCTTGGTTTTGCTCATTTAGCTGTACCTTTGCGCTTCTGTATTTGAGCCTAACACAGGCGGGCTAGTGTCGCTAGCTAGATAAGCGTCAGCCTTGTGGTGTGTTGAGGCGCTTGTGTAGATAGTGGGCTCAAGGGTTCCGCCTGTGACTGTGACCCCATGGGACGCCGTGAAGGTGATCACGTTCCCCAATATGCTGTCAATAGTTAGCCCTGTGATGGCGTTGTCATGGTCACCCCTTGGCAAGTAGTCCACCACATCACCCGCTTCGAAGAAGCTCACATCTCTTGATGTGGTCCCATAGCTGAAGTTGGCCACCTCTAAGCTAGTGGCTGACCTGATGACTGTGACATCTGCTGAGGCGTTCCATGCTACAGGCTTGGTCCCTGTATGGATGATCTCAATTTGTGCGCCCTCACCCATGAGCTCCTGATGGATAGATTGAACCATCCCCACCTCATTGGTGACGCCCCACTCATCGCCATAGCCTTTGAGGAGAGGTGAGCTTACGTCAACATAGGCGCCCACATCTAGGAGAATGCTTTGACCTGTGCCAATCGAGCCACGCCACAGCCTCAGAGGATTGCTCAGGAGGTTCCATTGACGAGCGACCACAGGGAGGAAGTAGCCAAGCGTGTCACCAAGGGAGCTCCCCAAGTCCCTGTCAGTCAACCCATACAGGTCAAGGCTAGTCCGTGAGCGCTCGCCACCATAGCGGTTGATCGCCTCTTGATTGTTAAAGATAACCTCAGAGCCAAAGCGCTCCTCCTCTGTGGACCATTGGAATCTCACCACAGTCTGGGTCACTACGTCCTCATAAATTGACCAAGTGGGTGGCTGGTCTTGATGCCAATCACCCGCCTCAATCGTGGCCACCGCTTCACCTGAGCGCTCAGCGCCGATAGGCTGAAGGGTGAGCTTAGAGCGCCCATTAAGGTCACGCTTCATGATGAGCGCACAGCTCATGGCCTTGAGCATGCTGTCAATCACGTCACGGATGGCCACCCCATCACCTGAGATGGCTCCTGAGAAGGTGAAGGCGCTCGTCCCATCATAGGTGAGGAAGCTGGCCTCATCTATCTCTGAGGAGGGGATGGCAAGGCCAATGCTATAGACGTCATATGTCCCAAGTTTGGAGTCACCTCCACCACTCTCAAGGAGCTTGAGGATGATCTCACCAGGGCGCTCCTTGTCGAACAGCGCCCCGCCATAAATCTCAGCGCGCTCAGCGTCAGGCCAATCACCAAAGGAGCTGACCAAATCCCAATCTTGAGCAGGGTCAAGGTGGATGATGTAGCCCACTGTGGAGCTGTCATAGGTCGCCGTGGTTTGGTGAGTGGCTTTAAGCCATTGATAGCGCACCTCCTCAGCGCGGCGGTCTACATACTTGACTTGGACGTCATAGCTCTCACCCGCTGTGGCGCTCGCTGGCAAGCCAAGCCCGCTCTCTACCAAGATGGTGAGCTCACGCCATTGATAGTAGCCAAGAGCAATCCCCTTGATGGGATAACTCTTAGAGCGTTGTGTGCTGTCATCGGCACAGGCCAAGGTTCTAGTCACCACTCGGCGAGTGGTCCCTGTCCTATGGTCTGAGCTGAATCTGTTCTCAGAGTCTGGCTTCCTAATGTCCAAAGGGTACCAGAGGCGGTAGCGTGTCCACAGAGGAGGGCGTGGGCCCAATGAGTCCCAATATCTTGCGCGAGGCTCAATGTTACTCAGGCTCCCTTGGCTCAAAATAATTCTTGGCCTGACCCCATCGGGGTCATCATTGGGAGAGACTGTGATCATCCCATTAGCGCTAAGTTGCCACCTAGCCCATGAGCCATCATATCCTGTGACATACTCAGGCTCATTTAGGAGGCCATCAATCACAGCATCAGGCCACGCCTTAACCTCATTATCACCTAGCTTAAGGCGCTTGGCTTCTGCCTCTGAGTTGGTCCTGACAGGAATGTATTCACTTGTTCCTGAGGTGTTATAGATTGTGTTTGTGGCGTCATATCGGATGAATGATCCGCTAGCTAGTGTTGGATAAAATATCTGCTCTGTGCCCCCCTCAAACCTACCCTCAAGCCGTGGGTAGCGCGGGTGATTGCCATCCGTGTCAGGGTCAACACCCTTAGGGCCAGCCATCCAAAAAAGCCTGAGGTTATCTAGCCCGCCATCCCATATCTCAAACAGAGGCGGTGTGGCTGTTGGGTCAATAGTAGCGCGCTCGATATGGTATTGAGCCCCACCATCCTGAAGGTCTACAGCCCACTCAAGATAGCTGCCCTCACTCCCATTGTAGTGGTGGAAGCCTTGAAGGAGGTGGGTGGTGTTGCGCCCCCTCTCTGTGATGGGACCATCCAAGAGAGCGATGATAGGCGTCAGGCTTAGGGTGACTGTGCCACCCTCCTCAACCACAGGTGAGGAATCAAGGAAGCCATTGACCACTTGGGTGAAGTCAGACAGGCCACCATCAGGGAGCTCCTGAGCTACCCACAGAGAAGCGCGCCGACCCCTAAAGGTGGTGATGGCTGTGGCCACCTCTGGGACATTGGTCCCACCCTGAGTGATGAGGTGGGCTTGACGTTGTGAGCGACCCACAGCGCGCTGATCAAACGTGAGGCGGTCACCGCCAGCTATAGGGGTGACCCCTGTCACCTTGATCGTCTCAGCGCCTATGTGAAACAGCGCGGGATAGGTGACGCCTGAGACTGTGGTGTCAATGTCCACAGTACCTGAGTCTGTGGCGTATAGAATCTCTGAGGTGATTTGAGCCCTAAAGGGGGCTGACGCTCGAGCGCCACACCTTCCAAAGATAGTGGCGGGGTCATTGACGCCACCCCTCAGCCTATCGCTTGCCAGGGTGACTGTGAGCGCTCCATAGGTGGCCACCCCCCCTGAGGGGTCAAGCTGTGAGCTATAAGCGCCAACGCTGACAATGGCCTCCACGTCCTCATAGGCTATCCCCACAGCGATAGTCCCTGAGAAGTTGGCGTCTGTAGGGTCAAAGCCTCCTGAGGAGTAGCGCACAGGAAGCCCCGCCACCTCTAAGACAAACACCCGCCGCGCTCGATCATCCGTGATACTCATTAGGCCTCCTGATAGATGTCAAACAAGTGGACCGCATAGATGATAACCTCCTCAGCTGTAACCCTGACAGCGAGCTCATCACCTCGGTTGGCAGGTGGTATGTAGAGAGGTCGCGGGAAGGTGGGAGCGCTCAACCCTCCACTTGGGAAGGTATAGAGCCGTGAGCCTGTGTTGACCCTCGCTAACCCTGTGAGCTGACCACGCTGTAAGATTTGGAGCTGTGCGGGATATGTGAAGAGGATCCCCTCATCTATCTTGGCGCCAATCGAGCCCCCACTTATCCCATATAACTCAACCAAGATATTAGGCCCCGTCAAAGAGGTGGGGTTTGATGAGGCGGCTCCATAGGTGATCTCAATCCCAATCCACTCAGAGGTTGGTAGGCTAAAATAAAATAGATCAAATTCATCCATATAGCCCTTGGCTGGAATGTTTTGATAACCTCCAAAGGTGGCCCCTTTAGCGTAGTTGATTGAGTTCCAATCCTGCCAAGTGGAGCGCCCTACATGATAATAGCCAGCTGATCGAAACTTGACTTGGTTTAGCTGTTTGAGTGACAGCGCCATCTGAGCCACAGGGGCCCCCATGGTGATCACACCATTAGCGCAAACCTGAGCTGATGGGAGCGGTTGAAAATTAGTAGGTGTGGCCATGTCTCATACTCCCCAAATACAGAGCCCTTTAATCCAAGGTACTCCTGGAGTTAAGGTAGGGTTCTGCTCGATATTGAGCAGAAATTCCCAATTGTGGTCAGCGTTATCTAATCCCGCTCGATAAACTGAGAAGTTAAAGAGCTGGCTCATCTCCTCATCTTGGTCAGGTCTTATAGTGATGTCATGGGAGCTCCACCCGTTGGCTGTCAAGGTGATCTCTTGACCCATAATCACATAAGTCACTGAAGGATAAAGGGCGCTGATATTCACCATGTTAAACCACACTGTAATCGTGTAGAAGTTGTCGCCATCAAACGCCTCATGAGGGATAAATACAGGGCTAAACAACACCTCAATGTCACCCACACCTAGATAAACAGCAGGTGCAGGGTCTGAGACTGAAGTGGGAGCGGCAAACAGATTATCTACACCAGACCATGAGGTATAGGCGAGGACCCTCCTCCTCAGCGTCTCGATATTCTCAAGCATATCCACACCCCATCGAGCGCTCAGAGGATAATCATTCCCCACTCTGTTAATCCCAAAAGGTGTGTAGATGTTCAGCTTACCATCAGGGAGCGCGCCTGTTGAGAGTGGTGACGCCTTAGCCACCCAATGAGCTGCAAGCGTCCTTATCTCATGGTGGTTGGGTGTGCCTGTGGTGTGCTTCACCTCAATGGATAATGTCCCATAACTAGCTAGGGGAGTTGAAGTTACAGTCACAGTCTGCTCAATGATGTGTGGGCCAGCTCCTGTTGAGAGCGTCTCAGCGGTGTAGACGTCTGAGCCAATGGTCAGCGTTGACCTTATGCCCCCTGGTCCTAAGGCTATCAGGTGAAGGTGGAGCTCATAGTGCTCATGTGTGATGATGGGGATCATATACTCAACCATTGGCTGGTAGGTGGTCCCCTTCTGAGTGAATTGACCCTCAGCCCACGCTTGGCTGATGACGTTGTGAGTCCCACCATAAGCATAGAGATAGTTGGCGGTGTCACTCATAGCTGTGACAGCTCCCTCACCTATGACCTGACCCGCCACCACGGTCACCTCATCAGCGAGCGTGGGAGGAGTTGTGAAGCTGTTGCTCATAAGTGCTCCAATCTCAGGCTGACAGGTACACGCCTTTTAAGTGAGCCAAAGGCTAGATCATAGGAGGCGGTCACAATCGAGCACCTGAGCCTACCTTGGTCACCATTGTCCTCTGAGGTGTAGATGAGGTCATAGGGCTCCTGTGTGAAGCTGACCAAAGCTGACCTGAGCGAGCGCCTAGAATCACCCCACCCTTGGTAGAAGTTGACCCGCTCACCATTGGAGGCATAAGGGACAAAGCTATCAGTAAAGTGGCGGTATAGATCACGGACATCAAGCAAGGCGTCAAGGTCAAAGCTCAGCGCGCTTGTGGTGTAGGTGCCAATGAGGTTGGAGGTGTAACCCCCGCCAATCTTACGGCGCGCCTGTGTCACGCTCTCCACGCTGTAGTGGTGATCTTGGAAGGGTCTTGAGGGGAGGAGCGCCCCTGGCATGGGATTGGATGCCACGATACGCGCCACATAGTCTGTAGCTGTTGAGCCCATGGCCTCAGCGTCCTCACGCCCATTGAACCCAAGGCGATCTCTGAAGCTAGTATCAAGCCAACCAAATAGCCCTGTGCTCATATACCAGACTTCAACGTGGCCCACATCATTGAGAATCCACCTAATCTCCTGACCCGCTTGGTCCCTGATGAGCTCCTCAAGACAATCTGTAGGCGCTAGGTCATCCACGTCACCTGAGCCACGCTCTCTCAAGGTGGTCACTACGTCCTGAGAAGGCCATGGCCTATTTTCAGCTGCTCTGAAGGCGTCAAAGCTAGTCCCTAACAGATTATCAAACCTGTAGCGCTCGCCACTATAGACGCCGCGCGTCCAATCCGCTGAGGCGGTCACGCTAAAATTAGCCCCATCAACCACAGCTGTAGATGTGCCAAGCCCTAAGACATCAGCGTCAAGAGGGGTCACTCTGAAAAGAGCGTCTGAGGTGATCTTGATTCTATCGTCCTCTGTGAGCTCCACAGACCATGTGGTGTTGAAGGTGGCTAATGTCCCCAAAGCCTCCTCAAGCGTCCCCATCGCGTCTGTGGGTGTGGTATCTCCAACCCCTCTCCCATTGAGGAAGAAGAGGCCATCCTCATATACTCCCCCCCCTGTGGCGTATGAAGGAAGGCTGACATCTGTGGCGTTGTAGCGTACCACGTCAACCCCTGCCCATTGGCGAGCATCAAAGGCAGCCAAGAGTCCGAAGTTGGGAGCGGGTGTGTTGTATGGCATGGTTTCACCTCATCCTCTGCTGACTAAAGCGCGCCATCCCTCTAGGGTTGCGGTTGTAGGTCTGGACTATATCGTTGACCATAGCGCGACGCGCTGCCTCTTGGGTGTCATATATCACAGCGCCTCCAAAGTTGATATTGACCACAGTTGATGAAGTCTCAGCCTGTTCACGCTGTGGAGCGCTCGCCACCTGTGGAGCTCCTGATGGTGAGGCGGTTGTCCCACCACCTCCACCGCCACCACCTACACCAAGCGCCCCCGCGCCAGCTCTAGCGGCGGCGGCGGCAGCTCCATAAGCGGCGGCGCTCGCTGCCAAGTTACCAGCTAGAGCGGGATTGATAAACGCCATCGCTAAAGCCTCAGCGCCCTTCATAAGCGCTTTGACTGTGGCCTCCACTGCTAATGACTTGAGGAGCTCACCCGTGGCCTCTTTAAAGCTCTTACCTGCCACATCACCAAAGAGGGCAGCCTCAGCCGCCGCTTGTGCAAAACCTTGACCATACTCATCAATGATAGACCCTAAGGTTGTGGCGGCGGATTGAAGCTCGCTTGCTGTGGTCTTGGTGATCGCCTTGGTGAACTCTGCAAAACTACTCACCATCAGCTCCTGTTGAGCTATTAGGTCAGCGGCGTCCTTCTGTCGTTGCTCACGCTGACGTTGACGCTCACGCTCACGCTCAGCGTCCATTCTCTCCATTCGGGCGAACTCTTTAGCCTCAGCCTGGTCCATGATGGTATTGACCTCAAGCTGATATTGCTTCTGAACTACCGCCCGCTTCATGGCGTCATCCTTGGCAAGCTCAAGCCCTGTCTTATAACGCTCACGCGCTAGGGCTAAAAGCTCATCATCTCCCTCCTTAGTGAGCTTGATATTGAGCTGATTGAGCTGGCTCTGTAGGAGGGTCTGACGTGTCTGCTCAGCTTGAGCCGCGCGGGCTCTAGCCTTGCTCATCTCCTCGAGGCGCTTGCGCTCAGCCTCGCTCGCCTTCTTGTCAGCCTCAGCAAATTGACGGCGCGCCTTAGCTGCCTGTGCTCGCCCTGCCACGTCCACTTGGTTGAGCTCAAGGATGGCCTGAGTCTGTTGGTCAATGGTCTTGATGAGGTCAGCGCGCTCCATATCCTCAGCGCGCCTCGCCACCTGAGATGCCTCAAGGCTGATCTGCTCTTTAGCGTTGGCGAGCGTTAAGGCGTCACGAGTGTAGAGCTCTTGCTCCGCTACTTGTAAGGTCTTTAATCTTTCAGCGTTTTCTTTGACCTTGGCCTTGAGGTTGTCCGTGGTGTTCTCCTCAAGCTCCTTCTCTTGCTTTGACGCCTTAGCGATAAGCTCAAGGTTTTGCTGTAGTGGACCCTGAAGGGCTTTGAGACGCTTATTGAGAGCGCCTTGAGCCTTATCACGCTCCATCTCAGCTGTGGTTAATCGCCTACGCGCCGCCAAGCCCTCCTGAGATAGCTTCAAGCCCTTAGCGTCTAGCTTGTTGAGCTCATCTTGAGCCTTGCCAACAGCGTCAAGTGACTCAGTGTAGGCCTCCATTTGTGGGCGGCTCTTTTCCACCTGCTTCTGTAGGAGCTCCTTGGCTACCTGAGATTGAAGGGTGACCTGAGTGAACTTGAGCAGGGCGCTAGTGGTTGGGATGACTCCACCCTCAGCGAGCGCTTCAAGCTTTGAGGTGAGGTCAGCTGAAGCGGCGGCCATAGCCTCTTGGCGGTCCTCTGCCTCTTTAGCCGCTCCACTTAATTGTCTAAAGCCCTCATATAGACCCGCCACCGCTGTAGTGACCAAGGCAATAGGTGAAGCCAAGCTAAGGAAGCTGGCGACACCACCTTGACCCAAAGCGCCCACAGCGCCCTTGAGTGATTTGACAGCTTCAACGCTCGACCCCACAGCGTCAGACATGGTTGATAAGCCCTCACCAATCTGAGCGCTACTCTTGTCCATGATCTTGGTGACACCCTTGAAGCCCTCGCCAACGTCCTTGGCTCCATCCTTCAAATTGTCTAGCTGTTTGGTGACGTCCTTTTCACCCTTTAGCTCAACCTCGATCTGAATTGTATTCTCAGCCATGCTGGGTCTCCTGTAGAGCTTGCTCACGCTGTCTGTGTAATAACTCCTCAGAGTTATGATGTAGCACGTCAAGCGCCTCAATTATTGCACAGGTGGGGCGCGGATAGCTAGACGCTATAGAGCTGAGCCCTTGCCTGTGCCTATGATAGACCTCAATGATTGAGGCCATTCTATTCTGATCAGCTATAGGACAAGACCTGACCTCAAGGTCAGCAAAGCCCCCGCCACAGTTTGGCGCTACTCGATAACCAGGGACAAATAAGCCCCGCTCATCACGCTGAGCGAGGGGAAGCCCCTCCTTAAAAGGACCACCACAATTCCCACGCTGACGCCTTAATGCAGGGCGCTCCCTGCATTGGTCACAGCTCCACCCGCGCCCCCCGCTGTTGGCAAGCCATACAGAGGACGCGAGCGCTATTTTCCCCGCTGACCTAAGAGGCTCATCCGTTGGATGTGTTGCACTAGCTCAGTAATGACCTGAAGCCTATGAGCCTCAGGCTTGATCAGGTCAAGCTTCCCCTCAGCTGGCTCACCATCAATGCTGATGAGGGCGACCTTGACCATCTCCACAAAGACCCTGTTGAGATAGCTTTGATAGGAGGCGAGCGCCTCACGCTCATCCTCTTGGAGCTCATGATGCCATCTCGCCTTGGCCCTCTCCTCATCAGGAGCCTCAAGCCATAAGAGACGCCCAAGCTCAGAGCGGGTGTAAGCGCCCGCCTTGACCTCAGCTGTCTCCCTGTCACTAGGTGAGAGCGCCTTGAGGGTGAACACAGTAGCGCCCTCGCTCCCTCCAAGGTCTGAAGGTTCACCGCTCAACATGTAGGCGCTCACCTGCTCAGGAGTAGCCTCCACAGCAGGGTCACAAGTTACCACCACGTCAAGGGTGAGGTCAGAGTCTGGGAGGAATGAGAGCGCCATGTGTTTTAACCTTTGCCTAGTGCAAGCCTAAAGGGACTATTCCAAGCCTCATATGAGCCGTCATCAATGTCACCACCAAAGCGTGACGCCTTATAGGTGAGTTGCTGTCTGACGATGTCATTCCCGCTTGGGTCATATTTGGAGGGGTCCACAGTAAGGTAAGCCGCAGGGATTTGAAAGGCTCCACCCTGACCATTAGCCAATGGACCAAAGCCCACTAACACCTGACGTAGCGTTCTATTGAAGAAGTCATCATTGATGGTGGTGTTGACGTTGCTCAAGGTGAGCGTGAGCTCTACGTCAACATCAGTCACCTCCATGTCACTCATGGCCAGGATGCTGTTAGAGTGACCCTTTGGCGTGAGGGTGTTGGTGACTGTGAGGGTGAAGTCATCCACATCAAGGGCGATACGTCCCAAGGTGTCACCTGTTGAGGCGTCAGTCAGGGAGGTGGGCGACCCGCTTGAGATGACAGCATAGGAGCCACGGAAGAAGCAGGGCGCTCCGCTGTTGTAGCTTGGCTCGACAGGTCCAACCGCTGAAGCGTGATCATCTTGAATGAGCGCCGCTTGATAGGTGAGGTCAGCCATAACGCGCCCATTGTCTAGGCTCAGAGTCATACTCTCAAGTCGGCAGCCATAAGCGTATGAGCGGAAGTTGACCCCATCCACACGGAAGCTCAGGGAGTAGCGCGTTGAGCCAAGCTGAGCGGTCTGTTGTGGCGCGTACCATGTCTGTAGTAGCTGAGCGGTTGGCGTACCTGTGAAGCCAGAGCTGAAAGCAGGGCTCACAGTCACATCACCCGTCACGTCTGTATCAGTTACAGCGCTGTACTCAGCGCGCCCATTGATGTCTACACCAATCAAGCCACCAGCGATGTAGTTTGAGCCTGTGGTGGGCGTGAAGGTGTTGACGTCTGAGATGGCGGTGATTGAGTCTGTCCCTGTGTTGGTATAAGCAGACTTGAATCCACCAGCTAAGAGCTGACCAAGATAGTTGGCCTCATAGTTGGTGGTGGAGCTCCCCACAGTGGTGAGGTCAAGCCTGAGGGTGACTTGACCTGTTCGACGTCGAACACGCGACCCACCAGACCACACTGTGTCAGGCTCAGGAGCGAGGCCATAAGTACCATCTCTTGCATCATTGCGCTCGCTGACCACAGGGTCACCATAAACGATAATAGGGTCACGCTCACATGGGATTGAGGTGAAGGACAGGCCACTGTTATCAGGGAGGCCTGTGGTTGAGCTGAGTGAGCCAAAGGAGCTCTCAACAGCCACGCTTAAACTTCTGTGGGTCACGCTCATAGCGCCTCCAAATAAAGCAGGTCAAAGGGGAAGGTTAAGACCAAGGCCATGACCTCAGAGGTGGGGTCAAGGATTGGCTCTGTGGTTGGCTCACCAGGTATCAGGGAGATGATACCTGTTGAGGCTAGATTATACTGTGGGCCTTTGAGGGTGACCATGAGCGCGGCTGCGTCCTCAGCTATCATCCTCTCCATAAAGTGGAGCTCACCAATATCATAGCGCACCCTCAGATTAACTGTGGCGCGCCTACGTCCACTGATGCCAGCCTCACCATCATCAATAGCGAACGTCTCAAGCCTGAGCTCGAAGAAGCGCGTGGTGTGCTGATGAGCCTCAAGGGGTCCCACGCGCCCTGAGCTGTTGATAGACACAAAGCCGTGATGTGAGTCTGTCTTGGGGAGGGTGGCCTCAATCTGGCCCTCTAAATAATCGAGCGCTGAATAGATACCTTGGCTCATTTGCTCCCCCTCTTGATCTTCTTTGTGATCTCAGCTTGTACCGCTGAGACTAGCACATTGACATCTCTGGGAGATAGACCAAGAAACTCACGCTCAGCGTTGACTTTGTACCCATAGCCTCTGACCTCCTGAGTGAGGCCAATGATAAAGAAGCTATCTGTGGCTTGAAGCACCATGAGGTTATTGAGAAGCGCCCCGCTGAGGGTGAGGTCCACTAAGGCGCTCGAGCCCACAAAGTGCTCTCTGCTCTCACTCTTGTACTCACGATACCCGCCCTCATAATAAACTGAGCGACCTGAGCGTGATACCCTCCCACCCTTAGGCTTTAGCCTTGCCCCTCGATATGGAACATAGATGGGGTTAGTTGAGTAAGGCTGAAAAGGTCTACCATCAGCATCCACCCCCCTGGTGGTCCTCAGCTTGATGGCCGCCAAGGTATTCTGCGCCAAGCGCGCGCTATCCTTAGCAGTCCACAGCGAGGTGGGGAGGTTGAGCCTGACCTTGGCGGTCATGTTAGTGCCTCATCCCACGCGTGGGTGTGAAGGTGGCATCATAGGCTGTCTTGGAGTAGGAGCTCCATGAGGCTCTGAGGTCGCGCGCGCTCCCTCCCTTCTTAGCCACATCTAGCTCATTATCATCCACCACGTTGTCCCCATCGCGGTCTAAGGCCAATGATCTCAAGCTAATATCCATGAGCTCCTGACAGCGCTGACGCATGAGGTTGGCGTTATCAAGCTGGTTGACCATCTCATACACCCGCGCCGCTGTGCAGTAGGCGTGAGCGTTGAGGAATGAGCCAGCGTTGAACACCTCATCTTCTGTGACCTCTGGCTCATCTTTCAGATGATCTCTGACCACCAAGACCACCTCAGCCAAGGCCGCCTCAATCTGAGCCTGAAAAGAGCTCTGACGGCGTGGGAGCATGTCAGCTAGTTGAGGGAATTGGCCCACAAGCTCATCATGGCTCAGCCCTGTATCAAATGGGCGTGGTGTGACCTTGAGAAGCCCCTTCTCAAGCTTGGTCTGTGTCTGCTGTCCCATGTCGAGCGTATAACTGACCTGAATGGGATAATAGCCTGATGTGTTGGTGATAACTGAGGGGATGGTCCCATAGTGCATCCCAAAGACGAGCTCAGCCGTCTCACTCATGTCTACCTCACGAGGTAGAGGCTCAGCGAGGATGGCCGTGGTCCCCACCATCCTCACCACAGTAACGCTGTAGATGCTGTCACCATCAGTCACAAGGTAAGCCTTGAGCTGATCAGCTTGGAGCGCTGTAGCTTGGCTATCTACTGTGAGCGTTCGCCTATCGTTGGCGATAGCTGAGACTGTGGCATTGGCGCGTGTCTGAGTGAGGGTGACAGGTGTGGAGCTCCCCACAGTCATCACAGCTGACCCGCTTAGAGGACCAGGGGCCACCCACTCATAAACTCTTGTCTGACCTGTTACAGTCTTAATCATCGCGCGCCTCCTGCGTTTGCTTTGGCTATATCCTGAGCCGTGGCCTTCTGAAGCCCCGCCGCTTCCATGAAGGTGTCTGTGATGGGTGACCAGCTGTGTCTGCAATTATAACCGCCACCGCTAATTTTAACAGGCATCCCCTGACCATTGTCTAGCTTCCTCATCTGCTTCTCATCTACCACCTTGTTAATGAGTGGACGACAGAAGGAGCGGGTGATGCCATCGCGTGGGCCTGTGTAGAGGTAGAGGTCAAGGTCATACGCTTCAGCCGCTTTAGCTGTGACTGTGCGCCCATAGTTATTGAGCTGAGTCCTAGCCTGTGTGAGCTGTGTCCCTGTGCTCTGCTCAAGGCGCTGATTCAGCGCGTCAATGGCTTGGCTCATGGGGACGTTTACAGTCATTCCTTGGAGAGCGCTCCTCACAGCTGTGAGGGTGTCAGGAAGGATGACATCTTGAAAGACCTGATCAGCGGTTGCAATCTGCAAAGCTTCAAGGTCAGGAACATCAGAGGGACTAGCCCCTGAGATAATCACTTGGAGGGTGTCAATAGCCACCTCAGTGATTGCTTCTTGAGCTGTGATAAAGTCCTCAACCGCCAACCCCATCCCGCTCCTGAGTATGAAGTCAAGGAGCTGGTCCCTTGGTAGGGCTAGGAGTTGGTCAGCTGACGTGAGCTCAACGGCGGTCTGTAGGTTGGCCACCGTCTCACGCTGAGCCCGCTTCAGGTCTTTCCTGAATTGGTCCTCAGCCTTGATCAGAGCTTGCAGGCTCTTGATCTTCGCTTTGACGATCTGCCCATATGGTCCTTTTAAATCACGAAGCTGAGCCGTCAGGTCATCAAGCGCCTTTTGATCAGCGCTCGGACCTTCAGCCAATGCTACATGAGAGCGACCACATGAGCAGACCACGCCACCCTCTTAGAGGCAGTCCGTGAGGACGAAGCCAAGGTCACCATCTACGACCTTGAAGAGATGGCTCATGTCAGCCCAGACGTTACGAGCGGTGAGGTCAAGCTTGTCATATTGACCCGCCTTCATCGCCTCGAACTCAAGGTTAACTGCGGCCACAGGCATCATTCGGACACCATTACGGCTCTGGATGCTGTCTGAGCCGTGGAGGATACCCATGAAGATGCTGTCACCTGTCCAGATGTAGCTCTCTGAGCTTGCAGCGCCAGGAATAGCTGTGTCACGGCGAGCCGCGCCAACGTGAATGTTGGGGATACCAAGAATATCACGGAGGACGCTGATGACCGCCTCATCAGAGAGGAGGAGTGAGCCACCGCCAGCCACACCCTGTGAGCTGTCACCAAAGTAGCCACGGAGCTCCCCTGAGCGTGCAAGGCTACGGAACACCTCACGACCCAAGACAAGCGTGTCAGCGTTGAGGCCATGAGCGTTCTCAAACACTGTGTCCTTGAGCTGATGGAGGTAGCTCAGAGGCTCAGCGCCCGCCACGTCAAACTTACCGCCAAACTGAGCTGTTGAGGTTGCGGTGTTGAAGTTGGAGCCGTCAAAGAGGACGTCAGCGGCGCGCTTCTCTTTAGCGAGCTTCATGACGCGAGCGACCTTCTTGACAATGCGCGCCTCCTCAGAACCTGGGTACTGAGAATCAACAATGTCCTCCATCGCGATGGAGTCCTCTGCGCTGTAGATGTCACACTTGTAATTGAGGCTTGAGCGATCAAAGCCACCAATGCGTGAGCGTGAAGCGCCAGGAGCGCGCTCGAGGTCAAGCCCTGCACCCGCGCCCATGAAGTTGCGGCTGTTCTCGAGGAGGAGAGTCCCTGAGCGCTGTGGAACCTTGACGTTCTCACAGACCTTATCAGCGATGAGTTGATTGTCTGAAGGGACCGCCTCAGCGACTAGGCTAGAGAGGATCTCGTCAACAGGGTGGATATTACGATATGAGCTAGCCATTGTGGATCACCTCCAATTAAGCGAGAGGAGCAAGGCCACGGCTGAAGCAGATGACAATCTGCTCATTAGCTGAGGCGCTGGTCTGGTTGACGTTGGGGAGCGTGAAGCCCACAGGATAGTGGGTTGATGCAGCGGCCTGAACCTCACCATCAGTGGTGACAGAGAGGACAGTGTTGGAGGTGAGGGTGAGGCTGCCATTGGCGATGACGCGAGTCTCACCAAAGATGACAACGTCAACAGGGTCACCTGCCTCAGCGCCACGCTGAGCCACGCCAATGATGGTGTTGGCGGTTGGATCGGTTGCGATTGCGACCTTGCCAGCGCTGTCAATCGCGACAAGCGCGAACTCTGTGACAGCTGAGGCACAGATAAAGGACTTAATGATCTGGTTCATAGTGATAACTCCTTAGCTGAACACAGAGTTGTATTGATCGGGGTTTTGCTCACGGAACA
>Ga0209962_1000110_pt1 | contig 25649 bp, 24 predicted proteins | sample SalPonA_C_H2O_MG_FD_185722 | JGI IMG/M metagenome (GOLD analysis project Ga0209962, IMG submission 185722) | Water microbial communities from South San Francisco under conditions of wetland restoration - Salt Pond MetaG R2A_C_H2O_MG (SPAdes)... | ecosystem: Environmental > Aquatic > Non-marine... | reverse complement strand
TGCGCTCCATCGCTTGTGCCTTGCCGCACTGAAAAGACGCAATGAAAGCAAGTTGGAGCGCTATCAAAGGGTAGTATTATGGCTGTTTGGTGGGTTTATTTTGTTTTTCTCTGCCGCAGACTTCACTCTTTTTGTCCCGGTTTTAGCTGTTTTATTTACCTATAATATGTTCCGCAGCATTCTCGAAGTTTATCGCGCTTGGCAATATCGTGAACCCGGATCACTTTGGCTACTCGTCGGTGTTGTCGCACTTGCGTTTGCCATGCTGCTACAACCCCTGAGCTATACACTTCACACTGAAACCCGCCTTGCCATTCAAGTAGCTGTGGTTATTTTTGTATTTTTGCAAAGCCAGTTCATCGGCCTACGCTTTAATACCGCGCTCAACGAATCGCGCTTCTTATCAGAGCATTTGCAAGAAGAAATCATGCGCAAAACTCGCGATCTGCGACAACAGCAAAAAGAGCTAATGTCGCTGCGAGGTGAACTACAAAGTGCATCGCTGATCGACAAAACTACCGGCATATACAGCCGCGCCTACTTTGAAAACCAACTCAATATTGAATGGAGCCGCTGCATGCGCGAAAAGCGTTCACTGGCGATGATTTTATTCGATATGGACGGCTCAAAACGGATTAACCGAGATTATGGGCGCAATGCGGGAGATAAATGGCTATATCACTTTGCCCACTCACTGAGTGATTCAGTCCGCCGACAGACCGACATTGCCGTTCGCTATGGCGGCGATGAGTTTGCGCTACTTCTTCCGGACTGTGACTTAGATGAAGCGAGCAAGATCGCTCAGTCCTTCCTCGAACGTATGCATGGTGAAACCATTGAGGTCGCCGGACAACCCATCGGCTTTTCGGTGACCGCGGGCGTACAAGCTACTCAGCCACACGAAGACAGCACAGCAACAGAAGAACTCATCAATCGCGTTGTGGTTGCACTACACTATGCTAAAGAGCACAAACGTGGCGAAATACATGCATATCGCGCCAAACATAATTCGAGCGACGACGAGGAATAACATTGACTAACATATCGCCTAAAGCTCTGGCCGAACGCCTAGCCAAACCCGTGTCAGCTAGCCTAATGCGCGGCATCGAAAAAGAAGCTCTGCGCCTGGAAACCAATGGCCAGCTTTCTTTAAAGCCTCATCCCATCGCACTAGGTTCCGCCTTGAGCCATCGCTTTATCACCACCGATTATTCTGAGGCGCTGTTAGAATTTATTACGCCAGTTGGCTCTACACCCGAGGCAGTGTTAAAAATACTCGAAGACGTGCACCGCTTTACTTATCACAATATCGGCGACGAATTGCTCTGGACCGCCAGTATGCCGTGTATTTTGCCCGGCGATGAAAACATCCCCATCGCCCGCTATGGCAGCTCGAATATCGGCCAATTAAAAGAAGTTTACCGCACCGGCTTGGGCAATCGTTACGGCCGCCTGATGCAGACCATTGCCGGTATTCACTACAATTTTTCTGTGGACGATGAATTCTGGGATGCCATGATTGCAGAGGCTAATTACACTGGCGACAGACAAACCTTTATCAGTGAAAAATATCTCGGATTGATTCGCAATTTCCGCCGTTACTCTTGGCTACTCATTTACTTATTTGGCGCTTCACCTGCGGTCTGTAAGTCTTTTCTCGGCGACCGTCAGCATCACTTAACCCCGATTGATCACGGCACTTATGGCGTTCCCTACGGCACCTCTCTTCGTATGGGAGATTTGGGCTACCAGAGCTCCGCGCAAGAGAATTTAAGTGTTTGCTACAACAATCTTGACCGCTATTGCGACAACCTAGTAGCAGCCATTCAGCAACCTGTTGCCGCCTATCAAGCGATCGGTACACGCGACAGCGAAGGCCATTTTTTGCAGCTCAATCAAAGTATGCTGCAAATTGAAAATGAATTTTATTCGACCATTCGCCCCAAACGTACAACTCGCTCAGGTGAAACACCAACGGCAGCATTGCGCAAAAAGGGTATTGAGTACATCGAGGTACGTTGTATCGATGTTAACCCGTATTTACCCATGGGCATCGATGCGACACAAATTCAATTTATCGATGCTTTCTTACTTTTCTGCTTGTTGAGCGACAGTCCGGAGTGTGACGAGCGCGAATACCAAAGTTTTGCAGACAATCGAAGTACGGTTGTTAATGAAGGCAGGGCACCGGGCGCCACACTGGTAGATAGCACCCATGACTATCGCACAGTAGAGGTATTACAATGGGCCTCTGAACTCCTCGAGTCCATTGAAGTGCTCACTGAGCAACTCGGCATACACGACGAATCGATGCAGCGAGCCATTTATGAGCAACGCTGTAAGATCGACGACCCTGAATGCACGCCGTCTGCCCGCATTATTAGCGATATTAAACGGGATAATATCTCCTATTTCAGATTCGCCATGAATTTAGCAGAAGCTCACGCCAACTTCTTCAGAGGTGAGTCACTGAGTAACGAACAAGAAATTTTTTACCGCGAAGAAGCCGCTGAATCACTCAAGCGTCAGCAGCAAGCCGAAGCGGCAGACAGCGAGAGCTTTGAAGAGTTTTGGCAGCGTTATTATCGCGAAAACTATGCGCTTAACGTTGCACAAGAAACGCATTAAACAATAGGTCTTGCACACCGTCGCTTCCCCCCGCTGAGGACAGCGCTTGCTGAACTTGATCAAGTAGTTCTAGGCGAATGGCGTCACGCTGGGTGGCGTCGTTGATTCGCTCACTGGATTGCTTGCTGAGATACATAATGATAGCGTGCCGAATCACCGGCATGTGTTGATTGACATCGCTGATAACACTGCCCGCTGTATCCAAGCGCAACGTTAATTCAGCGCGTAAAAATTTGAGTCGCCCCGACGTGCCGTTACCGTAATTTAAAACGAAGGCGGGATCGATCTCAAAGTAAATGGATGAGGGCTTGGCCTCTTCGGCAAACTCTTCTTGGGCTATCGTCATAGAAGGGCTAAGAGCAAATAACATCATTAGCGTGAATGTTATATATCGGGACATAGGGTCTCAGAATCTTGTGTAAACGGCTATAATGAGCCGATAGTTTATAAGTGAATATAGAATGTTTAGCATAGCTTCAATTTTTCCAATTCGCACCACCAACTTCGTACTTGCGGCAGGCTGTTCGATACTTATAGCCATTGCCTTATACATGGAACACAGCATGGGCCTAGAGCCATGCCCTCTGTGTATGACCCAGCGCATCGCCATCATTGCCGTTGGCACCGTCGCGTTAATTGCATTTTTACACCACCCACTTGGTATGATGCGTCGAGTTTACTCAGGCCTTGGTGCCATATTAGCTATCCTTGGCGGCGCTATCTCAAGCCGTCAACTTTGGCTGCAAAGTCTCCCCGAAGACCAAGTTCCTTCGTGTGGTCCGAGCTTAGACTATATGCTTGATACCTTCCCACTGTCTGAAACTATTAGCGTTATGCTACAAGGCGACGGTAATTGCGCCGAGGTAGTTTGGACATTTTTGGGGCTATCTATTCCTGGTTGGACACTCATTGCCTTTATCGGCTTATGCCTAATAAACCTTTGGCAAATGCTGCGTAAACCATAATGTGGTTAAAGGGTTTTGCGATATTGCTACTCTTTCAGTGCCTTGGCGAGCTGCTGAAACGTTGGCTTGGCATTTTAGTACCTGGTCCAGTACTGGGCATGTTTTTATTGTTTATATTCCTCATTGTGCAAGGAGAAATTAGCGACGCGGTGCAGCAAGCCAGCACCCCGCTAATACAAAACCTATCACTCTTATTCGTACCAACCACCGTCGGCATTTTCTTTCTAGGCGCCAACTTTGAAGGCCAGTGGGCTGCATTCTTACTCGCCAGCTTTGTAGGTACTCTTATCGCCTTGGTACTGGTGGGTCTTACGCTACGCGCCGTATTCCCGGCCGACGAGGACGACCATGCTTGAATTTGCTCAACAGGTTATGGACAGCACACTATTTGCGCTAAGCGTCACCATGGGGTTTTTCTTGGGAGCCAACGCGCTTTACCAACGCAGTCATCGCCATCCCCTACTTCACCCATTAATCTGGTCATCAACGGCGGTAGCACTACTTCTCAAAGGTCTCGATGTGGACTACCGCCAGTATTTCGATAATACCGATGTCATTATGTTCATGCTGGGCCCCGCGACGGTTGCACTTGCCATCCCGCTTTATCAGCAACTGCGCCGAATTCGCAATATGCTGCTCGGTACACTGTTAGCGACCGTCATCGGCGCCAGCCTCGCTACGGCCATTGCCGTGGGTTTGGCTTATATAGGCGATGCCAACCAGTCGACCTTGTTGTCACTGTTTCCCAAGACCGTCACCACCCCCATCTCTTTTGCCCTAGCAGAACAATTTGGCGGTAGTGGCACCGTTGCCGCGGCAGCGGTCATGGTCACCGGCTTAACCGGGGTAATTTTTGGACCGCCTATATTCAAAATGCTTGGCATCAAAGACGAGCGCGTGATGGGTTTTACCCTAGGGCTTGTTTCCCACGGCACCGGCACCACTAGAGCCTTTGATATCAGCCCAGTGGCGGGGGCCTTTGCCAGCCTCGGCATGGGTCTCACCGGAGCATTTATTGCTATAGCCCTGCCACTGCTCGTGGTGTGGTTGTATTAATAAGCAGTCACCGTTCCGTCTTTACGCATTTCTGTCGCGCCAATGTAAACTCCACTTTCAGGATCAATGGCAATCGCTTGGTAGCCGCCAAACATCACTCCACGATCGTCGACTTTGACGTTGTGCCCCATGGCTTTCAGTTTTACGACCGTCTCGGCGGGAACGCCGGTTTCAACGTGAAGCGTTCCCAACGGATCAAACGACAGAGCCTCAGGCGTGCGCCCCCCATCGTGTAAGAATCGTGCAGCGTCGCCCGCTTCTTGGACGTTCATACCAAAATCCACTATGTTGATAACTACCTGCACGTGACCTTGGGGCTGCATACCACCCCCCATTAAGCCAAAGCTCATGACGGGCTTACCCTCCTTAGTCAAGAAGGCGGGAATAATGGTATGGAAGGGGCGTTTACCCGGTTCATAGACATTGGGATGACCTTCTTCCAGTGCAAATAATTCACCTCGATCCTGTAACATAAAGCCCATACCATCCGGCACTAAACCCGAGCCCATACCGCGGTAGTTTGACTGAATAAGGGATACCATCATGCCGTTGCCATCGGCCACGGTGAGATAGGTAGTATCTCCTTCGCCCTCTAATTTCACTTCGCCAGCACTCACGGCCGGCATCGCTTTTTCAGGGTCGATCAATGCAGCTCTAGATTTACCGTAGGCATCAGACAAAAGTTCGCTGCTAGGAATATTGGCAAAATCCGGATCGGCGTAATAACGAGCCATATCTTCAAAGGCTAGCCGTTTCGCTTCTACCATAAGATGAAAAAGTTGCGCTGAATCACGCGGCATGCTGGCTACATCAAAGTTTTTCAGAATACTCAGCATCTGCAATGCCGCCATACCCTGCCCATTGGGAGGCAGCTCGTGAAGCGTATAGCCATGGTAATCAACCGACAGCGGCGTCACCCATTCGCCCTTGTGTGCCGCTAGGTCTTGATAGCTAAGCGGCGCATTAATGCGTTTAAAATAAGCCTCCATCCGCTTGGCCAACTCGCCTTTGTAAAATTCATTACGTCCACCTTTGGCAATTGCCTGGAGAGTATTACCTAAATCAGGGTTGCGAAATATTTCACCCGCCACCGGCGCACGGCCATCTTTAAAATAGGTCGCCATGGCATTATCTAGTTCTTCCACCATTGGGCCTATTTGGTTAAAGCGACGCAAATTTCCACCAAAATAATAGGCAATCACAGGGCTTACGGGAAAACCTTCCACCGCATAATTAATGGCAGGTGCCAACACTTGCTCCATGGAGAGCGCACCATAGCGCTCGTGAAGTGCAAACCAACCATCTACTGTGCCGGGTACCGTCACCGACAGTGATCCGTGGGATGGAATGCCTTCGTAATCCGCTTCAAGTACACCCTTAGCTTTTAGCTCTGCAATTCGCGCTTTTAACTGATCAAGATCTTGTCCTAACGGAGAACGGCCCGAACCGTTGTAGCCAGTCAATTTCTCTCCATCCCACACGATGGCAAATAGGTCGCCACCAATACCATTGCCAGTAGGCTCCATTAAGCCTAGTGCAGCGTTTGCAGCTATTGCAGCATCAACCGCACTACCACCTGCTTTTAAAATATCTAAAGCAACCTGAGACGCTAGTGGCTGTGCCGTGGCCGCCATACCATTGGCACCGTAGACAGGACTTCTCGACCAATCAAAGCCTATCGGTCTGGCGCCGGGCCCTAATTCAGCCCTACTGGGCTGACCAAAAAGTGCCGTTACGCTAATAACAGCGAGCGCCACACCCACTGACCACCAACGGCGTGCTGAATTAGCCTTACCACAACAATCACTGCTTTTATTCATTGCAAAACTCCAAATAGGTTTCGAGTAAATGTAAGCTACCACAGGCATCGCAAGCCGACATGGGCGATTCATGCCACTGTTTGTTATCACTTCGTATTGCGTCCACTGAAAAGAAAGGATAAGGTCTCAATATACTCAATTGGGAAATTCATCATGAATTCAAATGCAGCCGATCTCTTTAAAGAAGTTGAAGCACTCTTAGACCGCTGGCTTACCGAGCGCACAGATCTAATAGCTGCCTTTCATGCCGCCAACGAAAGACCAGAGGACGATGTCGACTCAGCTCCTCTCGCTAAATTTTGCAACATATTGGTCGATTATGTATCAGCAGGGCACTTTGAAGTGTTTCAAAAATTAGTCGCTGAAGCCAAGAGCTTTGACGATGACAAACATATTAACGAAGCACTCACGCTACTGCCTGAAATTAGCTCTACTACCGAGATAGCGCTAAAATTTAATGACCACTTTGAAGTGGCGGCCGATAAACTGTCGCTTGAAATTGAATTAGCTACCCTGCGCGATGTACTAGCGGCGCGCTTTGCGCTTGAAGACAAGTTAATCGATATTCTTCACTCTTCGCATGAGGTAGCTCTAAACTAACTTGGAGCCCCATGCCTAAACGCCTGTTTAGCCGACCTACATTATTGTTACTTGGCGTTGCAATGCTAACCGCTTGCAGCGCTAAATCTCCCGACACCTCTCTGGAAGTCGCCGTCGATGGTCTGTATGGCGGCGCGCTCTCAAAAGACGCTAGCCATGCCGTGATTGGCGCCTTTACCCACGGTGGATCTTACTGGCAGCTGTCGCCCGGCGAAAGACTTTTTGATTGGAACCACGGCGGTGACGAAAGCAATATTACCGCGGCGGCTTTTTCTTCTGACGGTCGTTTTGTAATGACCTCAGATCGCCAAACGATGGTACTGTGGGACACACTCACCGGTGAGGACCTTACTTACTGGCGCGCCCCGGCTGAGGTGTTGGATATTGCCATCAGTAATGCGACAGACATCGGCGTGTTGGCAGCCCTGGCTTTGGATAATCACACCGCAGTAATTTTTAATGCCAGCCGCGGCAGAGTACTGCGCGAATTTAATCATCAACAAAGAGTACGGAGCGTCGATATCAGCCCAGACGGTCGCTGGCTCCTGTCAGGCTCAGAAGACCGAACTGCCATTTATTGGTCTGTTGCCGATGGTAATGAAGTTCAGCGATATACCCACGAGGACGAGGTTCGACTGGTGAAATTATCAGCCGACCAACGTTTGGCGTTGAGTGTGAGCAAGTACGACAAGGCCATGGTATGGCAAACACAGGATGGCAGCGAACTCAATGAAGTCCCTATTCTTGGCGATGCATTAAGACGAGGCAGGACCTTTTCCGCCGCCCGTTTTAGCGACAACAATCAACAACTCATCACCGGCAGTTCGGATCGCATGGTACAACTTTGGCAACTACCAGAAATGCAAGAATTAGCCCGCTGGGAATTACCGAAGCGCTCCGCGTGGAAACCGACCGGCGCAGCGGTTATTGATGTTGGCTTTGATGCGCAGGGCCGCGTGGTGGCCATAGCTTCTAATGGCTCTGTCCACCACATGCAACCCTAGTCGGAAGGATTGTCCAACTCTTTAAAATGGTTCGACTCAATATTGAAAAGTCGCTTGCCCCAGTGCTGCAAATCCTTGGCGACGAAGTACAGCACGGGTATCAAAATCAAAGTTACGACGGTTGAAAACAATATTCCGAACGAAAGTGACGTTGCCATCGGTTTAACAAATTGTGCCTGCAGCGAACGTTCAAGTTGGATCGGCGCCAAACCAACAAAGGTCGTCAAAGACGTCAAGAACACAGCTCTAAAGCGAGTCGGCCCGGCTTTCATCACTGCTTCACGCCATGAGTGTCCGGCAGCTTTGTAATGGTTAATAAAGTCGACCATCACCAGCGAATCGTTGACCACCACACCGATCAAACCAATAATTCCAATGATGGAAATAATACTGAGATCAAACCCGAGCAACCAGTGCCCCGCAAACGCGCCAATCACGCCGAAAGGAATGACGCTCATGATCAAGAGCGGCTGCCCGTATGATTTGAGTGGTATCGCTAACGCCGCATAAATTAATACCAACACAAACATTGTCGCTAAACCCAGCGTCGATGAGGTATTAGACTGTTGCTCTGCCTCTCCCCCATAATTCACTTGTACATCCGGGAAATTTTTTAACACGTTATTAACCGTGCTTGTTTTGAGAATGTTTAATACCTGACCCGGTTCAACTTTCGATTTATCGAAGTTTGCACTTACTGTTACCACACGGCGCATATCTATTCGATTAATCACACTAAGGCCGCTGTATTCTTCGATACGCCCCACAACGGGGAAGGGTACTTTGTTGCCGCTCGGTAGGCGTATCCATAGATCATTAATAGCACCCAGCATGCTGCGGTCGTTTCGATCTAGGCGGACAAATACTCTCACTTCATCACGCCCACGTTGTACTCGCTGAACTTCGGTACCGTAGAAAGCTTGTCGCACTTGGGCCGCCAAGTCGACATTCCCCAACCCTAAAGACTGACCTTCGGGTGTCACTTGGACATTGAACTCTGTACCACCGGCATTGAAGCTATCGCGCACATCAAACACACCATCGATGCTTTGCAAACCAATTCTCACCTGCTCGGCGGCCATTCTTAGCTCATCGAGATTTTTGCCACTAAGCTCTACTTCAAGTGGCGCAAGCCCAGGGGGGCCTGCCTTATCATTGATGATAAACGACCTAGCACCCTCCACCGGTCCGAGCGATTCTCGCAACCAGTTAGATAACCGCACAGCATCAATATCGCGTTCTTCACTGGGTGTCAGCTCCAACAAGACTTGGGCGGAGGTATCTGACTCTGAGATCATGAAGAGATTTTTAATGGCACTGCGACCTAAATCATCTTCAGATTGATGCTGTTCATCCATAGCTAATGCCGCACGCTCAATGCGTTCAGCAATGCGATAGGTTTCACGCCAGGAGGTGCCTTCGGGCATTTCAAGATTGGCACTGATAAAGTCAGAAGGGACCACTGGGAAGAACACAAACCTCACCCATCCCGAAGGGATAAGCGCGGTTACCACAATAAACACAGCCAAAAAGATTGAAAGCGTGGTGTAGCGATTATTAACCGCCCTATCTAGGGTTCTCTTGTAGGGGCCGTGGGCAAAACGCAACAGGCCTGAGGCGCAAACATTCTGCAAACGATAAAAAGGCTTCAGCCAACCGCGCTCTTTTTTAACAAGATTAACATGGCGTAAATGCGAGGGAAGAATCAGTTTGGTTTCCACTAGCGAGAACAAAATGCAAAGTATCACTACAGGCCCTAATTGCGACAGGGCCCGACCAAAACCTTCTTCAATCAAAAACGTTGGCATAAAGGCAATCATGGTGGTTAACGCACCAAAGGTGGTTGAAACAGCCACCCTTCTCACGCCACCGACCACAGACTTTAAGCCCTTGCCCTCCTCCTGCAATCTCGCATAAGCGCTCTCCGCCGTGACAATGCCATCATCGACCAAGATCCCTAGTACTAGGATAAAAGCAAATACTGACAAGATATTTATCGACACCGGAATACCAAGCACATAAATCGAACCCAACGTCGCCATCATGGCAAAGGGGACACCTAAAATCACCCAAAACGCTAAGGTTAGATCGAGGAATAACGCCAGTACTAGAATGACCAAGGCTGCACCTTGCAGAGCGTTGTCTAGCATCATATCGATACGACTTCGCAGGATACGGGTTTGGTCAACCCAAGTGCTCAGAACAATTTCATCGCTTAATTCAGTTCGCTTAACGTCGATGTAGTCGCGCACTTCTTGGGCAATTTTTAGCACATCTTGGTCACCGACTTGCTGTACCATCATGGTGATGGCCGGCTTACCATCCATCATGCTCAGCACCGGCTTTTCGCTAAAGCTATCGATTACCTTGGCAATATCACCAACGAATATCATGGTGCCATCAGGGCGAGTTAACAGCGGGATTTTTTCATACTCTGGGCCGGTATAGGCTTGAGACTCAGAGCGCAATTTAATAATGCCGCTTTCGGTACGCATTTGACCGCCTGGCAAGTCGCGCGACTGTTTTCGAATCGCAGCTGCCACTTGATCAAAAGTGAGTCCATAGCGCTCAATATCAAGTTGAGATACCTCGATAGAAATCTCATATTCACGATCGCCCAACATGCCAATTTCGGTGACATTATCCAACTGCAGCATCTCTTCCCGAACTTGATAAGTCAGTTCCTTCAGAGAGGCGATATCAATATCGGCGGACACCGTGACAAAAATACCGCCACCGCGATTAATAATTTCAGCAACAATCGGCTTTTCTGCATCGAGGGGAAAGGCAGCAATGCTGTCCACTCGCATTTTAATTTCGTTGACCGCCTTACCCATATCTGAGCCTGGCAACATTTGCACGGTCACAACGCCCACACTTTCGCGCGCCACACTGCGAATCTCTTTAATACCGATGACATCGCGGACCGCTTCTTCGACTTTAATGAGAATGCCGCGCTCCACTTCTTCTGGAGAACTGCCGGGATAGGGAACCGTGACGCTGACTTGCTCGGGGGGGAAACTGGGAAAAACCTCTTTTGGCAATTCATTAATGGCGATAAAACCCATTAATAGCGCCAGCACAAATAGCAAGTTAGCCGCTATCGGGTTGCTCGCCATCCATCCTATGGGACCACTCGTCTCAAAATTACTGCTCATTCTTAACCGCCACAGGCATGCTTTCGTACATGGTTTCTAAGCGATTGATGACTAATTGTTCGCCATTATTCAAGCCCCGAACAATGACGATTCCCTCGCCATCAATATGCAATTGCTGGATCTGGCGTTTTCGAATAACACCCTCGTCAAAAACGTAAACCGTCGAGCCAGCGTGTATCGCTAATTGCGGAATAGCGGCGGCATTGGGAATACTATTGCCCCGCATATCGACCTCTACGAAGGCACCTAATACCAGCGGCAGCTTATTGTCATTGGCGGCGTATGGTTGAGGCAATTCAACCACCGCGTTCATGACTCGTGTTTGTTGATTCAGGCGACCTTCCAAGCGAGCAAAACGCCCCTGCCAATGGTGTTCAACCCCAGCAATATTCCTTTTGATATCCACACTAATCTGACTGTCTTGACTCAAGTAGATAGCGTCGGACTGCAATAGCGGAAGATGAATTTCCCCCAAATCAGTCCCCATTAAATTCGCCACCAATTTACCGGGGTTAAGGTATTCACCGAGCTCGACAGGTACTGTGTCTAAAATGGCATTAAAGGGGGCGCGAATGGTCGTCTTAGCAAGATCGTGAGTCGCCTTGCTAACTAGCTTTTCAGCCACATCAATATTCGCCTCAGCCTCGACAATACGCGCTTTGCGTTGCAAAGCTTTAGCATCGGCCAAGGCTAATTTAGCACTCGCCAGCTGAGCTTTAGCTTGCGACAGGGCTAATTCATAAGGAATCGTTTCAACTTTTAATAGCTCCTCGCCTTCAGCGACATACTGCCCCTCATTGAATTTCGGCGATACCCAAACAATAGGACCAGCGACCTCGCTTGCCAGACGCAGCTCTTGCGAGGAAATTAATGTGCCGTGAGCTCTAACGACTACCGGCTGATCAGACAATTGAATGGTTTGAAGATCGACGTAGGGAAAACGATCCATGCCTGGCTCTGAAGAGGGCGCTTGTCGGCCTGAAATCATTACAATGGCAATAGCAATGCCCGCGACCAACACCAAAAGAGGGCGAACCATGCGCTTAAATGAAAATTTCATGAAGGTTCCATTTCAAAAAAAGGATTATTATAAAATAAAAGCGGTACAAAAAGTGTGCTCTTTAAAAAATTTGTAACACCACATCAAATTTCTTCCTCAAGAAAAAAATCGTGTATGGCGTCACGCTGAGCCATGGCATCGCGATAACCATGGCCAATCAACTCTTGGATGAACTTGGGTTCAAATAAAAGGTAGGATGCAAAACTGCCGCCGCCGCCCTCTTCGGTTGCCCCCATCCTACTCATAATTCGGCGCATCGCTCGCGGCAGATCTTTGACATGTTTTTCTGCAACCGCGTCGAACTCGATACTGGGATAGATGGCTAATAAGTTAACCAACCTTAGCTCCCCCAAGGATGTGAAAGGCGCATCATTGTGAACCATGCCAATCAAATCGTTAAAACGGCGCATGATATCCAGATCATGTTCTAGGCTATCGATAAAGGCGCTATTGAATAAATGACCGACTAAATTTGCCATCGAAGGAGAATGCACCGTAGTCTCGCGCGGCAATATTTTGCGCGCATTGCCTGACACACCAATCACCAGAATTCTATCTGCACCCAACCGAAGCGCGGGACTCATCGGCGCCAACTGACGCAAAGCGCCGTCACCAAAGTACTCACGACTCAGTTTTTCCGGTGGAAAAATCATCGGAATGGCGGAGCTTGCTAGTAAATGCTCGACACCGAGTTCCGCTTTTAAACCGCGCCTGCGATGGCGGTGCCAACCCTCAATATCTTCGCGGCCCTGAAAAAAAGCCACAGATTCACCGCTGGTATAGCCTGTAGCGCTGACGGCTACCGCATCCAAATAGCCCGCATCAATACGCCGCTGTATATTTCTGAACTGAATCGATCCTTGTAGCAATTCTCGCAACGGGGAGTTATCTAGCAAGGCCAGCGGTCGACTGCGGCCAACACCACTATTAAATAGCGATAGACCGATCCTCCCCATCCCATAAAGCAAGTCTAGCGCTCCTGCTTTATAGATATTATGAACGTGTAAATTGGTCCAAAGCCTTTCCACCTTGCGCACGGCTAAACGAAAATTATTGGCGGAAGCCGCTAAAGCAACGGCATTAAGCGCGCCTGCAGAGGTACCCGTAATCACAGAAAAAGGGTTATGAGCATGCTTTTCATGCATTTCGGATATGGCTTTTAACACACCAACTTGATACGCACCGCGCGCACCGCCACCCGACAACACCAACCCTCTTTTTGTCACTTATGATCCCTCAAATATCAACTTGCAGACTTAACTTGAATCAACTTTACTTGTAACAACATAGAAACAAGTAAATGGCACCATTTGATAGTAGCTCAAATAGAGATAAAAACAGCATTAAATAGCGCCTCAACCCCATTAATACCAGCAAATTTGATATGGGCAAACATTCAACACGCTAATATGAATGCAATGCCGTTGAATAAAATTTTATTACTACTGCATCTAAGCCAGCTTTGATGACGTCTTACTATGCACAAATAACTGATCTGGGAATCCATATGCCTTCTTTCATCAAAACTGCAGTCATTAGCGCAATGCTTGTTACCTCAGCCACCACATGGGCTGAAAGCAACCAATCAAGCCAGGTACATATTAGCGGCGACAATCAAAGCTTGAGAATCAATATTGTGGAAAGCAACGGCAAATCACTTGATATCGAACTCGATATTGATGAAAGCACTAGCGGCAAAGTTACCAAGGAAGTGATGGCAACACTGCGTGAAAAAGGCGTCATTATCGCCAGCGAAGACAATCAACATTTCTCAATACACCTGGAAGACGGAGAAAGTCTGGGCGAACTTGAGGGCTTAAATGTGCTGCATAGTCTGAAGCTATTAAAGGCCCTTGAGATACTGCAGGACCTCGAAGGCTTAGAACACCTTGATGGCAATACCAACATTTCCATTGAAATTGAAAGTCATTCAGCAGAGTAACCCTAGGTGTCTTTTCAAATGGCGGTTCGACAAACGCATTTTGTGAAAATTAATACAACGCCTGCATCTAAAGCATCATTAACGCGCGTCAAATCAGTAACAGCAAGACAGCGTAAATTGGAGAATATTATGAAATATTTAATCAGCGCCGCACTAGCCAGCACCCTTCTAGTCAGCGGTTTGACCTTCGCGCAAAGCGAAACACCTCCTCCCCCTACCGAACGCCCTGCCGATGCAGCGCAAGTCCTAGGTGAGAACCATGTCCGAATCTCTGGCGATGAAAATAGCCTGCAGATAAACGTGCAGGAGGCCGAGGGAGAAAAGCTTAACATTACTGTTGATTTAGACAATAGTGTTCCTGGCGTGATTGCCAAACGAGTAGTAGAACGCCTCAAAGAAAGAGGGGTTATTGCTGGGGATCAGTGGCAGCTTGAAGGTGAAAACCTACAACAGCTCGAAGAGTTACAGGCGCTGGAGGCGCTTGAAGAACTGCAAAGTCTTGAAAATCTAGAGAGAGATGTGCATCTATCTATTGATAGCGAGCTGATTGAAAAAGACGATCATACCGCCCTTAAATTAATGATACCGCTATTTGGAATACTGGCGGTCTTTGGCACGCCCATTCTTATTGTGTATCTCATTGTGCGTGCATCAACACGCCGCCGCGAGCTGATGCATGAAAACATCAATAAATTACTCGAACAGGGCAAAGATGTGCCACCAGAATTACTACAAGCCTTCCAGCGCCAAACGTCGCCTGAGACCGACCTTTACCGTGGCGTAAGACTCAGCTTAATCGGTGTGGCAGTAATCATTTCCTTGAGCATGCTGGCAGACTTTGAAGTGGGCAGTATTGGCTTCATACCCTTGGCCATCGGTCTAGCGCAAGTAATTACCTGGAAAATTCAACAGAATAAACAGCAGGATAAGACCGAAGTATAAGTAAGGTATCCACTCGTGATCGATGTTGACGACAAAGAGCTCATTGACAGGGTAGTCCGCGACAATAACCAGCGTGCTTTTAGCATGCTGGTATTGCGCTACCAATCACCACTGCGCTTATGCTTGCGCAAGTGGTGCGACGATGAAGCCGCGGCTGACGACCTAGCTCAGGAAACATTTTTAAAGGCCTACAATGCCCTACCCAGTTTCCGCGGCGACGCTAAGTTCAGTACCTGGCTTTACCGCATCGCCTTTAATGTCGCGATGAGCGCTCGCCGTAAACGTGGTTTAGTACTGCTAACCGATGAACAGGAACACATGCTTGAAATGCAAATGAGCAATAAGGAAAATGTCGCTCTTTGCGAGGATTTAAATAGCGCCATTGAGCAATTATCTCTAGCACAGAAGACGCTAGTTGATCTATGCTTACACCGTGGCTTTTCACACCAAGAAGCCGCCGATATTACCGGCATGGCACTAGGTACAGTGAAATCACATGTCAACCGTGGCAAGGCTAAGCTCATGGAGCTACTGTCACCGTGGCAAGAGGAAGCAAATCATGCATAAACACGACGAAGATTTTGACCGTTGGTTATCGCAACAACTAGGCGAGGCCGAGTCATACCTTGACGATGATGGGTTTACAGCCTCTTTAATGGCTAAATTACCTGAGCAACCACTACTCCAACCTACTAAAACTAGCTCGCGCTGGCCGGTTGCCATCGCGGCGTTGCTAAGTACTGCTTTAGTTCTTTGGCTTTTCCCGGTAGCGTATGTAGTTGAAACCTTGCTGTTTGCTAACGTCTCCATACTCACGCTTATTGGCATTGGCGTAGTGGCGGCAATTACCGCGAGCGCCGCCGCCCTTTTTATGGATCAACGTGTCTAATACAGAACTAAATCAACGCTATCAAGATACTTACAAAGCACTTGTCTCTATTTGCGAAGGGGAAATAGATGAAATCGCTTTGATGTCGACCATCGTTTGCGAGTTGCACAACAGCATTCCCGGATTTGATTGGACAGGATTTTACCGAGTCACTAGTTTCGAGCAATTAAAGGTTGGCCCGTATCAGGGAGGTCATGGGTGCTTAAGCATCCCCTTCAGCCGCGGCGTCTGCGGAAGAGCGGCAAGCACCAAACAGACACAACTGGTAAGGGATGTAAATACTCTCCCCTATCATATTGCCTGCTCTAGCTCCACGCAGTCTGAAATTGTAGTACCAGTGTTCGATAAGCAGGGCGAGGTGAGAGCCGTTCTAGATGTAGACTCTAACCAACTGGCCAACTTCAGCTCGACTGACCAAAAATGGCTGGAAAAGATTGTCATGCTACTAACTCCCTGTTACGACAGAGTATTCCAACCATAATCAAGCCTTGTTGAACAATTTTTACTCAAAATATCACCCTGGTACTTTTATTTTTAGTTAAGGGTGCTAATATGCTCGGCTTGTTAAATGTACCCAACAACGGGTAAACGCCATCTTAGGAGACTACAATGAGCGACAATATCGTCCACGCCAGCGATGCTAGCTTTGAAGCTGATGTATTGAACGCGGACCTTCCAGTTTTGGTTGATTACTGGGCAGCATGGTGCGGTCCCTGCAAAATGATCGCCCCCATCTTAGATGAAGTGGCTGTTGAATATGCCGGTAAATTAAAAGTCGTTAAAGTAGATATCGACAGCAACAAAGAAACACCTGCCAAGTTTGGTATTCGCGGTATTCCTACACTGATGATATTCCGTGGCGGCAACATTGAAGCAACTAAAGTTGGCGCACTGTCTAAGAGCCAATTGGTTGAATTCATCGATAGCACAATTTAATTGCGCCTCTGCCCATGCTTAGTCATGGGCAAAAAATATCTGGACGTTATTAAACTAGCCACCTATACTCGTGAAGCTTGCAGGAAATATTCTTGCTAGTCCTTCAAAATTCTAATATTTCAATCCCACTGGCTACCCAGCCACACTGTGTAAATTCTTTCTATGAACTTAACCGATCTAAAAACTAAACCTATTTCTGAATTGTTAAGCATCGCCGCGGGCATGGGCCTTGAAAACATGGGCCGCTCACGTAAGCAGGATGTCATTTTTTCAATACTCAAACGCCACGCTAAAGGTGGTGAAGACATCTACGGTGATGGTGTCCTTGAAATTCTTCAAGATGGTTTTGGATTCCTTCGCTCCGCCGAAGGATCTTATTTAGCTGGTCCCGATGACATCTATATGTCTCCCAGCCAAATTCGTCGATTCAATTTGCGCACCGGGGATACCATTGCGGGTAAGATTCGCCCACCCAAAGAGGGTGAGCGCTACTTTGCCATGCTTAAAGTTGACCAAATCAACTTTGACCGCCCAGAAAACTCAAAAAACAAAGTCCTATTCGAAAACTTAACGCCGCTCTTCCCGAATCAACGCTGTATTTTAGAAGTGGGTAACGGTTCAACCGAAGACCTTACCGGTCGAGTGATTGACCTGACCTCTCCGATAGGCAAAGGCCAGCGTGGCCTGATCGTAGCACCGCCTAAAGCGGGTAAAACCTTAATGTTGCAGAATATTGCTCAAAGTATTTCTCGCAACAACCCTGAATGCTATTTGATCGTACTACTGATCGACGAACGTCCAGAAGAAGTTACCGAGATGCAGCGTTCAGTACGCGCTGAAGTGGTTGCCTCAACGTTTGACGAGCCTCCTTCACGCCATGTCCAAGTGGCAGAAATGGTGATTGAAAAGGCCAAGCGCCTCGTAGAGCACAAAAAAGACGTTGTTATTCTGCTCGACTCAATTACTCGTTTAGCCCGCGCCTACAATACGGTTATACCAAGTTCAGGCAAGGTACTCACCGGTGGTGTTGACGCTCACGCCTTAGAGCGTCCGAAGCGTTTCTTCGGTGCAGCACGTAACATTGAAGAAGGTGGCAGCCTGACCATCATGGCAACTGCATTGATTGATACTGGCTCCAAGATGGATGAAGTCATCTACGAAGAATTCAAAGGTACTGGTAACCTAGAATTACACTTAGACCGCAAGATCGCAGAGCGTCGCGTATTCCCTGCGATTAACATTCGCCGTTCAGGAACTCGTCGCGAGGACTTACTCACCAGCGAAGAAGAACTACAACGTATGTGGATTTTGCGTAAGCTTCTTAACGATATGGACGATGTGGCAGCGACAGAATTCTTGCTCGACAAGCTCAAAAACCACAAGACTAACAATGAATTCTTTGATTCTATGAAACGCAAATAAGCCATAGCTAGTCGCTTGTTTTAAAGGGCCACGGTGTTTGAATGATGTATTTTTAAAATAACATTCAAACGAAGTGGCTTTTTTATTGCTGAATTTACACGCACCACATCAACGGCCTACACCCAAACGACCGACTTGAAAAGCCTACCGCTTTTAAAACCTCATCATTGTCCGGTACACTCAACTTTTTATAGATATACGAGCTTAATATGAGTAGCGATATTCACTGGTACTGCCGTGCCTTTAACGAACAAAGCCTTACGGAACTCTACGATAGTATGGTTCTGCGCCAAGAGGTATTTGTCGTGGAGCAAGAGTGCGCCTTTCTAGACGCCGATGGTATGGATCAGCACTGCATTCACTTGTTTGGTTACTCAGACTCCAGCCTGGTGGCTTACAGCCGTTTAGTTCCCCGGGGGGTAGCCTATACCGAGTGCTCCATCGGCCGAGTTGTCACTGCTCCATCACACCGAGGATTAAACTTAGGCCGCGAGCTGATGCAACGATCAATCGCTTGGATTGAAGAACACTGGGGCGCACAAGCCATCAAAATTGGCGCCCAGCAACGGCTTGAAAAGTTTTACCAGTCGTTGGGATTTGAAATCAGTGGCGAGCCCTACATGGAAGACGGTATATTGCACGTTCACATGACAAGGCCAGCGGCCCAATAATTATTTGTGCGCGGTGGGTTGTGGCAATGTAGGCAGCTCACCTAAGCCATATTTCAAGGCTTGCTTTGAATATTGCGCCGCTTTTTGCCACTCACCTAATGAACCGCACAAACGAGACAACTCCGCGAAAGCCGCTGCATTAGCTTCGGCATTTACGCTCGCCACAAAATACTCCTTGGCTTTAGCCCACAACTGATTTTGCAAACTCAAGCGCCCTAGTGCCAACAACAACGCCGGATCTTTTTCACGACGAGTAAGCCAGGACTCTGCCAACATCAACTGTCGAACCTGATCACTACCACGGCAGCGGCCAAAAACATCCACTACTCGACGATCCCACTCAGTGCGCAAAAAACCTTTAAGAACGGTTTCCGCTTTAGGGTGACCACCGTTGAGCATCAACAGCTCCGCATAGTGCACAACACAGCTTGCATCATCACGCCAGTCGCTGGGCAACTGCTTCCACTCTTTTACCAGAGCATCCAAAGGGTCTTTAGAATTAGCGGCTGCATCGAGCAACCCCATTACCATCGCTTCTTGCCAGGAGAGTAATTCGCTATCAGGCAGTGCACCGCGCTTGGTCAGCGCCGTTAAAATACCGCGCAAGTCATTCCACGCTTTAGTGTGAGCATAAATTCGGGCGTACAACTGTAAACAACCAGGGTGCTTAATCGCTTCACTTCTTACTACATCTAGCGCTGCACGAGCTAATGCCCACTCATCCCTATCGATATAAATTTGGGCTTTCACTGCGGCAACCGCAACTGCTTCCTCATCTTCAAGCGCCTCGGCTTCCGCCAACAAAAGATCACAACGCTGATAATCACCCGTTTGCTGGGCAGCTTTCGCCGCAAACAGCAGTGAACCTAACGGGGCATCAGATTCTTTTGCCGCCTGCATCAATAGACGCGCAGCATCAGACCAGCGACCATCAATAAAAGCAATTAGACCACGCTTAGAACGTCTCTGGCTGCGCCTCACATTACGATCACGCCACCATCCTCCAGAGGCAGCAAGCGGTCGATAAACCGCTAACACGACCGATCGTAGCAACCAAACAAAGAGCACTAACACGAGTAGTGCTGCCAAAGCCACCCACAGACTCATTTCGATAGATGTACCGCCATAAGCGAGCATCACATAACCTGGATCGGCCGCAATTTTACCCGCCAACCAAACCCCTGCTAACAGGAGAAGTGCAAAGCCAATTAATGCCACTCTCACTGCTGCGTCTCCTGCGGTAATCCTTGTGCGCTTTCTCGTGAAGCTAAGCCCAACCGATCCTTTATGACCATTTGTAAGGCGTGCAATGAACCACCAATATCAGGCCACACTTGGCTTACACGGGCATCACTCAATAATTGCAACTCGCTGAGCATAGCCGCGGTGTTGTGCTCTTCGGCGTCATAGTAATCGAGTATCCAGCGCTGTAAGTTAGCAATCGCTGCGTTGTAGAGTGGCTGTTTCCCGGTAATCACGGCAAATTTTGCCTGTTCGACCAAGTAGTGAAGTCCCTGTTGCAACTGTATAACCTCAACATCCGACATTTGCGGCAAAACCCGCTGCTCAGACTGGCGAACTACGACCAATTGCGACAATGTTACCCAAGCCTTCTGCAAACCCGTCTGCCACAATGAATCAGACGTTGCCTCAGGGGCTGCAAGTTGCTCATCTGACTGCCAACGCTTAGCACTGCGCAACGATAAATATTCAACGTTGCTCGATAGCGCCGCAACGCGTAAATATAAGCCTTCGACATCGAGGCTATCGGCACGATTTAACGCGGCAATATCAGCCGCAATCGCCTGACGCACACTTATTAAAGCCACGTCATCAAGCTCGACCAGCACGCCATCGGCTGCTTGTAACAATGCTTTGGAGCCTCGCACCTCGCCACTCATCACCAACCGTTGATTAGCCAGGCGAAGCAAATATTCTGCCTCGGCTAACTGCCAGTCGCTGCGCTCGGTTCCTGCAACTTCATCAATGCGGCGCTGATTATTAGCAACAATGTCCGTTAAACCATTGATTTGACTCACTGCCGCGGAATTATTTGCTGCCACTTCCTGCAAATTTGCGGCGAGTCGCTTCATTTCCTTTGTCGCACTATCCAACTGTGCTGCGATACCTGTCACTTGTGTTTGCTGCTTCGAAATAGCGTCTTGAACAATCATCAATTGCTGGTTGCCAACATAGAGACCCGCCAATGCTACCAACAGTGCAACGAACGCGATGGTCCCTGCGAACCACGCTTTAGGCTTGATCGCTTTAGTGGGTTTCACTGACGTAGATGAAGTATTAGCTGTCGCCGTAGGCTTATCCGCCTGCAGCTTAGCTGACGACTCTACCTTTTCTTCGCTGACTTGATCAGTAAGCTCCAATGGCTTAGCGGCTGCCTTGCTGTCGTTGTTATTATCTTTATCCGTCATATCAAACCTTGTCTAAGAAGTGCTTCAATTACAGCATGACTACCTGCATTTTCTGCTTCGATCACACGCTGACATCCAGCTTGGCGCGCTGCATCAGCGACGCGTTCCGAAGGTACAACGATGGGTAATGCTAAAAGTTGGCTACAGCCATCCCGCGCGGCCAATGCCAAACCATTTTGCAACGTTTCGGCACTCGACGCCAACCAACCATTAACGCCAATATCATCTAACAAATGTCTTATAACACCTTCAGGATAGTCGGGGATACTGCGCTGGTACAACTCGCAATAGTCTACACTCGCACCCCGTTCTCGCAATACCGATGCCAGATGCTCCCTTCCTCCCACACCGCGCATAATGAGCACACGCTGTAATGGCTGTACTTCACGCAAACTAGGAAGCGCGAGTAACGCCTCACTATTCATTGCGCCATTGGTGGTCTCTACTTCAACATCAAAGGCTTGCAGGGCGCGAGCTGTGGCCGAGCCGATTGCAAGCCACTTTACTCCCACGGGGAGTTGCGGCCAATACTGCTCAATCAAAGACATACCATATTTAACGGCATTGCCACTTATAAAAATAACATGGCTATACTGATCGAGATTCATCACAAGACGTGCTGCAACACCATCGTCTTCACAGGGGTTAATATCCATCAAAGGCAGCTGAACCACATCGATATGGTGGTCAGCGCAAGCCTGGGTTAAGTCTTCCGCAGTTCCCTCGGGACGAGTTATCCAAAATTTGAATGGCGTATTTCCTGTCAAATGCCGCGCTCCATTACTGACGCAAGAATCTCTCCCGCCCCTTGGCTTAACAATTGCTCCGCCACTGCGACACCCAGCTGTTCAGAATCCGTTTCTGGGGCAGCACCTTCAGCGCGCAGAATACGCGACCCATCAGGTTCGCCGACCAGAGCGCGCAACCACAAATCTCCGGGGCGTTCAGGGTGAGGGATCGCATAACAAGCAATCGGTACCTGACAGCCTCCTTCAAGTCGACGGTTCATGGCCCGCTCTGCCAAAACACATTGAGCCGTCGGCACATGATGTAACGGTGCGAGTAACTCTGCGACCCGCTCGTCATCAAGTCTGACCTCAACACCGACTGCCCCCTGTCCACCTGCTGGCAAACTGAGCTCTGGGGCTAAATATTCGGCGATACGATCCGCCATTTTTAGCCGCAGCAAACCGGCAGCAGCCAAAATAATGGCGTCATACTCACCATCATCCAACTTTTGTAGGCGCGTATTCACGTTGCCGCGCAAAAACTTAATCGTCAAATCCGGTCGCAAGGTTCGTAGTTGGCACTCTCTTCTCAAGCTGGAAGTACCGACTACCGCACCACTGGGAAGATCTTCTAAGCGCTGAAAATTGTTACTCACAAAAGCATCACGCGGGTTTTCACGCTCACATATAGTGGCTAAACCTAGCCCCTCTGGAAACTCCATGGGGACATCTTTCATTGAGTGCACGGCAATATCGGCCCGCTTTTCGAGCAATGCATGCTCCAATTCTTTGACAAACAAGCCTTTGCCGCCGACCTTCGCCAGCGGTACATCGAGTAATTTATCGCCGCGTGACACCATGGTCAAAAGCTCTACCTGTAATTCGGGGTGGTATCGCTCAAGCTCTGCCTTAATGAACTCAGCCTGCCAGAGCGCCAGTGGGCTTTGTCGCGTTGCAATAGTTAGGGTCTGTAATGACATCGGTCTCACTCACTTGAATTTAACACCTATAATACGGCAGACATTAAAGATTGTCGTCCCTCAGGGACAAATCGAGCTGTGCTTTCGGCTTTTTAGACAAGCCTGTTATAATTTCTTTTTTAACATTTTCGAGTGACCAAACATGAGTGACGCAATAAAACCTTGGGGCGGCCGTTTCAGTGAACCCACTGACGCTTTCGTCGAACGCTTTACCGCATCTGTCGGTTTCGACCAACGACTTTACCACCATGACATTAATGGTTCACTCGCCCATGCCAACATGCTGAATAAAGTCGGCATTTTAAGCGACGACGAATACCGCGCCATTGAAAATGGCCTCGAGGAAATTCGCACCGACATTGTTGATGGCAACTTTGACTGGTCGATTACCCTAGAAGACGTGCACATGAATATTGAAGCGCGCCTTACAGCTAAAATCGGCGACACTGGTAAAAAATTACACACCGGCCGTTCACGGAACGACCAAGTGGCTACCGATATCAGGCTTTACCTACGCGACGAAATAGACGCGATAGCCATTGAACTAACTCGCTTACAAAACGGCATGATCGAACTTGCTGAGCGCGAAGCCAATACCATTATGCCGGGGTTTACTCATTTACAAACCGCACAGCCCGTCACTTTTGGCCATCACTTATTGGCGTGGAATGAAATGTTACAGCGCGACTACGAACGCCTGATGGATTGCCGTATCCGCGTAAATCGCTGCCCACTGGGTGCCGCGGCGCTTGCCGGCACTACATTCCCTATCGATCGATTCTATACCGCCAAATTGCTAGGGTTTGATGCACCTACTGAAAACTCACTAGACTCAGTATCCGACCGCGATTTTGCAATCGAATTTTGTTCGTTTGCCAGCCTGTTAATGATGCACATGTCTCGCTTCAGTGAAGAGCTCATTCTTTGGGCCTCAGCACAATTCAACTTCATCGATCTACCGGATCGCTTCTGCACCGGTTCGTCGATTATGCCGCAAAAGAAAAACCCTGATGTTCCTGAGTTAGTGCGCGGTAAATCTGGTCGTGTGGTGGGTCACCTCATCGGCCTTATTACGCTTATGAAATCTCAGCCACTGGCCTATAACAAGGACAACCAAGAAGACAAAGAGCCCCTGTTTGACACCATCGACACGGTGAAAGATTGCCTTAAAGCCTATGCCGACATGGTGCCAGCCATTGTAGCTCGCAAGACCTACATGCAAGAGGCTGCAGGTCGAGGCTTCTCAACCGCCACAGATCTTGCTGACTACCTCGTTCGCAAGGGCATTCCTTTCCGCGACGCGCACGAAATTGTCGGCAAATCCGTTGCGTTTGGTGTTGAAAATGAGCGCGACCTTTGGGAAATGACACTGGAAGAGCTACAACAATTTAGCGATGTGATTAGCGACGACGTGTTTGACTTCTTGACGCTTGAAGGCTCTGTTAGCGCCCGCAACCACTTTGGCGGCACCGCGCCAGAACAAGTGGAAATGGCCGTCAAACGGGCTCGCGACAAAGTAGCAAGCCGCTAATTTACACTCATTGCAGTGTTGGGCAGCATCTTGCCTAACACTGCTGACTAGAGTGGGCTATATTGAGAAATATGCAGACCGCCCACAAATCATCTAGCTACACTGAAATTCGGCAAAGATTTTTACACCTCAATGAGGTGAGAATGATCCGTGCCCGCAATACTATGGGCGGCAAACAACAACGGGCGCTAGATATACTTCCACTGCTGTTCCATATAAACCACTCTCAGCTACCCGGCTTTATCGATAATCAAGTCCCCTGTGGGGTCTTTCAATTTACTGCCAATGAAATGGCGGTAAAACATGCCCGCCAAGTGGCCCCAAGCTTTCAAATTAATGCACAACAACAAAGCCATTTCGATATTGACGCCATTTATCTCATGGGCAGCAGCGGATCCGTTGCGCACTCGCGACAAAGCGACTTTGATATTTGGCTTTGTCATCGTCCCAATTTAACCAAAGACCAAATTGATACTCTGCAGAGTAAGGCCAATAAAATCAGTAAATGGGCGGATCAACAAGGCATAGAAATGCATTTCTTTGTCATGAGCGCCGAACAATTTCGCAACAACCAACGCCCCGGGCTCAGTGGCGAAGACTGCGGCAGCACCCAACACAAACTGCTACTCGATGAATTTTACCGCACCGCCTTATTAATTGCCGGCAAACCTCCACTGTGGTGGTTTATTCCACCCGAGCGAGAAGCAGACTACGACGCCATTTGTCACGCGATCAGTGATAGCGGTCAGATGAATATCGCTGACGCGTTGGACTTTGGCTCCGTCGCCAACATCCCCTTTGGCGAATATGTCGGTGCTGGCGTCTGGCAGATGTATAAGTCGATCGATTCACCCTACAAATCGATGATCAAAATCTTACTCACCGAGA
>Ga0209962_1000109_pt1 | contig 25656 bp, 40 predicted proteins | sample SalPonA_C_H2O_MG_FD_185722 | JGI IMG/M metagenome (GOLD analysis project Ga0209962, IMG submission 185722) | Water microbial communities from South San Francisco under conditions of wetland restoration - Salt Pond MetaG R2A_C_H2O_MG (SPAdes)... | ecosystem: Environmental > Aquatic > Non-marine... | reverse complement strand
AAGGTCGCAACATGGAAGAGCTAACATCATTCCGCCCATGTGGTCACGAAGGAGTAGACGAACTATTATGGGTAACCAAAGACAAAGGCGCTTTTGGTAATGAGCAAGATGGACCACTATACGACTGGCTAGAAGGGCGTGAATATTTCCTAGAGAAGGTGAAGAAGTTTGACACTGTTGTTCAAGCTGGTGGTAACTGTGGCATGTACCCAAGATTCTACCGAAACTATTTCAAAGAAGTGTTGACTTTTGAGCCAGACGTGTTAAACTATTACTGCTTGTCATACAATTGCCAAGGAGAAGGCTTTAGGACATTCAACGGTGGACTAGGAAACACAAGAAAGAGTTTATCAATGAAACTTGGTCCAGAAAGCAATGTTGGCATGCATACAATACGAGAGGTGCCAGGTGATATTAAGATGTATAGATTGGATGACATACCTCTACTAACCTGCGACCTGATTCACCTAGACGTTGAAGGATATGAAGATAAAGCACTTCAAGGCGCCATAAATACTATAGAAAGATTCAGTCCAGTGATCATCACGGAAAGAGCTGGAGGTAAAGACTTTCTTGAGTCGCTAGGATACGTAGTGTATAAGAAATTGAGAATGGACACTATATTTGTGAGGATTAAATGAAGCCATCGAAAGCCTATATCATGCTTATAGATACCCCTGAATCAGTTGAAATGGCAAAGACTGCAATAGAGTCTTGTGAAAGACTTGGAATGGAATATGAAATAGTCTTAGGCATACAGAACAAAACTACAAGAGAAGCAATTGATCTATTCTCTTCAATTCTACCCGTTAACGCTCAGATGGACGACAAAGCAGCCTGCGCTACTGTAACTCATTTTATGATATGGAAAATGATTGCAGATAGAAAAGAATGTGCTGTTATTCTAGAGCATGATGCAATTCTTCTCCACAAGCCAGACTTTGACGTGCCAGATAATAAGATTGTCGCACTAGGATTTAAAATGTTTCAGGTTGATGCGTATGATCACGAAAAGGTTGGACCAACAAAGCGAATAGTTGACCTACCAGCCCACGCTGGTGCCCATGCATATGCAATCACATATATAACTGCTGAGATACTATTAAAAGAACTACTTGAGCGCATAGGCGTACCACAAGCTATAGATAACACATACTTTCTACGTGACCTAGCTGATCCTGAGTTTAGTACTAGAGTGCCAATGGCATTAGCAGATCCAATATGTGCTTTGGGTTGGCTTAGACGTTCTAGCATATGGGATAAACCAGAAGAGAGAAATGTAGCATTATTAACATCATTTGTCAATGGTATTGATAGGTCTAAGTTGCGAACAGGAAAAACATAAATATCAAGGTAACTTGTAGTAAGTCTACGGAAAACCTACTAAGAGGAAAATATGGAAGACGATAAAGATATGAAGGCGGCTGACGCCTCGAATGAAGTAGAAAAAGAACAGCCTAAGAAAGCTAAGAAGCCTGCTCCTAAAAAGAAAGAGAAGGCAGACTCTGATGAAGAGTTGGTGAAAAACTCCATCGAGATCAATCCAAAGCTAGAAGAAGCTAAAGGTGGCACAGTAGTTGTAGGTTGGGGTCGTATGAATCCAATCACATCTGGTCACGAAAAGCTTGTGAACAAGATTAAAGATGTTGCCAAAAAGACTAATGGTACAGCGCAAGTATTCTTGACCCACTCACAAGACGCTAAAAAGAATCCCCTAACGTATGATGACAAAGTAATGCTAGCCAAGAAAGCATTCGGTAACATCATCGTTAAATCAAAATCAAAAACTATCATTCAAGCAATGCAAGAGCTACAGGGCAAATACAGCAAGGTAATTCTAGTTGTAGGCGCTGACCGTATTGCTGAGTTCGATAAACTGCTACAACGATACAACGGTAAAGACTATTCATTCGATAGCATTGAAGTAGTATCTGCTGGTGACCGGGCTGATCCAGATTCGGAAGAAGCTAAGACTATGACGGCTGATGCTATGTCTGCATCTGTTATGCGTAAGCTTGCATCTGAAGGTGACTTTGAAAAATTCAAGAAAGGTCTACCTAAAGCACTAGTGCGACATGCGCAAGACGTATACGACATGGTACGTGGCGGCATGAAAATCGCTGAAGAGATGGACCTATCAGAGGCAGTGTTGAACTACTCACAGCGTAGACAACGTGCGCTCACCATGCGTAAGTACAAGAGCAAGATTGCGGCTGCACGTAAACGCATGGCTAAACGTGTATCGACTAAAGAGAGGCTACAGAAGAAATCTCGCAAGAAAGCAATCGCTATTATTCGTGCTAAAGTAGCCGGTGAGAAAGGTAAGTCATACAGCACATTATCTCCTGCTGAGAAGATGATGATTGACCAGAAAGTTCAAAAGCGCAAAGCGGCTATCGACCGTATCGCTAAGAAGTTGCTACCAAAAGTTCGCCGTAATGATATCGCTAGAGTCCAAGGCAAGAAGATGCAGGAAGACCTAGATTTACAATTCGATTCATTCTTAGAAGAAACTGCTCCAACTAAGAAATTCCATCAAGCACGTAAAGCAGATGGCTCTATCAAATTGGATGGTCGCTTCCGTGCCTTCAGAAAGAAAAAGGTTGAAGAAGAAAATGACGCAGAGATGCGTCTACGTAAACAGCATAAAACTGAGCGTGAAAATCTAAGACGTGAACACGAAAAGGAAATGGACGTAGTGAAGACTCGTTCACTCCGTAAGCAAATTCGCCAGGTAAATTCTGAAGAAGCTGATCTTGTGAACATGATTCAAAGTGTTGCAGAAAGCATTGCTGAGTCTATTGATCTAGAAGAATCGAAGGCGCTAGATGCTATTGCTCAAAAAGCAGAGAAGCATGGCATTGCACTTGAAGAGTTGATGGCAGTGTATGAAAGCGCACTAGAAGAAGCTGATCAGGAATGGGCATTTTCTTGTGTGAATCACTACATCCAAGAAGCGAAAAAGCTAGAGAAAGACGAAGATGATCCTTGCTGGAAAGGCTACGTTCAACTAGGCACTAAGAAGAAAGACGGTAAAGAAGTACCAAACTGTGTGCCTAAAGAAGAAGTAGACCTTGATGAAGAAACCACAATGCAAGGCATCAAGCGTATTCTATCTAAGACAACTCATAAGAAAAGATACGCATACGCTAAAGACTTAGTGCAGAAGATTGTGGACCGTAAGCGTAAAGAAGGTAACGGCAAACTACGTCACACTATTGCTTGGTATGCCGCTACTATCGCTGATCAGGTACCTGGTATCGATGCCCGTATACTTGCTGACATGGTAGAAGAGCATGGTGCTGGCGACTTCGCAACAGAGAAAGTGACTAAGCGTTACAAGAAAGATACTCCCGGAGAATCTATTAATGAAGCGTTTGAGTCTATATTTGAAGAGGTGTCTCAAAAGCAAATCAAAGACCTTGAAAAATTTGCTGATCGTTTGCTAGACAAGTTTGGTGTTGATGTGGAATTCACTCGCCACTTTGCGGATCGTATGAATGATGAGCGTAACAATCCTGCTATAACTATTGCTGAGTTGCAAAAGCTATTTAAGAAAATTGCTAAGAACAAAGCAAAAGATATCAAGCAAAACGCTGATTCTGAAGCCGTACTGAAAGACATTCAGGCTGATTTGAACTTGCCAGTTGTCATTAGATACAACAAGGCTAAAGATGAATTTGAAGTCGTTAATAAAACTATTATGCGTAAGAAAGACTTCAAAACACCTAACACTGTAATTAAATACTAAGAATGGAGATAGACTATGGGATTCCCAATGACTGAAGATATGCTAAAAGCAATGATAAACAACAACCCTAAATCAAAAGAATGGTTTGATGCTTTATCAGAAATTATGCCTAAGTACGAAATCGATACACCCGAGCGCATTGCTGGCTTTATCGCACAGTGTGCCCACGAATCCGCAGATTTTAAACGTCTTGAAGAGAACCTAAATTACTCTGAAAAGGCACTTAACTCTGTGTTCGGACGTTACTTCGGCAAAGGTAAAGGTAAGCGTGATGCCGCAGAGTACGCACGTAATCCTGAGATGATTGCTAACTACGTATATCAAGATGAGTTTCGTTCTAAGAAAGGCGCTCTAGGCAACACTGAAGAAGGTGACGGCTGGAGATTCCGTGGACGTGGACTCAAGCAATTGACTGGTCGTAACAACTACGCTGCATTTGGTAAGACAGTTGACATGACTGCTGAAGAAGCCGCAGAATATGTTGCTACTCCTAAGGGTGCTGTTGAATCAGCATGTTGGTTCTGGGACACTAACAAACTCAACAAGATTGCAGATAAGAAAGATATTGTTGCCATGACTAAGAAGATCAATGGTGGCACTATCGGTCTAGAAGATCGCACAGCCCGTTATGAGAAAGCACTTGCTATTCTAAGCGGTGAAGTAGACGTTTCACCTTCTTCGGCATCTGCTAAAGTTGACTTCAGTGAAATCATTTCTGTCGGATCTCGTGGACCTACTGTAGAAGCCGTACAAGAATTCCTTGGACTAACTTCAGATGGTATTTATGGACCTGGCACTAAGCGGGCTGTCAAAGCTTGGCAAGTCGCTAACGGTCTAGTTGCTGATGGTGTTATCGGACCTAAATCTCTACGTAAAATGTTTGGGTAATAAAATGAAAAGATTCTTAGACTATACCGCAGAACAGATTGACGCATTCTGTGAAGAGTGTGACATATACGATGATTTGATTGTCGAAGAGGCAGAGTATCAAGGGCGCAAAGTAAAACTAAACGATCCCTTTCGTAATTCTGACGGTAAGTCTAAGTTTAGTGTTTACGTCCGTAACGATAAAGGCAATATCGTCAAAGTAAACTTTGGTGATCCAAATATGGAAATTAAACGTGACGATCCCGCTAGACGCAAATCATTTAGAGCTAGACATAATTGCGATAACCCAGGTCCCAAGTGGAAGGCACGGTATTGGTCGTGCTATCAATGGCGTGCAAGGGCTAAAGTCGATAACTAATAAATAGTACAATAACACATAATTTTGAGAGGATCAAATGTATAAACGACCTATAGAACCATTGGCTGAAGGATTTCTAGAAGCTTTTGGCAAGAAAATCAATGTACTAGAGGGCAAAGCTTCACGTCCTGCTGACCGCACCGAAGGCGATGTTAAGCCTGAAGATATTACTGGCGAAGAAGAAGTCAAGTCTGACGGTTCAGCTAAGAAAGCTCCTGCACGTAAAGGCGATCAGGCTCAAGCGGACTCTATGGAGAAAGTTAAAGAGTCTGTTGACGAAGCTATGGATCCAGTTAATCCAGTTGCTGTTAAGAAGAAGTTTGCTGACCGTAAAGATAAAGACCTCGACAACGATGGCGATACTGATTCATCTGATGAGTACCTACACAAGCGCCGTAAAGCTATTTCGAAAGCACTAGCTAAAGAAGAAGTTGAACTTGACGAAGTATCAAAAGAACTGAAACAGCGTTACCTCAAAAAAGCTGATAAAGACTCTTACGATATGTTCACTGGCAAGAAGGCTGGTTCTAAAGAGAAAATGGACAAGCGCCGTGCATCTATTCAGAAAGTATCAAAAGACTTAGAAGGTAAGAAGAAATTTGCTGATTACGATCCTAAGACTAAGAAATACACTCGTGAAGAGGCTGAACTTGATGAAGGTTGGAGACAGATCAGCCAGCATGAGTTTAATAAGCGCCAAAATGCAATGGGTAGTAACCCCGGTGTTGATCACTCTATGGACGTTAAGAAAGACGGCACTTGGTTCTCTAAGAAAGGTCACCAGACTATCAAGCGTAAAAAGAACCCTATGTCTAGAGACGGTTTCGACTTCCATGTAATGGAATCTGTTGAAATTGAAGAAGCCTACAAAACGCCTGAAGAAGCGAAAGCATACGAAGCAGGCAAAAGAGCATGGCGTGACAAGAAGAAGTATGACGCAAATCCTAACAAAGATCCCAAGCTAAAGACAGCATGGTCTAGAGGTCACAACGATGCTCGTGCTAAGTTTGTGAAGAGATATGGTAGTTCTGAAGAGAAAATGCGTTATGAAGAAGTTGGTCTAGACGAAGCACGTAAGAATGCGGCTGCTGACCTATACTTTGACACTTACTCTGCGGCTGTACAGAAAGCACGTAAAGACGCTGAGAAGCAAGGTTACGAAGTAGACGAAGATGATTGGCACAATCAAGTTACAACTGGTCCAGGTAAGCCAGGACGTGGTAAGACTGTTCGCCATAACATCAAGCTAACTAAGAACGGCAAGCCTGTTCGCAAAGGTCTAGCTATTCAAGTCTACAACCGTGACACTGACAGAAATACTTACGAATTGAATTCATACGTATCTTAGGAGAATACTATGCTTGGTTGGTTTAAATCATTATTTAGTTCTGTTGACGTGATAGTTGAGCAACCAAAAGTTGCACCTCAACCTGTTGAAGAAAAGCCTAAAGTAGATTTAGCGTCTATGACCAAAGTAGAGCTAGACATTCATGCGAGAAGTCTAGGATTGAAAGTGGACCGTAGACGTACTAAAGATTATATAATTGAGCAAATCGAAAACCACACAAAGGAGAACTAAAATGTCATTGTGGAAAGATACAGACACCGCTGATGGTGTACCAAAGTACCTAGATGCAGGCGATGCGGCTAATGCATACTTCATTGATACCACTGAAGCGGCTGTTGCTAGCAACCGTGCAAAAGGTCTTAAAACTACTGGCTGGAACTTGTACGAAGAGTACGGTAATGGTCGTAAGCGTGTAGAAACCCTTGTTGCTATGCGTAGAACTGCCGTTGAAGCTGGCGATGCTGGTGTAACTGGCGACACTGCTGTTGAAGATGCTACTGTAGCAGACTCATAAATAACAGTGAAGGGTGGGGAGTTATCTCCACCCATTATTATAATAATAAGGTGACTAAATCATATGGTACTAGATGAATCTACATTTCTATTATACGCAGCCCAGAATTATGATATGCGTAAGGTAGCCTCAGTAGATGAATTCTACGATGACCTAAAAAGATTTCAGTACCTAAAGCGTTTATTCAGACGCTATGAAGAATTGGATGAGTTGAAAGTGCGACTCATACTCAATCATATGATTGTGCTATACAATTGTTTTGGTCTAGCTACTACACCCATGCTGTTTATGAAGCTAGAAGAATATCATAAATACTTAAAACCGTTTCTTGTTTATATGAGCTACCTACCAGAGGTGGTGCAGTATGGCGAGAAAAAGATTATTACGTCAAGTATACCCCTTGACCCGAATATTGTTAAAGAACTGAGAGAACTATGATTGTCGATTTATTTCTAGTATACCAATTTCTTAGAAGGCTAGCTACGCCATTTAAGGAATGGAAAGCATATGAGCTAGGCATCATTGACGCCGAAGGCAATATTCTAAAAAAATCTAAAGAACTTACGACTATTGAAGAACGTAAGGCTTGGGGTAAATTTGATCTAATGATTTTAAAACTAAAGAGATTGCTAGCGAAGGTACCAGGTGGATCTTCCCGTATAGCTTCGTATGCAGCCGCTCTTTACTTGATTAAAGAACACAACAACGTTGATGCCAATCTAATTACAGAAGAAGAGTTGACAGAAGGCCTTCAACAGTATATGATGATCGCCGAATCAAACGTTGACATAGACTTCATGTTTGAAGAAGTAATGAATAGTGCCGGTAGTGGTGCTATTGCTGGAATCGGAATTGGTAAAGACGGAGAACCGGGACTTACACCAGCTCAAATGCGTAAGCATAAGAAGAAAGCCCCACTCAAGCGTTTTAGCGACACTATAGGAAAATAAGTAATGCCTGACGAAACAGATCGTAGATCCACCGAGATACATCAGGTTAAGACTGAAGTAGAAATACTGAAGCGTGATGTGTCCAACATTCAGAACCTGCTAGGTAGATTAGACTTGGCTATCGATAAAATTGCTGATGCGACTGGTGGCATCTCAAAGATATTAGCTGTACATGAGTCTCAAATAGACAAAGTAGCCGACGATGTTGCAGAACGAAAACGTATGTCGGAAAAGAGTAGCGAATTACTACACCGAAGAATTAGCGAGATGAAAGACGAGTCTCAAGAATCCCATCGTAGAAATCATGAAGCTGTAATGGCTAAACTAGACGACTTAGAGAGGGAAGTGACCACAGATATGAAAGAAATGTCTGAGCGTGTTACCTCACTTGAAAAGTGGAAGTGGTACATCATGGGTGGCTCATGGGTTATCGGCTTCGTTATCGCTTCTATCACTGACGTGGCACAATTTTTCAAATAAACACTTGACAACGTAATCACTCCTGTGTATAATGTCGATAAGACGTTTAATACTATGGAGTGATAAATGAATGTTGTTGATCTAAAGTTCTCTGGTATCTTATCTACTAGACTAGAGCGATTCTCTATTAAGTCACACTCACCTTACAGGGCTAACTGTCGCTGTCCTATCTGTGGTGATTCTCAGAAGAACAAATCTAAGGCACGTGGTTGGATTCTAGAGAAAGACAACTCTGCTATCTTCTATTGCCACAACTGTGGTGCTTCTCTCAGTCTAGGTAACTTCCTCAAGTCTGTTGACCATAACTTGTACAATGAGTACGTGGTCGATATTGCTCTAGAGAAAGGCTATCGTAAAAAGACTCCACAACCTAAGAAAAAGCCTCTCGAAAAGCTAATAGAGAAACAGCCTAAGTTCACTAAGAAAGGCAGCCCTCTATTATCTATAAAGAAAATTTCTTCACTTAATTACGATCATCCGGTGAAGAAATATATTCAGAAGAGGCTTATCCCTACTTCACAGCACTATAAATTATACTACGCTCCAAAGTTTGAGACTTGGACTAACTCTCTTGTTCCTGGCAAGTTACCTGAGAAGATAGTCAAGCCTAGACTGGTACTTCCTTTCATCGACAAGAATGGTAATGTGTTTGGCTATCAGGGTCGTGCGTTTGACAAAGAAAGCATTCGATACATTACCATCATGCTTGAAGAAGACATGCCTAAAATCTTTGGACTCAACACTGTTGACTTCTCTCGTAAATACTATGTAGTAGAGGGACCAATCGATAGTTTGTTTCTGAGTAATGCTGTAGCTATGGCTGGTGCTGATAACAATGCAAGTGGACTAGAGCAGACCGAGAATGCAATCTTTGTCTATGACAATGAGCCACGAAATGTAGAGATTGTACGCAGAATGGAGAAAGCGATTGATCAAGGTTACAAAGTATGCATATGGCCAAGTAACTTGCGTGAGAAAGATATAAATGATATAGTACTTGCTGGAATGAAGCCTGAAGACTTACAAGTGTTAATCGATGTGAATTCTTACTCTGGTCTAGAGGGTAAGCTAAAATTAAGTGAATGGAGAAAATGCTAATGCGTGTGAATGCTATCTTAGCGATGGACGACAATATGGGTATAGGATGGAAGAACACTCTGCCATGGCCCCATAACAAACGAGACATGCAATGGTTTCGTGAATGCACGTCTGGACATATCGTTGTCATGGGACGAAATACTTGGGAATCATTTGGATCCAAACCTCTGCCTAATCGTATAAATGTAGTTGTAACTAATCGGTATCATGACCTTGAAGGCAAGCCAGATCATGTGATGCGTGGTCACATAAATGGTATTATTACAGAGCTTCTTTTCAGCAATCCTGGACTGAAAATTTTTATCATTGGAGGTGCAAATTTGTATAGACAAGCACTGCCATTCTGTGATAGACTATACCTATCAACTATCAGAGGGTCCTATCAATGCGATACTTTCATGTATCGTGATGACTTCTTGCCCTTTGACACAAGAGAATACATCGAAGTCACCGATGGTTTAACTATTGAAATTAGAGGTCGTACTGAATGAAGCAATACCTAGATGCTCTCCGACACGTGATGAACGAAGGAGAGCCTGTTACAGATCGCACTGGCGTAGGGACTATCAGCGTCTTTGGTCACCAGATGCGATTCAATCTGCAAGAAGGGTTTCCCGCAGTCACAACAAAGAAACTCGCTTGGAGGGCTGTGGTGGGCGAACTACTATGGTTCTTAGAAGGCAGCACAGATGAGCGTAGACTAGCAGAGATTACGTTTGAAGAAGACCGCAAGTTTCTTGTAACAAAGAAGACTATCTGGACGGCCAATGCTGACAATCAAGGTCTTGCGCTAGGATACAAGAACACTCCTTTCGAGAAAGAACTTGGACCTGTATATGGCTCACAGTGGCGCAACTTTAACGGAGAGCGTGTAGATCAGATCAAGTGGCTCATTAACGAGATCCAGAACAATCCTGATAGTCGTAGACTTATCATTTCAGCGTGGAATCCAAGTCAGATTGATAAAATGGCACTACCGCCGTGTCACACACTTGCACAATTCAAAGTTTCTAATGGCAAACTATCTTGCCAGCTATATCAGCGAAGTGCAGACATGTTCCTTGGCGTACCATTTAACATTGCAAGTTATTCACTCTTGACCCACATGCTTGCAAAAATTTCTTCTTTGGAAGTTGGTGATTTCGTGTGGTCCGGGGGCGATTGTCATATATATAATAATCACGTAAAGCAAGTTATGCAACAAATTGAACGAGAGCCAATGGATCATCCACAGCTGGTGATGCCTGATCTCAAATCTCTAGATGATGTTCTTTCCTCTAGAGTTAGCGACTACAAATTAGAAAATTATAATCCAATGGATTCCATTAAAGCCCCAATGGCAATCTAGGACTGATAGGAATAAAATATGATTCAAGCAATACAAGTAACTAAACGGGATGGCTCAAAAGAGCATCTAGACATTGAAAAGCTACATCGTGTAGTTTTCTTTGCCTGTGAAGGTATCACGGGTGTAAGTCCAAGTGAAGTTGAAATCAAAAGTCAGATTCAATTTTACAATGGAATGAGTACAAAAGAAATCCAAGAAACTCTAATCAAAGCTACGTCTGACCTGATCACAGAGGAAACTCCTAACTATCAGTTCGTTGGTGGTCGTTTGATCAACTACGCATTGCGTAAAGAAGTGTACGGTCAATATGAACCTTGCACAGTGAAAGCCCTTGTAGAGAAGAACACTGAAAGTGGCTTCTACGATGCTGAGTTGGTAACGAAATACACAGACGAAGAGTGGGCGAAAATCGATTCGTTTGTTAAACACGACCGTGATGAGCAACTAACCTACGTTGCTATGGAGCAATTGCGTGGTAAGTACCTAGCTCAGAACCGTGTGACTGGAGAAATCTTCGAGACTCCACAAATGTGTTATATTTTGATTGCGGCTACTCTATTCGCTGATTACCCAGCCGAGACTCGCTTGCAATATGTCAAGGAGTATTACGATGCTATTAGCCTTCACGATATATCTCTTCCTACTCCTGTTATGGCTGGAGTTAGGACTCCGCAACGACAATTCAGCTCCTGTGTTCTTATTGAGTCTGGCGATAGTCTGGATAGTATTAACGCTACAAGTAGTTCTATTGTTAAGTATGTAAGTCAGAAAGCAGGTATCGGTATTGGTGCAGGTAGCATTCGTGCAATTGGTTCACCTATTCGTAAGGGTGATGCGTTCCATACCGGTGTGATTCCGTTCTACAAGATGTTTCAAGCGGCTACTAAGTCTTGCTCACAAGGCGGTGTGCGTGGTGGTGCGGCTACTATCTACTACCCTATCTGGCACCTAGAAGTCGAAGATATGCTTGTGTTGAAGAACAACAAGGGTACAGAAGAGAACCGTGTGCGTCACATGGACTACGGTGTACAGTTCAACAAGCTAATGTATGAGCGTCTAATCACTGGTGGTGATATTACTCTATTCTCACCATCTGACGTTCCTGGCTTGTACGATGCATTCTTTGCTGACCAAGATAAGTTCCGTGAGCTATACGAAAGAGCAGAGCGTAACACTCGCCTACGTAAGAAAGTCGTTAAGGCTAGCGAACTATTCTCTATGTTCATGGAAGAGCGTAAGAACACTGGTCGTATCTACCTACAGAACGTTGATAACGCAAACGATCATGGTTCATTCTTGCCTGATCTTGCTCCTATTCGCCAGTCTAACCTATGTGCTGAGATTGATTTGCCAACTAAGCCATTGAATGATGTGAATGATCCAGAAGGTGAAATCTCGCTATGTACGTTGTCTGCTATTAACTGGGGTAACATCAAGAGCGTTTCAGACTTTGAGCGTGTATGTCGCCTAGCAGTTCGTGGTCTAGATGCACTATTGTCTTACCAGAACTACCCCATTCTTGCGGCTCAACTAAGCACTGAGAAGCGCCGTCCAATCGGTGTAGGTATCATCAACTTTGCTTACTGGTTGGCTAAACATGACTTGAACTACCAGAACATTGACAAAGCTGGACTAGAACTTATTGATGAGTATGCAGAAGCTTGGTCTTACTACTTGATTAAAGCGTCTGCTGATCTAGCGGCTGAACAAGGTGCAATCCCAGGATTGATGGAAACTAAATACGGTCACGGTATCACGCCAAACCAAACATACAAGAAAGACCTTGATGAACTAATTGATCACAAGGAACGTATGGATTGGGCAGGTCTACGTGAACAGTTGAAAGATACTGGTATCCGTAACTCTACTCTAATGGCTCTAATGCCAGCAGAGACAAGCGCCCAGATTGCTAATGCAACAAACGGTATCGAACCACCACGTTCGCTTATCAGTGTTAAGCAATCTAAGCATGGTGTACTGAAGCAAGTTGTTCCAGAGTTTAAGCGACTCAAGAACAAGTACGACTTACTCTGGGACCACAAGTCACCAGAAGGCTATTTGAAGATTATGGCAGTACTGCAAAAGTACATTGATCAAGGCATTAGTGTCAACACTAGCTACAATCCAGCTTACTACGAAGATGAAAAGATTCCTATGAGCGTGATGTTGCAACATATGCTAATGTTCTACAAGTATGGCGGTAAGCAACTTTACTACTTCAACACTCATGACGGTCAAGGCGAAATTGACATTGACAAGATGAGTGAAGAGCCTCTAGCTCAATCAGAAGTGGATGATGACGACTGCGAAAGTTGCAAAATCTAATACTTAATCATTGACAACTCAGTAATTGTGTGATATCTTTACTGAGTTGTCACCATAATATAAGAGGACTATAATGAGTGTATTCGACACGACTAACAAATCAGACCACACTAAGGTAACGATGTTCTTGGATCCTTCAGGTGGTCCGACGATTCAACGTTATGACACCCTCAAGTATAAGACGTTTGATAAGCTGACTGACAAGCAACTCGGGTTCTTTTGGCGACCTGAAGAAGTGGATATCTACCAAGATGCGAAAGACTTCAAAGGCTTGACAGAACACGAACAGCATATTTTCACGTCAAACTTGAAGCGACAGATTCTACTTGACTCTGTGCAGGGACGTGCGCCAGTAGAGGCATTTGCTCCTATTGTATCGCTGCCTGAAATTGAGAACTGGATTCAAACGTGGACCTTCTCTGAGACTATTCACAGCCGTTCGTACACTCATATTATCCGTAACGTCTACTCCAATCCATCGAAGATTTTTGATGAGATGCTAGAAATTAAAGAGATTGTTGACTGTGCCGGTGATATCTCAAAGTACTACGATGAATTGATTGAGATGAGCATGTATTACAATCTTCTTGGTGAAGGTACTCATACTATTATTACTGATGGTGGTGATTACCCAAAAACTAAGACAATTTCTCTGTATGAATTGAAAAAGTTGTTGTGGCTAACCCTAATGAGTGTTAACATTCTAGAAGGTGTGCGCTTCTACGTTTCTTTTGCATGTTCGTGGGCATTTGCAGAGTTGAAGAAAATGGAAGGTAATGCTAAGATCATCAAGCTAATTGCACGTGATGAGAACTTGCACCTAGGCTCTACTCAACTTATGCTACGTACACTCAAGAAAGATGACCCTATCTTTGAGAAGATTGCAGAAGAGACTAAAGAACTGTGTACCAAAATGTTTGTTGATGCAGTAGATCAGGAGAAAGCATGGGCTAAATACCTGTTCAAAGATGGTTCGATGATTGGTCTAAACACTGAATTGCTATCTGGTTACATTGAATATATCTGTACTCGCAGAATGAAGAATGTTAACCTAGATTCGCCATACGATGTGAAGACTAACCCTCTACCATGGACCAATAAGTGGATCAGTGGAGCAGACGTACAAGTTGCGCCACAAGAAACAGAAATCACTAGCTACGTAAGCGGTGGTACTAAACAAGATATTTCAACTGACACCTTTAAAGGATTTTCACTATGATGATTGAGATTTGGGGCAAAGATAGTTGCCCACATTGTTCGCAAGCAAAAGACCTAGCTAAAGCCAAGGGTCTTACATATGAATATAAACTTATCGATAAAGACTTCACCCGTGAAGAACTATTTGAGAACTTCCCAGGTGCACGAACTTTTCCACAGATTAAGGTAGACGGACAAGCCATTGGAGGCTTTAAGGAGTTCGCAGCCCTTGTCTGATAAATGGGAAGAGGCTTACTTGGACACGGCAGAGAGGTTCGCTTCTCTGTCCACTGCCAAGAAGCTACAGGTGGGAGCGATTGTTGTGAAAGATAATCGCATTATATCTATCGGTTATAATGGTATGCCTTCTGGTTGGACTAACGAGTGTGAAACTTACGTAGACTCTACTCTTATGACTAAGCCAGAAGTGATTCATGCTGAAGCGAATGCCATCGCAAAACTGGCACAATCAAACGAGAGTGGAAAAGACTCTGCTATGTATATCACACACTCGCCTTGCATAGAATGTGCAAAGAGCATCTACGCAAGCGGGATTACAAAAGTGATATATAGAAACGATTATAGGTCACACGCTGGTGTGGAATTTTTGGAAAAATGCGGAGTAAGGGTTCACAAAGGATGAATATACACGAAAACGTAAGTTGCGCATACTGCGGAACAGAATACACCATCGAATTCGAAAAGGAAGACGATGAACTTATCTACTGCCCCTCATGTGGAGAAATGATTCCAGATGAGGATGAAGATGAGTACGAAGAACTAGACTTCGAAGAATAAGACCACAATGTGGTCGATATGGGCAAAAGCATTAGGAGCGAAGGCTTTCGATGACAAAGATAGAGCGGACAGGGTAGCACTTGTCCGTTCTGCTTTAGTATTATTCGAAGTTCTCGTAGGTATAGTAATAGTATTAAACGCAATAGCGACTCATGGTTGGAGGCTGATAGGCTTATGAAAGATATGTTAACCCCTCACGGTAAATTGCCAGATACATGTGAACGTGTGATAGAAAATTACAAAAACAATCCCATGTACAAAGACAATAAGACCGTGCAAGAATGGGTGAGACAGAGTGAACTTATGCTAGCACTTCATCAGGTTAGGGTACCCTAGCCAATACACTCCAGTTCTACTAAATATCATAGGTAATTATGGAATTGGAGTGTTTAATGTGGTATTATGAAGGTGAAGAATTCACCTCTGAGATGATTGAAGATTATGTCGGGTTCGTTTATCTGATCACCGATCTAACCAACGGCAAGAAGTATGTTGGTAAAAAGCTATTCGTATCTAAGCGAAAGCTACCTCCCCTAAAGGGTAAAACTCGCAAGAGGACCGTCATTAAAGAGTCTGACTGGAAAGATTACTTTGGTTCTAGTGATGAGGTCAAGTCTTTAGTTGAGTCTAACGGAAGAGACTCTTTTAGAAGAGAAATATTGCACTTGTGCAATAGTAAGGGAGAAATGTCTTATCTCGAGGCAAAGGAACAGTTTGACAGGGAAGTCCTCTTATCTGATGAGTATTATAACGGGATCATAAACTGTAAGATTCACAGAAGTCACGTTAAGTCGTTGATTACAAAAGAAAAATAAATTTTAAAAAAACGCTTGACATTGCCTCTAATCCATGTACAATAGCACTGTATTTGAGATGAAAGGTGACTCTATGAATCAGGTTTATGCAGTAGGTGGTCGTAAGAAAGAGCGTGAAGTTGCGGTTGAAGTTGTCAACTGGGCAATCAAGCGATTGATGCCACGTATGCGTACTCTCGAAATAGCCATCTCATTCGAAAAGATTGATGCATACGGCTACTGTATGGAAGAAGACACCAACCGAGAGTTCACATTGTCTATACGAAAAGGTATGTCTGTAAAAGACTTGATTTCTACCTTAGTCCATGAGATGATACACGTCAAGCAGTATGCACGTAATGAACTGCGCAATGTGAACGGCAAGACTATGTGGAAGAAGAAAGACCACAGCAACACGAGTTACGAAGATGCTCCTTGGGAAAAAGAAGCATACCGTCTCGAAAAGGGTTTGGCGCTTGAGTGCTTCTGGGATTTAAACGTAACCTTCTAATGGTTACACACTGAGAGATATACTATGGGTATCAAAAAACTAAGTGAACGAGAACATATCATCCAACGACCATCGATGTACATTGGTGCGGTTGACTTAACCAAGTCGTCGGAGTACATCTTTGCCGATGGCAAGATCCAGTACAAAGAGATTGAATATGTTCCTGGTCTAATCAAGATTATCAATGAGATTATCGATAACTCGGTAGACGTTGCAATCAAATCCAACTTCAAGTCCAGTGATACTATTTCAGTTAAGATGACAGCCAATACGGTCGAAGTGCAAGATAATGGCACTGGTATACCTGTCTCTAAAAACTCTGATGGTCAGACACTAGCAGAACTTGCTTGGGGTCACGCCCGTGCGGGTTCGAACTTTGATGATGATGATAACCGTACACAGATTGGTATGAATGGCGTTGGCTCATTCGCTACTAACTGTTTCTCTAAGAAGTTCATCGGCAAGACTGATGATGGCAAGAAACTCCAAACGATTACCTTCAAGAACAATGCAGAGTCGTTTACTGAGTCTACTACAGCCTCGAAGGGAACCTCAGGTGTGCATGTCAAATTCTATCCTGATCTAGAGAAGTTCGGGCTGACAGAAATTGATGAAGTCCATATGAACGTTATCTACCAGCGATTGATTAACCTGTCTATGTCGTACCCCGATATCACATTCAGGTTCAATGGCAAGAAAGTCAACGTGAGTTCCTTCAAAAAGTATGTGGCTATGTTCAGCGAAGTCTCGGAAATCTATGAGACTGAAGACTATCGTTTTGCTGTTCTACCAAACGAAGAAGACGACTTCCGTCAATTCAGCTATGTAAACGGTCTGAAGATACCTGATGGTGGTACGCACATTGACGTTATCTCAACTAAGATTGTCTCGGGTCTACGTGAAAAGCTGATGCGTAAGTACAAGACTATCAAGCCTGGAGATATCAAGAACAAGCTGATGGTAGTCATGTTTATGAAGAACTTGAAGAACACCAAGTTCAACTCACAATCTAAGGAGAAGATCACCAATAGCACTGCTGAGATTAACGATTATCTTGGAGATGTTCCATACGATACCCTTATAAACAAAATCTATAAGAACAAGGGAATCATCGATCCTATCACCGAAGTGTATCGTATCAAAGAAGAGTTCAAGAAACGCCAAGAGCTAAAAGGCTTGTCTAAGACTGTCAAGAAAATCAAGTCTGATAAGTATCTGCCGTCTATTGGTGAGAAGAAATACTTGCTACTGGTCGAGGGTGAATCTGCCCTTGGCGGTCTGTCACCTGTTCTTGGTCGTAAAGAGTGTGGGTACTACACGCTGAAAGGTAAGCCTCTGAATGCTTACAGTAGCCCTCAAGCGAAGTTTACAGCCAACAAAGAGTTGTCAGAACTGTACAAGATTATCCAGAATGAGGACTATGAATACGTAGTCTACGCAACGGACCAAGACTTGGACGGGTATCACATTCGAGGCTTGCTGACTGGATTCTTTGTCAAGTACCTGCCTGAGTTGAAGGGTCGAATTGGTATGCTTCAGACTCCCGTTATCGGTATCACAAAAAACAATAAACTGGTTGACTGGTTCTACAATCTATCGTATAATATTGAATTGAAAGCAGGGCAATCATCTAACTACTACAAGGGTCTGGGTTCATGGGACCAAGAAGATTTGATCCAAGTGGTGCAGAAAGATGGACTAGATAAGATGATTGATATCCTAGAGTTCGATGATGACACTGTGATTGACGAATGGCTGGGTGCTGATTCTGAACCACGTAAGAAGTACATCTTGAACAACGATTTTAATATCGCTAAACTATAGGCTGATGTGAATGAAGATAAGTGAATTTTTTAATAATGACTACGTTGACCAAGCTTCGTATGACAACCTTCGAAAGATTGCCTCTCTCGTGGATGGTCAGAAGAATGCGTCCCGTAAAATCCTCTACACTGTCCTAGAGAAGAACATCAAAGAGAAGGTCAAGGTATCTCAACTTGGTTCGAAGGTCGCAGAGTATGCTGAGTATCTTCACGGTTCGCTAGATGGTGTGGTCGTCAACTTAGCGCAAGACTTCACTGGCACTAACAACATTCCATTGCTCCAGAAGAAGGGTAACTTCGGTACTCGATTTGCCCAAGAAGCATCGGCTGCTCGTTACATCTACTCTTACGGTTCGAATGCATTCTTTGACCTATTCAAAAAGCAAGACTCGAAGATACTGAAACAGCAATACTTCGAGGGTCAAGCGATTGAACCCATGTTCTACACTCCTACGCTACCGTTGCTGTTGATTAATGGTTCAGAGGGTGTATCGTCTGGATTTGCTCAAAAGATTCTACCACGCAATCCAGAGTTGATTAAGAAGTACATGATTCAGCGACTCGAAGGTGGTAAAGCCACTGCGGCTTCGCTGAAGAAGATATTTACGCCATACTACAATGGCTTCAATGGTACGATTGAGCAAGGCGAAACATCTAGTCAATGGGTGATCTCTGGCTTGGTTGAACGTAAGTCCTCGACCAAAGTTCTGATCACTGAAGTGCCTGTAGGCTATGATCTCAAGGGCTATCTCAAAGTACTAGATGACCTAGAAGACAAGAAAGTTATTACATCGTATCGTGACCTCTCTGAAGACGACCAGTTCAAGTTCGAGGTAAGCTTACCATCAAAACTTCTCAAATCACTTGACAACGATGGACTACTTTCCACTCTGAAGCTCCAGAAAAGGATCACCGAGAACTACACGGTAATCGATGACAACAACAAGATTCGAGTGTTCGACAGTGCTAAGGAAATATTCGATGCGTACCTTGAGGTTAAGCTTCGATACATGGGCACAAGGAAAGCACACCTGATCGAAATGCTCCAGTCTGATATAACCCTAGATATGAGCCGATACACATTCGTAAAGGCTATTGTCACTGATGAGCTAGTAGTCAACAAGAGAAAGCGCACAGACATTGAGGCTAATCTAGACAAGCTAGATGGCGTGGTCAAGAAAGATGACTCCTACGACTACCTGTTGAACATGGGCATCATGTCGCTGACCCTTGAGCGACTAATCAAACTTGAGAAAGCTATCAAAGAGAGCAAGGCTGAGTTGAAAGCCCTGTCTAAGAAATCCATCGAAGAATTGTTGATTGAAGACCTAAATTAATTTTAAAAGTGCTTGACATTATTTTCAGTCCTGTTAGACTTACTAAGTAAATTGAGAAAGCGAGAATATATTATGAAAAGTTACACCGTAACAGTTGTGCTAGCTATGTACATAGCGTATGGCATTTGGTATAGGCTAGAGTATGGACCCATAGAGAACCCAATCTTGTTGTTTGGATTAATCATATCCACTCTGTTGCTGCCTGCTATGATTACCTACAACATTGAAGACTTCAACAAAAAACGCAGATAAGGAGAAGACATTGGTTAAGAAGAGAAAGCGTGTATTTAAGTTCAAAGAAGAAGCTAAAGAGTCTAAACCAGTGTCTGGATTGCCTAAAAGCATCCTAGAAAATATTGCAAAAAATAGTGAAAAAAGTTGAAATAAAGTGTTGACACTGTGGACAGTCCTGTTATTATTACTGTGTTGATTGAGAAAAGAGAGATTGATTATGAAAAACGAAATGACTGCACTACTCGAAGCCATCAAAGCTGACTACGCTAACAACTTCCGTGATATGGGTGATCCAGATCGCCGTGAGATTCGTGATCGTATGTATGCAGAGTTCTGTGATAAGCTGACTGTCGAAGAAGGTCGCAAGTACATCAAAGTGATTGCTAATCGAAGCGTTTGGGGCTTCATCATGAAAGAAGATGACAAAAAGTTCCGTAAAGGTGACATTCTGAAAGCTGCAAGCTACAGTGCTCCTGCCCGTAACGCTGCCCGAGGCAACATCATTGACGGTGGTTACACTGTTCGTTGGACTGGTCCTCTTTACCTTTAATAGTGAGATTGATTATGAAACAGTACGATGTAGAAGTTCTAAAAAAGATGATCGAAAACAACCAGTACAACATCAAGATGTTTCAGAAGTCTTTGATGGGCTACCTCAAGTGTGATTATCCTGAGCGTGGTGAGTATCTGTATGATCGCATTGCTGATCTTGCAATTGCTAATCGTAAGCTGGGTGCTTTGATTGAGAACGACGGAGAATACATGGAAGGTGTTGACGTTGATGTGATGCAGTATTCCGCTACTGCTGGCGCTGAGACTTCTTGGTGGACAAGAGGAACTTAATATGCATGAATATACCGATTTTTTCTTGATAGCAATGCTAGTTGCCGTTATTGTAATCCGAGAAGTGATACGAGGAGAAGACTAATGACATTTAGACAGTTCTGCAATGAGATGTGGTATATTCACAAGGAAGAACATGAGGCTTGGATGGGACAATTGCCTCAGTACGACTCAGATCACTACTTCACAAATTACAAGTGGATGCTAAAGGCTATGTATAAAGCTGGAGTGAATGATCAAAGTTTTTTTGATAAAATATTAAAATAATGGTTGACACCATGGACCATCCTGTTACACTTACTACGTAACTTGATGATAACGAAATGAAGAAGCGGGTGCGCTATGATAATGAATCGTGAAGACCTTATTGCGAAATTGAACAAAGAGTTGTATAAAGCTGATCCAGCAGGTACCTTCTGCTATGAGAACGGTATGCACTCCGAGTATGCAATCGAAGCTGATGAAATTGCTGATAAATTCGTTGTCGATGGTGTCAGTCTGAAGACTGCCATGATCGAAGTCTTTGAAGATCGATTCTCTGGTTGCTATAATAGCGCAATCCTAATGAGCGTCTATCAGACTGTAAACGAAGATTTGCTGTAAGGATATATCATGGATAGAATTGTTGATCTCATTGTCGGTACCCTAGGTATCGTTGGATTCCTAATCATATTGGGAGTAGCTGGAAACGACTGCGATGGCGGTTGCATGGAAAATGCAATGTCAACTGGTGATATGATCTTCTGGTCAGGTATAGGTATTGGGTTGATGGTAACATCATTAGTCATTGAACTTACGTGTAGGGACGTGTAGGTACTAAATCATGTCAACTCCAGCATACAAAAAGCGCCAGCGTCAACAGGCGCAACGAGAAGCAAAGATTAAACGTGACTATGAGAAGCGTCTAGCCTCATTTAAATCAACACGAAAGGACAGGGATTTTGTCGAATACAAGCCAAAAGAAACCTATCGTAGGGAAACGCCGAGCATACCTTCTGTCGGGACCCTTGTGGGAAATGGAACGACTCCTCGATCAGAGCGAAAAGTCTACACAGGCGACCTCATCGTTGGAATCGCAACGATGCACAAATCAAATGCCGTGCCGGTTATGCGTGGCACCGATCAAGCAACAGAAATAAGTGAGATGGCAAAATGAGTGATAATAAGCTATTAACAGAAGTACCAGAGTTCGATTCAGAAGAGCGTCAACGTGCGAAACTTCGCTCACTAGCGAACAATGAGGCTACGTACCAAGAATATCTCTATATAACTAATAGTACGAACCCGCTAGAGTTTGAAGGCAATAGCGAACCCATTACGGACTGGGATTATGAAAGTCCGCAACCCGAGGTAAAATTATGGGATACAAATTAGCGGTTGCATGTGGTTTAATGCTACTCATGGTTTGTGGAGTATCTTATTGGTACTACACTGATACCCAAAAGCGAATGGCTATTTTGCAGGAGAATAACGCCAAACTAGAGGTAGCGATTCAGACCAATGAGGCAACTATAGATGCTCTACAGCAAGATTATGCCAGACTAGCTGAAGTGAACCAAGAGTTGAATCAGGAATTTGCCGAGATACGTAGGCAGAATCAAGTGTTGAGTGATAAGCTAGAAAAGCATGATCTTGGTGTACTAGCACAGAATAAGCCTGGACTGGTCGAGAGGGTGATAGATAAGGCATCCGATAAAGCTGGTAGGTGCTTTGAATTGCTATCTGGTGCAGAATTGACAGAGGAAGAGAAAAATGCGAAAACTGAAAATGAGTTCAATAGCGAATGCCCTTGGCTTTACGATACTTACCGTGACGCTAACAGGCTGCAGCCTATTCAGCCCGCTACCTCAGGAGATTGAGGTCTCAACTGTCCCTGTCGATAGACCAGTACTGGTGCTTCCAGATGCTGATGAAATAAATTTTCAAAAAATTGAATGGTTTGTCTTGACAGAAGACAATTTTAATGATAAAGTAGCAGAAGTAAAAAGTTTGGGGAGACCTGTCGTATTCTTCGCTGTCACTGATAAGGGATACGAGAACTTAGGACAGAATCTTTCTGACATACGAGCGTACATTCAACAGCAACAAGCAATCATAGCCGCATACAAAGCGTACTATGACAATGCAGAAGAAGCTCTTGAGGGTGCGGTAAAGAGTAAGTCTCCTTAGCTCAGTGGATAGAGCAACGCCCTTCTAAGGCGTTGGTCGAAGGTTCGAATCCTTCAGGGGACGCCAATTTATTAATGTGTTTGATGAGGATATTTTATGACTTTCAAAACGTACATTCCGGATGCCATGTTTTACATGCGAGAACGGGATGAGTCAATCGAAGGTGATAATCCATTTAAGTGGGTTTACAAAACTAGCAAAGACCTATTCGCTGGAAAGCGTGTAGTGATCTTCGGTCTACCAGGAGCATTTACTCCAACCTGTTCTAACTCTCAGCTACCAGGCTATGAAGAGATGTATCAAGACTTTATGGATCAAGGGATCGATGAGATTTGGTGTACCTCTGTGAATGATGCTTTTGTTATGTACCAGTGGGGACTAGCTCAAGGCGTTAAGAACGTCAAGTTGCTACCAGATGGTAACGGAGATTTCGCTAGCGGTATGAGTATGCTAGTTGCTAAGAAAAATCTTGGATTCGGTGATCGCTCATGGCGTTATGCGGCTGTGATCGATGATATGGTTATCGAGAAACGACTTGAAGAACCAGGATTTAGATACGATTGCCCAGACGATCCATACGGTGTATCTGCACCAGAGAATGTACTTAACTATTTGAAAGGAGAAACCTATGCTCAGTAATCCAGAAGACCGTAAGAAACTACTAGCCGCAATCAAAGAGATTGATAACTCTATGACACGTGTAGCCGCTGAGAAAGACTTCCAGAAAGACGCTATCACAGACATTGCGGACAAGCTAGACCTTGAAAAGAAGTATGTGCGCAAGCTAGCTAACATCTACCACAAGCAAAACTTTAGTGAAGTTCAAGCTGAACAGACAGAAGTGGCTGACTTGTATGAGTTGGTGTTTGGTGCAGACGATGAAGAATAAGCCGATTACCTATACAATTAATCTTTCGGATTACCCAAAAGATTTTAATTTTTCACTTGACAACAGCATTACATATAGTGTAAGCTATACACATAGCACTGATCCTTTCGTTGAATATATGATGCGTGATGCGGAGTTCGACATGATGGAAGATCAGACAAGTATTGCCAAAAGTCTATTGAATGATATTGGCATTAAGGTAAAATGAGAACACCAGCGCCTGTAGCTTAGGGGTTAAAGCAGCCCTCTCATAAAGGGTTGATCGTAGGTTCAAATCCTACCGGGCGCACCAAGATTTGGAGTACACATGAGTTTATTCAGTATGATATGGAATATAATAAAAGTGATAGTTGCTTTATACTCTGTGTACTTCTTTTTTATTGCACTAGCATTTGGGCTAGTATTACTAGGAGAATTGTAATGAAACAAGGTGATATTGTCACTGTAATGGCTCTCTCTGGAGAGTATGTTGGTAAGCTAGTAAGTGACTCTGATGGGATTACGCTATCTGATCCACGAATGATTATTGCTAGTGAACAGGGTATGGGATTCGCAAACGGCATTGCCGCAACTGGAGCAAAAGATCCAAAAAGCGTTACCTTCCAATCATATGTTTTTGTGACCGAGACAAATGATGAGGTTCAATCAGCATGGCGTCAACAGACTTCAGGTCTGATTACTAATCCAAAAGGAAGTGGTCTAGTAGGAGTATAAGCATGGACACCTTTGAAGAATATGTCAAACTAATCAATGAAACCGCAGATGAAAAGATTGAAGATTTGTTCGCAGAAGTGGGCATTGATATCGATCTAAATAAACCATGGGATAATGATTATGAGTGAATCATTCAAAGTATACCGAGCACATAAAATGGCTGACTGGCTAGAAGCTCAAGCAACAGACTGGGCGACCGATCTAGTTCTAGATCATTTTAGGGTTGAAGTGGTTGAAGAGTTGAGTCGTGAACAGATAGGTGAAGTCGTTATCCAATACGAAGACCTAGATGAACAATACGGAGATGCTATATCAATTGGATTCTTAAATGTAATCCGTACTTGGGAGAATGAGAACGATGACTATATTCTTTGAAGTTGTTGAATGGCTTATAGCATTGGCAATCTTTCTCGCTGGGTCATATTTCATTATTGAGTCTAGTAAGATGATAGATGAAAAGAAGATGCGGCACAGAAAAGGATTAACAGACTACTACGATAATGAAATCAAATAAATCCAGATATGGCATATACGCTTTTATGTTCTTTTTCATCAAAGGATGTATATGGTTACTCTTAGGATATATTGGGTTTGAATTGTTGTAAATAAAATAGATAAGTAATAGTGTATAAGATTATTCCTCGATAGCTCAGTTGGTAGAGCAATAGACTAGAAAACTTACTTTTTATAAATAATAGTATCTACCAAAAGGGTTACTACTATGAATTGTAAGTTTTGTGAAAAAGAATGTAAAAACGATAATTCTCTAAGGAATCATCAAAGGCTTTGCAAATTTAATCCTGAAAGGCAAACTACGCCATTTCAAGATAAAGAGAAACAAAAAGAGATAGCAAAGGTTAGAAGAGAAAATGGTTCGCAGAATCAATGGTCTAACCCTAACTATACAATGCCTGATGAAACTAGAAAGAAATTGTCAGAATACACCAAAAAACGTAATGCTAATGAGTCTGAAGAAACAAAAGCAAAGCGTAAAGCGACAATTGCTAAGAAGGTCGAAAACGGAGAGTGGCATGTTTCACTTGCCAAAGATCATCATTATGAGTATAATGGCGTAGACCTTCACGGTAAATGGGAACTTAATTATGCTAAATGGTTAGATAAAAATCAAATCAAATGGCAAAGGTGTAGAGATTCTTTTTCATACGAATTTGAAGGTAAGACTAGAAGATATACTCCAGACTTTTATTTAATTGACAGCGATGAGTATATAGAAATAAAAGGATATAAGACAGAGAAAGATGATGCTAAGTGGTCTCAGTTTCCTTC
>Ga0209962_1000108_pt1 | contig 25742 bp, 18 predicted proteins | sample SalPonA_C_H2O_MG_FD_185722 | JGI IMG/M metagenome (GOLD analysis project Ga0209962, IMG submission 185722) | Water microbial communities from South San Francisco under conditions of wetland restoration - Salt Pond MetaG R2A_C_H2O_MG (SPAdes)... | ecosystem: Environmental > Aquatic > Non-marine... | reverse complement strand
CTACACATTAAGATCTCGTAGAAGTATATTACAAGGCTGGATGGAACAGTCTAATGGTGATGGACGTCTACGTGGTGATGTCATGGACTTAGGTACTGCTACTGGTAGACACTCACACAAGATAATTGCTAACATACCTAATGGGAATGCTGTATATGGTAAAGAGATTAGAGAACTATTTATCTGTCCTGAAGACAAAGTTATTATCAGTGCTGATGGTGCTTCCTATCAGATCAGATTACTCGCTCACTATCTTAAAGACCAAGATTATACTGATACAGTACTTAATGGTGATGCCCATCAACGCCACGCAGACATCGCTGGAGTGGATAGGAAGACAGCTAAGCCGTTATTCTTTGCTATTATCTTTGGTGCTGGTGCAGCTAAGTGCGCGGCTATCATTAAAGGTAGCCCGAATGAAGGTAAGGTTGCGAGAGATAAATTAATTAACGGGATACCTAACTTCTCTAGGCTCATAGAGAAAGTACAGGATGTAGCTAAACTCAATGGATGGATTCCGGGAATAGATGGACGTAAAGTCTATTCAGAAGAACCTTATAAGGCTATTAACTACTTAATACAATCTACTGAAGCTATTCTAATGAAGAATACTATAGTAAGTATTAACAAAGCCTTCGAAGATAATAACATTCCTTATAAACAATTATTGATGTATCACGATGAGTGTAGTTGGGAGATAGATCCTATCAATGCTAAGCGTTGTGAGCATATCATACGACATTACTTCAGAGAAGCACCCAAGCAATTAGGTGTAAACATCATGGAAGCAGGTGATGTTAAGGTAGGTAGAGACTACTACGAAGTGCATTAATCAAGGGGAAGTCATGGATAAGAAAGAACTCTGGTCATTCGAGTGTCATGCTCTCGTTAAACCATTAAGTGTTAACAAAGCATGGTACATGAATAAGAAGAAGTCTAAGGCTTATAATGACTTCCAAGAAGAAATGCTACCTTACTTACAGGGCTTTACTGCGCCTGATCACATCAAAGATAACCAAGCAGTACTACACGCTGAACTAGAGTTTGGATTCAGTAACAAGAAGAGTGATGTAGATAACTGTATCAAAACAACTCTAGACACTATGCAATGTTGGTTTGGCTTTGATGATGTGATAGTCTTTAAAGTTACCGCTATAAAGACTCATGTAAAGCGTGGTAAAGATTATTTAAAAATAAAACTTAAAGAGATAGTATAGTATGTTAACACAAATACAGACACCTAAAGATACATTCACGATAGACTATCCGGCTGCTGTGGAGTATCGTAACAAACAGTCTAGTATCTTCTGGCCTCCTGAAGAGGTTAGAGTAGAGAAGGATGTCCAAGACATTCTAGTGAACATGACTCCTGCTGAACGTCATGCTGTAATTACTGTACTTAAACTATTCGTTAAGTATGAGTTAATTATTGGTGATGAATTCTGGTCTAAGTTCGTTATGAAACGTTTCCCTAGACCTGACATTCAATCTATGGCTAGTCTATTCTCAGCTATAGAGTTATCAGTACATGCTCCCTTCTATGCTAAGCTTAATGAAGAACTTAAGATAGCTACTGATTCATTCTATGACTCATACAAAGATGATGATGTCTTAGCTGAACGTATAGCTGTGTTAGAGAATATCTTTGCAGTAGATAATGACCTATATTCTTTAGGTGCATTTACCTTTGCTGAAGGCGCTATTCTCTACTCATCATTCGCTTTCCTTAAACACTTCCAATCACAAGGTAAGAATAAACTACTCAATGTAGTTAGTGGTATTAACTTCTCTGCTAGAGATGAAGCCCTACATTCAGAAGCTTCTGGTTGGTTATTCAAACAACTATTAAAGGAGAAACAAGATGCTAACCTTATCTCTAAAGATGAGGTGAAACTATTAGAGGAAAACATTAAAGAAACAGCTCAAGTAGTCTATGAACATGAATGTAGAATCATTGAAAAGCTCTTTGAAGAGGGAGACATAGAAGGTATCTCAGCTAAACAGCTAGAGTACTTCGTACAGTCTCGTATCAATGTATGTCTACGTAACATGGGCTATCAGAATCTCTATGAGGTTACTTACAATCCTGTATCGGAGTGGTTCTATAAAGGCATTAACGGTTATGCTATGAATGACTTCTTTAGTAGTGTAGGTAATCAGTATGAAAGGGGTTGGGATGAGAACGGGTTTAAATTCTAAGGAGTAGATATGAGCTATAATAAACTATCAGAAGAAAGAAAACGACTGCAAGCTGCTGGTGATTTACCTGAATGGTTCTCTACTGGTGGCTATCAAATGTTTAAGGAGAAATACCTATACCAAGCTAACACACCGAGGGATCAATATGAACGTATTGCTAGAACACTGGCATGTCATACTCCTGATCCTAATAGTTGGACTAATAAGTTCTTTAATCTATTATGGAAAGGTTGGCTATCGCCTTCAACTCCAGTGCTCGCCAATACTGGAACTACTCGTGGGCTTCCTGTCAGTTGTGCTGGCTCTTATATTAGTGACAATCTAGATAGTATCTATAAAGGTAAGCATGAGATAGCTGCTCTAACTAAAGCTGGCTTCGGTACTGCTAGTTATCTAGGAGATATAAGACATAGAGGTGCTGAGATATCTGTTGGTGGTAAGGCTAGTGGGTTACTACCTATCATTAAAGGCTTCCAACAAGATATGGAGTATGTATCTCAAGGTACAGCTCGTAGAGGTTCTTGGGCTGGCTATGTACCTATCGATCATCCTGACTTCGATGAGGTATGTGATCACCTTGAACACAACCCTGATGGTAATAACATTGGTTGGAATATTAGTAATGCTTTTATCTCTCAGCTAGAGAATAAAGACCCTGAAGCTATTAGACGTTATGGTAAAGCCATGAAGACTAAGATGGTGACAGGTAAAGGTTACTTCTTCTTTCCAGATAAGGCTAATGATAAGAGACCTCAATGGTATGTTGATCAAGAGCTAGACATCAAGTCACCTCAACTCTGTGCTGAGATCATGCTACACTCTTCTGAAGAGTATACCTATACTTGTGTACTCTCTTCTATGAATGTAGCTAAGTGGAATGAATGGAAAGATACTGATGCTGTCTTTGAAGCTACAGTATTCCTTGATTGTGTAGTACAAGAGTTCATTGAACGAGGTAAGAACATTCCGGGACTAGAGAAGGCTATAGCATTCACTAAGAATAGTAGAGCACTAGGCTTAGGTGTATGTGGTCTACATACTCTATTCCAGAAGGAACGTATTGTCTTTGGTTCATTTGATTCTATGATGCTCAACACTAAGATCTTTAAGCATATAGATGCTGAGAGTAAGAGAGCTAGTACTTGGATACATGATGTATGGGGTGCGCCTAAGTGGATGAAGGGTTATAATATGGCTAACACACATCGTATAGCTGTAGCACCTACTAAGAGTACTGCCCTCATTATGGGTGGTATATCTGAAGGTATTAACCCTGATACTGCTATGGTATACACTCAGCGTACAGCGGCAGGTGAAGTAGATAGAATCAATCCTGTATTACTAGAGTTAATGCAAGAGAGAGGATACTACAATAAGAAGGTAATAGAACGTATTAGAGATAATATGGGTTCTGTTCAAGAAGAAGATTGGTTAGATGACCATGAGAAAGAAGTGTTTAGAACTGCCTTCGAGATACCTCAAATGTCTGTAGTGACTATGGCTTCTGCTCGCTCCAAGTTCATTGATCAATGGCAATCACTTAATCTGTTCTTCAGTGCAGATGAGGATGAGTCATACATTAATGAAATCCATAAACAAGCTTTCCAAGATCCTAATATCTTAGCCCTATACTATGTGTATAGTAAAGCAGGTATTCAGGCTAGTAAGGATGAATGTTTAGCTTGTCAATAAAACAAAAGGTGAAATATGATTGCTATAATTGATGCTGACTCTATACTATATCGTGCTTGTCATAACGTTAAAACACTAGATCAAGCTACCGTTAAATACTTAGACATAGCTAAGGAATACATAACAGAAACATGGGCTGATAGAGCTGTATGTTATGTTAAAGGAGAAGGTAATTGGCGTTACGATGTGTTCAAGTACTACAAGGCACAACGTAGTCATAACAAAGCTCTATTCCTTAGACAGTATGGTATGAATGTAGATATGATTCCTGTACTAATAGACTGGTTAGTAGAACATAAGTTCGTTATCAGAGCTAATGGTATGGAAGCAGATGATCTAGTACGTAGAAGAGCAGTTAAGTGTGTAGATAGAGGTCAAAACTTTACTATCGTTAGTGCTGATAAAGACCTAGACTGTATTGCAGGAAAGCATATCAGACCCTATAAGAGTACACTTAATGAGTACACTATCACTCAAGAAGAAGCTGACTACAATTATTATAAACAGATAATGATTGGAGATGAGACTGATTACATTAAGTCTCCTAGATTACTTGGACCAAAGACAGCTGATAAGCTACTCAATAGTACTCCAAGAGGTCAGTGGAAGTCTATGATTGAGCGGGAGTATAAGGAACGATGCGGTAAGGAATGGCTCCATGCTCTAATGTTTACTGGTAGTCTCATACATATACAGAGATACAAGGATGATTTCTTTGTATGGGATAAAAACAAAGGTAACTTCTGGGAATGTGGATTCAAAGAAGCTCCAGCATGTTATGGATATAAGATAGATGAACTCGAAGCAAAAGCAAGACAAAACGAAATGTCCTGAATGTAAGGCAACTAATAATAAACATACCTTAGGGTGTCCAAAGGTGTATAATGAACTTCGTAAGGCAGTTGATCGATTCGGTAAGGGGTCATAGTCCAGACGATGCTATTGAAGCTATACTCATAGCACTAGATAACTTTGAGTTAGAGTTAAGACAGTTATTAGATGACAATCTTCTCTCTAACTCAGAGTATATTAGTAATCTGGATATAAGAGCAAAGCAAGCAGGAGTAGTAATAGGAATAGTAAAGAGAACTAACAATGATGATAGCTATCATGCTATCCAAAAGAAAGAAACAGATGATGACTATCTAGAATCTACTGATACCATCATTCACTAGTAAACACTATTAAACATAAGGAATAAACCATGACAATATCAGTCGGTAAAGGGGCTTGCAAATACTGTGGGTCTAAAGATAACGTATCTCTCTTCAAAGATAACTCAAGTGACTCTGTAGTAAGAGGTAAGTGTTGGACACCTAACTGTAATCATTTCTATAAAGACTATTACAATGAGGATGTTATGGAAGATAAACAAGAGGTAGTAATAAGTCCTACACCTGTAGGTATTACTGACTACCCTAATCGTACTCACTCATCAAGGAAGATTAGTGAGAAGATCTGTAAGATGTTTAACGTACATAGTGCTATCAATATAGATGGTGAGGTATCTACTACTTATTATCCTTACACTAGACCTGATGGTGTTAGCTATAAGGTAAGACTGTATCCTAAAGACTTCAAGGTTATGGGTGGTCTTAATAACATATCTCTCTTCGGTCAACCACTCTTTGATGGTGCTAGTAGAAAGAGAGTAGTAATAACTGAGGGTGAAGAAGATGCACTTGCCATTGCACAAACGTATGATGATTATAACGGTAACATTTACCCTGTCGTTTCTCTCCCTTCTTCTTCTAATCTTAAGCCTGTAATAGATAACCGTGATTGGTTAATGGCATTCGATGAGATCATCTACTACGGTGATAACGATGATGCTGGTCAATCAGTAGTACCTAAGTTAGCTAAGGTAATTGGTTATAACAAACTTAAGGTAGCTAAGGGTAAACATAAAGATGCTTCAGATGAGTACACTAAAGAAGGCGTTAAGTCAGTTCTGTCTGCTATATGGAACGCTACCCAGTATAACCCTCAAGGCATACTACGTAGGGATTCTCTATGGACGGCTATGGAGGACTACGCTAAGATAGAGAGTGTACCTTATCCTCCTTGCTTTGATGGTCTCAATGAGAAAGTTAAAGGCATGAGAGGCGGTGAGATAACTCTCTGGACTAGTGGTACAGGTTCAGGTAAGTCTACTATGCTACGTGAGATAGTCTATCATCTAATTAATACTACTGATGATAAGATAGGTGTTATCTCTCTTGAGGAATCTCCAGCTGAGACTGCTAAGAAACTATCATGTATGGCTATCAATAAGAATCCAACTAGAGAGGACTTAACAGATGAAGAACTTAGACAAGGTTTTGATGCTGTATTTGGTGATGATAGGATTCTCGTCCTCGATCATGCTGGTGCCATTACTGATGGAATCATTAGTCAACTTGAATATATGGCTGCTGTGGGTTGTAAATATCTCTTCATTGACCATATTACTATTCTGGTCTCTGAAGGAGCTGAAGGATTAACTGGTAATGAAGCTATCGATAAGATAATGAATGATCTTCTCAAGGTAGCTAAAACACATAACGTATGGATAGGCTTAGTATCTCATCTACGTAAGACCTCTTCAGGTAAATCCTTTGAAGAAGGTGAGTTACCCTCTCTTGATGACATCAAAGGCAGTGGTAGTATTAAACAGATATCAATGGATATCATAGCCTTTGCTAGAGACTCAGGTAATGCTGATTCTACTATACGTAATACTATTCAAATGAAGGTACTCAAGTGTAGACATACAGGTCTCACTGGTCCAGCAGGAGAAGCAGTATATGATCACGATACAGGTCGTATTAAACTTAATGTAGTAGAATTTTGAGGGATGAAATGAATAATCTTGTTGTCAAATACCTCAGTGATAGACTGGGAAAGGTTGTTCTTAATACTAAGAAGCGACAAGCCTATGGTCCACTATACTTAGTACATCTTCTACAAGATAATGATACTATCTATGAAGAAGATCTCCATAAGCTAGTGAGTATAGCTACCAATATTATACTCCATAAGTCTGCTAATGATCCTTCAGGGAAGAAGGGAGAAGCATTATTAACACATACCGCTATCTCTATTGGTCTAGAGGTAGCTAACTTTAAAGGTTGTGATCTAACTAAGGAACAGATGCTACATATAGGAGATCTCTTTGTAGAGGCTTTCTATCATGCAGGATTTATTGAGGTGTCTATTCAAGATGGGTTCGCCCCTAAGTCTGGTTCACCTTATGTTCTTACTGTCACAGAGAAATTCAGTGAGATGGTTAAGACACAACCAGCTAAGAGCCTCTTACTATACACAGTAGATACTCCTATCCCTCCTATTACAGGGATACTACAAGGTAATAACTATGCTGTAGTTAAAGGTATTAACTCAGAGACAGTTAAACAACCATTAATTACTCATCAGAATGCCTTCAAGGAGTCTATTGAGAGAGGTGATGCGTGGGTTAAAGCTGTTGATAAGATACAACAACAGCCTTGGATGATTAATAAGGAGCTACTTAATGTTATTTCTAACAATCTTCCCTCCATCTTACCACCTAAACAGAAGCGTTTAAACAAATACAATAAGGTAGAAATCAATAACGCTTACAAGGCTCTACAGAAAGATCCTAGTGATGCTAATAAAGAAGCCTATAACAAAGCTTCTGAGAGATGGAATCAAGAGCTATGCATATTAAGAGACATCTCTAAGAGAGCAGAGCTAGAGACTATCTATAGGAAAGCTTTAGCACTCTCTAGTTATGATGCCTTCTACCAGTATGTAGATGTAGATTATCGTGGCAGGGTATACTACAAAGAACCTTTCTTTAACTATCAGGGAAGTGATATGGCTAAAGCTCTCTTCTTATTTGAAGATAGTGTTAAGCTAACTGAGAAGGGTTTGAGATGGATCTATATTCATACAGCTTGTTGTTATAACGAGTCATATGAAGTAGATAGTATACCTGAATGGTGTGAGTATGATTACACTAGTCACCTTAAAAGAGAAGGTCTTGATAGTATCTCTGTAGATAAGATGACTCTCAATGATAGAGTTAAGTGGACTGAGATGAATCTAACCTTCATCTATAAGTCTATAGACACTATCCATGCTTGTGAGAAGCCTTTCTCTTTCTTAGCTTGTTGTATAGAGTTAAACAATATACGTCTAGCTAAGTTTAAGGGTGAAGACTACTATACTCATTTACCTGTACCTGTAGATGGTAGCTGTAATGGCTATCAACACTCAGCAGCTATAGCTAAAGATGAGTTAACAGGTAAGCTAGTATCTTTATTACCTACTGAGATACCTTCAGACCTCTATGTTGAATCAGCTAAGTGTCTTATTGAAAGAGAACTAGAATGGTTTAATAAGAGGGATATGCCTATGAAACATATTCGTAAGTATATCACTAAGAGGGGTACTATGACTAGACAGTACTCAGCAGGTGCAGATAAGATAGCTGATAGTATGTATTCAGATGCTTATACTGGTGGTATTACTGATGAGTATGATATCTCTATGGTAGACTGTGAATGTCTATCTAAGAGTTTAGTTAAAGCTCTTGAGGATGTATGTCCCGGAGCTAACAACACTATGTCATTCCTTCAGTCACTAGTTAACTATGAGATAGGTAAGACAAGTGCTTATGATATCGATGGTTCTAACTGGACTCATACTAAGAAGAAGAAGGTACATGCTCGTAAACAAGAGTTAAAGCGTAAGAAGGATAGGACTGTAGATGAAGATCTAGAGTTAGCCTTAATAGATCAACGTCTAGCTCATGTTAAGAAGACTAGGTATGTATCCTATGGTAATGGTAAGACACATATGGAATGGGTTAGCCCTTCTAACTTCCCTGTGTTCTATCATTCATATCTGACTAGAGAGTTTAACGTGTATGTTACTCTTGCTGGTGTACCTGTAGGTCATAAGAAAGATGGAGAGTTCTCTGGACGTATTACTCATGTACTACAAGAGCCTTCTACCTATGCTTCATTACAGGGATTAATGAGTGGTATTAGCCCTAATTATATTCACTCACAAGATGCTGCTCATATGGCATTAGTACTCAATGATTGGTCTTATTCCTTTGGGGCTGTCCATGATAGCTTTAGTACTCATGCTGAACATGTAGATGAATTAACCTCAATAACTAAAGAGAAGTTTATCAACATGTATAGTAGTGATAATTGTTTCATTGATATAATGAACAATGTACTAAGTGATGCTACTGGATTCGATAAACCTCTACCAGAGCTAGGTAATCTAGACATCAATGAACTAACTAACTCAGAATACTTCTTCTGTTAGGAGACATAATGGAAAAGAAAAACTATAACTGGATGGCGCAAGCTGGTCTAGGTGAACTAGATGATATGGAGGTAGTTAAGTCCTTGGGGTTAGATTCTAAGGTAGCTTATACTCCTGAGATCAATAAGGTAGCATTAGATGCTGCACGTAAAAAGGTCTTTAAGAATCTATTAGACAACGGTCATTCAACTAAAGAAGCCGAAGCAGTAGCAGACAGAGCCTATAAAGAAGCACTAGCAAACATTCGTGGTGCAGAGAAAAAGACAGGTAAGTCTATACTGTAAATAAAAAACCCCCTTGAGATTACTCTCTTGGGGGTATTTAATTTAGAACTCGTTAAGATTATTTACTTTCCAGTTACCTTTATTCATAGTTTCCTTAAGCAACTTCTTATTCTTAATGTCTGAATTGATTCTCTCTTCAGCCATAGTGTCAGGAGTATTATGCTTCGTAAACTTAGCTATGCCATAGGCTTTAAGCAACTGATCAGGTAGTCTCTTAACTTCGTAAAGATCAGCAAGGATCTGTACCAACTGATAGAACTCAGCTGCATCAATAACAGCAGATGCTCTAGCTTCGGTAATATCTTTACCTCCACTTAACATACTAATAGTCTTAGAATGACTGATATCATTAGGTATCCATCCAAGACTAGCTGCTTTATCTAGCAGTGCAGTAGTTCTCTGATACTTCTCCATTCTGAAACGATAGTTACTATCAGAAGGTTTAGGTTCATTGTTATTCTTATAGACATAATCTAAGAGATAAGGTAAGCTTCTAAACTTACTAGCAGGACTAGTACCTATAAATACTTTACCTTTACCATTAGTCTTTTGAGCCACCTTCTGAGCATCTTTAGTAAGTGTATCTAATACATTTACTGCCATCTCATGTTGAGTCTCTAAGAATGTCTTATGATTAACAAGACCCGGAAGAGCTACCCTATTGTAAGCTGTCCATGCACGGATATAACTTTTAGCGTTAACCTTAATAGCGTCATGTACTGTTACAATAGGAACAGGAACAGCTTTATCTTTATTAGCCGCTAAGATAGTTAGCTTAAGGACTAAAGCATCATACATCTGAGTAAGCACAGCAGCATACCCATCAGCATACTTAAATCCCGGTAACTTACTTGTATTCTCTAATTCACCATTAGAGTTTACAGAGTAATTAACCTTACCATCATTGAAAGCTTTTTTGTTAACAAAGTGAGCTTGTTCTCTACCGTCTCTACCTTTAGTAGTAACAATAGTTCTCTTACCATAAGCACCTGAGTCGTATGGATCATGCATATCCATGAAATCACCGAACTCTGGTTGTAACTCATTCCTTTCAGCCTGAGAGATAGCACCTGTAGGTGATTTAACTATAGGAGCATACTGATCATTGAGTGTTAGGAAGGCACCTAAACGCTTAGATATATAACTAAGACTTAGATTACCAAACACTCGTTGGAAGTTAGCACCTTGAATCAACTTAAGGTCTTCAATAGCTTCAGTCAGATCTTTATATGGACCATTCTCAATAAGGATATCAGCGTAACTAGCTTCTCCTGCATCCCTACTAGCATGTAAGAACTCAATTACAGCTTCATCATTAAGACTTGGGTGTAACCCATAGAAACCACCGATAACAATAGAACGTGTTACATCCTTACCATGACCACGACTAATAATCTTCTGGAAGAAGTTATTAAGTGCGTCTTGTTTATCAGGATCACCTATAAGGTTATCTACTAAAGAACTATAGTTGTTAGACAGAATGTCATAGAAACTAGTAGGGTTCTCTAGAGTATTTCTCCATGTCTCCTGTACTTCAGCATCACCTAGACCAATGTATACACCAAGAGTAGCTGCCGCATTAGGTGCATCATTAAGCTTAGGATTACCACTAAGTAGTGTCTGAATAATGATGTTAGAGTTACTAGAGTCTAGTTCAGTAAATCCTTTTAACTGAAGCCTACCACCATTACCGCTCTTAGCTGCATTATAGTTAGCTACATCTTCCAGTACACTTACATAGTAACCTAATTCTCCTCTCTCAAGTAGAGGTGCATATTGAGACTCAAGCATACTAGTAACAGCTCCGGGAGTTGTACCTAGTTTAGCTGCTTCCATAGCGATAGGTTGAAGTGCGCTCATTATCTCTTTACTATGATCAGCATAGTACTTTAATAATTGAGCAGGGTCTTCCATTCGCTTACCCATATCTTTAGTCTTGAGTCTCTGATCAGTGGTTCTACCATTAAAGAACGTATGTTCTATTCTTGGTACTAACCCTTCAGATGCTAACTTAAGATACAGAGTAGCGAACATTATCTTAGCGCCCATCTCTTCTTCTTCAGCACTAGAGATTTCATTAAGACGGTCAATAGACTCCATACCTATTCTTGACCCACCCTTTTGAGTGTTAAGAATATTATTAAGTTTATTAGCCAACTTAAGATCTTTAGCTTTCTCTTGTTCAGGAGAAAGAGAGGTATCAATAGTAATGTAAGCTTTATCAGCGAAGTTATCTAATGTACGAGTGATAGCCTTGTCTTGAGACTGCATATCAGAAGAAATCTCTTGCATACGATGGTTAATAGCAGATATCAACCACCTAGCATACTTAGTTTTCTGTCTGTTATTAGTATCAACATCATTCATACGCTTCATAGCGAGACCGATGTTGTTAGCTTGTAACTGCCAACCAGTCAATTGTGCTTGAGTTACAGCATCTAAAGCAATCGCAAGAGCTTCATCTTCTATTTGTTCAGGAGTAAGATTAGTATATCCGTTCTTAACAGCAGTAGTAAGTTCTGCCTTCTTCTTACGGTATACCCTGTCTTTAGTAGCTGCTAGATTCTTTTCCTCTAGTTTGAAATAAGCAGCCGCGAGATTATTAACAGCACTTACTTGCTCTCTAGCTCCTGCCCTAGTAGCAGAACCTAAGTCAAACAACTCTTTAATGATAGCAAAGAGTCTAGGCTCTACTACCCTACCTACACCTTCCAATAAGTTTTTAGCTTGATCATCTGGTATAGGCTCCCTTCCCGGATTACTTAGAGCTTTCTTTCTTTCATTAAGAGCGTTAGCACCTAGTTCACCTTGAATAGAAGGAGGAGTAGTCTGTCCCAAGTTAGGCATATCTTCTTGAGGCATGAGAAGGAATGTCATATCATTAATAGTATTAGCATACTTCATACCATCTCTAGTAAGAGAAGCGAAGTAATACTCGTTACCATCTTTCCTATCAACATACCCTCTTAACTGAGCATAAGGTTTACCTGTATCAGCGTTATAGTCTATAGCATTCTGTAATACATACTCAGCTAATGCCATATCAGCCGGAGAATCAGATCTATCAGGGTCTACACCTTGTTTAGTAAGATATTTCTGAGCCTGACTATCAATACCTCTAGCAATAGAGTGCATATGACGATAACGAGAGACACTAGTAGGATCAGCTTCTAATCCACTAGTGATATCAGCTTTAATACCATAGATATCATTATCTATTAGCTCACCAATATCAACAGTCTTATTCTCTTCAATGGCAGACATATCACCTGCCATAAGAGCACCCATAATATCTAACTCACCAGCATCAGGTGATTCAGTACCTTCTATTGCTCTTACGTCTTGCCCACCTAAACCAAACTTAGCTAGATCACCTAGCACTTTAAAGGTAGCTAGCTCATAAGCTACAGCAATATTATTGATAGCTGCATCTTGGTTAGGAGAGTTATCGATATATCCTTTATATCTCTTTCTTACTGCGTCTTCAGGAGTAAGAGAAGTAGAGTCATCTCCTTGATAGATAGAGACATTATCAGTCTTAAACTTTTCTCTTAAGCTATTAGCTCTAGATCTGATATCATAGAAGCTAGTACTACTATAGGGTTGAAAGTCTTTAGAATAGGTCTGATCTTGAGCGAACTTAATATTGTTACGCATCTGTTCAGAACGTTTAACTAAATTACCTTCCTGTAGTTGTTCAGTTCTTTCCTGTCCTAACTGATTCATCCCTACAGTGAACTCACTAAGATCCTCATCAGAACCTAAGATACTACCTTGCATCTCATCTAGAGATGTAGGCATAGCTACATTCTGTCTAGCTCTTTCAGCTTCTATATCTTCAGGAGAGATTAAATCATAGCCACCTTCAGGTGATACTTTGTACTTGTTACTAGTCTCTATCTCTGCTAATTTATTTAACTCTTCAAGAGACGTATCCTTCTGAGGAGTAACAACACCCCTCATAGGTCTGTTTAACTGTTGTACTAGTTCATCTACTGCTGGTTGAGCTTGATTCTTGTCTTCTAACTCTTGAGTGAGAATATCCAGTTGCTCTTGAGCACCGCTCTGATTAGACAGTTGTTGTGCTAATTCAGCTTCTATAGAGTCAGTACTCTGTGGTATACCTCTATTCTTTATCATTGGTTATTCCCTATAATCATATCAAATAGTCTTCTAGTAGCTGCTTCTTCTTTAGTGAGATCACCAAAAGGTATAGCCTGTTGAGCTGCCCCTACATAATCACCTTCTGCTATCTTACCTGCTACTCTACCTAGATGACTAACAGTAGGAGAGCCTAGTAATACATCCATAGCATCTGTCTCCATACCATAGGCGTTATCTATAGTCATATCAATTATATTTTGACCATGACCAGTAAGACCTGAGTAATCAATAGCTCTCTGAATATCACCACCATCCTTAAGACTAGGGTGTAGTTCACCCTTGAGTAAGAGATCTTTGAGATACTGAGATACATAAGCAGCTGTAATAGCTAAAGCCATTTGCTGGAATGTAGCATAAGCTACCTTAGTAGTAGCCTTAGCCAAGTAGTCTTGATAAAGCTTAGGTAACTGGTTAGCGTGAAAATGAGAGATAAAAGATAAGTACTGAGTAAGGAAAGGTAAACCAAATCTTTGATCTTCAAATATAGTAGGTCGAGATCCCGGTTTAACTCTCACAGTAAACTCATCTACAAACTTAGGTAGTGCTTTCATCCAGATACTTTCTAACTCTTTAACAGTAGAGTAAGCTGGATCATCAGGGGAAAGAGTACCTATGTTAGTGAATCTATGTTTCTCACTATCCTTATAGAGCTTAACTACTCTTTCTACATCTATACCATAAGAAGCTAGTCTAGCTGCATGTTTAGCTTGATTCTGAGTTAGATTAGAGAAATCAGCATTGATTAACTCTTCTACTATCTGATCAAAACTATCCTGAGCTGCTACCATACGAGTAAGACGGAAGGTATCAGTAGCCTGTTCAAGTAATACTATCTTATAGAACTTAGATTGTAGCTTTCTAAGGAAGGCATTATCTAAGTTAGCCCCTTGCTGTTGTATAAGCTCTGCGGGAGAGTAACCAGAGGCTTTTAATAGGTCTCTATAAGTATACTGACCTGTATCCATCCTCTCTTTTTCTTGTCTCTCCCTACGTTTCTTAATAATAGGAAGACTACTAGAAAAACTTTCAGCAAAGTTTTTAGCAATAGAAGATAGTTGAGAAGCTAAAGGTTTATTAGTTCCAATGAAGGCCATCATAGCCTCACCTAACTGAGAGAATAATACGTTGTCCATAAGACCAAAGGAAGTAGCAGTACGAGCAACATCCTGTATATTGGATAACGTCTTATTCTTAAGCTTACCAAAGGAATTGTTATGCTTTTCTATCTGTTGCATTAGATCGAAAGCTAATTCATTGGCTTGCTCATCTGTTAATTGTCCTCTCTTAACAGCAGCATTAAGCATATTACTGTAAGTCTGATTATTGAACCCTCTATATCTAGCCCTAGTAGTGTATACTACTTCTCTCATAGCTTTATTGAGGACAGCTTCATAATCATTCTTAGGGAAGTAATCAGCTAGATTCTCTTTAGCATTAACCTCACTTAACCTTTCCATAGCCCATCCGAAGTCTCCATCGAATAGTTGAGTTGCTATCTTCTCAGCTAGGTTATCCCCTACCTTTTGTCCGTCTCTTTTACCTGTATTAAAAGATAATTCAGCTAAACGACCAATAAAGTCTTGGTAGTTGTCTTGAATCTTTTGAGTATCAGGTAGATTATTTTCTAATAAGATACCCTTAATACCCTTATCTTTTAGCTTAGCCAAGATATCAGGAGTAGCCCCTGCATCTTGATAGCCTTTGATAATCTCCGCAGTAAGACGTAAGAGACCTGCTCTAACTTTCTCACCAGCTTCTCTATCAGCTTCAGGTAAAGAATCTACTCGGAAGAAGTTATTACTTAATGTATTAACTATAGAGTTAAACTGATCTACTGTAACGCCTAAGTGTTCTAGGTTGTTTAACCATTTATGATTAATAGATAGTTGACCTAAGTTAGACTGCTCTATGTTATAGAGAGAGTCACCAATAAGAGCTTGAGTGGCACCTTCAATTTCAGCCATAACAAGAGGCAGACTGTTTACTCTACCCTTCTTATCATATAGCTTACCTTTAAAGGTATTCCATATAGCAGATAATCCCGGAGTATATTCACCTCTAGAGATCTTAGCTAGCGCACTACCAACATAGTTAGATACTCTAGCTTTCTCTGCTCTCTCTTCTATACTATCTCCCTGTACTTCTAAAGCTGTTTTTTGATTACCATCTCTAAATTCATTGATGATAGATTCAGCTTCAAGAGTACTATGGTCTTCTTGTACAGATTGTCTAGCTCCCATGTATAGCTTAGTATTAGTTGAGCTACGTTTAGGGTCATACTCAGAGATAATATCATCTTGTAAAGACTCTATCTGATATCTCTGTTGTAGGGAACTACCTACACTATACACAGTACCTACACCAGCACCAGCAGTGAAGGCATCGGCTGCTCTCCAACCTAACTCTTGCCACTCTTTATCTGTTTTAGGTAAGCCATTAATAGTGAGTGCTTGTAGCATCTCTTGAGTTAACTCTGTACCACCCTCTGCACCACCTTTATATGCTAATCCTTTAAGCATAGACATAGTAATGTCTCTACTAGTAGCAATAGAGGTAGCCTTAATCCCTAAGGCGTTAGCAGTACGTCTAATCTCATCAGCAGTATAAGTCTTAATTAATTTAGCTGCTTCTTTCTCTGTAATGTTATTAGATTTAGCCACTACTTTAGCTGCATCTTCTAATCCCTGTTTAGAAAGAACAGAGTAAGGGCTGATCTTAACGCCTACAGATAGTTTATCTAGTGCAGTAATAGCAGTACCTAAGAAGAGGGCTTCACCCGGATCTACTTCACCTGTAACCCCGTATTGTTCTTGGGCTACATTACCAGTGGACTTAAGGAAGTTATAACCTAATGCTAAAGTACCACCTATGAAACCACCTACTGGACCACCTACAGCAGTACCAGCACCTGCACCAGCGGCTAATATACCATAGTCTATACCTTCAGTAATAAGCGCATTACGGAAGAAAGAGAAAAGATCACCTGCATCTTCTACTTGCTCAAGAGAGAAGACAGTATTAGGGTCTATATTCTCTTGGATATCTCTTTCTACCTGATCCATTCCAGCATAGCCACTCTCAATACCCGCTAGAGCTTTAATACCTTCATAAGCACCTACATTCTGATACCACCACATCTGTACTGCATCTACTACTTGACTATCAGGTTCTTCTGTAGTAGTTGTAGATTGAAACATACTAGGTAGTGTCTCAACATCTAACTCCTGATTGAGTTTGTCTTGTGCCATACGAGCACTAAGAGAATTCTCTATTTGTTTCCAAGCAGGAAGAGTAGATTCAATATATAACTGGGTATCTAAGGCAGCCTTAGTATCAGCTAAACCTATTTGAGGAGAGTCTATTGAGTATCTAGATGGAGGGATAAGACCTCTCTGAGTTAGATCTACTCCTAGATTCAACCCAGATGGATCTTGTACTTCAGATAAAGATCTATCATAGATATCTTCTTCACCTGTAGGTACTAATCTGTTAAACCCTTCTTCATTGATAGCTGTTTCAACTACATCTCTATAGTCTTCAGCGAATAATTGAGGAGACTTAAAACCAGTATCAGTTATCTTGGGATATTCAGGAGCATCTATGTCAAGAAGTCTATGAGACTGCTCATCTCCTTCTGTCAATACAGTATCAGCATCATAAAGATTATAAGGCTGATCATTCAAAGTAACTTCAGCGTCTCCTTCACCGAAGTTACCAAAGAGAACGTCTTCTTTAGACATAAATACTCCTGTTAGTTATACTACAACTTACTCTTAATGTATGATTGGATAAAGAAGTACTCATCAGGTACACCCTGTTTATTAGTCTTCTTAATATTCTTCTCATACTCTAATCTAAATGCAGTAAGATCATCCCATTGCGCTTGAGGCATACCTTCTGGTTTAGTAGCTGTAGGAGAACTACTAGCACTATAACCTTCCATTAAGTTAGAGAACAACTGTTGTGGTCTTAATGGAGATTGACCTCCATTTGCTCTCTGTTGGTTAACCCTGTTAAGATAAGCATCAATAGGCTTAGTAACAAACTCATCCATTTGTTTAAAGGTTAACTTACCTTTACCTATATCATTTTCTAGAACATCATAGAAGCCAGAATCAACTACTCTTACTAAGGCACCATAGCTCTCTACTGGTTTACCTGTATTCTGGTAATAGTTCTTAGCTACTTGAGCCGTCTGACTTAATCTTTCATAAGCCTTAGGGTTAGTAGCAAGGAAAGCAGTACCATTAATACCCCTTCTAGGGTCATCATAATGCCCTATAAGAGCACCCGTTAACTCTACAGGGTTGTATGTGAGAACATCTCTTTTAACATTACCCTTTTCATCTACAACTTCAGTAGGTACAGAGCCTTTAACAAGAGAAACAAACCTATTAGTTATTTCAGGTGTGTTATAGAAGTCTGATTTATCTTCAATAACATTACCTCTAGGAATTTCTACCATAGAACCATCAGGCATAGGTATTAATAGTCCTGTAGAGGTTTGATACATGGTGTAGCTAACTCCCGGAGTTAACTCTTGACCATTATCTAATCTCATTGGAGATCTAACATAGTAAGGCTTAGGTGCTGTCTCAGGATTACCACCGAGTTGAGCTACTCTCTGTTTAACATTAGCTACATTAAAACCAACGTTAGCAGTAGGTTTCCCTTCAAAATCGGAAGCTTGTAGGTTAACATTAGGATTGAGTTCACTCATAGCATCTGCTAAAGTATAGCCATAGTTATACTTCTCATGCTCAATCTCAACTAACTTGATAGCTCTTTGTAGAAGGTTATTAGATTCAGTTTCATCTAACTTCATACCATCAAGTCTTAGTCTAGCAGCATCTATCTGCCTATCTAATGTCCTACTAGCATCTTCCCTGAGAGATCTAATATCTCTACCTTTCTCTTCCATCTGAGCTCTAGCGTTGGATTGACCTTGCTTGTACATCTCCATACGCATTTGCTGTTCATACTCTTTGAGCTTGGCTTTAGCTTCAGCAGAGGCTTTATCTCTAGCAGCTAGACCAGCAACATACTGTTTACCTGTCCAACGTAGAGAATCACTATGCCCATAACCTAAAGCTCTAGAGCCAAAGTATAATACAGCTGCTTTAGCTAACAAACCCTGATCGATAACACCAGAGCCAGCAATAGCATTAACACTATCTCCTAAGAATTTAGACATGAATCCTTTAGGATCATCAAGAGCACCTTTAAAGTAATTAGTAACTCTATCCCAAGCTTCAGGTTCTTCTTTCTGTTTCTTAAGAGATGCTTCCCAACGATCTTTAGTCTCCTGATTTAAGAAAGGAGCAAAAGTTTCAGTTGGTTCTTTACTCTCTCCAGTACCTAAGATACCGTTAGTAGCATCATTAACTACGTTAGTAATGTAGTTAGTATCAATAGCTCCTGTCTCAACACCTTCTTCTTCTACAGATGTTACGCCAGTATCTCTAGCAGGTACTTCTGTAGTATCCATAGCAGGTACTTCTGTAGTATCCATATCACTAGATGGCAGAGGAATATCACTACTCTCGTTATCCATACCATCTGTAGCAGAAGGAGGAACAAGAGACATATCAGTTGACTCAGGTGCAGGTACACCAGTATCCATAGGTAATTCTGCTGGAATCTCTACTGGATCTTTAAGAGCAGACTCATAACCCATAGCATTAGCTGCATCCCCAACTAGTTGAGATACAGCACCTAGTCCAGTAGGTCTGTTAATCCCTGTAGGAACAGGTTGTAACTCTGTTGGATAACCTTCATCCCATTCAGCTGTAGGCATAGGTGCTACTTCAGGAGGAACTTCACCTATCTGTGGAACTTCAGCTGTAGTATAAGGAGGCATAAAGGTAGTAGGTGTAGCTACGGAGCTTGGAGCAGAAGGATCATTATACAGTTTTTCCATCTGTGCTTGAATGACTGCTCTAGCCTGAGGGTCAGTTGTAGTACTTGCTAATTGAGCTAACTCTGTTAACTTATCTTTGAGTAAGAAATCAGTAACAGAGCCACCACCTGCTTTATACTGAGGAATAGTACCACCCTGAGCAGCCTGCATAGCTTGCCCTTGATTGTTCATAGCTTCTATCTGAGGCTTAAACATACGAGTAGCTTCAGCATTCATTACAAACTCCCCCGGAGTTAACCATGCAGGTACAGTATCAGTACCTACAGGGACTCCGGGATGATCTCCCATAGGAGGCACATCAAACTCGAAAGACATAGTATTACCATACCTGTCTTTCTGAGTGTATTTCTTAATGTTGTTCATTTGCTTACGTTCTCCGCATATCTATAAGATTACCTGTTAACCATTTAGCTGTGCCAATCACATAAGCAGGTATCATTAAGAAAGCTATACCAGCATAAGCCTGAAAGTCTCTATCTTTATCAACTATGTACTTATGCATACCCATAGCAAACCAACGTAAAGCTTTACTTGTAGGGATACGAGGAGCTACAATCTCACCACCCCACTTCATGTATCCGTTACGCCATAGCTTAGTTTCAAACTTACGAGAAGGATATCTTCTAACACACCAACGCATAATCTTCTTACAAGAGCTTTCTTCTATGTAACCGTTAGCATTCATAGCAGTAGCTATGTAACAGCTATAACCGCCTCCACCACCACCGCTAGAGGATGAAGAGGATGAACTAGTATTAGAGTTAGTAATAACCTCACCCGTACGAGAGTTAGTAATAGCTTCACCAGTACGAGCATTAGTTACTACATTAGAACCTCTAGGAGTACCTACACTACTATCATTAGTAAAGTCTCTCGGATTAAAGTCATAGTTCGGTTTAGATTTCTTACCTGTTTTTGGATCAGTAATAGCTGGACCAACATATACAGGAGATTTACCAGTAGATGCTACAATAGCAGCTCTTTCTTGAGTTGTAAGACTAGCTGAACCTTTAACTTTATTCTTAGCAATAGCTGATTTAGCGGCTTTATCAATACGGGCTTCTATTTGAGCGGCACTACCTTTAGTAGACACACCTGCTTTCTTAGCTTGTGTGACAGCCATATTGTACTTAGTCTCTGCTCTAGATACTGTCATCTGAGCTTGCGCCAAAGTTTTACCAGAAATAGATACACCATACTTCTTAGCCTTAGCAACAGCAGCATTATACGCTTTAGTAGAAGCTGCAACATGCTGTTTAGCTTTAGCCAGAGTCATGTTCTTAACAGATACACCTACCTTCTTAGCTTTAGACGCAAGAGTTTTCATCTCTTCTTGCGCTTTACCTAAAGAATGTTGAGCACCAGCAAGATCAAGACCATTAATAGAAACACCAAGTCTTTGAGAAGCATCATAAGCTTCTTTAGCTTGAGGTAGTTCTGCTTGTAAAGTTCTACGATCTTTATCTCCAGCAGAGATACCATAGTTGTCTAATACTTCTACAGCTTGATTATACTCTAGACTATCTTGAGCAGCATAAGTATCTTGAAGTTTCTGAGCATCTATTCTACCTTCAGCAGTAAGATAGTTGTTATCATAGAGACCAGAGTTAGCCATAGCAGTCTGAATCTCATCAGCAGACATACCAGTAGTATCGACATCAGCAATAGCTGTATCAAAACCACGTGGATTCCTAGAGTATTTCTCTCCTACTGTATATCCAGCAGCACGAGCTATATTAGGATCTACCTGACCATAACCGTAACCAAGAGATATTTTATTACCATATTGGTTAGTGCCTACATTACTACCTGAAGCGCCACCTGAAATATCTAATGGATCATCACTCTCTGAAGAGAAGGCTCCCGGCTCAAATGAACCACGAGTACCGATAACTTCTCCAACTTCAGGGATATCCATTGATTTATAACCAATGAGTGCATCAGATAAACCCTTAGCTAAGAGACCTCCCGGTAGCCATGCAGGGTAATCTTTGAGTGCTAAACCAAGCTGTACTGCTTTATTACCCTCATAACCATAAGGATTACCTAACCATACTCCATCTTCCCCTGCCATCATGCCATCACCAGCAATATTGAAATTACCAGTAGCCCATTTATCATAGGGGTCAACCATGAAGCCAGAGTATCTTTCATCTACAGGGTCAACTACTGTGTATAGACGACCATTATCTGCCATGATACCGGGATATACATCAGATGGACCAACTGTAGAGCTAACAAAGTTAACAGCATCTTCAGGTGTATCACCATACCACACTTTAGGAGAAGATGGAATGATAGTAGAATCACTAGTAGTAGTAGTAACTCTTGGAATAGAAGGAGAAGTAACAGTAGTAGGTGCTGTAGGAGTTGTAGGTGCTACTACAGGCGGTATTGTAGGTGTTGTAGGAGATAGAGTAGTACCAGTAGTAGGTATACCACCACCAGTAACAGGAGGTGTAGTAATTATAGTATCAAAATCAGATAAAGGATCATCTTCATTTGTGAGAGGTCTGAAGCCAAAGTCACCTAAGTTACTTATAGCACTAGTATCTCGACCTGTACTATCTGTCCACCCTACTGGGCCATTCATATTCTGAGAGATGTTACCGTTAGCAGCCTCACCAGTAGGAACAACACCAGCAGAGTTAGTAGCAGACGCAGAAGGATTAACACCCGCCTCATAGTTTACAGGGGCAGACGCAAGGTCTTGTGAGCCAGCACCACCTTGAGCAGGAGCAGGTATCTTCTGCCCCATGTAGCGAGTACCGTACTTCGGACTATAAATATAATTAGGATCATAATTTGGCATGACTTACCCCTTATTAGATAGAGGTGCAACGAAGTTTACATTAAACTCGTCACTTACTTCTCCACCCATTGACTTATACTTGATACCAGCTAGTGGTCCAACTAGCCCTCCTTCAGAGAACAAGCCAAACATCTTAGCACCTAACAAACCTGCACCAATCCAAGGCATAGCAGCACCTAGACCAGCCATAGCACCAGCCCCTGCTGTACCTGCTGTACCTGCACCTAATGCATTAGCAGTTAAACCAGCGGCACCTTCTAATCCAGCATTCTGTGCAGCCAACATAGCAGCTTGAGATCCGGGAGCTATTGAAGCACCGCCCATAGCACCAGACATACCCATAGTAGCAGGTAGATTACCAACGTATCCCATAGCTTCTTTAGCTAATGGAGCACCATACTCCATAGCCTTTCCCATACCTGCTTCAGCTCCTTTAGATACAGCTAACTGTTTAGCCATATCCATAGCAGAAGGGTCATTAGAGAATTGAGCATGTTGTGCAGGTTGAGCAGTTTGTACCATATTCTGAAGAGCCATTGGACCAGCCCCTAAACGTTTTCTATCACCTTGATACATTACTTACCTCCTGCTCTAGCCATAGGTTTGGACATAGTAGGAGAAAGGGTAGTACCTCTATCCTGTCCATAATACTGTGATTGTTGCATTGATTCAGGAGTCTTAACACCTTCCATCTGAGACATATTATCAGGTTTAGCTAAAGAGTTAGAAGTAACTGTATCATCAATGTTACGAATAGACTCAAACGCTTCACTTACATTTTGAATAAAAGGAGAAGCAGGAGGCATGTTATTTCTTCCAGCACCCATTACTTACCTCCTGTCTGGCTAGTAGTAGACTGTTGAGGAGCATTACCAAAGGCAATGTTAGAGTATCTTTGTAGCTCTGTATAAGGTGCATCCAATACTCTTTGAGACTGTTCTTGTAGCGTAGAACCAACATCACGCATAGATTGAGCACCAGATTCTGCTTTACGTTGCATACCTTCTTGCATACCAAACAGAGTACCACCAGCACCCTCAAGATTTCTCTGACGCTGTTGCTGTAAGGCATTAAACATATCAGCGCCAGCCATAGCACTAGCCTGATTGCCCTGATTGAACTGATAACCCATATCAGCCAGAGCAGCCTGTTGTGCTCTATCACCCCTAGCAGAACCCAAGGCACCTTGTCTAGCATAGTCTTGAGCACCAGAAGCATTCTGTAGCATTCTCTGTACTTGCTGCTGATTATTAAATACACCTTCACCAGCCATAGCTTGTTGAGCCATCTTAGCTTGAGGTGAACCCATAGTATTGTAGACACCTCTACCAGCTAAAGCTTCATTAGCTACTTTAGCTTGAGCAGAACCCATATCATTATAGATTCCTCTGCCAGTCATAGCATCACTAGCTAGATTCTTCTGTCCTAATAAACCTTGTTTCTGTTCTTCATTAAGACCAGCTACAATACCTGCCGCTGAAGGATCTCTTAGATTACCTGCTTTATCAAATTGCCCTGATAATCTATTAGTAGCTATTCCTAAAGCTTTCTCATAATAAGGAATAAACTCTTCGGCAATACCTGAAGTTGTTGTAGAAGTTTTTGAACCGCCACCGCCACCCATAAGTGACCTCCTATTCTATCTTTCCATGCACTCCACTAAAAGGAATAGCACCATATTTCTTTTGAAGGAATAAAGCATACTCTTCAGCCTTATCACTAGAACGTATACTGTCTGCTCTCCAATATTTACCACCATGTCTCTTAACATGATCGATCATAAAGTCAAACATACGAATTACTGTCTTACCATTACGATAATCGTGATCTACAATACAATCCTTAACATCCATAACCCACTCTTGAGTGTAATAGTTTTGGAAGGCAGAACAAACAAGAAAACCTTTGATGTATTGTGCCTTAGAATCTACATCAGCTATAGCTAAGTAATGAGGATTACCTAAACCTTGTTCTCTAACATGAGTAGTAAAGTGCTCTATCCAACACCTTTCATTCCTTTCATAAGGGCTATACTCATTGTCTTCAGTAGATTTATGCATTAAATCAATGCATTCTAAAATCATATTATCATTAATGTATACTATCATGGGGGCGTCCTCTCTTCTCTTAACTATGCAGCTAAATACAAATCAATGAGATATTTAGATGCATGGTTAAGGGGGGTTCCCTTCCCCCTTTAGATATCTTATTAATAATTAATTATTAAGATATATCTTAAGGTATATTAAGGGATACCTTAAGGGTCTCTACAGTCCTTTTAGTCCACCCTTTACCATAGATGTTAAAGTTAACTAATGATGTATAATACTCTAATCTTCTTAAAGTGTATCTAGTAGCTAATTCTTTATCATCTTTCTTTCTTATCTCACCAAGAGTTATATCTCCTATGATACCATCTCTCTTGGTTCCTACTACTTCTTGTAACATCTTTATAGATCTTCTTACTCCAGCATTTACTGCCATATCAAAGACTACTAATGCTACACTAGGGGGTAAGTCATCTCCCTTAATCCTATCCCAATAGTCTTCCTTATATATCCCCTTAGCTTCTTCTTCACTAAGCTTACTGATATTTAAGTCAGGATAAGCCTTCTTAGAGATACCATAGTTAGTTTCTCCTCCGGGATCTCTTGGATCATTGACATACCCTCCTTCATGCTTAAGAATTAATTGTACACAACGATCATAAGACATAACTATACTCCCATAAGTTTACGTAATACTACTACTAAGCCTATAGAATCAGCTACATAGAATAAAGCTGCACCATAAGATATGTATTTAATCTTAATAAGGGTATCAGTAATATTAGCTAAGTCATGAGCTATATTAATAGTTGTCTTCTTAAGATCCGCTATTTCTTCTGAATGTATACCTAAAGTCCATTCAGTCTTAAGTACACGAGCCTCTAATGCTTGTCTACTAGTCTGATTAAACTCACTACTCCTTCTTTCTTCTCCTTCATAACTCATAATCTCTCCATCGATTTAGATTATAAAGATATATAATTCAACATTATCTGCTCCAGAATTTGTATATCAATTCTACACCAAAGGCATCATAACCAGCATCGTCCTCACCAAAAGCGCAAGAATGGTGAGTGTACTTAGAGTTAATAGTAAAGTTTTCATACTCATAAATGTTCAACCTCAACCCTAAGTTACTAGTGGTACGATCATCAACACTACCAACAACACATTGAGGTGAAGTACGTTGAGTGTAGTCGAGTCCTGCAAACACCTCTGCCTCTTTAAACCATACAGGCTCTTCGGCAAGGGCTTTAGGGATGACAGCAAGGGCAATGGCAAAGCATATAGCTAAGACAATACCCTTGAGTATGCCAAGC
>Ga0209962_1000105_pt1 | contig 25963 bp, 20 predicted proteins | sample SalPonA_C_H2O_MG_FD_185722 | JGI IMG/M metagenome (GOLD analysis project Ga0209962, IMG submission 185722) | Water microbial communities from South San Francisco under conditions of wetland restoration - Salt Pond MetaG R2A_C_H2O_MG (SPAdes)... | ecosystem: Environmental > Aquatic > Non-marine... | reverse complement strand
CCTTAGCCTGATACTGCCGTTCCAGCTGAACTATCACTTGATCGACAGGCTGCGCATAAGACCCGCCAGATACCAGCGTTAGTAGCAAGGTAAACAACAATATTTGCATAGTAACTCCACTTTTTAAAAAGCCTACCATCCCAGTATGAACGACAGATGAATAACGAACAAGCCGTCAGCAACCGTAAAACAAGCAAGGCAAAACAACTAAAAAAAAGAACATTAATGACCCAAAGCTACTCAAAAAAGCGAACAAAAAGAGGCATATCTTGCCAAACCTATATCTCTTACATCAGAAAAAATAATAAAATTAATACCTAAAAGTAATAAAAAAAACAAAAAACCACATTTAATCAAAGTGTTACAAAATCTATTAATTAGCACAATTAGCCTAACATTCCCAAGAACCATTCAGTTTTTTTTAAACGTATAGCTCCTACAACTTTTAAAAAAAGGAGTTTCACCCCATGTTCAATAAATTGAGGATATTCACGGTTTCGCTATTCGCTACAGCACTGGTTGCTTGCGGTGGTAGCGATAATAAAGCGGTCTCGACCATAGCAGAACCACAGCCAGTATCATTTAATGTTGCAGAAATAGTTAGGGATAGTGCTGATCTCTCAACACTGTATACAGCCGTTCAATCGGCAGGACTTGATAGCACACTGGCCGATGCGGGCTCTACGTTTACTGTATTCGCACCGACTAATGCCGCCTTCGATGCTCTAGGGGCTGAAACTATTAATACTTTGTTGGCAGACACAGATACATTAACGGATATTTTGCTCTACCACGTGGTGGCTGGCAGTGAAATTAATTCTGCAGGAGCATTAGCGGCAGCGGGAACCACTGTTGAAATGGCTAATGGAAAAAACGTAGGGGTAAGCACTAGCGGTGGCAGTGTTTACATTAACAACGCCATGGTAACCGTTGTTGATGTTGAAGCTAGCAATGGTGTGGTACACGTTATCGATACTGTATTGATTCCCCCCGCTGCACCTTCTGAAGATACTGTTAACTCCTCTATCACAGAACTTGCTATTGCAGATGCCAATTTCTCAACACTTGTGACTGCTTTATCTGCAGCGGGCCTTGCCGACACTCTCGCTGACGCAGAGGGTTCATTCACTGTATTTGCACCTACGAATGATGCCTTTGCTAAAATTCCCGATCGCCTGTTAACGGCGATATTGGCAGACACCGAGCTGTTAACACAAATTCTTTTACAGCACGTTATTATTGGTGCTGAAGTGGATTCGCCCACCGCTTTTTCGCTCAATGGATCACAAGCCACTATGGCAAATGAAGCGATGCTAGATATTTCACTTAACGATGGCCAGCTGTCTATAGGTGGTTCAACGATTACGAATACGGATATCTATGCTTCGAATGGCATCGTGCATGTCATCGATAGCGTTATTGTAGGTGACTTAGCGCTGCCTGAAGTGACTTACAACATCAATGAAATTGTCGCCATGAGCGATGATCACAATACGCTTCAAGCTGCATTAGAAGCTACTGGTGTTGACGCCGCACTTGACGATGACACAGCTACATTCACACTTTTCGCACCTACTGATACCGCCTTCGCTGCGCTAGGCGAAGAGACTATTAACGCATTACTAGCTGACACTGAGAGTCTAAGCAATATTCTACTCTATCACGCTGTAGGCGCTAATATAGACTCAACAGCCGCCGTTGCTGCAGCGGGAACCACTGTTGAGATGGCCAATGGCGATACAGTCGGTGTGAGTGTTGTCGATGGCGCAGTTTATATTAACAACGCCATGGTTACGGTTGTGGACATTGAAGCGGTAAATGGCGTTGTCCACGTTATCGATACCGTCTTGTTACCCCCAACACCTGACACTGACAACAGCGCCTTGAGCATTGCAGAAATTGCAGTTGCCGCTGAGGGTTTTGAAACATTAGTGGCGGCCTTAACTGCCGCTAATCTAGTAGATACTTTGGCAGATACCAGTGCAACCTTTACTGTTTTTGCTCCCACTGATGAGGCCTTTGCCGCTATACCCAGCGCAACCTTAGAAGCAATTCTTGCAGATGCTGATACGTTGAGTGCGATATTATTACAGCACGTCATTTCAGGTGCTGCCGTTGACTCTAGTACTGCGTACTCACTGAATGGTCAACAAGCCACAATGGCCAGCGATGCGATGCTCGATATTGCAGTTGTTGATGGAAAACTCACTATTGGTGGAGCTAACATCACAGTGACCGACGTTGTAGCTTCGAATGGCATTATTCATGTGATCGACGCCGTTATTGTCGGTGATGTTACACTTCCTTAACTCTTTATAGAGTTTAAACATTGGGCGCTACATGCGCCCTTTTTTATGCAAAAAAAAAGGCTGCAAAAGCAGCCTTTAACAACATGATGCGGCTATTCACTGACTGTAGCGTCGATCAACTCTTGCAGCTCGCCACTTTCATGCATTTCAGTGATAATATCGCAGCCACCCACCAACTCACCAGCTACCCACAATTGTGGAAAGGTTGGCCAATTAGCATATTTGGGCAGTTCCGAACGAATATCGGGGCTAGATAGAATATCTACGTACGCAAATCGCTTACCACATGCCATCAAAGCTTGTGAAGCGCGTTGAGAAAAACCACATTGAGGTTGATTCGGAGAACCTTTCATGTAGATAAGTACCGGGTTTTCAGCTATTTGCTGCTTGATGGTATCGAGTGTTTCCATAGTGTAAAACCTATCATTCGTTCAAGTTGGCGCTATCATATACGTTTCAAAATAAAATTTCGCTGCTATCCGTAAATAATTGAGTAATATCTACCACATTTCCATTTTGCTTTAAGGGCGATTATACTCAGATTTCGTTGGGCAGCACTCGCTGCCCTTTTGCGTTTTTTAGCGCCTACCAATGGTGATGGGTTAGGCAAATTTAAGGTAGAAAACATTTATGGCCACTCGACACTTTTTATCGTTATTGGACACCTCACCCGCCGAGCTTGAAAACATTATTGCTCGTGCTATTGAACTCAAGTCCATGCAAAAGCAACGCATCGATCATGCAATTTTCCCACAGCACGTACTGGGGATGATCTTTGAAAAGTCGTCAACTAGAACGAGAGTATCGTTTGAAGCGGGCTTTGCGCAGTTCGGCGGTCACGCGATGTTCCTGTCACCACGAGATACACAACTCGGTCGTGGCGAACCTATTTCTGACTCGGCGAAAGTCATCTCGTCGATGGTCGATATTGTCATGATTCGCACATTTGCTCACAGCACCGTAGAAGAATTTGCTCAATACTCAAAAGTACCCGTCATCAACGCTCTGACAGATCGCTTCCATCCATGCCAACTGCTGGCTGACATGCAGACCTTCGTTGAACATCGCGGCAGTATTCAAGGCAAGCGCGTCGCCTGGGTCGGTGACGGCAATAACATGTGCCACTCCTATATCAATGCGGCTCGCCAGTTTGATTTTGAATTAGCCATTGCGTGCCCTGATAACTACCAACCCGAGGCTGAATTGGTCAATGCCAATAGCGGTAGAATTCAAATGACCAATGATCCTCGTACCGCTGTTAGTGGAGCAGATCTCGTCGTCACGGATACCTGGGCTTCAATGGGTCAGGAAGATGAGAAAAAAGAAAGAATGGCCGCCTTCGAAGGCTATCAGGTGAATGACGAGTTAATGTCACTGGCTCATCAAGATGCGTTATTTATGCATTGCCTGCCGGCATACCGCGGTATGGAAATCGACCACAACACCCTCGATGCCCCCTACTCCGTTGTGTGGGATGAAGCTGAAAATCGTCTCCATGCTCAAAAAGCCCTGATGGAATTTTTATTGCAGGCCTAATCCAATCACAAGCGCTGTGTTGTTAACACAGCGCACTTCATTTCCCTAGACATATCTGTCATACAAAAAATCCACATATACTATCTATAGATTTTTTAGAAAAGAAAAACACTATATTTAGTGTTTTTTATGGTGGACATCAATATAACAAATTAGTTTATCAAATAAAAAATCAGCTTATTTTTTAATATATCGCTACCATCAAGGCTATCGTGTTAGTACTCACACACATTGTGACTTATCCACAGTTTTTCCACCTTTTTCACTCAGACTTACTCTATTGCATTCACATGAAAACCGCATTATCTTGTACTTCGATTTTGATAAAACCCTATATATTGGGGTTTGTTACAAAAAAGAATAACAATTTGCTAACGCACTTAAACGGCATAAGCAAACCAGTTTAGATTAACCGCCAACTCGATAGGAACTGACATTATGTACACCGAAATGGAATCGACTGCCTCTGCAGGTGGTACTGCCGCATCAGGGCAAGCACCACAACAAGATGTTTCACTAACTGCCCCCGGTTTAATGCGCGTTATCAAGCGCAACGGTACTGTAGTTCCTTTTGATGAATCAAAAATCACCGTCGCCATGACTAAAGCTTTTTTAGCAGTTGAAGGTGGAACGGCGGCAGCGTCATCTCGTGTACACGACACAGTTAAGACTCTTGCCCAGCAGGTATTCGCGACCTTTAAGCGCCGCATGCCTTCAGGCGGCACAGTACATATTGAAGAAATCCAAGACCAAGTTGAGCTCGCTCTCATGCGCGCAGGCGAGCACAAAGTAGCTCGCGACTACGTCATCTATCGTGAGTCACGTCGTCAACAGCGAGGCACTGGATCAGCCTCTGAAAATCTTCACCCCTCTATTAATATGACATTGCCGGATGGTTCGCGTCAGCCCCTCGATTTAGGTCGTATGGAAACGTTGGTAACCGAAGCGTGCCGCGATTTAGAAAATGTTTCTATCGAAAAAATCTTGGCTGAAGCACAAAAGAATTTGTATGACGGTATTACCAGTGAAGAAGTGAACACCTCACTCGTTATTACTGCTCGTACACTGGTCGAACAAGAACCAAATTATAGCTATGTAACGGCACGTTTGTTGGCGGACAAACTGCGTTCAGAAGCACTAACATTTTTGGGTATTGCAGAAGCCGCTACTCACTCAGAAATGCATGCCTATTACCCATTGGCTTTAAAGGCCTACATTGCCAAAGGTATCGAACTGGAATTACTCGCTGACAACCTCGCTAGCTACGACTTAGATTTGTTGGGTGCCGCCATTCAGGCCGATCGCGATAACCAGTTTGCCTATCTCGGTTTCCAAACGTTGTACGATCGTTATTTCATCCACACTAGCGAAGAAATTCGAATTGAATTGCCACAGATTTTCTTCATGCGCGTGGCGATGGGCTTAGCCATTGAAGAACCCAATCGCAACGAGCGCGCCATCGAGTTCTACAATTTGCTGTCATCATTCGACTACATGTGCTCAACGCCAACACTTTTCAACGCTGGCACTAAGCGCCCACAACTTTCTTCATGCTATTTGACGACCGTACCTGATGACCTACACGGAATTTATGGTGCGATTCAAGATAACGCTATGTTGTCAAAATGGGCTGGCGGTCTTGGTAATGACTGGACACCCGTTCGTTCATTGGGCGCTTACATCAAAGGCACCAACGGTCGTTCACAAGGTGTTGTTCCCTTCTTGAAAGTTGCCAACGATACTGCTGTTGCAGTCAACCAAGGTGGTAAGCGCAAAGGCGCAGTTTGTGCCTACCTTGAAACCTGGCACATGGACATCGAAGAATTCTTGGAACTTCGCAAAAACACTGGTGATGATCGCCGCCGCACCCACGACATGAATACGGCCAACTGGGTTCCAGACCTGTTCATGAAGCGCGTTTTCCAAAATCAAGAGTGGACCCTGTTCTCTCCCAGTGACACTCCCGATCTGCACGATTTGACTGGCTTAGCGTTTGAAAAACGTTACGAAGAATACGAGCGCATGTGTGACGCGGGCCAGATCGATGTCTTCAAGCGCATCAATGCGGCCGACTTGTGGCGTAAAATGTTGGGGATGTTATTTGAAACTGGTCACCCCTGGATCACCTTCAAAGACAGCTGCAACCTACGCAGCCCTCAACAACACGTTGGCGTCGTCCACTCATCCAACTTGTGCACTGAGATCACACTGAACACGACTGCAGGTGACGAAATTGCTGTGTGCAACCTTGGTTCTGTTAACCTAGCACAACACGTTGTAGACGGTCAGCTTGACCAAGATAAACTTCGTAAAACTGTCGATACCGCAGTTCGTATGTTGGACAACGTTATCGACATTAACTATTACGCTGTTGAAGCGGCTCGCCAGTCGAATATGCGCCACCGCCCCGTTGGCCTTGGCTTGATGGGCTTTCAAGATGCACTGTATAAAATGGATATCGCTTATAGCAGCGCAGACGCGGTTGAGTTCGCTGATCGTTCTATGGAAGCAATTAGCTACTATGCCATCAACGCGTCGAGCGATCTTGCTGCAGAGCGTGGTCGCTACTCAAGCTACGATGGATCGTTGTGGAGTCAAGGTATTTTACCTTTAGATTCACTGCGTATTTTGCGTGACAATCGCGGTGCAGACTTCCTACAAATCGACGAGTCGTTCACCTTAGATTGGGAAACACTCCGCCAAAAAGTTAAGTCGCAGGGCATGCGCAACTCGAATGTCATGGCAATTGCTCCAACAGCAACCATCGCTAACATTACTGGCGTCTCTCAATCGATTGAGCCCACTTACCAAAATTTGTATGTTAAATCGAACCTTTCTGGTGAGTTTACCGTAGTTAACCCATACCTAGTGCGCGACTTAAAAGCTCGTGGCCTCTGGGATAACGTCATGGTTAATGATCTTAAGTACTACGAAGGTAGTGTCCAAGAAATCGACCGCATTCCGGCAGATTTGAAAGCACAATACTCGACGGCGTTTGAAATTGAACCACGTTGGATAGTAGAAGCCGCAAGCCGTCGCCAAAAATGGATCGACCAAGCGCAGTCTTTGAACCTTTACATCGCGGGCGCTAACGGCAAGAAACTCGATATTACTTATCGCATGGCTTGGCTAAGTGGTTTGAAAACAACTTATTACCTCCGCGCGCTTGCAGCAACGTCGACTGAAAAATCGACTGTCAGCAGTAATAAGCTGAATGCTGTATCAAGCGGTGCCGCGCCAGTAACGGAAGCCGCCGGTCCGGCAGAAGTACCTAAGGCTTGTTCAATCGATGACCCCGATTGTGAAGCTTGCCAATAAAACCACATCGGGCGGCTACTAGCCGCCCAATAAAATACGATAAAGAGGGAAATACATATGTTGAGCTGGGACGATTACGATACCGATACCGTCGAAACACCCGCCCCTGTGGTGAAAAAGGCTGCTGAAAAAGTTGCTGAGCCCGCCCCTGTTGCAGAACAACCCACTGCTGTTGCCGAAGTTGCACCACAAGCTGCTGCACCAGCTGACAGCGTGGCGACAAGCAAGTCTGATAATGTTGCTCGCGCCATTGCTGCCACCCAAAACATGGATGTAAGCACCGGCCTTGAAGAGTTGGAAATGGGTGCTGAACGTATCCAAGTCGATCAAAAGCGCATGATCAACTGCCGTGCAGATCTCAATCAGTTGGTACCTTTCAAGTATGATTGGGCTTGGCAAAAATACATCGATGGTTGTGCCAACCACTGGATGCCACAAGAAATTAATATGTCCAAAGATGTGGCGCTATGGAAATCGAAAGATGGCCTCACCGAAGACGAACGCAAGATTGTGATGCGTTCTTTAGGGTATTTCTCAACCGCCGATAGTTTGGTTGCTAATAACCTAGTACTCGCGATTTATCGCTTGATCACTAACCCAGAGTGCCGCCAGTACATTTTACGCCAAGCCTTTGAGGAAGCCATTCATACACATGCCTACCAATACTGTGTGGAATCATTGGGTATGGATGAAGGCGAAGTCTTCAACATGTACCGTGAAGTACCGGCCATTGCCAAAAAAGCCACTTGGTCAATTTCACATACAAAAGCACTATCTGACCCTAACTTCCAAACCGGCACACCCGAAGCTGACCAAGAAATGCTTCGTAACCTAATTGGTTTCTATTGTGTCACAGAAGGTATCTTCTTCTATTGCGGCTTCACCCAGATTCTTTCTATGGGACGCCGTAATAAAATGACTGGCGTTGCGGAACAATTCCAATATATTTTGCGTGACGAATCCATGCACCTGAATTTCGGCATTGACGTTATCAACCAAATCAAATTGGAAAACCCTCATCTTTGGACGCCAGAGTTTAAGGAAGAAGTCACCCAAATGATCTTGGAAGGCGCGCAGCTTGAAATTGAATATGCCCGCGATACTATGCCTCGAGGCGTACTCGGAATGAATGCCGCCATGATGGAAGAGTACTTACAGTTCATTGCCAATCGTCGTCTAAACCAAGTTGGCTTGCCTGAGCAATTTGTTGGTGTTCAAAACCCATTCCCTTGGATGTCAGAAATCATGGATTTACGTAAAGAGAAGAATTTCTTTGAAACGCGAGTCCTTGAGTATCAAACAGGTGGCGCTCTCAGCTGGGATTAATCCACAACACCATTTGATGGCCTAGTCACATCATCAATAGTAAAAAACCGATCTTTTTAAAGGTCGGTTTTTTTTTGGTTTTAATAAGTAAAAGCTGAGTTTTTTACTATATTAAGAAAAGATAAATTTAATATAACAACACTTTTGGGCATCTAACCACTATGACTATGACGCAGTCATCAATACCTAGTCTTGATATTAGCAGTTGTGATCATCAGGAAATCAGGTTTCCTGGGGCAATAATGCCGCACGGAACAATCCTAGTCATTAGTAGGGGTTCTCTGGAAATTGCGGCATATGCCGCTAATGTCTTTGACTACCTCAATGTCCCTGAGGCAACAAGCGATGATTTACCATCACTTTTTCCTGAAGAGCTCTGGCTCAGGATACGCCTTCATACGGGTGGATACCTAGATCGCTTTATATTACAAAATAACCATGTTATCGATGTCACTGCCAATACTGACAATGATTATATTATCGTTGATATTGAGCGTGTTAATACTCCAGTAGAAGATGCCCACGACAATCCAATTTCAGTCATTGAAGACACAAGAAAATTGCAGCTTCGTTTGAAAACCTTCCGCTCAGAAGAAGACATACGACAAGTCAGCGTCAATGCGATTCGAGAAATTATCGAATTTGACCATGTACAATTTTTAATCATGAACATCGATGGTACCATGGAGACTGTCGCCGAATCGGGTAACGGTCATTACCCATCATTTTTAGGTAAGCGTTTTCCACGCTCGGATATGCCTACCCCCGCACGAAAAAATGCTCATCGTCACGACACCATATATGCACCAGAAATCGACTATAGCCCCATAGATTTGATCAGCTGCGTACCCGAGTTAGCGGCCAATAAAATAGATCTCACAGCATCTAAACTTCGAAGTTTAGCGCCTCAGTGCAACCAGTTTTATCTCAATGTGGGTGTCCATGCTAAGCTAGTATTGAATTTAATCGACAATGATAAGATTTGGGGGTTGGTAATAGCGTGGAACCACCAACCTAAGCCTATCAGCCTCAAACAAAGAATGCTTTGCCGCGACTTTCTCAATAGCGCGGGGACAAAGATTATTAATGAACGTGAAAACCGCGACAGAAACCAATACATTTTTAACAGTAACTATATCGATGATTTCTTAGATGAACAAAGAAAAAGTTCAGACCCCACCAAAAATTTCAGCCATTTAGTCCACTTAATTAGCAGGCTAATACCCTGCTGCGGTGCAGCCGTGGTAACTAAAGATAAAATATACACTGACGGCACATGTCCTGAAAATGCACAATTAAGAGGCCAATTAGACTCTATATATGCACTTAACGTGCAGCACGACAATGCCGCATTTTATATTCAAGAACCCTACAGTATTGTTAGGCTCAGCGGTTTCATGGCGCTTCCTCTAATCATGGTAAAGGGCTACGTTGCGCTTTTTCGAAAAGAAGAGATTGCCACAGTCAAGTGGGCTGGCAACCCACAAAAGCCAGTCGAAATTGATGAAATCAGCGGTATCAAAAGACTGACGCCTCGCGGCTCTTTTCAAACTTGGCGGCAAGAGATTCAGCAAAACGCTGCACCCTGGGAGCGCTCCGAGATAGATATTTTTCAAAAATTAGTGAATGGCTTAAATACTATACTTGGGAGTATTCAAGTACCCCAGTCCTCTCTGGAATCGACCCACCCTGTAGAAGAGAAGCCGCGAGCAATTGAATCAACTAGCAAGGCCGTCCCTGCGACCAGTATTAGTGGCTTACAATTGGTTGAAAGAACACTCAAAAACACGATAAAGATGATGCCCGTTGCGCCAAGAGCACTGATATTAGAATCTGATTTTCTCAGTACGGCCCATCTGGCAGGTTTACTTGATGACGCAAGTATAGAAACACATTGGCCAGAAAATCTGTCCAACCTCTCTGAATATTTATCAAGTCACCATTTCGATATCATCTTCTTAGCCACTGACCATGCAACATTAGCATGGAAACAACTGGTAGATAATGTACATGGCGCCCATCCAGAGACTAAGATTGTCGCTATCGCTAATAAAAAACTGGACGACGATGAGGAACAAAACAAAATAAGTGCCTTCATCGCTAGGCCCATATTAGCCAGTGATCTTTATCAAACGATCATCAATTGCCTGACTTAATGAGCAAGTAAATCAAGAGCCGCCATGAATATAGCTACGACGACCAAACTTTCATTAAAACGTGTCGCTATTGATACCTATCATGAAAACGTGGCTTACCTAAATCGTCGCTGCGAGGCATATCGGGCAGAGGGCTTTCAAGCGCTCAGCAAAGTGGAAATCAGGCTTGATGGCAAACGAATTCTTGCCGTTTTAAATATCGTAGACGACGACACTATAGTCACTCCCGGTGAAGTAGGATTATCAGAACAAACTTTTCAACAGTTTGCGGTCCAAGAAGGACAAGAGGTAGGACTAAGCCATGCTAGCCCACCCAATTCTATGCACTATGTACGCCTAAAAATGAAAGGACAACGGCTCGATCAGGCTCAACTTACGTCAATCGTGCAAGACATAGCCGACAACCGCTATTCCAAAACAGAAATTGCTGCATTTTTGGTTAGCTCCGCTGATGCCGGTCTGGATCGCGATGAAATTTTATCGCTCACGCGCGCTATGATTGAATCTGGTCACCGACTCGACTGGGAAGAACCCATGGTAGTCGATAAACACTGCATTGGAGGTATTCCAGGAAACCGAACCACCATGATAGTGGTACCTATTGTGGCTGCCCACGGGCTGCTATTTCCCAAGACTTCCAGTCGCGCCATTACCTCCCCTGCGGGCACAGCCGATACCATGGAAGTCTTGGCCACTGTGGATTTAGAACCGAATGCCCTTCACTCTATCGTGCATACTCATCGCGGTTGCTTAGCATGGGGTGGCAAAGCGAAGCTTGCTCCGGTTGATGATATTTTAATTTCTGTAGAACGACCTCTCGAAATTGATTCCCCTGGCCAAATGATAGCGTCAATACTGTCTAAAAAAATTGCTTGTGGTGCGAGCCATCTATTATTAGACATACCCATCGGCGCAACTGCAAAGGTAACAACCGCTAGCGAAGCCATGAAATTGCGCAAACTTTTTGAATACGTTGGCGATCAGCTCGGCCTTGATTTACAAGTCGTCATCACCGATGGAAGTCAGCCTATCGGGAGAGGAATAGGCCCAGTATTAGAGGCTAGAGATGTTATGCAAGTGCTAACTAATGCTCCAGAAGCCCCCCGAGATCTTCGAGAAAAATCACTCAAGCTGGCAGGACTTATTTTAGAACTTGATCCCGATATCCGAGGCGGCAAGGGTTATGATATCGCCCGCGATATACTTGAAAGCGGTAGGGCACTATCTAAATTTAACGCTATTATTGATGCACAAGGGCGTCGCGAAGAATCCCTTACTCCCGGCAAACTTACCTTCGATGTCAAAGCTACAAGTCGTGGTGTCGTCACAGAAATCGATAATTTTTGCCTCGCCAAAATTGCACGGCTCGCTGGCGCCCCTATCGACAAAGGTGCCGGTGTCGACTTATTCAAAAAAGTGGGCGATAGTGTCGAAATCGATGAGGTGATGTATCGAATACACGCCGAATTCCAAGCCGATTTTGGTTTTGCCGTGAACTGGGCAGAACAAAATAATGGCTTTGTTATTAGCGCAGAGAGACGCCATGCAGATTTTATATTTTGATGATTATGCCACTCCGTCGCAAGCTTTAGCCAAAGCACTAGGCTGTTCTGCCACCAAAATTGAGAGGCACGTTTTCCCAGACGGCGAAAGCAGTCTAACCCTTCCCACCCCACTTCATGGCGACGTTTTAATCAGCCAAACACTTAACCAACCCAATGGTAAGCTGGTCGAATTAATATTAGCCGCAAGTACTGCTAAACGACTGGGTGCTGATCGTGTCTTCTTGGTCGCGCCCTATTTGTGCTATATGCGCCAAGATATGGAATTTGTGCCGGGTCAAGCAGTAAGCCAAGGGATTATTGGTGAATTACTCGGATCAATATTTGAGGGGGTATTTACTGTCGATGCCCATTTACACCGTATTAACCATCTTAACGAAGCGATCAGACAGGGCATTGCCTGTAATATTGTTGCCTCAGCCACCATTGCCCATTTTGTTGCCCAGCAATATCCCACTGCAGTATTAATTGGCCCCGATAGTGAATCAGAGCAATGGGTAGCTCAAGCAGCCGCCGCTACTGGGTTAGATTTTACTATTGCCAGTAAGACTCGTCATGGTGATAGAAATGTTGATGTAGAGCTGCCGTTGTTTGATCTTCAAGATAGAGACGTCGTGATTGTCGATGATATTGTCAGTAGCGCTCATACGGCTATTGAAGCCGCTAAAGTGGCTCAGAACCGGGGAGCTAAGCGTGTTGCCATAGCATGCACTCACGCACTTTTAGCACCGGGAGCAAGAGAATTAATCAAAGCACAGAGCATAGATGCCTTTTGGAGCTGCGATAGCGTGTTAGACAGCAGCAATGCTATCTCACTGGCTAGCGCCTTAGCTTCTGCGATAGAAGAGCAACTCTAACGCTCTATATGGCGGGTAAAAGGTGGCAATGAATCTAAGATACTTCGACCATAGCGCCTTGTCACAACACGCTTATCTAGCAAACTAATCGTACCGCTATCACTTTCTGTACGAAGTAAACGCCCTGCCGCCTGCACGAGCTTGAGCGCCGCATCTGGAACCGAAATTTCCATAAATGCGTTACCACCTCTGGCCTCAACCCACTCCGCCAAACTCGCTTCCACTGGGTCATCGGGAACCGCAAAAGGAATTTTTGCAATAACTACGTGGCAGCAGTAATCACCCGGTAGATCAACGCCTTCTGCAAAGCTTGCCAAACCAAAAAGCACACTGCGATCTCCCTGATCGATTTTTTCACGATGGCGACGCAAAATTTCGTGTTTGGCATAATCACCCTGCATAGTGACATCTCGACGCCACTCACTTTCAAGGCCTTGATATACGTCTTGCATCTGTCGCCATGAAGAAAACAGCACTAATATACCTTTTTCTTCTACTGGCAAGGCCTGCAAAAACTCTACGATCGCCTGATTATGGCCCGCATTATCTTGGGGCTCACAGGACAGTGACGGCACACGCAACACCGCCGAACTGTAATTAAACGGACTCGGCACGGCACTGTATGAGGCATCGCTCGGTGTACCGGCGCGCATCATAAAGCGATCAAAGCGCCCCAATGCAGTGAGCGTTGCTGAGGTAAGCACTGCGCCAAAACACCGCGACCACAAATTAGCCATCAAGTTCTCAGACGCCAAAATGGGACTACATGCCAACTCAAAATCAATACCAGCCGAGGATTCCACAATGTTGATCCATCTCGCTTGTGGCGTATCACCAGGTTTTTCTGGCCTTGCATACTCGCGCCATAGTGAAGCATATGATTCAGAACGAGCTTGCAGCATGCCCATGACCGGATACCATGCCTCCGCAGCGTCTCGTAAAATATCAGGATGATCGTCAAGCGCTAAGTTAAGTTCTTTACTAATGCCATCCAGACCTGCAGCCACTCGCTCAAACAACCCTTCAAGGTCTACCGACATATCTACCAGGGCATCGGGAACTACACCGTGCGGTAAACGGAAATGACTGCCATCGGCTTTTTCACACATACTGGCCACTAGTGCCAATAAGGGCGACATCATGGCTTTAGCTTCGTCCAAAGGACCCACGATCCTTTCAAGTTGACGTTGAATTTCACCGCTTTCGCCACAGTCCTTTTGCATTCCGGCAAGGGATTTTTCAGCCTGTTCAGCCCACCGCTTACAAGCATCAATCCTGGCTCGGTAACTGAAATGATTGAGGGTTTTATCAGGTAAGTGGTGGCCTTCGTCAAAAATATAAATCGTATCGTTAGGTTCGCTTAAAATCGCCCCGCCCCCTAGCGCCAAATCTGACAGCACTAGGTCATGGTTGGCAACAATCACATCGACCTTATCAAGACCATCTCGCGCTTTGTAAAAGCTACAATTATTGACATGGGGACACTTGCGGCCTGAGCACTGATTTCTGTCCGAGGTTAAAGGTAGCCAAGACGAGTCATCAATGGTGCTGGGCCATGCATCCCTGTCACCATCCCAACGGTCGGTTGCTAAACCATTTAACAGCTCTCGATAGAGCTCTACGGCCTCATTGTTAACTTGAGGCATCTCATCGGGGTAGAGGGGAATAATAGAGCTATCTGCATCGAACTCCCGCAGGATTTGGTCTAACTTTTGTAAACATACATAGCGACTTCGCCCTTTTGCGAGAGCATAGCTAAATTGCAAACCACTATTAATGAGAATATCAGGAAGGTCTTTATGAACAATCTGTTCTTGAAGAGCAACAGTCGCAGTGGCAATAACCAAGCGTTTATCGAGCATTTGAGCGACTGGAATCGCCGCTAAAAAATAAGCAATAGTCTTACCGGTACCCGTACCGGCCTCTACAACACATATGTGTTTATCACCTATTCGCTGGCCTTCAATATCGGTTTCGATATTAGCCAGTGTCCTTGCGATATCGGCAATCATTAGCTTTTGGCCATGTCGAGGGCGTAAATTTTTAGCCTCTAACATTTGCCGATAAGCCCCTTGAATACGTTGCTTTAATTCCTTATCGAGTTTACTCACACCGCGCTATCTCGGTTTCGCTCTAAAGCCAAACGGGACACCACTGGATTGGCATATTGCAACAACCAAAACGGTAACAACTCATCAGAACAGGCCGCTTTGCGTCTCTCGAACTCAACGTGAGTTTTCGCATCGATTGTCTGGCCACTAAATAATTCATCTGCAGCATCACCATGCAGCTCTCGATAGGCGAGCCAGTTGCTCGCAAATAAGTGATAATGGCTAATGATGGATTCATCCATCGCTTTGGCAACATCATTAGCTGATTCAAAGTTACCCGCTACCACATGCCCAAAATGAAGGTGCACCCTACCTTTATAGCCGGAGATCCCTTGGGCGATACTTCGGACATCTTCACCTTCGGCCTTGAGATAAGCTTCACCCTTCGCTTTCGCGTGTAATTCCCGTGCCTTTAACATGTCACAAGGATCCCATTCATAAGAGATCGACAAAGGCACCATGCGCAATTCATTGATAAATTCATTAAAATCACCACCTTTGGTGCGAGCCATATCAAACATTTTGATGATCGTAGGGTCGGTGGCATCAAGACCATCTTTAGCTCGACCTTCACGTTGAGCAATCCAAATGGAATGTCCCGTTTCAATCGAGTGTTTGATGTAGCCCGAGAGTGTTTTCAATGCGCGAAAAAGTGCTTTACCGGTGATAGAACGGCGCACAAGAAAGCTTTTGTTTATTCGCATCAAATCGGAAATAAAATTCTGCGTTAGCAAATTATCTCCTATGGCGATTCTAACCGTGTGCATACCATTGCGATGTAAGGCCATATTAGTCAGCGCCGGATCCATCGCTATATCCCGATGATTACTGACAAATAAGTAGGCGGCGTTTTTATCCAAATGCTCTAAGCCTGATATAGATAAACCATCCGTAGATTTAGCTAACATATGCTCCATGTAATTTGCCACATAGTGCTGTACGTCAGTCACGTTGGTAATATTTTTTAAACGATGCCTCAGTGCCATGCCTATGAAGGGCCTGACAAGCCACCAAGCTCTGGGGAATTTGTATCGAGCGATAACTAGGCTTAGCTCTTTGTCTCGACTCAATCGCTCAATAACTGAGGGAACTTCATCATCATAGTAGGGGCGAATATCGCTGTAGATATCTTCGGTCATAGTTTTACACCAATTATTTGGACGATATTGTAAACCCTTGCTAGGGCGCTGAACACCCATCTAGTGAACAGTTATTTTAAGGGGCTGGCTTTAATTGACACAGTAATATTGGCATTTAGCGCATAGTATTTTTTGCGTTATCCCTAGGAGAAAAATAATGGCAAAAGAAGATTACAGTCCAGAAGAATGGCAAGTTCGAGTTGACCTTGCTGCCTGCTACAACATCGTAGCAGATTACGGTTGGGACGATCTGGTATTTACCCATATCACGGCTAAGATCCCTGGAACAGATCACTTTTTAATCAACCCCTACGGCATGATGTTTGACGAAATTTCTGCCTCTAGTCTGGTAAAGATTGATTTGGATGGAAACAAGGTATCAGAATCACCTTACGATATTAATCCCGCGGGATTTACCATCCACAGCGCCATTCATGCCGCACGCAAAGATGCACATTGCGTGCTTCATATTCATACCAAAGAAGGGGTAGCTATTTCTGCCCAAAGCGACGGTTTACTTCCTATTTCGCAACAGTCAATTTTCCCGCTGTCATCGCTTGGATACCATGACTATGAAGGCGTGGCCTTGCGCGAAGATGAGAAGCCTCGTTTAGTTGATGATTTAAGCGACAATGACTATTTAATACTTCGCAACCACGGCCTACTCACTGTCGGTGAAAATGTAGCTAACGCCTTTTTTGCCATGTATTTTCTTCAAAATGCATGTGAAATCCAGCTTTTGGCGCAGTCAGGTGGCAATTCATTAACCCCCATACCCGATGACATTTTAGGAGATGCCAAAGAAGTGGCCATCAAGGCGACACGTTCCCAAGGCGGCTATATCGCTTGGCCCGGCATTCTTCGCCGCTTAGATCGCAAAGGGTACCCGTTTAGAGACTAAAACGGCCCAACGTGGGCTGCTTATTGCTGGCCAGCCCCAAAGCCAGCAATAAGCAACCATTATTCAATGACTTACCTCGTTTAGTTACACATTCTTCACTTAGCAATTCAACGATAATCAGACATTGTGTATCAAGTTCTGTATTTGCTCCAAAATTCATCCAGACAAAGTGCCTGACACATAAACCATATATGCTATTATGGCGCCTTTGTTTTTACGCGTTATTGCGTGCTCAAGGATAGTGCCAGCCATGCTATTAATGATCGACAACTATGATTCGTTTACTTATAACGTGGTGCAATACCTCGGTGAACTTAAGGCAGATGTCAAAGTCGTTCGCAACGACGAAATAACTCTGGAAGAGATTGAAAAACTCGCGCCTGAAAAAATTGTCATTTCACCTGGTCCATGCACCCCCAATGAAGCGGGTATTTCCATTCCAGTGATCAAGCATTTTAGCGGGGTGATTCCTCTATTGGGTATTTGCCTTGGCCATCAAAGTATTGGCCAAGCCTTTGGCGGCAATATCATTAGAGCCAAACGCGTGATGCACGGAAAAACTTCGCAGGTCTATCACAACGACACTAGCGTGTTTCAGGGCCTTTCTAACCCGTTTACCGCAACTCGCTACCACAGTTTGGTTATTGAACAAGAGACACTACCCGACTGCCTAGAAGTCACTGCCTGGACCGAGAATGAAGATGGCAGTATGGAAGAGATTATGGGAGTTCGTCATCGTGAACTGAATGTCCATGGCGTTCAATTCCACCCCGAATCCATTCTTACACAACACGGTCATGACTTACTGCAGAACTTTTTGAAGGGTTAATCATGGATATCAAAGCTGCTTTAGCTAATCTCTTGGCGGGACAATCATTAAGTCGCGATCAAATGCACAGCGTGATGCAACAGGTGATGACAGGCGGTGCTAGCGATGCACAGATTGCAGGATTCTTAGTAGCACTTCGCATGAAGGGCGAAACGGTAGATGAAATTGCAGCGGCAGCGAGCGTTATGCGTGAACTTGCCCTCCCTGTTCACATCAATCAGCCAAAGGCGGTAGATATCGTTGGAACAGGCGGCGATGGCGCGAGTATTTTTAATGTGTCTACTGCTTCGACTTTTGTGGCCGCCGCTGCCGGCGCACACGTAGCAAAACACGGTAATCGCTCGGTCAGTTCTTCGAGTGGTGCTGCCGACCTTCTTGAGGCGGCGGGCGTGAATTTAGCTCTCACGCCAGACCAAGTCGCACAATGTATTGAACAAGTGGGCGTTGGATTTATGTTTGCTGTCAATCATCACAGCGCCATGAAATTTGCCATTGGCCCCAGACGCGAGCTTGCTGTTCGAACCATCTTTAATGTGCTCGGTCCACTCACCAATCCCGCGGGAGTAAAACATCAATTACTGGGTGTTTACGATGCCGCTTGGTGTAGGCCCTTGGCAGAGGTCCTTCGCAGTTTGGGCAGTGAGCATGTGCTTGTCGTTCACTCGGCAGACGGTCTTGACGAACTTAGTATTGCCGCACCTACGCATATTGTTGAACTTCAACATGGCGACATCACTGAGTACACCGTGACACCAGAGGAATTCGGGATGACCTGTCAAAGCCTTGATGCTCTGGTTGTGAATGATGCCGCAGAAAGCCTTACACTCATCGAACAGGTACTCGCAGGCTCTGCAGGACCTGCCTCTGACATCGTCGCTCTCAATGCGGGAGCAGCACTTTATGCTGCCGACATAGCGGATACGCTAGCCGGTGGTGTGTCAATCGCCAAAGAGATACTTAGCAGCGGTCGTGCACTACAAAAAATGCACGAACTCTCCAAACTTTCCAGTACATTTGCCATATGAATACACCAACCATACTAAAAAACATCCTCGAACATAAACAGCTCGAAATTGATGTAAATAGCCGCAAGGTGACACTAGCCGAACTACGCGACCGATCGCGAGATAAACCAGAATGCCGGGGCTTTGTCCGTTCATTGCAGACTAGAATGGCGGCAGGAGATGCTGGAGTCATTGCTGAAATCAAAAAGGCATCACCGAGCAAAGGTGTCATTAGAGAACAGTTTGTACCCGCCGACATAGCCGCCAGCTATGAGCAAGGCGGAGCAGCGTGTCTTTCGGTACTTACCGATGAAAAATTCTTTCAGGGTGCGGCTGAGTATCTTCAACAAGCAAGGTCAGCTTGTCAGCTCCCTGTTATTCGTAAAGATTTTTTGATTAACGATTACCATGTCTATGAAGCCCGCGCCATGGATGCTGACTGCATTCTTTTGATCGCATCGGCCTTAGAGCAAAGCCGAATGGAAGACCTCTATCATTTAGCCACTGAACTGGGCATGGATGTACTCATAGAAGTGCACGACGGAGAAGAGTTAGAACGAACTCTTCAGCTTCCAGTACCCTTAGTGGGTATTAATAACCGTAATTTGCACACCTTTGAGGTCTCACTGGATGTCACCTTTAAATTATTAAATCAAATCCCTGATGACCGCATTGTAGTCACCGAAAGTGGCATAGTGACCGTTGATGATGTCGCGGCTATGCGCGGCCATGATGTCCACGCATTTTTAGTCGGGGAAGCCTTCATGAGAGCGGACGACCCTGGCGCCAAACTGCATGATTTATTTTTCTAGCGGGTATTGAAAACGACAATGGTCTTGCCGCTAACACTAATGAGGTCTTGATCTTCCAAGGCCTTTAAAACCTTACCTGCCATCTCCCTTGAGCAACCCACTATCCGTCCTATTTCTTGACGAGTTATCCTAATCTGCATGCCATCGGGGTGTGTCATGGCATCGGGCTGTTTACAAAGATCTATCAAACAAGATGCTATTCGGCCCGTCACGTCGACGAAAGCAAGATCACTCACTTTTTGAGTTGTCCGCCGCAACCGATCGGTTAACTGTGAACAAAGCTCTAACAAAACACCTGGGTGCTTCACACTGAATTGATGGAAACGGCTATAGCTAATTTCCGCTAGCTTGCACTGTGCTTTTGCGCGTATGTTAGCACTGCGAGTATCTTGGCCTTCAAAAAGTCCCATTTCTCCAAAAAACTCACCCTTATTCAAATAGGAGACAATAATTTCGTGGCCATCATCGTCTTCAACATAGACGGTTACTGAACCCTCAACAATAAAATAAAGCGAATCACCTACATCGCCTGCATGAATGATGGTGGATTTTGCAGGATAGGATCGCTGATGGCAGACGGCAAAAAACGCCTTAAAGTCCGACTCAGAAAGTCCTTTTTCGATAACACTCATTCGCACCTCCACGCACACAATGACTACTAAGGTTTTAGAAGAGAAACCGCTGCTGGTCAACTCAACGCTAATCAATGGGGCGAAATGTAGTCTTTTTTGTTAGAGTATGTAGATTATTTTTAATCATTATGGAGATTACTATGCAAGCGACTGTTCGTTGGCTTGATGAAAAAAGATTTGTGGGCGAATCGGGCTCAATGCACTCTGTGGTAATGGATGGAGCTGGCGAAGGTAGTTTGGGTATTCGTCCCATGGAGATGTTGTTACTCGGGGTAGGCGGCTGCTCTTCTATTGATGTCATGAGCATGCTTCAAAAAGGCAGACAAGACGTGGCGGATTGCCGCTGTGAACTGAGCGCAGAACGCGTTGATGCGGTACCTGCTCTTTTTACTAAGATTCACCTTCACTTCGTGGTAACCGGTCGCGGTATTAAAGAGAACCAAGTGAAGCGAGCCGTGGAGTTATCTGCAGAAAAATATTGCTCTGCATCAATAACAATGGGCAACGCCGGCGTTGAAGTTACCCACAGCTATACCATTGAAGAACTGTCATAATCGCATTAGCTAAGTGCGGCGCAAAGCCGCACTATTTCTAGCTTCTGAGTCATACGACTTTAGTCTAGAGTCTATGGCAACCGCACCACCTTCAAGCTATTATCCTAAGCTGTTAATTAATCTCGCACTGCACAAAAAAATATTCAGCACAGGAAACGCCCATGTCAGAAGTCAAAGTCTACCCCGTACCCGATGCCTTCGCGGCTAATGCACTTATCGATGAAGCCACTTACGATGCCATGTACAAACAGTCGGTAGAAGACCCCGATACTTTTTGGACCGAGCAGGCCAACCGATTTTTAACCTGGGAAAAACCATTTACCAAGGTTTGTGAGTATGATTTTGAAAAAGGCCAAGCTGCTTGGTTTGAAGATGGTCAAATTAACGTTTCTGTAAACTGTTTAGATCGTCACTTAGAAACTCGTGGCGACCAGGTGGCCCTTATCTGGGAAGGTGATGACCCTGAAGATGACACGTCTATCACCTATCGAGAACTTCATGCCAAAGTATGTAATTTTGCCAATATTCTAAAAGCCCGTGGCGTTAAGCGCGGTGATAGAGTATGCATCTATATGCCCATGATACTAGAGGCAGCCTACGCCATGCTTGCCTGTACTCGTATAGGCGCAGTGCACTCCATTGTTTTTGGTGGTTTTTCTCCAGAAGCATTGAAAGATCGGATCCAAGATTCTGACTGCCAAATAGTCATCACCGCCGACGAAGGTGTCCGTGGCGGCAAAGCCGTTCCATTAAAAGCTAACGCCGATATCGCTCTGGCACAATGCCCTAATGTTCACACCTGTTTAGTTGTTGAAAGAACGGGGGGCGATATTGCATGGACTGAAGGTCGTGATGTTTGGTACCACGAAATCGCTGAGACGGTTGATGACATCTGTCCTGCAGAGCCTATGAATGCAGAAGATCCCCTATTCATTCTTTACACTTCTGGCTCTACCGGCAAACCCAAAGGTGTGCTTCATACAACCGGTGGCTACCTTCTTCAGGCAGCCATGACCCACAAATACACCTTCGATTACAAAGACGGTGAAGTGTACTGGTGTACTGCAGATATTGGCTGGATTACCGGTCACTCTTACATTGTTTACGGCCCCTTAGCTAATGGTGCCATCAGTTTGATGTTTGAGGGTGTGCCAACCTACCCAGACGCCTCTCGTTGCTGGCAGGTCTGTGATAAGCACAACGTTGCGACATTTTATACTGCCCCAACAGCCATTCGTGCGCTGATGGGTGCAGGCAACGATTTTGTTACCAAAACTTCGCGCCAATCACTTCGTTTGTTAGGTACCGTTGGCGAGCCCATTAACCCTGAGGCCTGGGAATGGTACTCCCATGTTGTAGGCAATGATCGCTGCCCCATCGTAGACACTTGGTGGCAAACCGAGACTGGCGCTCATATGATCACCCCACTGCCTGGAGCAACGGCTTTAAAACCTGGATCGGCCACTAAACCTTTCTTCGGCGTTCAATTAGAGCTATTGGATAATGAAGGCAATGTGCTCGAAGGCGCCACCGAAGGCAACCTTTGCATCAAGGCCTCATGGCCAAGCCAGATTCGCAGTGTCTATGGTGATCACCAACGCATGATCGACACCTATTTTTCAACCTACAAAGGTTATTATTTCACGGGAGATGGTGCCCGCCGTGATGAAGATGGTTACTACTGGATTACAGGTCGAGTAGATGATGTCTTAAATGTCTCAGGCCACCGTATGGGTACGGCTGAAATTGAAAGCGCTCTAGTGCTTCACGATGCTGTGGCTGAGTCTGCAGTGGTTGGCTATCCCCACGATATTAAAGGCCAAGGTATTTACGCCTACGTGACGCTTATGAACGGCGTTGAGCCAAGCGACGAACTGAAAGCCGAGCTCGTCAAAATGTGTGTGAAAGAGATCGGCCCGATAGCTAAACCCGATATGATTCAATGGGCTCCAGGCCTACCTAAAACTCGCTCGGGTAAGATCATGCGCCGAATTCTCCGTAAAGTCGCGGCTAACGAACTCGATAGCCTCGGTGATACCTCGACGCTCGCCGACCCATCCGTAGTGGATAACCTCATAGAGCACCGCATGAACAAATAAATCGCTAAACTTGCATAGGCCTCTTCGGAGGCCTTTTTTATACCTCCAATCACACTTAATTATGGCTTTGCGTTTAGCCGCATATTATTTAATATGCTCCCATGAATATTGCAAAAGACCTATTAGACGCTGAAAAAAAGGCGTGTCACGCCCTCAATAAGCTGAGTTTCTCTTCCCCTGTGACTCACGTTTACAACCCCTTGGACTACGCTCATAGACCGCACAGACAATACGTTGAGAAATATGCCCACCACAACGTTGAAGCCTTATTTCTAGGCATGAACCCAGGCCCATTTGGCATGGCACAAACAGGCGTTCCCTTTGGGGAAATAGAACATGTTTACCAATGGATGGGGATTCATGCGGAAGTTGATCAACCCGCTAACATCCACCCCAAAAGACCAATAGAAGGTTTTGCATGCAAGCGCAGTGAAGTCAGTGGACAACGATTATGGTCATGGGCTCGAGACCGCTTTGGCAGCGCCGACAATTTCTTTGCCCGCTTTTACGTCCACAACTTTTGCCCCTTAGTATTTATGGCGGAAACCGGGCGTAACATTACCCCAGACAAACTCCAAAAAGATGAACGAGCTGCAGTATACGAAGTGTGCGATCTCTTATTACAAGAGATCGTCGCTGTTATTGAACCGCAGCGAATTATTGGCGTGGGTGGCTTTGCTGAGACGGCGGCTAAAAGGATTACCGAGGGGCAAACTCAAGTGGGGAGAATTCTTCATCCTTCCCCTGCCAGCCCTGCGGCCAACAGAGATTGGCGAGGAACTATTGAAAAAGAGCTCAGTGCTATGGGAATTTCTCTGTAGTAGGTTTCCCAAAGGGTGCGACCCGCTCACGCGTTGCACATCAAACAAAGGCGCTGGCGATTAATCGTCTTGTATCACCAGAGTCTCGGAAATTTTGTCCTGTATCGCTTGTCGGTTCATATCCCAATAAATCTGCAAGAAACCCAATAAACCCGTTGCTAAGCCGGCGCCATAACCTCCATAGCGACCAAAACTTTCCCATAGCGTGAGGGAACTACCATCTAATTTCAGTACTTTAATACTCAATAACCGCTTACCAGGTGTACGCCCCTGCCACCAGGCGGTAAACACGCTAAAATATAAAGCCGCCCAGCCAAAGCCTAAGCCCAAATCACCCAAAATACCCTTAACCCACTCTATGATGCTGTAAGTTTCAGCCGAAGGTTTTGCTGGCTCCTCGCCCAAGGTTGCCAAGCTTCCAGCCACCCGCTGAAGTTTTTCAGCGTCCTGCTTACTGGGTAGATTTAATTCAACCGCAGAGGAAGTGTCTGAAGTTAATAGTGGTTGTTTCGCAGCAAGCTCATTCTCATCACGCTGCCTATCAAATTCAGCCAAGAATGCACGTTCAAGGCTGGAAAGCTCTTCCGGTGTCAAACCAGTATCAGCAAGCAACGCTTGTTGCGATACCAGTGCTGCCTGCCTTTTAATTTCAGTATCAGCGAGTGCAGCAGCAAACTCCCGAACGATATTTAGTTTGCAGTCTGTATCGGCGTCACACGCTTTCAGGGCGATTTTTTCTACCATATTTAGCACCGCTCCTGCTTGTTGATCCGAAATCCCACTTCCTGAGGCTGCATCTTGTGAACTGTTATACAACTGTACGAGAGAGACCGTTACCCAAAACAACAGCCCTGCACCAAGTATTCGAAGTAGACGCCGAGTAATGGTTTGCTGGCCGCTTTTGGCCATTTGCTGCCCCGCCCGAAAAAAGGTCAGCGCTATCAAAAAGCCCAGTAATACCCCATTGGTATAGCTCAGCAATGCGATAACCACGATATCAACCACCTGAGCCAGCGCCCGCTGAAATGGCGTAGCAAGCTTTTTACCCAATAACTCATCAGCGACACCAAAAGCGTAGGGAGTAACTATTGCACGGTTTTCTTCTACACTTAATCGCTTTTCACTAGGCCGCACATTGGGTACTGGATCTTCAGGAATCGTCACAATTAGGATCTCAACTTGTTATTTTAATGAGTATAGTGAAATTGTTGACATTCAGTCTGACAAAAAAAAGCCTCTATGATAAGAGGCTTTTAATGTTTTGCTGTATGGCTTAATGCCTATCGGGCTAGACCTTAAATCGTTTTGTATACCCCACCATATCGCGAGATAAGTTGCGTAGAAACTCACTTGCCCTTTCAGCGACTGAAGTATCTTCGGCCATATTGCGGCTACTCTCAGCCACAGTGACAAGATTTTTTTGCACCTCTTGAATAACATGGGCTTGTTCCGAGGCCGCCGTCGCAACTACCTCTGTCATTTGGCTAATCGATTGCAATTCATCACTGGTACTTCGTATTAGTAGTAGCGATGATTCAGTGTTCTTGGCGCAAGCTTGGGCATCATTACGACTCTTTTCAATCGCTTTCACTGCCGCGTGGCTATTTTTTTGCAGTGAGGCAATCATATCGTCAATCTCTTCAGTTGATTGCTGAGTGCGTTGCGCCAACGTTCTGACTTCGTCGGCCACTACCGCAAAACCGCGGCCTTGATCTCCCGCACGCGCGGCCTCAATGGCTGCATTCAACGCCAACAGGTTAGTCTGTTCTGCCACACCACGAATTACATCAAGCACCTGACCAATGTTTTCTGTTTGTTGATTAAGTGCTTCGATGGTCCGTGCAGCTGCATCGATTTCAGACGCCAAATGCTCAACATCACGCTGGGTGTTTTCACTGACTTGACTAGTCTTGCGAGCATTTTGATCGGCCTCTCTAGCAGAATGAGCCGTTTGCTCAGTATTACTACTCACTTCGCTAATTGCCGATAATAATTGT
>Ga0209962_1000103_pt1 | contig 25976 bp, 25 predicted proteins | sample SalPonA_C_H2O_MG_FD_185722 | JGI IMG/M metagenome (GOLD analysis project Ga0209962, IMG submission 185722) | Water microbial communities from South San Francisco under conditions of wetland restoration - Salt Pond MetaG R2A_C_H2O_MG (SPAdes)... | ecosystem: Environmental > Aquatic > Non-marine... | reverse complement strand
GTTAATAGTCACTGTCATTTAGCACCATTCACCGAGAACTGCCACAAACGCCGTATGACCCTTATTGGTTAACGTTTGCGTGATGGGCCCGTCGTGCCATAGGTGACTGCCTGGCGCAAAAGAAATCACTCTGCGACTACCCGTGGCGTCAGCAAATTCAATATTGGCATCCGATAGCGATACCGTGAGTCCACTAAAACCATAATGAATTTCACCCGTGCCTTCACCTGGTTCCAAAGTGATTTTGTAAAACCGTAAACGTTCTGACGGGTACAATGGCTCTAGTTTACTGTGATGAGAAGCCACTAATTCGGTAGCATCAACCACTGGCGGCAACTTTTTAACCTCTGCGCCAATCATGTGCATTAAACCGGTGCCGATATTTCGAACTCGGTGGATTAATGGCTCACTACCATGCTGGCGACAAAGCGACAAACCACAAGGAAGGTCGTGTATCTGTTCTTGTTCCGATTGGTAGGTTTGGTCATATACCTTCGTATCATTTACCGTGACATACATGGTGTCGATATCGTGGCGGTGATAAAGCGAGGTTTCACCGGGGGCAAAGCGCACATCATAGACCCGACAATAATCGTTTTCAAAGCGATGATAATGCTGTGGTTCATCATAGACTTCGACAAAATCTGCGCCTTCTAATTGAGTAGGTCTTACTTGCTGCAAGCGGCTAGGGGCTTTGGTTGGCATGATTGAACTCCAGACACAGTAAAGTAAAGGCTAGCCGAGTTACTTTAACATTTTAAACACACCTACGGTCAGCAACGGAAGTATATAAACTACGCCAAACCCAATGGCAAGATAAGTATAACCTTGCCCAATGAGTGTGGTTGTCCCAATCTATCCCAGTGATAAATTGATTGTCGTTGATGAACAAGAAAAAATTTCCTGACTTCTCTTACAAAAAAGCCCTCGTTGGAGGGCTTGATTATTGATTAGCTCGGTAGTCTTACACCGATGGGTTTGCTATTCAGTTTAATATGCTCTGAACGCGGATGAACCTCTTCCCACAGACGGGTGTAACCCGTCTTAGCAATACGCCAATGGCCATCTTCCTTGCGATATTCGTCTTGATACAGTGCGCTGCCCATAATGGTAACGTTATGTTTTAGGTGCACAAACATATCATTCAGGTACCAAATACCCGTGGCGTGATCACCATCAACATCGATCTCTGGGTGGTGGCCGTTGTGCATCCCAAAGGATTCAGCTTTAAAAGCTCTTTTATAAAAGGCTTCTAAGGCATCCCAACCCTGTAGATCAAAATCGTATTCCGCGCCTTTAAAATGAGCGTGGGCATCACTACAAAACACCGATTTTAAACCTTCGATATCTGCGGTATCTAGGAATCTAAAATAGCGTGCTTTCAATTGTTTAATAAGCTCTATCGCTTCTAAATCCAGCATGATCAGTCCTGATAATTATTAATGTGTTTGGCTGCTTGATAAGCCATCGTCATCGCCGGTCCCAACGTCGCACCAGGACCTGGATAGGTCGGCAAAATAGCCGCTGAACAGTTACCCACGGCATACAGCCCTGCAATATTTCCACCATCTTCCCTTTGTACATTAGCGTTGATATCCGTATCGAGTCCGCCTAATGTGCCAAAGTCACCCGCTTCAATGCGCATAGCATAGAATGGCGCTTCTACAATGGGGGCCAAACAAGGGTTGGGTTTAATCGATGGGTCGGCATAGTAACGGTCGTACTCTGACTCACCACGATGGAAATCTTCATCCACACCTGTTTTGGCAAAATGATTCATTTTATTTATGGTGTTTTCCAAACCTTCGGCATCTATACCCATCTGTTCAGCCAACTCGCGTATGGTATTAGCCTTGGCCACAAAGCCTGTTTCATACCACTTTTTAGGAATTGTCCAGTCGGGTTTCATCGACTCTGTCATCAATGGGCCAACGATATAGTTGCGACGGAAATTGGCATCGAAAACATGGTAAGCCGGGGCGCAAGGATTGTCATCGCTGTGGGCTTTGAATAGTTCCTTTTGGAAAGCCATGTAGTTTTGAGACTCGTTGGCAAAACGCTCGCCCTTTTTGTTAACCACACAGGAGCCTGGGAAAGATTTTTCCATAATACTCAAACGAGGCGCTTCTTCGTCTGGAACACACAATGTCGTCGACCACCAGGCGTTTTCCATCAGGCGTGTTTTAGCGCCTAGCGCCTGACCCGCAAGGAGAGGATCACCCGTATTGTGGGCACAGCCTGCACTCCATTCGGTATTGGTCGGCTGGGGTAAATACTTTTCTCGCAACTGTTGGTTCTTTTCAAATCCACCTGCGGCGAGCACAACGGCCTTGCGGGCGCGAATGCGCTGCGCTTTGCCCTTGTGCAGCACTTCTGCTCCAATCACTTTTCCGTCTTCAACCAACAACTGAGTCATCGCCGTATTAAGCTGTATTGGAATATCGCGATCCAACACTGAGGCATACAAACGACCCACGCCAGCTGAACCGCAGCAAAGGCGACGCGATATTTTTGTACGTAAGCGCCAGGGAATATCACTCACATAATCCCAAATCATTTTTGCCAGCAGTTTCTTCCAACCCGGCAGCTGTACCATCAAGACATGAGCTTCTACTTGAGTAAAGTGAATCACGCCAAACATACGCATCATGAAGTGGGTATAAGTGAGGTTTTTGTAGTTAGATCCAAGCTCAGATGCCATAAAAGGTGCCGGCTCTAATGAACGGTGACCTGCACGAGCACCAGGTAAGTTGGTGTAGTAGTCGGGGTAGTGCTCCAATGATTCGTAACGCACGCGGGTGCGATCGTGTAAAAACTGCAGCATTTTCGGACCGTTGATCAGATAGGCATCAACGAGCTCATCTGGAACGTCTTCACCTGCTAAGGTTTGGCGCAAATACTCGCGCGCATCTTCAAAGCTATCCTCGGCACCACAGGCTTTTGCATAGTGGTTATTAGGAATCCAAATACCACCGCCCGAGGTCGAGCTGGTGCCGCCTACCTTGTTAGACTTCTCGATGATGAGCACATCTTTACTGCCCATCTCGTAGTTACAAATCGCCGCTGTTAGGCCACCGTTACCGGTACCGATAACTAATACATCGACTTCGCGATCCCAATTATTGTTGTTTTCCACCGCTTTTCTCCTATTGCTTAACAGACTTCAAATAAACCCGCTGCGCCCATGCCACCACCAACACACATGGTGATGACGACATAGCGTCCACCGCGACGCTTAGCTTCCAAAAGTGCATGGCCGACCATTCTCGCACCGCTCATACCAAATGGGTGGCCAATCGAAATAGCGCCGCCATTGACATTTAACTTACCTGGATCGATTCCCAATTCACGCTGACAATATAATACTTGGCAAGCAAAGGCTTCATTCAATTCCCACAGGTCAATATCTGCAACACTTAATCCGTGTTTGGCCAACAATTTAGGCACCGCAAATACTGGCCCAATACCCATTTCATCGGCACCACATCCAGCTACGGCTAAACCGCGATAAATGCCCAGTGGCGCCAAACCTTCTCGAGCAGCGCTCTCGGCATCCATTAGCATCACTGCTGAAGCGCCATCGGACAACTGGGAGGCATTACCTGCGGTAATGAATTGACCGGCGCCACTAAACTGACCCTCGCTCATCACCGGCTCAAGCGCGGCAAGGCTTTCATAGCTGGTTGAGGGGCGATTGCCCTCATCTTTTTCAAGCGTCACCTCATGGTGGCTGACCGTCTTGGTCTCTTTATCAAACACTTCTTTGATCGTTGTCATTGGAACTATTTCTGCATCGAACAAGCCTGCGCTTTGTGCAGCGGCGGTTCTTTGCTGGCTTTGCAAAGAGTAGCGATCTTGGTCTTCGCGACTAATACCATAGCGCGAAGCCACAATTTCAGCCGTTTCTATCATGCTGATATAGGCGCGCGGCGATCGTTCCAACACGGTTTGTGACACATTGCGGAAGGTATTTTTGTGTTTGTTCTGTACCAGCGAAATCGACTCTAGACCACCGGCAATAGCAATATCCATTTCGCCGGTCATGATCGACTTTGCGGCCGTTGCAATGGTCATCAATCCCGATGAACACTGTCTGTCCATAGTCATACCGGGCACGCTTTCAGGCAAACCACCGGCGATGGCGCACAACCGTCCTAAGTTATAAGCTTGGGTGCCTTGCTGAGCAGCCGCGCCCATAAAGACATCTTCAATACGCTGCGGATCTACCCCGGTTCGCTGCATCAAGGCATCGATAACGTGGCCTCCCATGGCTGGCGCTTCGGTGTTATTGAAGGCACCTCGAAAAGCTTTGCCGATGGGGGTTCGGGCGGTAGCAACAATGACCGCGTCTCTCATGGTATATCTCCTAGGCGTGTTGGCTGGACACGGAGACAACTTCTCCGGTCATGTAACTGGCGTAATCTGAAGCGAGGAAGACCATCACATTGGCCACCTCCCACACTTCTGCTGGTCGACCAAAGGCTTCCTTGGCCGCCAACTGTTCCAATAATTCTGGTGGTGTGGTTTTACGTAAAAAATCGTGCATGGCAATACTGGGGGACACCGCATTGATGCGGATACCATAGGGGGCAGATTCCATGGCTGAACAGCGCGTAAGCGCCATCACGCCAGCTTTTGCGGCGGCGTAGTGACACTGCTCAACCTGTGCTCGCCAACCCAATACCGACGCATTATTAACAATCACTCCTGACTTGCGCGGCTGCATGACCCGCAACATGGCACGCGTCATACGCATGGTGCCGGTGAGGGTCACATCGAGCACACGGCTCCACTCTTCATCGGTCATATCAACCAACAACTTAGTGCCACCAAGACCAGCATTGTTAATTAGTACATCCACACCACCCGAGGTGTGTTCGGCCCAATCGACCAGTGCCTGAACATCGTCTTCGACGGTCACGTTGGCCACCTTGCCCGCCACGTGGCAGTCGGGATTAATCGCCGCCAACGCCTCAACCGCTTTGGCCAAACGCCCCTCATGGATATCACTGATCATCACCACGGCAGCGCCTTCTTCGACACAGCGCTGGGCGGCAGAAAAACCAATACCGGCCCCTGCAGAAGCGGTAATTAAAATCTTTTTACCCGCCAGCAGCTGGTGGCCACCGACATAGTTGGGTGCAGCTGGAATCATGATTGACCTCTTGGTTCTCGTGGTAAGCCCAGCGCGCGTTCGGCGATCAGGTTACGTTGAATTTGATTAGTGCCGCCATAAATGGTGTCGGCACGGGTAAATAAAAACATCGACTGCAAACGGTTAAGCTCATAGGGTGCGGCTGGTAAAACTTCGGCCTCTTCGCCTAGAACATCCATCGCCAACTTGCCAAGGTTGCGGTGCCAACTGGACCAATACAGTTTATAGATCATGGCTTCTCGGCTGAGCTGGCTGCCATCACCCCCAGACAGCATGCGCATCGAATTGAAACGCATCGTTCTCAATCCCATGTGTGCCTCTGCGATACGCTGGCGAATGGCGGGATCTTTAGCTGAGCCATTGGCTTTGGCGTGGCGAATAATCTCGTCCAATTCATTTTGAAACAGCATCTGTTGGCCGAGCGTAGAAACACCGCGCTCATACCCTAATAACGCCATGGCGACTGCCCAACCTTGGCCGGGCTCACCCAGAATATCAGTGGCGTCACACACGGCATCATCAAAGAACACTTCATTAAACTCAGCAGTGCCGGTCAACTGTTCAATGGGACGGACAGTAACCCCGGGCTGGTCCATGGCAACCATGAAAAACCCTAGACCTTTGTGGCCGACCTGGCTTGGATCGGTGCGCGCTACCACAAAGCAGTAGTGGGATTCGTGAGCGAGTGAGGTCCAAACTTTTTGACCGTTGATACGCCACTGTTGAGTACTGCTATCAAATTCAGCTCGGGTTTTAACATTGGCTAAATCAGATCCAGCGCCGGGTTCAGAATAACCCTGACACCAGTATTCACGACCCGCCAAGATACCCGGCAGGTACTTAGCCTGCTGCTCGGGGGTACCGTACTCTATGAGTGTTGGGCCCATGAGGGTTTCGCCAATATGACCTACTCTGCCTGGGCCGCCGGCACGGGCGTATTCTTCATTAAAAATCACCTGTTGCTCAATGCTGGCATTTTTACCACCATGACTCTCAGGCCATGCGATGCAAGTCCAGCCGCCCTCGGCTAAACGCTGTTCCCATGCCTTGCGCTCTTCAACAAATACATGCTCGTCACCAGGGCCACCTCTAAAGCGAATATCTTCATATTCACCACAGAGGTTGGCTTCTAACCATGCGGCGACTTGTTCACGGAAGGCCTCATCGGCCGCACTAAAACTTAATTTCATGCCGCGTCTCCATCGAGTAATAGGGAGGCCAAACGCTCGCGATGCCAATGGGGTTGTCCCAAATAAGCTTCAAGGGCTCGAGCGCGTTTAAAATACAATTGAATATCGTATTCGGCGGTAATACCCACACCACCGTGCAACTGAATACCCACCCCTGCGGCAAAGAAACTGGCTTCGCTGGCGTAGGTATTGGCGATGGATGCTGCTTCTTGTAAATCGCGGAGATTGGCACTACCCGCCATAAATTCATCCGCAATACAGACAGCGTAATACAGGGCAGAACGAGAAGACTCAAGCTTGACCATCACGTCAGCACACTTGTGCTTGACCGCTTGAAACGAGGCGATGGTGCGACCAAACTGAATACGTTCTTTAATATAGGCCACTGAACTATCGAGGGATTGCTGGGCAACCCCCACCATTTCGGCCGCGGCACCGATGCGCGCCAATTCCAAGGTTATCTGAACAATAGCGCTGCCCTGTTGAGGATCACACAAACGCTCGACATCTTCGAGTTTCACCCCATTGAATTCGACCCGCGCTAAACGGCGAGTCTGGTCCATACTCGCCAGCGCTTCACGCGTTAAACCTGCGGTGTCAGTTGCCATTTTAAACAGCGACAAACCACTCGCTTCACGTACTGCCACGATTAGCCATTGCACGCTATCACCATTCAACACATGGCTGGCACTACCGTCTATTACTCCGCTCTTCAATTCAGGCAATGCGGCATCTGCCTGCCAGCTACCGTTCGCATCAGTGTGAACCAAGGCCGCTGTTTGACCCTCAAGCAAAGACTCGATTAACTGGGTTTTGGCGTCGCTATTAGGGCATTGTTTGAGGGTGTACAAGGCCATGCAGACCGTGGCAAAAAAAGGCGAACACAATAGGCGACGCCCGGTTTGCTCGAGCAACGCAGCGAGTTCAACAAAGCCAAGTCCCAGACCACCCTGTTCTTCATCGATAGGCAGAGCCTGCCAGCACAACTCTTGGGTGATGCGCTGCCATACCTCGGGGTCATATCCCATCGAGGATTGCATCGCAGCTCTAACAGACTCACTGGTTGATACTTCTTCAACAAAGCTTGCCGCCATGTCTTGAATCATCAATTGCTCTTCGGTAAATCGAAATTCCATAATCAGCCTCTATTTAGCTACCGTAGACCGCTTGTGCAGGAACTTCATTCGCCACTAACTCGTCCATGGCCTGGTTGAGTTCTTCTAATGTCCACTGTGCGCCACGGTCGAGGCCTGCTGTGGTTCGCCAGCCATCGGCGATAGATAACTTACCCCCTTGGGATTCGAAGACGCGACCGGTGATGTGGGAGGATGCTTCGGAGCAAAGCCAAGCCACAAGGGGAGAAACATTCTCTGGTGCCCAGTAGTCAAAAGATCCATCCTTAGGGGCCGCCATGGTTTCCGCCATCCAGTCAACTGCAGTGGTCATGCCAGTGCGAGCCGCAGGTGCGATGGCATTGGCGGTAATACCGTAGCGGCGCAGTTCAGCCGCTTGATTTAGGGTTAGCGCCGCGATACCCGCTTTGGCCGCGGCGTAGTTTGATTGACCCACTGAACCCTGTAAGCCAGCACCAGAGGTGGTGTTAATAATTCTGGCCACCGGCATTTCGCCCGCTTTGGCACGATCACGCCAATACCCTACCGCGTGGCGACTTGTACAAAAATGGCCCTTGAGATGCACCGACATGATGGCATCCCACTCTTCTTCACTCATTGAGGCAAACATGCGGTCGCGGTTAATACCCGCATTGTTGACCACGGCGTGCAGATCGCCAAAACTTTCAACCGCCTGTTGAACAATATTAGCGCTGTCGGCAAAGTCGGTAATATTCGAGGTGTTGACTTCGGCGCGTCCACCGTTGGCAACAATGTCATCCACGACTTGTTGGGCGGCTGTTTGGTTGATGTCGTTAACAATCACCGCTGCGCCATGGGCGGCTAAGTAACGTGCGTGCGCTGCACCCAAGCCACCGCCTGCACCGGTTACGATAACGACACGATTCTGGCAAAAAGAACTTTTCATAATGGCTTCCTATAATCTTTCTAGAATGGTGACATTAGCTTGGCCACCGCCTTCGCACATGGTCTGTAATCCATAACGCACTTGGCGTCGTTCCATCTCATGCAACAGGGTGGTCATCAATTTTGTGCCGGTCGCACCAAGAGGGTGCCCCAAGGCAATAGCGCCACCATTAACATTGGTTTTGTCATAGTCGTAGCCAGTGTCTTTAAGCCACGCCATAGCCACCGAGGCAAACGCTTCATTAATTTCAACCAGATCAATGTCGGCAAGTGAAAGGCCCGACTTCTTCATGGCATATTCAGTCGCAGGAATCGGAGCCGTGAGCATCCAAATCGGGTCAGCGGCACGAACACTCATGTGGGCAATGCGCGCTCGTGGCGTGAGGTTGTAACGTTTCAAGGCTGCTTCTGATACGACCAACACCGCAGACGCAGCATCACAGGTCTGACTAGACACACCCGCAGTGATGCGGCCACCTTCTTGTAAAGGCTGTAACTCCGCCATTTTTTGTAGCGAGGTTTCACGAACAGTTTCGTCCATGGTGCATCCGCCAACAGGAATGATTTCTCGATCAAAATATCCAGCCTTAATGGCATGAGCAGCGCGCTGATGCGAGTTCAACGCAAATTGTTCCATCTCTTCGCGACTGCAATGCCACTTTTCAGCGATCATTTCAGCAGAATTGAACTGTGAAACCGGCACATTACCGTAGCGAGCAACCCAGCCTTCGCTACCACTAAAGGGGTCGTTGAACCCCATGGGTTGGGCAACCAACATGGCAGACGAGATGGGAATCGATGACATGGTTTGCACACCGCCAGCCACTACAACATCCATACACCCCGACATAACAGCTTGCGCGGCAAAGTGTACCGCCTGTTGTGAGGAGCCGCACTGACGATCGATAGTGGTACCGGGCACACATTCAGCTAAACCCGCCGCCAGCCATGCGGTACGGGCGATATCGCCTGCCAATGGGCCGATGGTATCTACACAACCAAAAATAACATCATCGTAGTCGCTATCTGGAATCGAATTTCTTTCTACCAAGGCTTTCAAAACGGCGCCGCCAAGATCGGCTCCGTGCATTGCCGCTAACGAACCGCGACGCCTCCCCGTGGGAGATCGCAGGGCATCAACAATATAAGCTGCAGTCATCTGCACACTCCTAATCTATGGCTTCGACATCGCGAATATTGCGACGACCGAAGGTGAATTCTGGCCCTAACAGAGCCTTGGGTTGGACTAACCATTCATGGATGCGATTTTTGTGGAAACCGACGTCGCCCCACTCATTGGCCAATGCCCACACTCGCTTCGCCCAAATATGGACATCGCATTCCCAGGTGTAACCCATAGCGCCAAACACTTGAATGCAGTGTCTTGCAGCAAGTTGCGCGGCTTGAGTTGCACTCACTTTGGCATGCGAGACTGCCCAGTCAGCACGATTGGGTGCCACTGCCACGGTGTAGGCCGCGCGGTAGACGACGGGTTTGGCAAATTCAATTTTTACCGCACAGTCAGCGAGCAAATGTTTTACAGCCTGATTCACACCAATGGGTTTACCAAACTGCTCACGGTCACAACTGTAGCGCACTGCCTGTTGCACAAGCGCCTCAGCGAGACCGAGCAATTGCGCTGCGTTAGCCAGAGCACCACGATTTAATGTGGCTTGCCATAACTCAGATCCGAGCTTGCCATTGCTCAAACAAGTACTACCATTGGGCTTGCATTTAACAGCACAAATGCGGCGAGAACGGTCAACGCTTACCGCGCGATCAAATTCAATCTCTGACTTATCAATCAAGTGAATATCATCACCAAACTGCAGCAGTAAATGGTCGGCTTGTTCTGCGAAGTTTAGGTAGGGGTTAATCATCGGCGCGGTGAGAACCCGTTTTTCACCGGTGGCCATGGAGGCCAATAACTCACCTATGCGCTCGCTGGGCTGTTCCGCTTGTAACTGGGCTAACATAGGGGCCGCTATAAAACTATGATCAATCACTGGCTCAGGGAGCGCTGCCTTACCACAGGCCTGTATCATCATAATGATATCGTCGAATCGAAGCCCCAGGCCATCGTGCTCCTCTGGAATCAGGGTGGCCATAGCGCCTAATTCGGCGAGCCCTTGCCATGTAGTATCATCAAAACCGTGCTCGCTTTCCCAGCGCTGTCTAATCTGCTCTGGCGTCACATTGTCGGCGAGAAAGTCCGCCACCGTTTGCTGAAAAAAGAGCTGCTCTTCACTAAAAGTAAAATCCATAACCCGCTCCTAGCGTCTTGGCATACCGAGCAATCGCTCAGCAATAATGTTGCGTTGGATTTCGTTGGTACCCGCGTAAATCGGACCACTCTGAGAGAACAAGAAGCCGTCTAGCCAGGCCGATACCAAAGCCTGATCTGGGGCGTTACTGTCTTCTACCTCAGCCCTTGGGCCGAGTAAAGACAGTGCTGTCTCGTGAATTTTGATATCCAATTCAGACCAGAAAATTTTGTTGCAGCTAGACTCGGGGCCAATCTTGGCACCCTGCTGCAAGCGCGAAGCAGTTTGGTAGGTCGACAAGGAATAGGCTTCGGCTTCCATGTAACATTGCACGACGGCATCCTCTATCGATAAATCGAGAATATCGTTTCTGCGCGAGCGGTATAATTCAACGAGCTTCTTACTCGCTTGTTGAAAGCGGGCGGGGCTGCGCAACATCAAGCCACGCTCAAAACCTGCGGTAGACATCGCAATCGACCATCCTTCTCCCTCGCCACCTAACAGGTTATCTGCCGAGACACGCACATCGTCAAAAAAGATTTCCGCAAAGCCGGGCAAACCATTGAGCTGAGGAATAGGACGAACAGTGACTCCGGGGGCATTCAATGGCACCAGAATAAAAGACAACCCATGGTGGCGACTGGAATCTGGGTCGCTGCGAAATAAACCAAACACCCAATCGGCAAACACCGCGCGCGTTGACCAAATCTTTTGACCATTAATCACATACTCATCACCATCGCGGTCGGCTCGACAACGTATCGATGCCATATCACTACCTGCACCTGGTTCAGACCAACCCTGCGCCCACATTTCTTCGCCCGCCGCCATGGCGGAAATGAAGCGTGATTTTTGGGCTTCGGTGCCATATTCCATCAGGGTTGGACCCAACAGAAAAATACCGTTTTGGTTGACCCGCAACGGCGCTCCTGCACGGTAATACTCTTCTTCAAAAATGAGCCATTCAATTAAATCACAGCCTCGGCCACCATACTCTTTAGGCCAGGTCACCATACCCCAATCACCTTTAGCGAGGGTCTTTTCCCATTCGCGGTGGGCGGCAAAGCCTTCAGCAGTATCAAACGATGGCAGTCTTTCTACTGGCACGTGCTCACGTAACCAGTCGCGGATTTCCATACGGAAATCCTGCTGCTTAGCGGTATAAACAAGCTCCATTAGGCGTCCTCTGATTTATTTGCTTGGGCCATTTTCTTAGCGTCAAAGCCACCGAGCTTATCGCCAGATACTAAATCGTTATGGGCATGACTAAAGTGATGCCAAGCAAAGGCAGCGTCCATGGTGGCGCGCTTACCTTGCTGATCTTCTGCAAAATTGATGGCTTGCTTGGTCAACGCCAAACCTAGACGCGGCATGGCCGCGATTTGAGTGGCTAGCGCATCCACTGTGGTAGAGAGCTCGTCGCGCGAAACGACACGATTCACCATGGCCAATTCATAGGCGCGTTGGGCACCCATTTTTTGCCCCGTAAATAGGAATTCTTTAGCAATGCGCGGTGGCAATTCAAAGGGGTGAGCAAAGTACTCCACACCGGGAATACCCATTCGAACCACAGGGTCTGAGAAAAAAGCATCATCAGTCGCGACAATTAAATCGCACACCCAAGCCAGCATGAGTCCCCCAGCAATACATGCGCCCTGAACCGCAGCGATGGTGGGTTTGGGAATTTCGCGCCAGCGACGGCACATACCAAGGTAGGCCTCAGCCTCGCGCACATAAAGAAATTCACCGCCCTCTTTATTGGCATGGTCATACCACATAGTGACACGATCTTGGCTATCGTTAATATCACGCCCCGGGGTACCGATATCGTGCCCAGCCGAAAAGTGCTTGCCCTCGCCCTTGAGCACGATCACTTTTACTGTATCGTCTGCCACGGCTGCCTTGAAGGCGGCATCCAGTAGATAGGTCATACGTGCATTTTGGGCATTGTTGTAGCGAGGACGATTCATCGTCACCGTAGCAATACCCTCTTTCACTTCATACAGGACAATATCTTGTTCTTCTTGGTAATCCGTCATGGCGACCTCTTATGCTGTCCGAATGCCGGGTGGGTTATCGGGAAGTTGTTTGGCACGAGCGTTGAGTGGATCGAGTGCTGCAATAATGTCTAATTGCTTTGCCGTTGGCGCTGCCGTGGTAGCTAAATTCTCAGCGACTGATAAATCAAAACCCGTGTTGTCGAACACTTCTTCTAGCGTTACACCGGGGTGAAGCGAGATCACTCGTGGGGAAAAGCCCTCACCTCGCCAATCCATAATGCAAAGATTGGTAATGGCGACGCGAATATCGATATCGCTCAACTGGTAACCTCGAGGCAAGCGCGCCGCGTTGTAACCGACTGAGGCAACTACATCGCACTCACCTTCTACAAATACTCGCTTGTTGTGTGATGGCACAAAAAAGGAGTTGGCGTGGCAAATGGAATTACCCGGAAATCCTCGCACTCCCAACATCTGGACCTTGGGCTGCTGATACGTTCCACCCAAGGCAGAAATATTTGCCTGGCCAAATCGATCGACCTGGCTTGGCCCCACCATAGCGTGACGTCGACCACTCCAAACGTTGTCAAAAATACGCGAGAAACCCATCCACGTTTCGAAGGCCTGGGCATCGTCGGCTTTGCGACCGCTCACTGGGTTTGGCTTACTTAACAGCCACGCTTCACTGTCGGTCATCATCATATCTTGATTAAACGTCGACATCGCCAAGCTTGCTGCAAGTCTGGGCAGCAAGCCAATACCGGTAGCCAACACTTCACCATCATTTCTAAATGCTTCTGCAGCCGCGCACACCATTAATTCGGCAAGCGAGAATGCTGTCATTGGTTCGTTGTTCTGCATGTCAGTCATCCTTGCTTAATATATGGGAAGGGGCAGTTGCTGTATCGCATCGAGACCGCCCACAGCTGCTTGATAGGTAGCCTCATCTTTAAGCACACCAAACTGCTCACAATAGGCATTAAAATCTTGGGCTTTAGCGGAAGATGCGTAAGCTTTGTAATGGCCAACATCAAAGCCGTGAAGCGGTGCCGAAGAGCTTGGGTGTGCGCCGCCGGGGATATGGACAACAGCATGAGTCGCTGAGCGCTCCCAAAAGACTTGACGAGCCACAGCCTCACTGTGGAAAAACTCTGTTTCAACCAACTCATCGCACGACACGATGGTGTGTTTGGCCGCACGAGCAAACCAATCATCCATATAGTGATCTGGGCTGGCGATTTGACAAACGCCTCTACGATCCGCACGGGTCACGTGCAGCAGAGAAACATCCAGTTTAAGCGCAGGCATCGCCAGCCATTGCTTGTCATCATAGGGACTATCAATCATGGCGATATCAGGGTTGTAGGTCACCACATCGGTACCGATACCTAGAGCAGTTGGTATGAACGGAACACCCCAGGCCGCGGCGCGCAACCCCAATAACATCATCCCCTCATCAATCTCACTCACCTCAATCTGTCCTTGCTGGCGCGCAACACGGAACCAAGGCTCAAGCGGAATAAAGTCGAGTGAAACGAAGGCGAAAATCAACTTTTTAACTTTGCCTGCAGCACAAAGCATCCCTACATCTGCACCGCCATAGGCCACTACCGTTAAATCTTTAACAGGCGAGCGAAGTAATTCTCTGATCAGAGCCATAGGTTTACGACGCGGGCCCCAGCCACCAATGCCGATGGTCATGCCATCTTTAATCGCAGCAACCGCTGTTTTAGCGTCCACTAACTTGTCCATGAGGATTCCTAAATTTGAAATTGTTGATTGGGATTATCGGAAGGGAACAAAGCAAGGGCATCATCCATTGAGACTATGACAGCCTGCAGGCGGTGTTTTACATTCGTCCACATCGACTATTAAAGAATTAAAAATATGACTTCTATCTGCACACTTCCGGATGCTCTTGACCACGCTGTCGCCATGTGGGGGGATGATGTATTTATTGAAGATGGCGACAACGTCTTGTCTTACCGGCAATGCGCAGGGCAGGTTAACCACCTCGCTCATCATTTCATCAACCTTGGACTGGCCAAGGGCCAATGTGTCGCACTGTGGTGCCCCAATAGGTACGAGTGGGTGATTGCCTGCTTAGCCATTCAACGCGCAGGCGGCATTGTGGTGCCCTTAAATACACGCTTTAAAGGCCGAGAAGCGACACAAGCCATTCAAGCCAGCGAATCCCAACTTTTGATAAGCATTGGTCACTTCTTAGGCTGTGACTACCCCGCATCGATCGATCGTAGCCAGGCCACGACACTTAAAAAGATTATATGTATCGGTGAATTTTCTGAAGCCGCAGATCTTGATTGGCACTCGCTCATTGAACAACCCACGCCCAACAACAGTCTCCCAGACGTGGGACCCGATGATGCCTCAGACATCATTTTTACCTCTGGTACGACAGGGGAACCCAAGGGCGTGGTCACGCTCCACCAACAAAACATCTCAACATTTAGTACCTTTGCAACAAATCTGGGGCTAGACCACGATGATCGCTACTTGATCATCAATCCTTTCTTTCACAGCTTTGGTTACAAGGCCGGAATGTTGGCATGCCTATTGAGTGGCGCCAAATTGCTCCCAGAAGCGGTATTTGACGTTGAGCATATTTTACAGCGCATTGAAAATGATCAAATAACGGTGTTACCGGGCCCACCGACCATTTTTCAAGCGATGCTAGCCCACCCCAACCTCGCCAACTTCAATATTTCTTCGCTGTCGAAAGCGACCACTGGAGCTGCGGTTATTCCCACCCAGCTAATTATCGACATGAAACAGGTGCTGGGTATCGACACAGTTATCACTGCCTACGGATTGTCAGAATCATGCGGTTTGGCGACCATGTGCCGCCGCGGTGACGACGATCACACGATAGCGACGACATCGGGTCGCGCCATTGAAGGCGTAGAAGTCAACATCATGGACGACAGTGGCAAGCTTCTGGCGCCACAGGAAAGCGGCGAAATTGTCATTAGAGGCTACAACATCATGGCCGGTTACTTAAACAATCCAGAAGCTACCGCCATCGCCATTGATAGCGATGGCTGGCTTCATACCGGTGATGTCGGCCATCTCGACGCCGCCGGCAATCTCAGCATTACTGACCGTTTGAAAGATATGTATATCTGTGGTGGTTTTAATTGCTACCCAGCAGAGATTGAAAATAGTATTTCAACGCACCCTGACATCATCACCTGCGCCGTCATTGGCGTAGCGGATGACCGACTAGGGGAAGTTGGCGCTGTTTTTTACACAGCTAAAAACGGCGCCATTCCGACCGATGAGTTACACCGCTGGTGTCGTGACAATCTGGCAAATTATAAAGTACCTCGCAGCTTTCACTATTGCGAGTCACTACCATTAACCGCCTCTGGCAAGGTACACAAACCCAGTCTGCGCCAAATGTGGCAGGCACCCAATTCAGCAGGAGAAAAATAATGACGATTAAAAGTTTGGGTTATATCGGCGTTAACAGCACACAGCCACAACAATGGCAACATTACGCCTGCCAAGTGATGGGCTTACAAGACAATAGCTCGGCTCTTGGCGGCTCAGATGACATGCAATTCTTTAAAATGGACGATCATCCTTACCGCATATTTGTTCAAAAAGCAGAGTCCGACGGCCTATTCTGCTGTGGCTGGGAAACCAATAACGAACAGGGTTTTACTGATGCTCTGCAACGTTTAAGCAATGCCGGCATAGAGGTTACCCAGCACGGCGATGACATGGCGGCCGCCAGACGGGTACAGGCACTCGCTAGTTTCCAAGACCCCTCGGGTAATCGCCATGAACTTTACTGGGGCGTTGTCTCTGACTTTACTCGCATGGTCTCCCCAGTGGGTGTTCGCCAGTTTGTGACCGGCAATATGGGTATGGGGCACGTGGTGCTGCCTGCAATTAATTTTGACGACACCATCCAATTATTTAGAGATGTGCTTGGCTTTGGCTTATCGGATTTAATGAAGCTTCGATTCACCCCCGATCCCAATGAACCTATTAAGCGCCTGTGGTTCATGCACTGTAATAGCCGCCACCACAGCCTCGCATTCCTAGAAATGCCCCACCCTGCTGGATGTATTCATATCATGACGGAGGTCGCTGACATTGACGAGGTGGGCCGCTGTAATGATCGCCGTATCGCCCATGAGGTTGGGCTCTCTGGCACTCTGGGCAGACACGCCAACGACCACATGGTGTCGTTCTACATGAAATCTCCCGCTGGCTTTGATGTCGAGTATGGCGCAGAGGGCAGAGTGATCGAAGACTGGAGCAAGTACGAGGTATTTGAAAGCACCGTCCCCAGTTTTTGGGGGCATGATTTCTCAGTAGGCCATACGGGTTAAGCCTCAAAAATGAGATAGGCCAAACGAGGTATGAAAGGATAGAAATGCTGCGCAATGATACGTACATCAAAGTCGAGGAATTTTGAAATGACACCTACTGACAGCAAATTATTACGCAATGCGTTTGGCCATTTCGCCACCGGCGTCACGGTTGTGACCACGATGGGACAAGATCCTGAAACGGGTGCAGCAAAACCTGTTGCCATGACAGCCAACAGTTTTTCATCGGTATCGCTTGACCCACCACTGGTGCTGTGGAGCATCGACAAAGGCTCAAAAAGTTATGACGCCTACACCAATAATGAGCATTTTGCGATTCATGTATTACATCGTGGTCAAGAAGCGTTATCCAATCGTTGCGCCAGCCGAGATATTGACAAATTTGCCGGTATTGAATGGCAAAAAGGCATAGGTGATGCACCGTTGTTCGACGACTTCAGCTGCCGCTTCCAATGCCGTGTTGAACACCGCTACGAAGGCGGAGATCACCAGATCATTGTCGGCCGAGTGTTAGATGTCGAATGCAATGCAGAACCCGATAAAAATCAACCGCTACTGTTCTTTAAGGGACAGTATCGCGACGTGGCATAACAATAACATTTACGAGGAATTAACTATGCAAACCGTAACTGCTGATGTTCAAGATATTATCGCTAAACACGCAGACGAGACTCGCAACAACCGCCAGGTTAGCGACGCCGCTGTGCAAGCACTGAAAGACAGTGGCTTCTTTAAGATGATGCTACCTAAAAAGTGGGGTGGCCTCGAGGCCCGCCCACAAGAGTTTTTTCAGGACCACATACGCATTGCCGAAGCAGACATGAGCACCGCCTGGGCTTGCGGCATTATTGCGGTACACGCTTTTCAGATAGCCATGATGGATGAGCAGGCGCAACAGGATGTTTACGGAGAAGATCCCAACACCCTAGTTAGTAGCTCATACAACCCAGTAGGTGCTAAAGCTGAAGCCTGCGAAGGTGGCTTTATGCTCAGCGGTCGCTGGGGTTGGAGTTCTGGTTCTGGTCACTGCTCTTGGGCACTACTAGGTGGTGTAATCCCCGGAGATGGCTATCGGACATTTTTAGTACCTCGTAGCGATTACACCATTGAAGACACCTGGGATGTTATGGGGCTTCAAGGTACTGGCTCCAACGATGTTGTCATTGAAAAGCCCGTATTTGTTCCCTTTTATCGCACGCACCATCAAATTGATGGTTTTAACTGCGTAAATGAACAGGAAAATCCCATGTATGGTCTTCCTTGGGCACAAACATTTATCCGCGTCGTCAACACGCCTGCGATCGGCGCGTTGAAACACGCCCTTAAAATGTTTATTGAATCACGTACAGGTGCTGCTACCACCGATATGACCAAGTTGGCAGGGGACGTAGAAATACAAGAACGCGTCGCAAAGGTTAAAAACATTATTGCAGAGCTCGAAGCGGTGATGTTTAAAAACTTTGACGAAATGGAAGCTAATGGTTGGAAGCCCACAATGGAGCAGCGCTTGCTATACCGCTATCAAGCATCGTTAGTGAGTGAGAGGTGCATAGAGGGTATCGACATCCTATTCGATGCAGCGGGTGGTCGCTCTGTATTTAGTGGACACCCATTGCAGCAGTTCTGGAAAGACATCCATATGAGTCGTTGCCACGTTGCGAACAATCCAACGCCTTTTGCTCGCAACCTAGGTTCAACAAGCTTCGGCGTGGAAAACCAAGACTTTTTCGTATAGGTGACTCATGTCTTCACTGATGCAAAGCCAGCTCAACTCTGGCTTTAATATAAGCTATATCGATGCTGCTCCCGAGGGAGCAGTTCGCGCTTGCGTGGTATTTATTCACGGCAGTGGCCCTGGCGCAAGCGGCAAAAGTAATTTCCATCAAAATATCGAGGCTTTTGTCTCTGCCGGTTATCGAGTCTTAGTGCCTGATCTACCTGGTTATGGCTTATCTGATAAGCCTACCGATGTGCAGTACACACTTGATTACTTTGTTAGCATCATGCACGAATGGTTGGATCACTTATCCCTATCTGATTACCACTTGGTGGGCAATTCACTGGGCGGCGCCATCGCTATCGGCATGTCACTGGCCCGCCCAGCGGCGACAAAATCACTCATATTAATGGCATCTGGTGGTATTGAGAGCCGCGAGACTTACTTTAACATGCCGGGTATTCAAGCCATGGTGAAATATCCCATGGGTTCTCCAGAATTTACCCGCGATGTCCTAGCACAGCTACTGACCCAATTAGTCTTTGATCCAACCCATATCACAGATGAGCTAGTAGATCAGCGCTGGGCAACGCTGCAAACGCAGAATGCGACAGTGTTAGCCACTATGGCGATACCCGATCTCACCGAGCAGCTCGCTGATTTGAACTGCCCGGTACTCTCCTTCTGGGGAAGAGAGGACCGCTTTTGCCCGGTTAGCGGCGCCAACAAATTATTCAATAACTGCAAGCAAATCCAATGTGTCAACGTTAGCCAATGTGGTCACTGGGTGATGGTGGAATATCCCGAGCTTTTCAACCGTGAAAGCCTTGCCTTTTTGGAGCATAACTAATGGCACTCACTAATGAACAACGCGGCGCTATTGGCGAAGCACTTTACCAAGCTATGCGCGAAGGTAAAACGTTGCCACCCCTCACTGAAAGCTATGACTCGATTGACATTGACGATGCGTATCATATTTCTAGAGCCATGCTGGCAAAGCGCGTGGAGAATGACTCAGAGCGCGTGGTCGGAAAAAAAATTGGGGTCACCTCCGCTGCCGTTCAGCAAATGCTTGGCGTGTTCCAGCCAGACTTTGGTTTTTTGACCAATGCCATGGCCTATGACAATGCCGCCAAGATACCTGTTGCTGGCAATCTTATTCAGCCGCGAGCCGAGGGTGAAATTGCCTTCAAACTGAAGAGTGATTTATTTGGCACCAACATCACCGAAGAGGATGTGCTGGCTGCGACTGAATGCATCATGCCCTGTTTTGAGATTGTCGATTCACGCATTGATCAATGGCGCATTAAAATCCAAGATACGATCGCTGACAATGCCTCGTGCGGTGTTTATGTTCTAGGTGACAGTGAACTACCCGCTGAGGGTATCGATCTATCTAAACTGGAAATTCAAGTATATAAAAACGGCTCTCCACTGAGCCATGGCTTTGGTTCAGCTGTTCAAGGAAATCCTTTAACGGCCGTAGCATGGCTAGCTAATACCCTTGGCGCATTTGATATTCCTCTGTTGGCCGGTGAAATCATCCTTTCAGGGTCGGTAGTACCTTTAGAGCCCGTTGTTGCTGGGGACCATATGTCGTTAGTGATGTCAGGTGAGGGACTTCCAGACAGCCATTGCGAATGCACTTTCGTTTAAGAGAAAACTATGACTAAGAAATTTAAAGCGGCCATTATTGGGCCAGGAAACATTGGCACCGACCTTCTCATGAAGGCTATGCGAAGCGACATTATTGAGCCGGTGTGGATGGTGGGTATTGTCGACTCACCTGGGATTCAGCGCGCTGAAAAAATGGGTATAAAAACCACTACTGAAGGCGTGGATGGTTTAGTTGCACGCTTTGATGAATGTCCCGTGGATTTTGCTTTTGATGCCACCTCTGCCTATGTGCACCGTGACAATGCTGAAAAACTCAACGCGCTTGGTGTCACTATGATTGACTTAACCCCAGCGGCGATTGGCCCCTACTGTATTCCTCCCGTTAACTTAAATCAGTTAATGGCCAAGGGTAAGGTCGATAATGTCAACATGGTCACTTGTGGTGGCCAAGCCACTATTCCTATGGTGGCGGCTGTCAGTCGAGTACAGAGTGTCGACTATGCAGAAATCGTTGCTACCGTGGCCTCGGAATCAGTGGGCATGGGTACCCGTGACAATATTGATGAATTCACACGCACCACCTCCGGAGCCATTGAACAAGTGGGTGGCGCCAAAAAGGGCAAGGCGATTATCATCATTAATCCCGCTAAGCCTCCGCTGATTATGCGCGATACGATCCACTGCTTGACGGCAGATGAACCCGATAAAGACGCTATTACCGAATCGATTGAAGCGATGATCAAAGATGTTCAGCGCTATGTACCGGGCTACCGCTTAGTGAACGGCCCTATCTTTGACGGCAAGCGTGTCACTGTGTCGATGGAAGTCGAGGGTTTGGGTGACTTTCTTCCAAACTATGCGGGCAACCTAGACATCATGACAGCCGCAGGCTTACGAACAGCCGAAATGCTCGCTGAAACTTGGCTCTCACAATAATTCGCAGGAAGACCAACATGAATATCCAAGGTAAACACGTCACATTGCACGATATGTGCCTGCGCGATGGCATGCACCCCAAACAGCACCAGATTTCTATCGATCAGATGGTGGATATTGCCACCGCCCTTGACCAAGCAGGTGTGCCACTTATAGAAGTGACCCACGGCGATGGTCTTGGGGGCGCCTCTGTTAACTATGGCTTTCCAGCTCATAGCGACGAGGAATACCTGCGTGCCGTCACTAAAGAAATGAAACAGGCTAAGATTTCAGCCCTACTACTGCCAGGTATTGGTACTGTTGATCACCTGCATATGGCGTTAGATTGTGGCGTCACCACCATGCGCGTGGCCACCCACTGCACCGAAGCCAACGTTTCACGTCAGCATATTCAACGCTCGCGAGAATTGGGCTTGGACACTGTGGGTTTCTTGATGATGGCTCATATGATCTCGCCTGAAGAGTTGCTTGAACAAGCACTACTTATGGAATCCTACGGCGCCAATTGCATTTATTGCACCGACTCAGCGGGCTATATGCTACCGGACGATGTCACGGTTCGGGTGGAACTTCTGCGTGAAAAGCTACAACCCTCGACTGAAATAGGGTTTCACGGCCATCACAACATGGCGATGGGCGTAGCTAATTCACTGGCGGCTATAGCCGCGGGTGCTGTTCGCATTGATGGTTCAGCTGCAGGTTTAGGCGCAGGCGCAGGTAACACACCCCTGGAAGTCATGGCCGCCGTGCTAGACCGTATGGGAGCTCACACGGGCGTTGATATATTCAAGCTCATGGATGTTGCTGAAGATCACGTTCTACCCATCCTTGACGAACCCGTGCGGGTGGGTCGCGATGCACTGGTGTTGGGTTACGCTGGTGCTTACTCGTCATTCTTGCTATTTGCCAAACGAGCAGCGGCCAAATACGGCGTGGGCTCACACCAAATACTGCTTGAAATGGCCAAACGCAGAACCGTGGGCGGTCAGGAAGATTTAATTGAAGATGTCGCGCGTCAGCTGGCCGGCCAATAGCCAGCTGCACATTGCTATTTATAACCGTTGACTATAATGAGCTGTATTGCTATCAATAGATACAAATAAACAAAAGTTGATCACAATGCAGCATCCTTTACTGGACGAATTTTCAGAATTACTCGGCTATTTATATGATGGCCACATCGAAGAAGACCCCTACAGCATTTTTCTTGAAAAAATGCGTAACTTGGTGGGGGCTAATTTTGCCTCCATCACCATGCGAGAACCCTCTAATGAGGATGGTGGCTTAATATTTATTTCATGCGACAAACTGCAAAAAACCTATGCCGATGCGCATGACAATCCTTATACCGATAAATATTACACCTCTAATTTGATGACCAACCTCCCCTGGGGAGAAGTTGTCACATTGGACCAGTGCAGCCCCTATTCTCAGCTTGAGCAAACCGAACTGTATAAGTTCTGCATGAAGCCGCTCGATATCTATCACATGATGGGGGTGGATTTACGCAATGCCTACGGGCAGCGATTCTGCGTGCGCTTTTGTCGCTCCAAAGACACCCCCAACTTTGAAGACGATACGCGGTCGTTTTTGAAGTTAGTGGCACCCCACATACAGCGTGCGGTAGCCAATGGCATTCAACTCATTAATCTCGACCACGAACGCCGCCTCTACAGTAAAACATTGACCAGCAAGTCGATTGGCATTGTCACTCTTGATGAGAAAGCCAAAGTGCTGTCTCGCAATAGCATTGCCGACGACTTGATCCGCGATAAAGATGGATTCCATATCGTTAATGACTTAATCCACTTTGATAGCAATAAAAACAAAGTGAAGTTTTACGAATATTTGGGAGATATTTTGCGTGCCCAGCGCACTAATGAACAAGCACCGGTTTACGCACTTTCGGTTGAACGACCGTCGGGTAAAAATTCATTGGAAGTATTGATCAAGCCGATGATGGTAGACACATCGGTCGAACCTAGCCGCACTCCCCATATGATGGTGTTTATCAATGCGCCAGAGAAACAATACGATATCGATATTAAGATTTTAATGGCGCTCTATCAATTGACTCGCGCCGAAGCACTACTGGCTAAACATTTAGCAGAAGGCGCAAACCTTGATCAAAGCGCGGCAATGCTAGGTATTTCTAGAAACACCGCCAGGGCTCAGCTTCGATCAATATTTGCAAAAACAGGCGTATCCCAACAGTCTATGTTGGTGAGCTTAATTCTCAAGAGCCTAGTGACCATTTCTTAATAAGAGCGACCAGCCTAGGCTGGTCGCATATTGGCTTCACTCCAATAGGCACGCATTTTTACCACTTTACCCTCGCTATTAAAAACAAAGGTATCGATGATGCTCATTGCCATCCTGTGTCCGTTGTAATTCATGCCTATCTCAAAGGGGAAGGCCGCTTCACAGCCCGCCACTCTAATCTGACCTGACAATGACGCCTCGGTAATACTGCCGATAGCAGCGCGATAAAATTCGCGAATAGCATCATGCCCAACAATAGGCTCAGATCCAACGGGGTCTTCGATAGAAGCGTCTTGTGCGTATAACGCAACTACCGCCTCTAAATCGCCATGACGCAATGCCGCAAGATAACCCTCAATAACGTCCTGTGGTGACATCCACTACTTCCCCGCAAACGGTAGGCCATCATCAATGGCATGGTTAGCATCTTCGGGCTTAGTCACGCCAGGTACATGGTAAATACCGTTTACCTCAGCTTGGATAGAGGCAACCTCTTCCCGCTTGGCGTAGAACTGCGAGTACCACTTACGTCCCTTAGCAAAAGGACCGTCGGTCTTTAGTGCCATAATTTTGGTCGCGGGAACTTTGTGCTGCCAAATTTGAAAGTCTGTCGCAAAGGCTTCAAGTGCGCCCGCTTGCGTCATTCTCGCCATTTCACGATCTTCATCAGTAATGACAGGGTTTGCAGCCTTGACTAGGCAGCCATGCCAACATTTACTGACACCATCATCCACAGGGGTATTAGCAATAAATTCGTAGGAGGTTGTTTCACCCCACACTTGTTTTGACAGCAGAACACCTGGGCCGGTGTACCATGTCGAGGTATAGAGCATCACCCCCCCATAAAGCTGCATGGGGCCGCCTTGGCGCTGCACATAGATATGATCAATTGCCTGGTTTTCAAAATACTCGCAAGGCGCTCCGTGGGTTGGACCTAAGTGGCGAATGTCCGACATATTGTCGAGAATTTCTTGCGGATGAACCGGCAACTCTCCTAAATGATCAAGTGTCCAATGAATCCACTGGGGATCGTCCCACTCAGGCAGTTTAGGCGCATCGTAATCTGGATCACAGCCATCTTCATCGTGCCACATCATAATGCAGCCCATATTTTCAACGACGGGATATGAGCCGATCGCCGCGGACTTGGGACATGGGCCGTCGTGATAGGGGATATCGTCGACTTCGCCCTTCTCATTGTAACGCCAACCGTGGTACGGGCAACGAATCGCATCTCCCTCAATCTGTAGGCCATTGCGAACAATCATGGCCGAATTACTATTCGCCAAATGCGTTCCCATGTGCTTACAGTAGGCGTCCAGCATCACGGGTTTACCGCTCTCACCGCGGAAAATGATCATGTCCTTACCGAAAAAACGCACCCCGATTGGGCCCGCATTAATTTCATTAGCTTCAGCCACAACAAACCAACCACGAGGGAAGGTATGCGGTCCGAGATTATATTCGACAGACTTAGCCATATTTTTCTCCTTATATTTCTCATCTGAGTATATCCAAGCATTGGCCATGGAAATCGTCCGTATGGATGAGATTGGCAAATTAGCTCTTAAACCCCTTTCTTTTTGAAGCCATAATAAGACCACTAACTAAACGAGAGGTCGCTATGACTGCTTACAAGGTCTGGGAATGTGTTGTCTGCGGATTCATTTATGATGAGTCGGAAGGCTTGCCACAGGAAGGTATTGCGCCGGGAACCCGCTGGGAGGATGTTCCCGAAGATTGGTTATGCCCTGAGTGTGGCGTCGGGAAAATGGACTTTGAAATGATCGAAGTCAAAGAGGTGAATATTGCGGTTCAACCGCCAGCTACTGACACCGCTTCGAATCCTGTCTTAGAACCTATGACCCATTCACCCGAAGTCAGTACTAATAAAGACCCCTTTAAAATTTGGGAGTGTATTGTTTGCGGCTGGCAATACGATGAAGCACTCGGATGGCCCGAGGACGGTATTGCACCAGGCACACGCTGGGAAGATGTTCCAGAAGACTGGGTATGCCCTGAATGCGGTGTCGGCAAGCTCGACTTTGAAATGGTCGCCATCAGTGAAAGTCCCGTTGTTAACGAAGAGCCCAGCGAGGCAATTAGCGATAATTTTGCCTCAATAGACAGCCACATGCTGCCTATCATTGTCGTTGGCAGTGGCCTGGCCGGTTACAACTTTGCACGACAATATCGACAGTTAGATCAGCAGCGCCCGGTATTAATTGTAAGCCAAGACGACGCAAGCTTTTACTCTAAACCGGCGCTATCAACAGGCATGCACAAGGGTAAGTCTGCGGTTGGCTTGATTACAAAAGAAGCTGAAAACATGGCACGTGAACTCGCTTTGGATATTCGCCCCTTCTGCAATGTCACGGCTTTGAACACTAGCAGCAAGGTTATTTCAACCAACCAAGGCGACTTTGAATATCATC